>Ga0315282_10004048_pt1 | contig 25811 bp, 35 predicted proteins | sample YL17G07_20_MG_FD_203693 | JGI IMG/M metagenome (GOLD analysis project Ga0315282, IMG submission 203693) | Sediment microbial communities from Yellowstone Lake, YNP, Wyoming, USA - YL17G07_20 | ecosystem: Environmental > Aquatic > Freshwater > Lake > Sediment | place: USA: Wyoming | collected... | reverse complement strand
CCCTCAATTCCAGCGACGCGCAACTCGGTTGCCTTTGTGATAGAGACTTTCTTTCCCATTTTCATCAATATATATTAAATATATATCTACTATTTAAAGTTAACTATCGAAAAAGCTAAATACGTACCACAAGGAAAGTAGAAAGCTTATCAAAGTCGGAAAAACTAGCTTGGCAGTAATATTGCCCAAGCCATGGTTGCGATACTTTGGGCTTGAATATGGGAACTTGGTTGAAGTCACCTCTAACTCCTCTGTTGTCATTAAACCAGTCAAATGTGCTGGGCTTTTTCACTCGAACGAGGGTGAAGAAAGAACACTAAAAGCACCTCAAACCAATGCGGGTGGCCTCCATGTTTAATCAAAATGTCTATCAGTCAAGGCTGAACAACGGGCTTAACCCGATACCACCCCAGAAGTGGAACCATGAGGTGGGTAAGGCAGGAGAGACGTGTTTTGATGACATTTCTAAGAGTTTTGGTTGGAACCCCAGAAAGAATGGTAAAATGGAGGCGGACTACTCTATTACGCCTCTGAGGAAAAAATGTCAAGCTGAGATAAAGAACTGGAGTATCAAGTCTGTAAGCGACTTGAGTTACAAAAAATTCAAGAAGGAGATTGCGTCAAAGTATGGAAATGGCAGGAAGTTCTTGTTTATATCAATCTGCACCCCTAAACTCATAGCATGGTGCAGGAGACTGGGCATCCACGTAGTCTCCTTTGGCAAGCAAATCGTGCCAGACGAATTCTGGGGGATAATGACTCCTAATGCCAAGAAGAACAGGATAGCTCTTAGCGATGCCGTGAGGGAGCTAAAGAGCAGGTTACGTGTCACTGTTATTTCCTGTTTAGCCTCTACTCTTACTCTCTCTTTTCTTACCTCCTCTCGCCCCACACCAGACATGATTCTGGACATGAGAAGGTCAACTTTTGGTATGAAGTCAGGAAAACCGCCTCCACCAACCCGCCAAGCCACGCCCCTCAATTACTTTTCTGCCCCTTCCCCCAGTGAGGGGCATCAATTCTTGCCAGATGGGGGCACCTCTATGACGGGGGCCCCTTCATCCACCCGAGCTTTTGAACCACGATGTAAGGTGTGCAGGTCAATCTACCGACAAGAGTACGAAAAAATGGGGCAAGAAGGCCATTCTTATAGAGACATAGCATTCAGGGCGAAAGAAGAGTTCAAGGAAACGATAAGCCACGTTGCGATAAGGAGCCACTTCAAGAACCATGCACGAATGCCAATAGTTCCAAAAAAGAGTGAGGAGTCACTTGAGTGTAGCTCCCCCCTTGTGGCCCACTTTAAAGACAAGGTGTTGGTTGACAAAAAAGCATTTGAGATTTTAGTGTTCTATTCTCTGGCCTTTCTTGAAGAGTGGCTGGAGAGAGATTTGGAAACATTGGATGGCAGGGGCAAAGAAGTCAGTGTAGGAACAATTGGTGGCAATAACCACAAATTACTACTTTTTGGGCTTCAACTTAACAGCAGTTCCATATGCCCCTACACCTGACTCAGCTTCCCTGTCATATCGAAGCCCCACGATTGCATCGGCTCCCATCTTCATCGCTTGTTCAATTACTTTCTCCATTGCACTATTTCTTGCTCGGACTTCTGTAGTCCATTTAAGACTCTTAGCATACACAGTCCCCAATAATTCGCTAATTTCTCTTCCAGGCACAGTTTCTGTAGTGGTAGTAAATATTTCGTGCTCGCCATAATAAAGTTGTAGTTTATTACCTCTTTCCACTCTTGCCCCAAGTTTGCACGTTCTGCCGTCATTGACTTTCACCGTGGCTTTGTCTAGGTCCTTACTGAGACGAACTTCGACCGAATTCCGACCCGAGGATAATACTATAGCATCACCATCATCGGTTCTCTTGATTTCAGCATTTTCAATCCAGTTGATGTCAAACTTGCTCTTCAGGAAGCCTCGAAGCCGTTCTTCATTGTCGTTGTCACCTGGTGCCTTACTCCAACAAAACACATACAATTTTCCCATTCGCACCATATTTTTGACAATCCCCAACATTTAAGGTTGTTCTTACGGGTGCTATCTAGTCGTGTTATAACAAGACCTTAATGTTTGCTTTATCGTATATCTCCTTCAGTTTCTCTGGGCTGAAATCGGTGTAGTGTCTCCCCAAAACAGACTTTGGAACTCGACCGCAGTAAGCGTCGACATAGACTTCCTGAACCCCTTTTGAAAGCATCTCACTGCAGAACCATTTTCTAAGCATTTGAGGAGTTATCTTTACTCCAGTCTTCCCCGATGTTTCCCTGAAGACTTGATTTAGATGCGAAGCTCCTTCAAACATATTACCATTGGCTGGAGTTCCCTCTTCTTTCCCATATCTGCGATACGCTTCTACGGCTTCCTCATTGAAAAAGCTGAACCAAGTATGCTTTGTTTGGGATTCCTCAGCCATGGGACGTAACGTCCTTTGTTCAAAATCCACATCCTTCAGGGCCAAGTTCAGTATCTCGTTCCTTCTCCTCCCCGAGCTTGCATAGAACAAGAATAATGCCTTGGACCTCCAGTCAGGTAATGCATTATAGAAACGTCCAAGTTCTTCCTTGCTCGGGACTTTGGCATATCCTTGGTTGGACCGTGGAATCTTGAATCTCTTGGCTGTATCGGACTGGAGGCATTCCCTAAAGAAGACCCTAAGTGCCTTGACATTGTTTGCATATGTGTTTTGGTTCCCATCTCTAATGCTTGAAAGAAAATCTCTAATGGACTGACTTGAATCAACCTCCAACGCCTGTTTCTTGCAGAACTCTAGGTATCTCTTGATGTACGTCAAATGATTGTTGATGGTCCCCTCCTTCAGTCGAAGGTCAACTCTGCATATCTGCTCAAATTCAGCCAATACTGCCCCACCACCATCCAGCCTGCGGAGCTTGTGACCCGAGTTCAAATCTCGGCGGGCCCGCTACCCCACGCTTGAATTTCGGATTCTGCGGAGTTTTTAAAGAGCAGCAAGGGCCACCCCCAAGAAAATGACAAACATGCCGGCCACGGATTTCCTGGTAGGCCTCTCCCGGATGATCAAAATGCTCATGATGAAACCAAACGGGATCAGGGCCGAGGTGAACGGTGCCAGGGTCGTGACATTCGCCATCCCAAGCGCCAAAAGGTAGCATGCGTTCCCGACGAGATGGGCAGATATCCCTGAAGCTATGCTCAAACCCACGCTAGTCCTGCTGAAGCGCTGTTTTTTCCACGACCCGGTAATGTAAACCATCAGATTCAGGGCCACCGCCGTGGAAACAATAGAGATCCAAAGCAAAACCAAAAAATTTATGCCAATGTTGATTGCCGATTTTCTTATCACCTCGTTCAAGCCGAAGAGCACCGCGGCGCCGAGAGCCAGCGGGGCTGCCAGCTTCCAGTAGTTGCGATCTTCCTTTTTTGGAACCAGCAGAAAGGCGCCAGCAACGACAAGGGCAACCGAGAAAGGCAGGACGGCAGTTATCTGTTCGCCGATGAGCAACGGCGCCAGGAGGACGGTCCACACCGGGGTGGAGTTCCCTATCGGGATAACCCTGTGAGCGGGCGCTTTCTTCAAGCAGTGAAAGTATACCTGGTTGCCGACGAGGAACCCGAGGACTCCCGATAGAATTGCCAGGACTGCTGTCTCCGTCCCGATGAGCCCCAGCCCTCCGGCAAACATCAAAGGGGTGAGCACGAGCGCGACTGTGGAGAACCTTATGGCGTTGAATGTGGTCGCGTTCAGGTCCCGCAACGCAATCTTGCCTATGGCCTGAGCTGCTGCCCAGAAGAAGGCGGCGCCCAAGGCAAGCATGATGACCGTTGAATCCATTGTTTCACCTATCTGGCGTACCACAAAACTTGATGAATGAACACTAAAATGTGGTGGGTGGACTAACAAATCTATTAACCACAAGTTCAGATGTTTACCCGTGCGGCGGTGGTCCAGCCTGGTCTAAGACTCAGGCCCTCCAAGCCTGTAACGCGGGTTCGAATCCCGCCCGCCGCACCACTTTTGCTGTGGGGGCTGGAGTCAGAAGTGCCCCCGTTAGTAGCATGTTTGGTCTCTTCAGAAGGGCCCTTTAGCCGTCTTATTGCCTCCCCCAGGGCGTTTTCACATACCTTTGAGACATTCAAGCCGACATCGTGTGCTCTCTTCACAAGTGCCTTGTCCACCTTAACAGTTGTCTTGTCGGTCTGGTCTACCATCTTCATCCAATATTCTATAGTATACTGTAGTATATTAAATTTAGCGTTGGCACGAGGGGCGGACTATAATCACCCATTAGAGTTCTCTCGCTAGTGTCCTCCACCCGCTCCTAGGGTGGAGAGAAACATGCCGGAAAAAGAACGTGAAAAAACTGCACCAGTCGGAAAACGACTAAAAGACGTGGTCGAGGGGGTGCTGGAAGAGTTGAAGCAAAAGGGGGCAATTCAAGCGTGGCAACGCCCGCTAGAAAATCACACCCCTAATTTCATAGTCAACGGGGATACGGGCATTGTTTGCCGAAATTGGGACCCTTCCAAAATGACTTCCTTAAACAAGCATTTGACGGAAAAGAAGATAACCAGCAGATTCAGGCACAGAAGTTGGAGTAAGAAGATTCTGATTATCCCCAAGTTGAAACTTGATTACGAAAGGGACAAAGAAGAATGTGAGAGGTTATTAGCAGGCATCGAAATCATTGACTCTTTTCCGTGGACCACTCCGAGTAATATGGAAGAAGTGCGGGAAAAGCTACTCCCCAAGATTAGAAAAAGCGTTGAAATGAGACAGCTCAAGACTACAAAGCTAGGGTCCCATTCCTCCGAATTTTTGTATCTTGTTTTGCCTCCTATTTTGCCTTAGGGTGGTGAACAGCTTGACCAAAATGACAAATCCACTAATCCAAAAACTAAGGAAAGAAGTAATAGACACGGCGAGAGATAAGGGGATTAAAAATCTCTGGAGGCTCTCCCGCTTTGTTGAGCTTTTCAATGACGTGGATGTTTTGATGGAGATTCGTGGCAAGATTCCTTCTTTAGAGAAGTGGCGTCAATCGATAAAGGTCACTTACAGCCGCACTGGAAAACCAGAGATAGAGCTACACGAAAAGGCACCTAGAGAGATAGGGGAGGCTCTAGAGGATTTAGTTGAACTCGCTTTGAGCCAACTAGGCTGTAATGTTCGCCCATCAGGGACAACTATACGGGATGAACTTGGTCTGCCGTGGGCTTGGGACGGGGAAAAGCTTACACTCCGCTTCAGAGGGGTAGGGAATCTTCCCGCTTTCAAGGAAAAAGGGAAGTTCGAAAACCGTGGAATCGTGTTTGAACACTGCCGCAACGTGAGAAACAAACCTGACTTCCTGAATGAAAAGATTGCAATAGAGGTAAAGAACAGGGACCCAGAATGTCATTATCAAACACAGGGGCTGTTTAAGAGAGAGGTTCTAGACAGATTCAAAGGCGTCAGAAAAAGGAGCCGCTACCTGATAATTCCAAGAGGAGTCTTAACCGTCAAGCAACGCCGACTCTTGAATACAAAGGGAATTACAGTGATTAATTTAAATCGACAATTGAGGAGAAAATACGAGAGGGGAGTCTATAAGTGCTTATTTAAGAAACTAAAGAAGATTCTGCTTACTCACTTCCACGAACACGTATCATCAGTAGTTCATCCACCCAACCCGACTTGACTGTTTGAAGAGGGGGCCAAGGTAATGTAAAAATGCCGTCAGAGAAGAAGACAACCTACCCAAAGGAGCATTTTTAGGCCCGATTAGCGGAAGAAGCGGAAGGGACCGGCGAAGGCCTGGAGAGTATCTAAATACTGTCCAAGCTTCGGGGAGTCTCCACCCCCTCCTTCCTAATTGAGTGAGTCATTTAAGCATGGAAAAAAGGCACTCCCAAGGAGGGACCCCCCACTATGGCCATTTTGGCAATCTTTCTATTAAATTCCCGGATTTCAAGGAATTTTGGCATCAAACCGACCTCAGGGCCCCTCTTTCCCCTTCACTGGAATGTAAACTAACCTGCCTCCACTAACCTCCCATTTGAGATACTGCCCTTTTTGTAAGCTCAGCTTTTCAATAGCCTCTTTTGGAACTACAAGCAAATACTTGTAGCGTTGCTCTCCTCCACTTTCATAAGCAGGCTGTTCCTGTAGCTTCACTCTTTGCCCCTTTACTCTCATCTTTTAACCATTGATTATATGGCACCATAATCTTTAAATACCTATGGTGCCATAATTATTATGGTGCCATAACTGGGGGCGTAAAGAATGAAGATACAGACAAACACTACGACCCTGGACGGGCTGTTTCCCCAAGAGTCCCCCAAAAAGAAGAGGGGCTTCTGGGGAACCGTCTCCAGGTCCCTTTTCACTGGGGTCTTTTTGGTGGCTGGCCTCCTCTTCCTCTTTAGCAGCCACGTTCTCCAAGGAGCGTTTCTCTTGGCATTGGCTTCCTTGACCTATCTGGCATGGAAGTATGAGACTGTTCTAGATTCCCACTTGATGTCCGCACCAGTCCAAACCAAGAGAGAAGTCGGCCCAACATGTGCCCTCTGTGGGGGACCACTCTCTTCCTGGGACATCAAGGAGGGGAACGACATTTGCCTGAATTGCTTCGTGGTGGATGTTGGGGTGGCCAGCACCTTTGACCTGCCGAGAGAGGAGGGTGGCTGGAGTCACTAGGAATGGTCCCAATTTCTCTTCTTTCGTGGCTTTCCTCTAAGGCCTTCAACGCAAAAATATCAACAACAGCAAGAGCGGAATAAGAAAAGTTGCGAGAAGAAGGATTAGGAGTAGCGTGTTGCCGCCAGGGCCCGAAAGGGGTGCTATATCTATGGATTCTGTTAGCTGGCCGTCAACGTAGCACGCAAGCCTGCGAGGAAACCCCTCAAAGCGAAGAGTAACCTCGTGTTTCTCCTTCCTACCAACTTCTGCCGACAAGAGAGTCCCCCTTTGCACGGTAACTCTTTTCCTTGAGATTTCCCTGCCATCTGCCCGTAGTATGAACTCACCACCGTAGGGTGACCAGACCTCAACTTTGTGCTTTTCCCGCTTGCCGACCTCAAACATTACCTTCTTCAAGTTCCCACCCAGTTCTAGCTCTCCCAGCCCCATGCGTAAGCTGCTGAAGCCACTCCGTAAGAGTCAAAAGTGTATCCGAGGTCATATTCTGTGCCTAGCCAGTAGATGACCACAGCTAATCTTTGGTCAGAACCATCTGTTTTTTGAAAAGCTACAGAAACGATGTAGTTGTCATAATTCATGGTGTCATAATTGCTTGGATTGTCCAGATACCAAGTCTTCCTTCCACTCCCCGTCACGTTTTGCGATGAAGTCACCCCGTTCTTGACCGTGAGTATCGTGCCACTCCAAGAGCCACCATAGACTACCTCTACTTCGGCCCCGAACATGTTCTCTGGCCAAGCAATGAAGCTTGCAGTTAGGTTCTCTATGCTCACGGTGTAACTCGCATATTGGGATGGCCAAAACTGGAAATAGATGCTTTTGCCCGCATTAGCATTAAGAAAAACAGTTTGCGTATTTTCTACAACCCCGTTTATCTTAAAATTCGCAGTGTAGGTTCCTGAAAGCTCACCCACGTTTTTCACGTAGACCCATATCTCCACCGATTCCCCTATTCCTATCAAGTCCTCAGGGACCCCCTTACGCCAGAAGTATCCTTCGGCACTTAGGTTGCTTACCTGGAAGGTGGCCGGAGTCAGAGGATTTAGCTTAAGGTTCTTGGTCAATCCATTTACTCCCACTACATGGGTGCCCGCAGCATTTTCCATCACGGTGAAAATGATTGTCCTGTTCTCGTTGGGATTAAGTGTGTTTTCTTTTGATTGTTTTTCTTGCCCATCAATGGTCAGAACAACCTTGTATATGCCAGCAGCGGCTCCCGTGTTCTTCACTGTTGCTGAAACCGTGACTAGTGTCCCAACCTTGGTCTCAGATGGGCTTACCACAAGATTCGAGACCTCAAACGTGGCTGGATTTAACAGGTTGAACGAGCCATTCAGCCCATTAACAACAACTGTATGGGCCCCCAACTGGTTTTCAGTGACCGTGAAAGATACGGCCTGTGATTCCCCATTATCAAGGGTAATTGTCCTGGTCTCCCGTATCACGTTGTCTATCTTCAGCTCTATGGAGCAAGTGCCACTCAACTCCCCCACGTTCTTAGCCGTAATCGAGACGTTAACCTGTTCACCTATTCCAGCTTCAGCGGGACTGACCACCAGATTCGAAACTTCAAAAGTGGCTGATTTTTTCACCCTAAGGTTTTCGATTGAGCTACCAACCCCAACCGTGAAAGTGCCTTGGGTGTTCTTAGTTACAGTAAACGTGACTGTCTTTGTCTCACCAGGGGCCAATGTGATTTCCTTTGTTTCTACCTCTACCCCATCAATCGTTAGGGGAACCCTGCAAATGCCCGCATTATTCTCGACGCTTTTGACTGTCACAGAGGCCGTAATTGAGTCTCCAGCTTCGACTTCAGTTGAGGAGAGAGCAAAGGAGGTAACCTCAAACCCGACTTGATTTTCTGCTTCATTCCCTGGGGCCCCCGCCTCGCCTGCTGGAGTTTTGGCCCCTCCTGTCACCACAAAATACCCCCCAAGTCCAGCAATAACCAGTCCCAGAACTACCGCCGTGATGACCTGAGTTCCTATCCCTTTTTGGTTCATACACCCCGTGATACATATAATAGACTTCTCTATTATAATGCATTAGTGCACCATACTTGAGCCCAACTGGTTGTATGGTAGCAATTGGCCCAGCTAAGGAGAAGATTCTGAGGGAAATAGGGAAAGGACCCATCCACGGGTATGCACTGGCAGGCAAAGTGAGGGTGTCCCTGACCTTCGTCTACCAGCACCTGAAGGACTTGAGGGAGGACGGATTTGTGGAGTTTAGGGAGGAAGGCAGAAAGAGAGTCTACGTTCTCACGGCCAAGGGGAAGCACTTGTTGAAAGCAATTGATTAAGAAAACGAGACTTGAACGTGAGATGGAGTATTACTGGGTCTAAACCAGATATAGGAAAAATACTGAATAAATGAACATTAACAACATGAAAAACAAGAGGAGTATAGTAGCACTTTTAGCATATTTTCTCCATTCCTCCCACATTTTTCCACGGATAGAGAATTCAACTATAATAAACATCAATAATACAACCGCTATTTGAAATGACGCTTGCCAACATTTTGCCGCAAAATCAAAGCTATAGAATCTCGTATCGTAATTGTCTTTTAAACCTTTGAAATACTCCGCCATCTGCCTAGTGTTTTCATTTTCTTGATTTTCTAGTGATTTTTGATGATAAGTAATCCAAAGTCCTCTATAATCGTCACCCGCCGTTTTGAATATTTCAGCTTGTGAACTAGTTAATACGCTGAAGGTGATTGCCACAACTGCTAGTAACACAATAGTAAAAATATAATTTTTCGCTGAAAACAGACTTTGCGACGTTTTGCGTTTTTTCTTCACGTCACGTTTTTTAGGCATTGTTTTCATGTCCCACTTGTCCAAGAACTGTTTATACTCTTTGAAAATGTCATTAGACTTTTTTAACTTTCCAGTTGTCGCATCTTTGATAATAAAACCCAAGTCAACCATGATGTTGTTTATCCCGTTTAGCATTATCATTGCTTTATAAGTGAACCGTCCAAATAGAAGGGCACCGATTAGTCCAATTCCAACCATTAACCAGTTATTTGAGCCTATGCTGCTCAAAATAAATAAAATTGATGTAATGAACGCACCGCCAACGGCAATTGCCATCGTTGCACCGTGTTGATGCCTTCGCTGGATTGCATCATAGTGCCACCTGAGATGTTCCAGCCACTCTTGAACTGATATCACTCAATCTCCTACGCAAATCTTGCTTTATCGTGATAAAAGAGTTAGATTAAGAGTGATGCCGAAGGCTCGTGGCATGTTATTGTTTGATTACTGATTAATTTCTGCTCGGAAGTGCCGTAGCCAGATATGCTGTTATGCGAAGCGGTCAGATTCGGCTTCATTCAACCAATGTATCTCAATATCCTTGTCTAATCCAGCTAGTTCTTTTACCAATCCTAGAACGGTGTTAACTGCCTCCTCTGCTTCTAACTCAGTTACCCAGTCAGATTCATTCAAGTCACATATCCGCTTTTTTCGTGTTTTATCGTGGACAAGGCGATTCCTTAGCGAGATTAATTTCTCCAGCGACTCAAAAGTTTTAGAACTAGTATCTATTTGTTTACCAGTAACCAGCTTCGGATAAATAACCCATTTACTTTTTATATCTAATTTATCAAGATAATTGTTAAAATAGGAACGTGAAAAGTTTTGGATTCCGTATTCATTTATGTAAGATTCTATAGTCGCAACGCTGAAAATAACTGTAACCATAGCAGAGCGTTGAATTTCCGCATTTTTTTCACATATAAACTCAACATCGTTGCCTGTTGTTTCACTTTTCTTTGCTCTTAAATCTCGCTCACGAGTTAGAAGTTTTACTTGCGAAAGACTGCGGGTTGCAATGCTAAAGAAAGTTGTATAGTTGCTTAGACTGACAATCATCTCGTTTTCGTCCTTCATGCTGGAATCATCCCCTTTTCAATTGTTTTACTTTTCATCTATGGCCACCTCTACTCACTTTGAATGTAGCTAAAAGTCACCGTTTTCTCAAGTAATGTTGTTTCGGTGATATCTTTTACTGTTAAGATACAGGAGGTGGGGAGGTTATCAATTGAACCAATCCCGCTAAAAGGTATTAGTAGCATGAAAGTTTCGTTTCCCCCATTTTGACTTAAAATAACCCTGCCAAAGCTAAACTTTGGGTTTTCCAAAGAGCCAGAATACGCAAAATCTTCCCTCCCGCTCACATATCCTTTTATCCAATCTCCGTCAGCTGCTTGTGAATACTTCATTCCAAGCAAACCAAAACTAACATTGATGTCGTAAGCCACACCTGAACCAATATTAACAATCTTAGTTCCTATCTGGAGATATTCGATATTTTCTACGTGAAGATATTTCATAGTAATACTGTCTTCTCCTTCTGAACTGCCATGCCCATTTTCCAGGAGAAATGCTGAAAAGTAGCTTGTTCTCAAATCTGGCTGAGTCTTCAAAACGGATACTCCTACAACAAAAACAGAGGCCGCGGCAATTATTGTTACAATCCATGAAGTAACTTGTATGAATGCTTTAATCTGGGGCCACTTTTTCCTAATACTTTTTGTGGTCTTCATTATTTCATTATAATGTCCTCTTTTTAAAAGAAAAAGATTGCTAATCTCCGAATGAAAGAACTTTCAACCCAGCCTTATCATAAACCTCCTTCAGCCTCAGACAGAAATGCAATAATAAACCGTGTTGATAGTATTGAGTGGGAGAAGAAGATGGCTGAATTGTGTTCAAAATGTGGCAAAAAGGAGGGTTATGCCAACTTTGACAGAAAATGGGTTTGTAGAGAATGTGAAGTCGAATTAAAGATTGCTGATTATATTGGAGCACTTGATAGGCTGCCAGACATGGAGCAGACCGCTGCCATTTTGGGACTTTCAACAGAAGAAATCCGTGAAGCAGTTGACAGAAGCCCCTTGTTGAAGTCTATTGTAGCTGGAAAAAAGCCCAAGGCCGAACATAAGAACACGGCGTGGTGGTTCCTTGTTCCCATTCTATTCGGGATATTTGGGGGGTTGGTGGCATACGCATTTGTGCATGATGATGATAGAGGAATGGCAAAGTCACTTTTGGGGCTGGGTATCATCATAAGTGCGATTCTATGGGTGGGCATCGCTTTACTCATTTTACGTTAGAACCTTTAGCCCCCCCTTCCCATATATCTCCTTCAGTCCCTCTGAAGTTCTTTTAACCCCGTATCGACAGTATTGGGTAGAGAAGAGGGTGATTGATTTGGCTGGGGCTTGGGAAAGTTCAATTATATTGGGGAAAGGGGAAAAGATTGTTTCTTCTTGGAAAGGCAACCGCGAAATCAGCGAGGAGAAGATGATAAGTGGAAGAACGGCCAAAACAACCAAAGTAGTTAATGGTGCATTAGTCCTGACAAACCAGAGGCTAATTTTTCTAGAAGGACATGGCGTTTTTAACCCATCATATCACCAGGCACTCTCCATATCTCTGGGTAAAGTTGAGGCAATATCAATGGGGGGGCTCATGATTCCCTTCATCTCAATAGTGGACGATGCTAAGACGCATATTTTCCACCTTCAGGGGGTAGGAAAAAAGCAATTTGAACCTTTCAGGAAACTAATCATAGAGCATTGCCAGAAAAGAAGAGAAGAAATTGAAGTAGAAAAGAAAAAAGAGAGAGTTCAAATCGTCTTGGACTTTTCAGCATTGAGGGAATACATGGAGAAGGGTGGCTTGGTTCTTCAGAAGACAAAGTGCCCAGAGTGTGGGGCCAACATACCGCTGCCAGATACGGGAAGCCAGACAAAATGCAAACATTGTGGGAGTATACTTCACGCCCAAGATATTTTTGAGAAAATAAAGGCACTGATTTGATAGTGTCCGCAAAGCTTTGCATTATGGACCGCACAACGAAGTAGACCTGCCTTGTCGTATATCTCCTTCAGCCTCTCTGGAGAGAAGTCCGTATAGTGCTTTAAACTTGGTGTTGGCAGTATTGGGTGGATGGGTAGGGGAAGAGAACATGAAAAATCCTAAAAGACCTGCTGGGTTGGCGACATCGTTCACACCAGTAAGACAAGACTCCAAAAAATACACGGCGAATGACATTAAAATTGGAGATTTTGTTAAGAAGTGCTTCGTTGGGGGGAATAAAGAACAAGATTATGTGTGGGTTTTGGTTGAGTTGAAAAACAAAAACGGGATAATCGGGACTATCGCAAAAAGTTCTTCATATTCTCTAGTTCCCATAGACGAAACCCCCCACCGCATCGAGCGGCCAGCCACCTCAAGTGGGCTGAAATACGGCGACAGGGTTGAGGTTCGCTATGAGGAAATCGAAGACGTAATGGAGAAGGATACATCGGAGGTAAAGGTGCGGATAGTAGTGCCAAGCGAGAAAGAAATATTACGAAAAATACACGATTAGACAACCCCGCCAAGTTAACAGAACCAGCTCTTATAATCCCGCATTTACAGTATTGGGTGGATGGAGGAGGAGAATGGCCACCTGTGCCCAATGTGGAGCCAAGGTAGTGCTGCCATACCAGTGCAAACGTTGTGGTGGCCACTTTTGTCCAGACCACCGCTTACCAGAAAGTCATGATTGTTCAAGGCCCCCAAGAAGAGGTTGGTCAGTTAAACCAGGTGTTAAAGAGCCAAGACAAGCAATAAGAAAGGTCCGACTGAGGAATGGGAAGATTGTCAATTTTGACAGAAACAGGATTGTAAATGACATCGGTAGAAGAATACGAGACCGAGAAAGGGCAGAAGAACTTACGGGGGCAGTTGTTGACATTCTTGAGGAAAGGTATGCAGGAAGGATACCCACTACCAGGGACATCCGTCATGTGGTCCATAGAGTCTTGTCTGGAGGTGGAAAACTACCAAAACGTCCACCTCATATCCCCCACGGGCCCAGATTGCCAAAGTTCAGATTGCCGATGTTTGTTAAGGTTTTGCTTTTGATTCTACTCATTCTTGCGATTGAATATTTCGTGGTAACGCCTGCTTTCTACCCCACCATCTATCTCTTAACAGCCATCGTGGCAGGGTATCTGGATTGGAAGATATTTCAAAAAGCTTCAAGAATAGGAATGCACTCTGAGGCAAGGCTGTTTGGGGTAAACATCCTGTCTGGGCTCATTGCCTTTTGTGGGGCCCTCTTACTGGGCTTTTGGTATGCATTTATGATATTCCAGCCGATAATGTTCCCCCAGTTCTCTTTAGGCAATCCTTGGGTCGCTAGTGCCAGCGTATTCGTCATAGTTCTGGCTCTAGGATTGCTTGTCGTGGCGGCGTTCTTAAGATTCAGATTCATGCGAAGGACAGGAGTTATCATATACCCGAGATAAGGGGGGAGATTGTTGAGCAAACGTATGTCGGAGCTTGACCGCAGAAACTTGGAATTGATATACAAACGTGACATTCAAATAATGTTAGTGTGGGTTGGTGCTGCGATTACAACTCTTATAACAGGTTTTTTTGTTGCGTTCCAAACAGAGATAATTGAGCTAATTTTCATCATGATTGGCACCATTGCGATTGCTGCCGTTTTTATTTATTTTGAATTTCTCTATATCAAGGAGATAAGAAAAATAGAGAAGCAACTTGGTATCACGAAAACATATAGTAAATATTTACAAGCAACAAAGAAAAGTGAAAAAATGAGAAGAACTTACACATACGTTTCACTCTTCCTAGTAGGCTTTGTTTTAGTTTGGGTAGCCGAGCCTTGGATATTCTCAACAGCTACGGGAACGCCATCTTGGTATTTACGACCCCCATTAGTGCCGCTCTCAATGGTAGGAAGTAACATGAGAGTAGATGTCACGCCAAGCACACCCACAACATTAGGTGAAACAGTACGAGTCACAGTTTACGATGCTACAAATGGAACACCTTTGTCGGGGGCCAGTGTGTCAGTTAAAAAAGACGGGGGGTTGATTGTTAGTCTGACTACAGCAGAAAATGGAGCAGTGGAATTCGAGTATCCTGGCCAGACTACTGTAATCTCGGTCACCAAGGCGGGGTATGCTAGTCCTACCCCAACAGTCATTCCAAAGATTCCAGAAGAATGGACTAGGACACGAGATTACTATATTATCACATGTGCAATAACGCTATTGAGTAGCTGGGGCCCCGCAGTCTTTATTTATTACAAATCTCGACAAGAAAAAAGAAAACGAAGATGAGTCATTTTATCGTTTTTATTAACCCATTTTATAAGACGTGTTCAGATTCTTTTTCAGGTTCTTTTTTAGACCCTCCAGAAAGTTTGCCTATAATGCCGTTTGCAACTACAACTGCCCCCACTGCTGCTAATCCGCTAATTGCAATCCGTTTCAACGTTTCAATGAATTCTTGTCTTCTTTGGGTCTTTGTCCACTCTCTGAAATACGGCATTACAGCAGAAAGTCCCAATTTGAGTTCATCTAGATTACGTGGGTCAAACTCTATGAGAGATGCTTGTCTTGAACTGGCGAGATAGGAGGGCAAGCCACCCAAAGAGATATTCCTATCTTTTAGTATCAAAAGAGGCTTGTCAATACCGAATGCTATACCAACTTCGCCATGGTGCCACTCCAAAGTTTTCCATAGTCCTGTCAAGGCATCCAAAAACCTTGGGGTAGCAATAGCTATTATCGCGTCAGATTTTTTTATCTCTTCTTTCGTTCTTGCTGGCACTAACTCCTCAGGAACGTTTACCTCAATACCTACAGTAACTGTTTCAAATCCCCATTCTTGTGTCATCTCAGCTATTGGGTCTCCTACTACTCGGTCTTCAGTAGTTAAGCCCCTAGATAAAAACACTCTGTAAAGCGGAGTTGGATATATACTGATGAGATATTGTTCGTCTGGCTGATAAACACCCAAATCAATCCAGCTGTTATTGGCGGATTCATGCATGCGATACTTCAGTCTGAAAGCTTTCCTGCCGACAACATTTTTCGGCAACAAAAGATTAACGCTGCCAAGAAACCTACTCATCCCGGGAATTACCGCACCACTAATAGACTCAAGATTGTATGTTGCAAAGTCAAATTCCAATCTAAAATCCGAAAGGTAAACTTGTGTGTTTCCTGTGTTTTCAAGCCAGAAACTCACTGAAGCTCCTTCACCTGGGGAATACGTCGCCTTATTAAAATTCCATTTTATAACCCAATTTCCCATTTAATCATCTTGCCCATTATTTCTGCCTAGGATTTCATAAAGATATTGATAAACAAGCCCTACTGAGCAAGTTGTCTCTGAATTAGGAAAACACTTTCAACCCAGCTTTGTCATATATCTCCTTCAGCCCCTCGGGAAGTCCTTATAAAATCAGCGTCAGCAGTGTTGGATGGGGGCGTGGAGTTGAATATGAACCAACGTGGGATGGGGTGGATTGGAGCCATTGTAGCGATGGTGATTGCTGGATTAATCGTCAGCGGAATTGTCTACTATGGTCCGAGCATCATAAGCGGACTCCAAGGAGGGAGCGGTGGGTCAAACAGTGGAACGGTGCTTTCAGTCCGAGACGTTGTAACCCATGCGGCCCAACACCAAAACGAAGAGATAACTGTTAGAGGGAAATACAACCTTGGGCGTTTGCTTGAAATAGATTGGAGTGCAATTACTGGGCCAGAAACTATATGTCCCAACTTGGTGCTGGAAAACATATCCAACCTCAATTTAATCGGAGACTCCAGCTATTTGATTACTGGAACTCTTAGCTCAACTACTCCTACTGGCGGATTAACCACGCACTATCTTTACGTAGAAAATGCCACACCAGTTTAGAGAGGTTTAATCAGAGCGGAGCCAGACTAAATCCAACGCCATGTAAACCTTGTATTGTTCACTTTTTTGAAAAAGACTAGCCATTCAGTATTCTCAAGTCTGCTTTTCGATATACAGAGGTTAAGACTTCAGGGGAATAGGCAGTATAGTGTCTACCTAGGACGGACTTTGGGACCCGCCCACAGAAGGCATCTATATACACCTCTTGGACACCCTTGGAGAGCAGTTCGTTGCAGAACCATTCCCTAAGCAATTGGCATGTTATTTTCACCCCAGTTTTTTCAGATGTTTCCCTGAAGACTTGATTTATGTGAGTGCCCCCCTTGAACAGCTTGCCATCAACTGAGCCTCCTTTTTTCCTGTATCGCCTATACGCTTCCAAGGCCTCCTCGTTGAAGAAGCTGAACCAGGTGTGCTTTGTCTGGGATTCTTCACAGATGGGGCGTAGCATCCTTTGTTCAAAGTCCACATCCTTTACACACACATTCAATATCTCGTTCCTTCTCCTGCCGGAGGTGGCATAGAACAAGAACAGTGCCTTGGACCTCCAATCAGGCAACGCATCATAGAATCGTCTAAGTCCTTCCTTGCTAGGGACTTGGACAAATCTGAGGCATACTTGTGGAATCTTGAACCTCTCGGCTTCGCTTGACTTGAGATATTCCCTGAAAAACACCTTGAGAGCTTTGACGTAGTTTCTATAGGTATTTTGATTCCCATCCTTGACCGTTGAGAGGAACTCCCTCATCGACTGGCTGGAATCGGATGCTAATGCTTGCTTTTGACAGAACTCTAGATATCTTTTGGTGTATCTCAAGTGGGCGGTAGTAGTTGCATCCTTCAGTCGAAGGTCAACCTTGCATATTTGCCCAAAGTCTGTGAGTATTGAATCTATATCAAGGCCCTCCAAGCCTGTAACGCGGGTTCGAATCCCGCCCGCCGCACCAGAATTATCTCCAATGCATCGGCCACGGCACTATCTTGCCCCTTTCTTTCCGGAGATGTCTGAGCCAAAATATGAGAAAAATTGCGAGTATCATCAAGACGACGCTGACCACCACAGCCAGCAGGCTGGGCATCCTCTCCACCCCCCGCCCCACTGATAAGAGGGTGAAGTTGTCTGCATGGATGTCGACATCTCCACCATGCTCTGAACACGCCATGTGAAAGATTCCACTAACCAACACGGTATCTCCAACGTGGGTGTAGTCCCCAGTGAATGAGATGCTTTTCGCGTTCTCCGCGCTGCACCATATCCCAATAGCAAAGCCGTTGTCTATGACATTGACCCACGCGTTGTTCCCCCTTATCATCACCCCTATGACCTCGCCTTGGAATGTGACCTGATTGCCGTCAAAATCTCTGGAGTTCTCGATCAGCACCTTCCCTGACTCTGCCCCGGCAAGTCCAGACATCGACAATACCAAGATAACCACGATGGGCAAAACAAATTTTTTCATCTTTCAATCCCCCTTCGGAGTCCCAAAATCACGAACCCTATCAGCACGAAGATTGCCATTATCTCAAGCTTTCCCGCCCACATCAGGAACATGTACGTGACCTTAAGCACGGGCGGCATTGCTGGGGAGGTGATGCCAGAGCTCAGCCCCACGTTGCCCAGAGCGGAGGATGTCTCAAACATGGAGTCGTCTAGGTGGTAACCATGGGCCACAGTAATCAGCGTCCCAAAAGCAAAAAGAATGAGATAACTCACCGTTATCAGCGCCGCACCCTTTACCACCGTATCCGTAAGCGGGGTGTCCTCTATGTGGTGGAAAGTTCCCCTCACAACAGCAGTCCTCGGCAGCAGCGTCCGCTTGATGTCCCTCACGAACGACTTGAAAAGCACCCCTACTCGCAGCAGCTTTATGCCGCCCGATGTAGAGTTGGCGCACCCGCCGATTACCATTGCAAATGAAAGTATCACCATGGAGAAGGGTGGCCACAGCAACATGAAGTGGGCGGGGAGAACAGTCTGGAAGCCGGTGGTTGTCTGGGCCGAAATCACGTGAAAGACTCCTTTTCTGAAGATGGCATCCCCGGAAGAGTACATGTTTGAGAACAACAAGTTCGCTGAAACTAGCAATCCGAACACCAGCAGCACAACCAAAAGAAGTCTAACCTCTATGTTTTTCAAAATCTCTCTCCTTCTGCCTCTGAAGACTGCGTAATGAAGGTTGAAGTTGATCGCCCCTATGATCATCATTACCACGGCGGCCACCTCAATCCAAATGCTGTGGTAGTAAAGCAAGTTCTGGGAACGGGTGCTGAATCCTCCTGTGGCATAGCCTGTCATGGAGTGGTTAAGCCCGTCGAAAAATGCAGTGCCGGGATCAAGCCCTTCCCAAACCCCTGCCACCGTGAACAGGACGGTGCCGATTATGAGAAATGTCACCGCTATGCCGATGATTACTCTTGACGTGCGCACGATGCTTGGCCTTATCCCCAAATCCTTGGCTTCCCCTTTGAATGCGAGGACTGAGTTCATTTCTGTCCTGCCCAAAATGGAAAGAGAAATCACTATGATGCCAATGCCATCTCCCAGGAACTGCAGGAAGTGTCGGAGGAAGTTGACGCTGTGCGCGAGGTGGTCTATATCTGGCACAAGAGTAAGGCCGGTGCCGGTGAAGCCGCTGATGCTCTCAAAGCTTGCGTCAAGGTAGGAGCCGGTGGCGCTCGCCAGCCAGATGGGGATGCTGGCCAAAAGGGGCGCGAGAAGCCAGGCAAGAGCGGCCATCACAACAGCATGTTTCAACTCCATCTCTTTCTTTGTGTAAAGGAAGTGGGACATGAGGGCGCCAAGGATGAACGAAACGGCTGCGCCGATGAGGAAATACGGGATGGTATCGAACTCGCTGTATGCTACCGCTACGATGATTGGTAGGAACAAGATGGCCCCAACCACGTAGCATATCTTGCTCAGGTTGTACCCGATGATCCTCAGGTCTTCCCTAGTGGCTCCGAACATCATGGAAACACCTACAGAGATTTTAGAACCACGAGCAGCAGGCAAATTAGCGCAGCCCCCGCCATGAACACTGCTGTCATGCCAACTTCGCTGAGTATCCCTGCGATGAAGTCAAAGTTCTTCTTTAAAAAGGCCCGGAGGCTGAACTTCCTTAGGCCCATCACGATCCCTTCAGCATTCCCACTAGCTTCCTGAGGGCGTTCTCTTCTCCTATGAGCGCAATGATGTCGCCTGCCTTAATCACTGTGTCGCCGCGTGGGATTAACAGCTTGCCCTTCCGATATATTGCGGCCATCACGCATCCCGCAGGTACCGATATGTCTGCGATTTTCCTGTCTCTTACCTTGGAGTTGTCCGAAACGCTGACTTCAACCGCCCGCGTTACCGTTTCCGAAATCAGCACAGAAGTCGTTCCCGGAAGAGCTATCGCGTTCTCGAAGACCATGGCCGCCACGTGCGCCGGGCTGACTATCAGGTCTATCCCCATGCCGTGCATCATCTTCGCCCGGTCCATGTCTTCGATGCGCGCGAGGACGAGCGGGATGCTGTAAGAGTGCTTGGCCAGCTGGCAGGCAACGATGTTCTCGTTGTCGAAGCCTGTCATGGCCGCAAAGACATCGGCGCCCTGGATTCTCGCGTCCTCAAGTATCTTCTTGTTTGTGGCGTCCCCGTTGATTATGAGGGCGTTTATTTCCGTCGCTAGCTTCTCACAAACGGCCGGATCCTTCTCAATCACGACCACATCCTTTCCCTGGTCGACCAGAGCCTTGGCTAGGTGTGAGCCCACCCTGCCGCCTCCGGCGATGATTATAAACGCTGCCTTTTTCATGCCTGTCCCATTATGGCCCTTTCTGGGGTGTGGATAAAAACCCATCACTTGAGGGAACTCCAATGGGACTACTTCTTCTTTTTGGAGGGCGCGGGTGAGGCGAATCTTCCTTGGTAGATCCTAGCGATTATACCCAAGACGCCTGTGGCCACGGCGACCAAGAATGTCGCGGTGAGCGATAGTGTCGCGGGTGCGGTAAAGGTCACGGCGGGGTTCACGATTTGAACCGTGGATGTCGCGGTTCCAACAACGTATGGTACCTTAAGGCTGACCTGCGCCCCGCCTACATTGAGCGCGGGGGGCGGTATGCTTTGGAATACAAAGATGCCTGCCACGATTGTTGCTATAAAAATTGATGTTAAAATGATGTTTCCTTTGATTTGCGATTTTTCAGTCTCGCGCGATATCTTTGACAGCAGGCGGCAAAACAGTTTGTAAGCAACGTATATGCTCAAGACGACAACGACTATGAAAGCGATTGGGGAGATTATGGTGTTGATCTGCAACCCAGCCCCGTTCAACAGGCCCGGCAATATGTTAGGCAATAGAACGTTGACGACGAGAGCAGCGATCACGAGTGGGAGTATGAAAAATACGGCCTGGCTGAACGGCTTCATCACCCCATACCTGAAGAGGCGCTGGGACCACCACTGGGTCGGGAGCAGGGAGCTCAGGATCAGGAATATCCCGGCGATTATGAACGCGATTTTGGTGAAGAGTAAGAAGAGCCCGACCAGAGCTGACGTGAGGGGCTGGCCCATAAGAGAGATGGACAGGTCGAAGGGGGAGGTTGCTATCCTAAACGCCCCTGTCGCCCCTGTTCCCGCTTGGCCAATCCACCACGGGCCCATGAACGGCAATACTATCATCAGTATGCCGGCGATCAGGCCAAACCAGTTTATGGAGCGCAGGAAACCTGACTTCATTGTTGACCCCCTTGAACGGAAGACATCTGCGCGAAGACCGTTATGCCGTAGAACTCAACGGTCAAGTTGTCAATTTGAATCTGTGGGTTGGTTGGCAAAGCCCCTGTGTAGGTTCCGACAAATGTAATGTTCGCCGTTCCTCGTGCAGGGATTTCTACAACCCCTTCATTTCGTGCCTGCGCAATCGTTGCACCTTGGTCAGAAACGGACACCACGAGCTCGTTGAGTGTTATTGGAAAGTTAAATGGAGAGGTAAATTGTGTTGTGACTCTGAGCGTGTTGCCTTGAATTGTTGGCAGCCCGATTGAGAACGCGTTTTCAAACCCCTTGTTGTCAAACAGTCCGGTTACCATGTCTGTGGACTGTTTTATTTCTGCATCACTCGGCATCACCGCCGCCATTATGTTCCAGTTGTGCGACCCGAGCGCTATGATGAGCGGGCCGACCGACAGGAGTATCCCGAGCAGCATTAGCGCAATTTTCAGGCCTGTGTCCTTATTCATCAAATTTCCTAAACTCGCCGGATAATAAAAGCCTGCGCTTGTGGATTTTTTCTCTATATAAACCACCTACACCCAAAGCTCGGCCGGAGGCAAGCGGGCCCCGTAGTCTAACGGATAGGACGCTCCCCACGACGGAGGGAGAAATGCGGGTTCGAATCCCGCCGGGGCCGCACGGCGCGACCGTCAGCGCGGCTTGCCTCCACCAAGGGATTAGAACTTGTTAAAAAAATAAAACAGGACGCTCCCCACGACGTGATATGTTATTGTTTTCTATGCAAATAAGACTTTCGAGTGTTCTGAGCGTCTCCCCATCGACGATTTTTCTCCTATATAAACTACCTCCACCCAAAGCTCCGGCGGGAAAAATGGAAGAGAAAGGACAGCTGATGGGCGTGCCGATTAAGCTGGTGATGGCGCTGGTGATAGGCACGATGGTAATGGGTGTTTCGCTGGGAATGTATAACACAGACGGCGAAGGAAGTGCTGTTTGCAACATATAACACTTCGGGCGGGTTCTAGCTCCTCTCACGGGTCGGGCCCCACGAACTGGGTCTCGAAATGTTTATAAAGTAATACAGTATTACTTTACTTGTGATTCGATGAAGCTTGTATCCGTGACGAGGAAGGGCCAAGTTACGATTCCGGAGGAGGTCAGAAAAAAACTCGGCATCGAAACAGGGACAAAACTTATGGTTGAAAGTGTGGGTAGGGAGCTGGCCCTCCTGAAAAAAGTTGAGATAGCAGACTCCCTGAAGGAACTACGGGAGTACTGCAGACGACTGGCAAGACAGAGGGGACTGACCATGAAAAATATCGAGGATGAAATCGAAACGGTGCGGGCGGAGATTTGGAAGGAAAGATATGAAAAAAGTCATGGTTGATTCAAACGTAATTTTTTCTGGACTTCTTTATCCTGGGAAACCTTCTGAAGTTCTCGACATGCTGGGGAAACGAGGGTTTAGGTTTTTCATTCCCGCGGACGAGCTCGTGGAGATTAGCACTGTTTTCAAAAGAAAGGTTTCCTACAAGGAATACTTGTTGATTGGATTTCTGAAAGCGGCGAATGCGAAGGTAATTCCGGCCAAAAAATATCGCAACCTCATCCGCACCGCAACGAAGCTGATTGAAGACAAGAAGGATGCACCGATATTGGCCTGCGCGCTTGTCGTTAAACCGGACTACTTTGTCACGGGGGATAAAGACTTCTTAAAGAAAGAGGTCCGAGAAAAAGTTAACGCCCTTGTACCGAGTGAATTTTTGATGAGACAAAAAGAAGAGCGTTGAAACGGCAATCATGCTGGTCTGAACCAACCAATTTAGGACTCGAATCCCGACTCAAAACTCGGCTGGTTCGCTACCCGGTGGTTCGCCGCCTTGCCCAACCGCTCCCGGACCTTGCCCGGGAGGCTGCTTCTCGACCTGATGCTGGACTCCTCTCTTTCTGAGAAATATCACGACGCCGATTGAAATGCATAAAACAGCAACGCCAACCCCAATCAATATCGAGGTCGAAGCTGGGGCCGCGATTGGAGTTAGCCGGAGTATCGTTCCATTCGTTCCAGCCATCCAGCCATCGTCTGGAGACATCATATAAACTATGCGGGGATATCCTTCTGCGGGATAATTGACCTTGTCCCACGATTTTCCATCCCAGTGATAAATTAACCCACTTTTGTCGCTCAAATTGAATCCAACTGCCCACCCATCATTTTGGGACGAAATACTAACTGAAAGAAGACGGTTTCCGTGCGCAGCGGAGATTGACCAAGATGTCCCGTTCCATTTTAAGATATATGGATTTCCCACTGCCCACCCCTCTGTAGATGACAGCATTTGAATTTCATACAAAATGGCATCTGCTGGCGGAGTCATTAAATTCCAGTTGGTGCCGTTCCACTCAAGAATTGTTTTGTTTCCAACTATCCAGCCGTCTGTAGATGATAACATGTAAATACCGTAGAGATTTTCCAATGTAGGAGAAGCAAAATTTTCCCACGAGGTACCGTTCCATTTTATGATTGTCCCGTATTGCCCAACAGCCCAACCTTCTGTAGATGATAACATGTACTCATCATAAAGGTTGTTAGTAGTTGGAGATTCTACCAGCGCCCAAGAGGAACCATTCCACCTAATTATAATCCCTCCATTCCCCACCGCCCATCCATCTGTTGATGATAACGTATGCACTGCACTGAGATAAGCGATTGTTGGGGAAGCGACAAGGCTCCACGAAGAGCCATCCCATCTTACTATCATTCCACTTGTCCCCACTGCCCAGCCGTCAGTAGCTGATATCATAGATATATCTCCAAAATTTTCACTGGTTGGAGAAGGATATTGCGACCAAGCGGAATCTGACTGGACTCCTGGAACCGTCAGAAAAGCTACTGTGATCATAACAAGCAGAGCGAAAAAATATGCCAACACAACCCGCCGTTGCATGTTATCAATCCTTTTTCTCGTGCGGTTAATAAAAGCCTGTTCCGAGTCGGTCGCTGCTCCCCCGATTTTCTGTACGTGTTTAGCTGCTACCCCATGCTTTAGTCAAACTTTCAGATAGCGTTTTGGCTGGATCCAGCCCCTGCAGCTTCCATGTTGCAAACATCGTCATGTTGGTCTCGTAGATGAAGGCGCCCTTCTCGTTTCTGAGCGTCCCGATAATCTTCCTCTGAACCACGTGCTCCCTCAGGACACGCTCGGCCAAGTTGTTCGTCGGTCCGACGCCAGGCGTGGTGACGAAGGTGAACCAGCTGTCGGACCCGTTGCGCACCATCTCGACGAACTTCCTGACATCAGCATTCCTGTAGCGTTTCTTCAGCCAGTAGCGCAGCCGCCGCTTGGCGTTCCCCGCCAGCCTCGCCCTCTCGTCCGGCGGAGGGTCTGCTTCGACGGCTGCCTTGAGGTCACCGTAGAGCCCACGCAGCGCCTTCTGGAGCGGTTTTGCCTCGTCGACGTGCTCGGCGAGCCAGTCGGCTTCCCTCAGCAGGTGCGCCCAGCACCGCTGGATGTTGCGCGTGAAGTTCGGAAAGATCTTGTCGCCATCACACACCACGGTGGCAGGAAAATTTTTCCCTAGATTCTCCTCCAAGACCTTCTTTCCCTTGCTATTCCGCACCGCGATTAGCGCATCGGCGTTAGTGACAAAATCCCATGTCCAGTACTTCCTGCCGTCGACCTTCATCCCGGTCCAGTCCGAATAGACGACACCGGCTCCGCTTACTCTACGGCGGACCTCCTCGTACTCCGGCCTCAACCAGTCACTCACCCGGCGGGTGACGTCGAGTATCGAAGCAGCGGTGATTGACAGTCCGTACTGCCACTTCAGCATCTCCCGGATTTTGCGGTGAGGCAGCCGCCCCTCGTACTTCCACAGCGATACCTGGGTCAGCAGGTTCTTGCCGAACCTTCCTTCAGGAGGGCAGTCAGGGTGCCTCGCGACCACGTGGGCGCCACAACCCGCGCAATCTCCCTCGAACTGTAGAAAGTCAATCACAATCACGGGGGATGGTTCCGGGATCTCCTCGACGACGTGGTGCTTCACTACTTTTGGCGTGCGGAGGCGGGCTCCGCATTTCGGGCATTTCTTCCACTCTGGTTTCACCACCACGTCGGGCTTCGGAACCGGCTAGCCGTCCCCTCGTGTCCTTTTGGTCTGCCGGGGAACCGTTTTCCCGTGCGCTGTCCGCCATTCTGGCGTGTTGGGTATCTTCGCTGAGAAGGCGGCGTATGCGCGTTCTCGTGGAGCGCCAGCCGGCGTTTCAACTCCTCTATCTCCGTCTTGAGCTCGGCAACTATTTTCTGGAGCTTCTCGCAGTCTGGACAGGTCATTCTCTGCACACCAGTACGTACACGGGTTTGCCCAGGTACTCCTTCGGGCAATCTATCTTTGCGCCGTTTCCAAACTTGGTCACGTGCTTTTCGAAGAAGCCCACAACCTCTCGTTCGAGCAGAAAGCTCAGCCGGCGCACTTTCACTTCAGTCATCGTTTATGAGTATATACAACGTATATATAAAGCTAACGGTCAAAAAGCTAAACACGTACGATTTTCTGTACGTATTTAGCTTTCCGCCCACACTTTCGTCAGGCTCTCACTCAGAGCTTCTGACGGATTGAGCCCCTGCTGTTTCCACGTTGCCATCATCGTCATCATCGTTTCGTAGATGCGCGTCC
>Ga0315282_10004047_pt1 | contig 25816 bp, 22 predicted proteins | sample YL17G07_20_MG_FD_203693 | JGI IMG/M metagenome (GOLD analysis project Ga0315282, IMG submission 203693) | Sediment microbial communities from Yellowstone Lake, YNP, Wyoming, USA - YL17G07_20 | ecosystem: Environmental > Aquatic > Freshwater > Lake > Sediment | place: USA: Wyoming | collected... | reverse complement strand
GGGAAGAGAGTGGAGCGTCGATGAGGCCCAGGATGATTCCACCGACGATCATGAAGGGAATGGAGATGAGGAAGAGCCGGAGAAACCTGAAGAAGTATGCGGCGCCTCCCTCGAACAGCTTCCTCGACAGCCCCCGGGCTTCCCCCGACCTGAGCGCGGCAAGGATGCCGCCGTCGAGAAACACGGAAAGGATCTCGTAGAGGAAAAGGACGGTGAGAAAAATGCGAAAAAGGGTACGGACGAGGTCTCCGTTGTGGAGGAGAAACTCCACAAGGGCGGGGATGCTGAACGCTTGACGGAGCGGCGATGAGATGACACTCGTTCCCCAGTACTGCTGCAGTGCGAATTGCAACGGTGTCACCACGATGACGGCGGCCGCAAGATTCAGGATGTAGAGGGGAAGGAGCAGCCTCCAGGACCGCATCGTGGCGGCGAATCCTTCCTTCATGCTGGCACCGACCATTGGCGATCCTCCTATGAGAAGAATGTGAGATGCTGGAGAAGCGACTGCACACGGTAGAGGAGCTCAAGCACCACCCGCCAGACCCCTCTCCTCTCTTCATGCATGCGGCGGCTGTTGTTTCTCATGTCCGTGTCAAGGACGAGCTTCCGGTCAGGGTCCACGACCGCATAGGAGAGACGTGAAGCCGACCTGAAACGGAACTCCCGCCATTCCCGTTTCCCGTCCCAGGTTTCCCGGATCCTGTTCCCATCATCGAACACGAACAGGACATCGACCGGCACGATCACCGTCCCCTTCCTCACGACCTCGATGACTGACTCGAACTGTCCCTTCCTCTTCTCGTCGACAAAACGGAGCGTGCTGTCGGATCCCACGAAGCCGGCCTTCCCGGTCAGCGGCTCGGTCCGCACCGATTCCACCGCGTAGTCGAGCGAGCCGGTCCCGTAGAGGACCTGCGCAAAATACCATGAGAGGTCCTGCTTTGCCACGCGGTTCGCCACGGCGATAAAGTTCTCGGTCCGGGGATGCTTGAACTTCCATTCCTGGAAGTAAGTCTTCATGATGCGGGCCATCGTTTCCTGTCCGACGATCCCCTCGAGTGTCCTGAGGAGGAGCGCCGGTTTGCTGTACGACATCCTCGAGTACTGACCGGGCGCGTAGAGCCACGACTTCTCAACGACCGGGTCGAGGTTCGGGCTTGTGATGTACGACGAGCGGTGGAACGTGACCCCATCCATCTTGAGCCCGAGGAAGTCGATGTAGGAACCCGGTGTCCCGTAGTATCGCTCCATTGACTTGAGCTCCGCGTACGAGTTGATTCCCTCGTCGAGCCATGCCTCCTCGAACTCGTTGCTCGCGAGCATTCCCTGGAAATAGTTGTGGCCGAACTCATGGATCGTCACCATCGCGCTGACGTGAATTCCCTTCGGGAGCCACCAGATCGTCATCGTGGTGAAGAAGGCGGGATACTCCATCCCTCCTGCTCCCCGAGCGTTGGCCGGCGGATCCACGATGGTGAGGGTGCGGTACGGGTAGACGCCGAACCATTCCTGGAAGTATGCCAGCGCGTGTCTCGCGGCGTCGAGGTGGACGGGAGCGTAGGTCTCATTCGTCCGGTAGGTGAATATCGTGATATCGACATCACCCCCGGTCGAGTCGTTGTGGAAGACTCCGTGCCGCGTGATGAACCGCGGGTCCGCAGCCCACACGAAATCGTGGACGTCCTCCTGATGGTACTGGTAGGTCATCGTGTTGTTGGCCCTTCGCTTTCCGACGAGTGTCCCGTTCGCCGCCACGACGTAGTCGCGTGGAACGGTGATCTGGACGTCGTAGACGCCGAAGTCGGCGAAGAATTCGCTGTTCGAATGGTACTCGTGGCAGTTCCAGCCGTCCGGCTGGAGGACGCCGATCTTCGGGAACCACTGGGCGACCATGAAGAAGCCCCCCTCGGCGAACCCGGAGCGCGCGAAGACGCGGGGAAGCTTCGATGTGAACTCAACGTCGACACGAATGGTCTCGCCCGGTCCGCACGGCTTCGGGAGCTTCACCTCCGCGACGGTGCGGTCGTCCGCGTTCTCATCATCAGGATGGATGTACGCGAGCGATGGGAGGAGGTTCGCGCCTGTCGAGAGGCTCATGCGGGATACGTTGATGTACCCCCACTCCTCCTGTTTCGTGCCCGAGGAGAATCCGCGGTTCCTCCCGCGCGATTCCTTCATAAACGTCGATTGGTTGTTCGCGAACGCGTTGAGATAGAGGTGGAATTGAAGGGTCGAGACGGCTCGCGTTGTCGTGTTCCGCCATGTGATTGCCTCCCGCCCCGTGACCGTCTCGCTCTCCGGATGGAGTTCCGCCTGGATCGTGTAGTTCGCGATGCGCGGGCTCAGCGGCGTATCGAAGATCTTCATCTGGGAGAGGAGTGGAGGGGAGAGCGTGCAGAGCAGGAGAAGCAGTGTCCTCAGCAGGCGCATGGAAGCCTCCGTATACAGCGTGGTGTGCGAGACTCCGGCCCCGTGCCTTGAACCGGAACGGAGCGAAGAGCACCAAACGTTTGGCATAAGAGATATGCAAGTGTAGAAAATCGAGGTGTGAAATTCAAGCGCGGGGGTTTCCACCCCCCTCTATGGACATTCGATTTCCATCTGACTATATTCCCTCGTAGACGAGGCAGCCACATCCGCCGCCGCATGCTGCATTTCCAAGGAGAGGGAGAACGCGGTCAGCGGTTCCTTGGAAAGCAACGGCACGTTATCTACATTAAGCTCAGTCGTACCCGGTCATTCATGCGGATTCCAGCGGAAAAGATAGAGGAAGTCCGTGCTGCGACGGACATCTGCGAGCTCATCTCGGCCTCTGTGCGGTTGAAGCGCAGGGGAAAGAACCACATCGGTCTCTGCCCGTTCCACGCCGAAAAGACTCCCTCCTTTACCGTCAGCCCCGAGCGCCAGATGTACCACTGCTTCGGCTGCGGGGCCGGAGGAAACGCCTTCACTTTCGTCATGGAGCATGAGAAGGTCTCGTTCGTCGAGGCTGTCCGGACGCTCGCCGATCGCGCCGGCATCCAGCTCCCCGGAGCGGAGCAGTCCTCCACGGGTGACGGCGACACGGATGTCCTCTACTCCATTCTCCGGGAAGCCGGGCTTTTTTTCTACCGGCGGCTTACCGGCACGGAGGAGGGGAAAGGCGCGCTCGAGTACCTCCGCAGCCGGGGGTGGCACGACGAGACAATCGTGAAATTCGGACTCGGGTATGCCCCCCGAAGCTGGGATGCGTTCATTCAACACGCGCGCGGGCTTGGATACGGACCCGAGCTTCTTGAGAAAACCGGACTTGCGATCCGAAGAGAGGACGGCTCCGGATGCTACGACCGGTTCCGTGGGCGCGTCATGTTCCCGGTCTTCTCTCCATCGGGGCGGGTCATCGGATTCGGCGCAAGGAAGTTCTACGATGACGATCCCGGTCCGAAGTACCTGAACTCACCCGAGACACCTGTCTACGTCAAAGGCCGTGTCCTCTATGGTGTCGCACAGAGCCGTGAGGCGATCCGCAGGATGAATGCCGCGATCCTGGTCGAAGGGTATGCTGATCTCATCACGCTTTTCCAGGCGGGAATCGAAAACGTCGTCGCCTCAAGCGGCACGGCGCTCACGGCGGAACAAATCCAGCTCATCGGCCGCTACACAAAGAATGTCCTCTTCGTTTACGACGCGGACTCCGCCGGTGCGAAGGCGATGTTCCGCGGGCTCGACCTCATTCTCGAGCAGGACCTCGACGTCAGGATTGCCAGGCTCCCCGAAGGTGAGGACCCCGATTCATTCGTGAAGGCGCACGGAGGCCCGGCGTTCCAAACCCTCCTCGAGAAGGCCGGGTCGTTCATTGACTTTAAGCTCGAAGAATTCCACCGGGAAGGGAGAAGCGACGACCCGGAGAGGCAGGCCGAGGCGGTCCGCTCGGTCGTCGACTCGCTCACACACATGAAGGACGAGCTCAAGCGCGATCTCTATATCAAGCGGCTCGCCTCGAAGTACGACCTTTATGAATCGGTCCTCCGAAGGGAACTGGAGCGGAAGCTGAAGCTCTACCGGCACGATGAACGGACAGGACCGGTAAGTGCAGAGGACGCTCGGAGCATCGCTGCTGCGGCGGGCAGGCGGGCGCCTCAGAAGGCTCCACCGGTTCCCCCGGCGGAACGGAACCTCCTCAAGGTTCTTCTCGAAGGACCTGATGAGGTCGAGGCTCTTGTCACGCGCGAGTTCTCTCTCGACGCGGTCTCGAATGACGGCATCCGGAGCATCATGGGATTGGTCTTCCAGTCAATCGAAGAGGGGACACGCATCAGCGCCATGGAGATCCTGCAGCGTCTCGATGACCCCGGGCTGCGGAGTCTCCTCACCGACGTGACTCTCAGCTCCTATGATCTCCCTCGCCGCTACGAAATCAGCCCAAGGTGGGATCCGGGGAAAACGGTCGAGGCGGTGGATGCGGAGAAGATCGCAAAGGACTCAATCCTTGCGATACGGCGCGCGGCGCTCGAGGCGGAAATCGCCCAAACTGAACTTGCTCTACACGATGCAGGGATCCACCGGAGCGACGAAGCGGCTGTCCTCCGGCGGCTTGCAGCGCTCCAGCAGGAACGCCAGTCCCTTGACCGTGGCCTGCGCGAGTAACATGACCCATCAATTCGTCCCCGCACGGTGCGGGGCAGGGGAATAGGGAGACTGCAGCTCAACAACTGCATCCTCCAGCCCTACTCCTGCAAGCGTGTCGAGTGGTGCCCGATGCATCAGATCTGGGAGGAAATGCGGGGGAAGTTCCTTGAGCTCCTCCAGTCGAGGACTCTCGACGATGCCGTGCGCCGGAGCGACCTCATCACGGCAGTTGAACAGGCAGTGTTGGCGAAATAGCCGGAGAAGGGGATGCAGCGTGTACCGCCTCCCCCGTCCGTGTGCCGGGGAGCAAGGCTCCGTTTTTTTTGAGCGGCCAAAGAATCCTGCTGACGGCTGGGGAGAGACCACGCGTGCAGCGACACTTCTCGAACATCCTCGTCGTGCGGACTGACCGGCTCGGTGATGTCCTTCTCACGCTTCCGGTCTTTGCCGCGCTGATGAGGCTCTTCCCTGATGCGCGGCGGTCATTTCTCCTGCAGTCGTACACAGCCGACCTGATCGAGGGACACCCTCTCGTCGACGAAGTGATCCGGTTCGACGGGGGCGCCTCCTCCGGTCTAAGGGAGAAACTGAAGCGACACGAATTCGATTGTGCAGTCATCGCCCACGCGACGTGGACCATCGCGTGGTCCCTCTTCCTCTCGCGGATTCCTGTGAGGGTCGGCACCGGGTACCGGCCGTACTCATTTCTCTTCACACACCGGCGCTACGAGCACAGGCACACGGCGGAGCGGCACGAGTCGGAGTATTGTGTCAACCTCCTCCGCACGCTCGGCCTTGACACACCTCCCGTGGAGGGTGTGCCAATACCGGTTTCAGGCGAGACGCTTCGAGAAGTGGCGGCCGCCGTCTCGAAGGCCGGCCTTTCGATGGAAGGTCCGCTCGTGGTCCTTCACCCCGGGAGCGGCGGGTCCGCGTGGGCGTGGCCCGTCGGGAGGTTCGCGGAGCTCGGCCGACTCCTCATTTCCCGTGGCGCGTCCGTCGCCCTGACCGGGTCAAAACCGGAGACCGAGGCAGCGGGACGATGCGCGCAAGACATCGGATCTCCGGCGGTTTCGCTCGCAGGCCTCTTCACGCTGAAACAGCTTGCGGCGTTCTTCAAGATGGCAGGCGCCGTCGTCGCGAACTCAACCGGGCCGCTCCATCTTGCCGCATCGGTCGGAACACCGGTGATCGGCCTGTACCCGGACATCCCTCCGATGACACCGCGCCGCTGGGGGCCCCTCACTGAGACGAAACGGATCTTCACGCCCGCCCACGCGGCGTGGCGGTCGCCGCGCGAACGGATGATGGGGATATCCGCCCGGGAAGTCTGTGAGGCCGCATGCGGCTTTCTTGAAGTTGCGCATGCCGGGTCCGTTCGTCCCTTCGACGATCGAGACATGGGGGAGCAATGAGATACGCGTATGCCGCGGCAGCCGGGATCATGGTCTCTACCGGACTCTTCGTCGCGGCGCAATTAGCCGGTCCCCTTCAACCCGCCGGTGCGGGCAGCGGACATCCGGCCCTTGTGCGCGGCGAGTCCGCGAAGCAGACGCCCCTTCCGCTCCGGAGGATCCCCAACACTGCCTTCAACGCGGGCGAGAAGCTCTCCTTCGATGTGAAGTTCGGCTTCGTGAAGGCCGGGGAAGCAAGCCTCGCAATTCCCGAGGTGCGCGACATGCAGGGGACCGGCGCGTTCCGCGTCGTGTTCCGCGTCAACTCGACATCCGCCTTCTCATGGGTCTTCCGCGTCGAGGACCGGTACGAGACGTTCGTCGATACGAGCGGTATCTTCTCTTGGCGGTTCGAACAACACATCCGCGAAGGCGGATACCGCCGGGACTTCAGCGCCGACTTTGACCAGGTGAACCACAAGGCGTACACGACGGGGGGAACCTACCCGATTCCTCCGTTCGTGCAGGACATCATGTCCTCGTTCTACTATGTGCGCACCCTCGACTTCTCGCAGAGCAAGCCCGGCGACCGGTTCCACATGGAGAACTTCTACAAGGATACGACGTATGCGCTCGACGTGAAGTTTCTCGGACGCGAGACTGTTCGCACCGGCGCCGGGACATTCCGGTGTGCCGTCGTCGAGCCAATGGTTCGGGAAGGAGGACTTTTCAAAAGCGAGGGACGTATCATCGTCTACTTGAGCGACGACGAGCGAAAGATACCGGTGAAGGTGAGCACGCAGGTTGTGATCGGCTCGATCGACGGGGTTCTCAGGGAGTACAGCGGCATCGGTCCGCTCGCATCGCGTGTGGAGTAGGATGGAGAGCGTGCCACCCCCGGGAAATGCAGACGACTGACAGGAACATGCATGCCTGATGAAGAGCACGGGATAGCACCGGCGCCGCTTGGCGGGGAAGAGCCGACATTCATCGAGAGGTTTCACATCTCGCCGGTGCTCTTTGTCTTTCTTGTCCTCGCCGCGGTCTTCTTCCTCTACCAGGTTCTCGGGGGGTTGGTTACCTACATCGTCGCAGGGAGCGGTGTGACGGCTGAGAACGCGCGGCTTGTGCGCGGCCTCACTGCGGCTGCCGAGCTTCTCCTCATGTTCCTTCCCGCGCTCGCGTTCGCGCGGCTCGCTTCACATCGCGTTGCCCCCTTTGTCAGGTACCGCTCTGCTTCTCTCTGGTTGATCCTCGCATCACTCATCGGCCTCCTTGCCTTGCAGGAGGTTCTTCAGGTGTACCTGTACCTTCAGGACCAGATGCCGGTCCCTCGCTCGATCGCCCCGGTGCTCGAGCAGTTCAAGAACCTCATCGAGGAAACCTACAGGCTCCTTGTGACCGCCCATTCCCCGGCCGAGACTCTTGTCGTGGTCGTCACGATCTCCCTTGTCCCTGCACTCTGCGAGGAGACGCTCTTCCGCGGTGTGGTGCTTCATTCGCTCGAGAAGGAGATGCGGCCAGGATGGGCTGTGGGTCTGTCGGCGATCCTCTTCGCCGGATTCCACTTCGATCCGTTTGCGTTTGTCCCCCTGATGGTTCTTGGCGGCTACTTTGGGTTTCTCACCGTCCGGTCGGGGAGCATCTACCCTGCCATGACAGCGCACTTCGCGAACAACGCCGTCGCCGTTCTTGCGGTCTTCTACGGCATCGATGACAGGATGATCGTCGGCGCGGCGGCCCAGAAGGTGCCGACCGTGACACTCTTTCTCAATATCGTCGTCTTCAGCGCCGTCTTCATGGGAGCGCTTGCCGCGGTCCTCCGACTCACACATCGCAGGGGCGGGCATGTCGGGGCGGCGTAGGCCGCATTCTGGTTCCCGGATGCGTTGTGACTTTTCTCATGGAGCTCTCATTCACGGTACATGATCTACAGAGGAGGGAGCATGAAAACACTTGAAGGCTGGGAGGTTCTCCACACCGTCGCGACCGAGGTGGAGGCGGATCTCATCAAAGGGAAGCTCGAGTCGGAAGGAATCTCCGCCATCGTGCTCTCCCAGCAGGACCATTCTTTCCCTACGACCATGGGTGACCTCGCGCTGGTCCGCGTGCTCGTCGAAAAGGAAAACCTCGACCGGGCAAAGGAAATGATTGCCGGGCAGACCGGGTTTCCGCCCGATACAGCGGACGAGGGGGAGAACCAGAATCCATGACAGATGCTCCGGCTCCTTCCGTGCAGGAAAAGCCTTCAGGCCTCCCAAACCTCGTCGTCCGCATTCTCCTTGCCGCCGTCGGGATTCCACTCGTTCTCTTTGTCTCGTACCAGGGTGGATTCCTCTTTCTCGGATTTGTGATCCTCGTGGGCCTCCTCGCTCTCCATGAGTTCTATGCGATGGCCCGCAGGTCGGGCGCCCGGCCGCTCAGCATCGTTGGGATCATCGCCGGATTCTTCGTCATCATCTCGTTCGGCGCACGGCGGCTGGAGACGCTCTTTGTCGGCGCGGCAGTCAGCTCGGGAGGGGTCTCCTTTCCGTCACCCTTCCAGATCCTCCTCTTCTCGTCCCTCGGTTTGATGCTCGCAGCACTCCTCGTCGAGCTCTTCCGCATCGAAGGGTCCCCCTTCGCAAACCTCGGAGTGACGATCCTCGGGGTCTTCTATATTGCTTTCTTTCTCGGCACACTCGTCGGTGTGAGAGAGCTCTTCCCGGCGGAATTCCCGATCCACCGTTTCTTCCCCTCGACCGGCGTGACGTTGCCCGACGCGTTGGTCGGGCGCATCGAGAGTTGGGGCGGCCTGACAGTGATCTCTCTCTTCTCCATCATCTGGATTTGCGACACTGCCGCGTATTTCATCGGCTTGAGCATTGGCCGGCATCCCCTCTTTCCACGTGTGAGCCCGAAGAAGACATGGGAAGGCGCAATTGGAGGATTTGTATTCGCCATTGTGGCTGGTCTTGCGGCGCGGGCATATCTTATCCCGTACCTCACCATCGCCGATGCCCTCGTTCTGGGCGGGATCGTGGGCATCTTTGGCCAGATCGGCGACCTCATTGAGTCGCGGTTCAAGCGCGACGCGAACGTAAAGGATTCATCCTCGCTCCTCCCGGGACACGGCGGCGTGCTCGACCGGTTCGATTCTTTGATTTTTGTCTCGCCTCTTGTGTATCTTTACTTAGATTTCATTGTCTTCCGGTGATGGGGATGAAGAACGGGAGGAAAGGAAGAATATACCTCACCACACTCGGCTGCGCGAAGAATCTCGTCGATTCCGAGTCTCTCCTTGCGCAACTACGCGGAAACCATCTCGAAGTCGTCGAGTCCCCCGGACGCGCCGACGTCGCCGTCGTCAACACATGCGGCTTTATCGAGGCGGCGAAGCAGGAATCCATCGCCACGATCCTCCAGCTTGCGAGGATGAAGGAGAAAGGGCTCGACAGGCTCGTCGTCATGGGATGCTTCTCCGAACGCTACCGGTGCGAGATCCTCAAGGAACTGCCCGAGGTCGATGCCGTGTTCGGTGTGCATGATCTGCCGGCGGTCGTCCGGGAGCTCGGCGGCGAGTACCGGCACGAGCTCCTCGGCGAGCGCGAGCTGACGACGCCGGGTCATTATGCGTACCTGAAGATATCCGAGGGTTGTGATAACCCCTGCTCCTTTTGCGCAATTCCCCTTATCCGCGGCCGTCATGTGAGCCGGCCGGTCGATGAACTGGTCCGGGAGGCGAAAGGGCTTGCCTCGCGCGGCGTCAAAGAGCTTGTCGTCATCGGTCAAGACACGACCTACTACGGACTCGACCTCTCCGGCAGCCGCTCGCTGAGCGGTCTCCTCTATGGCCTCGCAGAGGTTGAGGGGATCGAGTGGATCCGCCTCATGTACACCTACCCCGCGAAGTTCCCTGGAGACGTGCTGAAGGCTTTTCGGGAGATCCCGAAGGTCTGCCGTTATATCGACATGCCTGTCCAGCATGCGAGCGACACGGTCCTCCGGTCGATGCGCCGCGGGATCTCGTCGCGTGTGATGCGGAACCTGGTCGAGGAGATCCGGAGCATCGTGCCGGGCATTGCGATCCGGACGACGCTCATCGTCGGCTATCCGGGAGAGGGCGAGAAGGAATTCGAAGAGCTCGCAGAGTTCGTCCGGCAGATGAGGTTTGAGAGGCTCGGCGTTTTCACCTACTCTCCGGAGGAGGGGACCGCGGCCTTCGATCTCGGCGACCCCGTGCCGCAGGACGAAAAAGAACGGCGGCTGGACAGAATCATGGAGATTCAGCGCGGGATCGCCGGAGAGATCTCCGCCGCGGCGGTCGGGTCGACGCTGCGTGTGCTTGTCGACCGTGAAGAGGACGAACACCTGGTCGCGCGGACCGAGTGGGATGCGCCCGAAATCGACAACGACGTCCTCCTGCCCCGCGACGTTGGTGTGAAGCCGGGCGGGTTTGTCAACGTCCGCGTCGTCGACGCGGAGGACTTTGATCTTTATGGCGAGATTGTCTGAGGTGCGGAGGACGTTATGAAAACCCTATTCATGTGCGCCTGGCTCGCAGCAGCTGCGCCGCTCCTTGCCCAGGTCGAGAATGCCCAGCTGCAGGGGTACAGCCTCCCGCAGTTCTCATTCGACGCGCTGGGGTACGCTTCGGGCGATTCGACGAGCCGTCTTGACGTCTACGTTGAGGTTCCGTACGGGGACCTGTCATTCGTGAAATCCGGGACTCAGTTCTCTGCGCAGTACGAGGCGACCGTCGATCTTCTCGATGAGAGCGATGTGGTTGTGAACGAGAAGTCGTGGACTGAGAACGTGCGGGTCGCATCGTACGACGAGACCCTGGCGAAAGGTCAGTACAGCCTTACACAGTGCAAAATGAACGTGAAGCCGGGCTCCTATACCATCCTTGTCCAGATCCGTGATGCCGAGACGAGGAAAGCAATGAGGCGAAAACGATCGATCACGATCCGGAGCCTGACGGGAGACCTCGCCATCAGCGACATCATGCTTGTGAACCGGCTTTCTGATGACAGCGGGCAGAAGACGATCGTACCGAACATCAGCGGGAACGTCGCGAACTCCACCGGAGGGATGTACCTCTTCTTTGAGATCTACAACCGCCTCGCCGTCGACTCGTTCACCGTCCACACAACGATCGCCGGTGCGAAGGATGAGGTGGTCGCTTCATATGACGACTCGTACCGGGCTCCGAGGGGGATGACGCTGGCGTTCGTGAAGATCCCCGATCCGCGTCTCCCAACGGGGGAGTACATCCTGAGGGTCCAGCTCATGCCGGCGGGAACGGCGAAGTTCGACCGGGAAAGCGCGACCGCCGGCCATGCAATCACTGTCCACTGGAGCGGCGTTCCGCCAAGCGTCATGAACCTCGATCTTGCGATCGAGGAGCTGCGATACATTGCGTCGAATGTGGAGATGGATTCACTCCTTGCCGCGAAGACGGAGCAGGACAAGCTCGGGCGGTTCCGCGCGTTCTGGAAGAGGCATGACCCGACACCCGGGACGGAACGGAACGAGCTTATGGATGAGTACTACGCACGCGTTGCTTATTCGAATGGCCACTTCAAGGGATTCCTGGCGGGATGGAAGACCGACATGGGAATGGTGTACATCATTCTCGGGCCGCCCGACGACATCGACCGCCATCCGTTCGAGAGCGACACTCGCCCGTACGAGGTGTGGCAGTACAACAGGTTCCAGCGAAGCTTCCTGTTTGTTGACCAGTCGGGCTTCGGCGACTACCGTCTCTCGCCGCTCACTCCGCTGTCGGATATCTGGCAGCTCAATCGATGAGCCGTGCTCCCACGTTTTTCCGCGGCGGGAAATGGAGGCGTCCCATTATCTGGGTAATGGCGGCCGCTTTCTCGTGCGCAGCGGCGGCCGCGCAAGAGGTCGCGCCGTGGGGACCGGGCGATTCCGTTGTCGTGGTCCGGTCCGGCGCCCACCTCTTGGGTGATTCAGTCGAGTCTCTCCTGCGCCGCTTCAACGAAAAGATGATCGAAGCAGGACACCCGTTCGCGGCCGTGTGGGCGGAGAAGAGCCGTGACAGTTCGGGAGAATCAGTTCGGCTCCATGTTCTCCCCGGTCCGCAGGCTGTCTTCGACTCTGTCCTCATTGGAGGAGCCTCGAGTCTCCCCTTGCGGACCCGGGAGGCGCTTGTGAGGGAACAAGAAGGCGCAGTCTGTTCGCCGGGAGCGCTGCGGGAGCTTGCGGGCAAGATCCTCCAGTCCTACCGGGACCTCGGCTACCAGTATGCCGAGGTGACCGTCACCCGTGTGTCGTACACTGAGGACGCGGGAAAAGTCGGAGCGTCGGCCTCGCTCCAGGTAAGTGAGGGGGAGAGAGTGCGGATCGAGAAAGTCCGTGTTGCCGGCAACGACGTGACGCGATCCGACCTGATCATCCGGGCAGCGCGCATCGAGCCGGGTGAGTACTACACGGGGGCCCAGGCTCAGAGGGTGCGCCAGCGGCTCATGAGGCTGGGACTTTTCTCCGAGGTTACACCGGAGTTCTACACATCGGAGTCCGAACGGGGTGTGCTCATCACAGTGCGCGAGGTGGGAACGAATACATTCAACGGGATCGTCGGCTATGTTCCCTCCGGCCCGAACGGGGGAGGCGGCTACTTCACCGGGGATGCTTCCATCAGCCTGAGGAACCTTTTCGGCACAGGCAGGGCGTTCGCCGCGCAGTGGAGAAGAGAGAACGAATCAACGCAGGACCTGTCGGTCCGGTACCGCGAGCCGTGGGTTCTCAGCCTGCCGTTGAACCTTGAAGGAAGGTATGGACTCCGTCAGCAGGACTCGTCGTACGTTATGACTGAGTTCGAGGTGACCGCCGACACGGAGATATGGGACGGCTTCTTCGCCGGAGGATCATTCGGAAGGAGGAGCGTGATCCCGTCGGACGGCCCATCGGGCCAGGTCCCCGGAAGCTCGCGGACGTCGGCAGGCGTTTTCCTCCGTTACGATTCGCGCGACGATCCATGGAGCCCCTCGTCAGGGTTCCGGTACGAGACGGAGTACAGATACGGTTCAAAATCCATGGCCTTGTCCGCGGGCGTTCCATCTGCGGCCGTGCAGGAGACGCGGTTTGATGGAGAAGGATATATCTCCGTCTCACGTCGCAGCGTGCTTGCCCTCGGTGCGCACCTCCGGGACGTCGAGGGTTCAGCCATCGATGAGAGCGACCTCTACCGGATCGGCGGCGCAAGAATGCTGCGCGGATACCGCGAGGGGCAGTTCCTCGCGTCGAGAGCGATCGTCGGTTCGGCGGAGTTTCGCCTTCTGACCGGCGGTCCGACGTTCCTCTTCGGGTTTGTCGATGCAGCGAGCCTTCAACGCCCCGCCCTTTCGGCCGGCTCGATGTCTGCGTGGCGGGCCGAGGAACTCGGCTACGGGTTTGGAATCCAGACCGATACGGCGCTCGGCATTCTGAACGCAGGCTATGCGCTGGGAGCCGGGGATACCTTCACGACAGGCAAGATCCACGTTTCGATCCTGAATGAGTTCTGAAAGCCGGAGGCAACCGCGGATCAGCGCGGAAGAAGGCGCGGATTCTCGCGGATAGGAATCCTGGGAAGAAGAACAACAATGACCGTTACACGAGCCTTTCAGCCGTCTGAGAACAAAAGGATTGCCGCGGTCGCCGTTGGTGACTCCCCAATGACGGATAGGTCTGGGGATGTTGCCCGATGTTCCGATGATGCCGAGCGCCTGCGGGTCCATCGTCTTCAGCGACTTGAGCGAAGGCTGTGGGCGATGGGCATGGCGAATGTCGCGGGCGTCGATGAAGCCGGCCGCGGCCCGCTTGCCGGACCGGTTGTTGCCGCCGCGGTCATTCTTCCCCCCCTCTTCACGCTCGACAGGGTGGATGACTCGAAGCGGCTGAGGCCGGAGATCCGTGGAGAGCTTCACACGGCGATCATGCGCGCAGCGGTCGCTGTCGGTGTCGGCATCGTCGACGAGAAAACGATCGACAGAATCAATATCCTCGAGGCGGCGCTGAAGGCGATGGACGAAGCGGTGCGCGCTCTCTATGTGCAGCCTGATTTTATTCTCGTCGACGGCAACCGTCTTCCTTTGTGGGAGTTCCCGTCACGTGCTGTGATCGGCGGCGACCGCGCCTCGTTCAGCGTCGCCGCCGCTTCGATCGTCGCGAAGGTGACGCGGGACCGGATCATGGTCGAGTACCACCGTGTGTACCCCGAGTACGGTTTCGACCGGCACAAGGGATACGGCACGCCGCAGCACATCGCGGCGATCTCGAAGTTCGGGCTTTCCGACATCCATCGTCGCTCGTTCAGGCTCCATGGCGGAATCGACAACCGAGAAGGGTAAGCTGGGGGAGGACCTCGCGGCGCGGTTCCTCGAGGGTCTCGGCTATACGATCATCGAAAGGAACTACCGGTACGTCCGCCAGGAGATCGACATCGTCGCACGTGACCGCGACGTGCTTGTCTTTGTCGAGGTGAAATCCCGGCGCTCCCTCAGGTTCGGCGAGCCTGAGGACGCCGTGACGGAGAGGAAGCGGCACCATATCCGCCGGACCGCCGAAGGGTTCCTCCACGAAAGGAGAATCAAGGACACCGAGTGCCGGTTTGACGTCGTAGCGATCGACGAGACGCGCAGGCCGGCGGAAATCCGTCATTACATCAACGCGTTCATGTAAGAGAAAGCGTGCCGAAGAGAACTGACATTCATTCCATCCTCCTCATAGGAAGCGGACCGATCGTCATCGGCCAGGCGTCCGAGTTTGACTACTCGGGCACGCAGGCGTGCAAGGTCCTGCGCGAGGAAGGGTACCGCGTGGTCCTCGTGAACAGCAACCCCGCGACGATCATGACGGACCCCGAGATCGCCGATGCGACCTACATCGAGCCGATCACTCCGGAGAGCGTCGAGTCGGTCATTGAACGCGAGCACCCCGACGCGCTTCTTCCGACGATGGGCGGACAGACCGCGCTCAATGTCGCCGTCGCCCTCGCCGAAGGCGGGATGCTGGACCGCCACGGGGTGCAGCTTATCGGGGCCAACCTCGGCGCCATCAAGCGGGCGGAGGACCGGAAGCTCTTCCAGGAGGCGTTGGAGGGAGCGGGCGTCAAGACTCCGCGCGGACGGTTCGTCAGAAGTGTCGAGGAAGGGGTCGAGGCGGCGGAGCAGATCGGTTTCCCGGCGATCATACGGCCGAGCTTCACCCTCGGCGGCAGCGGCGGAGGAACCGCGTATAACATGGAGGAGTTCCGCGAGGCCGTCCGCCACGGACTCGATACGAGTCCCGTCCACATGGTCCTCATCGAGGAGTCGCTCGTCGGCTGGAAGGAATTCGAGCTCGAGGTGATGAGGGACGGGAAAGACAATGTCGTCATTGTTTGCTCCATCGAGAACCTCGACCCGATGGGGATCCACACCGGCGACTCCATCACCGTCGCACCGGCGCAGACGCTCACCGACCGCGAGTACCAGAGGATGCGCGACGCCGCGAAGCGGATCATACGCGCCATCGGCGTGGAGACCGGTGGATCGAACATTCAATTCGCGGTCCACCCGTCGACGGGACGGATGCTTGCCATCGAGATGAACCCGCGCGTTTCGCGGAGCTCGGCTCTCGCCTCGAAGGCCACGGGTTTCCCGATCGCGAAGATCGCGGCGAAGCTCGCGGTCGGGTACACACTCGACGAGATCCCGAACGACATCACGAAGGAGACGCCCGCCTCGTTCGAACCCGCCATCGACTACGTGGTCGTGAAGGTCCCGCGCTGGGATTTTGAGAAGTTCAAGGGGGTGGGGGACACCCTCGGCGTCCAGATGAAGTCGGTGGGCGAGGCGATGGCCTTCGGAAGGACGTTTAAGGAGGCGCTCCAGAAGGCGCTCCGTTCGCTCGAGATCGGACGCTTTGGCCTCGGGGGGGACGGGAAGGATCTTGTCGATGTCGCATCGCTGAGCGACGAACAGAAAGGTGAATGGCGCCGAAAACTTCGTGCCCAGCTCCACACGGCGAGGCCGGACAGGATATTCGCTCTCTGGAGCGCGATCCAGCTCGGTGTGCCGACCGACGATCTCTGCGAGATCACCGGGATCGACCCGTGGTTCCTCTTCAACCTGAAGGAGATCGTCGACTTCGGGGGGGAGCTCCAATCGGGAGATGCCGGAAGAGAATTGAGGGGAGTCTGCGCGGCTGATGCATCGGGAGGAACCGTGCGCGAAGAGAGCGCGGCGAAGACTCTCGCCCGCGCCAAAGCGCTCGGCTTCTCGGACCGCCAGATGTCACATCTGCTCCGGCTCCCCGAGCGACACATCAGGAGCGCGCGCCGGCGGCTGGGGATCGTGCCTGCGTTCAAAACGGTTGACACGTGCGCCGCTGAGTTCGAGGCCTATACACCCTACTACTACTCGTCGTACGACGAGGAAGGCGAATCGATCCCATCAACGAGGAAGAAGGTCATTATCCTGGGCGGTGGTCCAAACCGGATTGGACAGGGGATTGAGTTCGACTACTGCTGCGTCCAGGGGGTCTTCGCACTGAGGAAGCTCGGGTACGAGACGATCATGATAAACTGCAATCCTGAAACGGTCTCTACCGACTACGACACCACCGATAAGCTGTACTTTGAGCCTCTCACGCTCGAGGACGTCCTGAGCATCTGTGAGCTCGAGCGGCCTGACGGCCTCATCGTGAGCTTCGGCGGCCAGACGCCTCTCCGCATCGCTCGTGCGCTCGAAGACGACGGCTGGCCGATCCTCGGCACGTCCCCGGAAGGGATCGACCTTGCGGAGGACCGGGCCCGGTTCGGAGAGCTCCTTGACCGGCTGCGCATCACGCGCCCGGAGTACGGAACGGCGACCTCCATCGATGAAGCGGTGGCGGTGGCCGAGCGGATCGGTTACCCGGTGCTTGTCCGTCCATCGTACGTCCTCGGCGGGCGCGCGATGGAGATCGTGTACCAGACCGACGCCCTCCGGACGTACATGCAGCGTGCGGCGGGTGTCTCTCCCGATCACCCGGTCCTCGTCGACCGGTTCCTTGAAGACGCGTTTGAGTACGACGTCGACGCCGTGAGCGATTCGCACGACGTCCTCATCGGCGGGATCATGGAGCACATCGAAGAGGCTGGGATCCACTCCGGCGACAGCGCGATGGTCTTGCCGCCGTACATGGTCTCGAACGAGCACCTCGAGGAAATGATCGACTCCACGAAGCGTCTCGCGCTCGCCATTGGCGTGAAGGGGCTCCTCAACATCCAGTTCGCGATGAAGGACGATGTCGTCTACGTCCTCGAGGTAAACCCCCGTGCGTCCCGCACCGTCCCGTTCGTCAGCAAGGCGGCCGGGATCCCTCTCGTCAGCATTGCGACGCGAGTCATGACCGGCCACAGACTGCGCGACATGGGGGTTCTCAGTTTCGACTTCAGGAAGATACCGCACGTCGCTGTGAAAGAATCGGTCTTCCCGTTTGCGAAGTTTCCGAGCGTCAGCATGTTCCTCGGCCCCGAGATGCGTTCGACCGGCGAGGTGATGGGAATCGATTCGGAGTTCGGTGCGGCGGTCGCCAAGGCGGAAATGAGCGCGGGGACGGCCCTTCCGCTCGGGGGAACGATCCTCGTCACGGTGAACGACCGCGATAAGAATGAGAAGATACTTGAGATCATCCGCGGCTACGTACGGCTCGGGTTCTCGGTGATGGCGACGGAGGGTACATCGAGGTTCCTCTGCGCGAGCGACGTGGAGAACCGCCGCGTCATGAAGGTGGGGGAGGGACGGCCGAACATCGCCGACCATGTGAGGAGCGGCGCAATCCAGCTCGTCATCAACACGCCCCTCGGCGAGGAGTCGCGGTACGATGAGTTTGCGATCGGGCATGCCGCGGTCGAGCACAACGTCCCCTTCATCACGACGCTCTCCGCCGCGGCAACCGCGGTGAAGGCGATCGAGCGGATGAAGTCGGGTCCCCTCGGTGTGCGGAGCCTGCAGGAGTATAACCGGAACGGCCGCGAGGAGAGGTGACGATTGACCTCGGGGGAATGGTTGTTTTTTCCCCTTGGGATGAGTAAATTAAACGTTTGAGATTGCCGTAGTATGCCCTGTTGCGGATTGGAAGGGGGCATTTTCCTAAACCCACTCTCCCGGAGAACGTAGAGCAGGTCGATCTGTGATCTCTCTCCCGATTCTAACAGTCCCTGCGGCTCTCGTTGCCGTGGTGGCATCCATCTTTTCGAGGCATCGGAAAGGTGGTGAGACGCCCCGTAGAGAGAGGGAGAAGGAAAGAGAGAGGGAGAAAGGGGAAGCATCGAGGCAGCAGCCTCTTGTCTTCGATGATCTCTCTTCGGAGAGACAGAGGCCACAGGGCGCGATCGAGATCCCGCCGCGCCGTCCGCTTTCTACACCGCCGCTGAAGGTGACGGCGAAGCCTTCCGCACCGCCCCCCGCGCAGACGGAGTTCGAGGTGACGAACTTCTTCGACCATGAGGCGGAAGCGCTCTCTGCCGAAACCGATCCACGGGTCGAGTTCGATTACCTCCTCGGAAAAGTCCTCGCAGTGGTAAAGGAAGTCCTCTTCGCTCACAGCGCGGTCTATGCGTGGGCGAATTTTGAGAAGCGGCGGATGGTGATCGAGACAAAGTCGACCGTTGCCTCGAACTTCACATCGCAGAGGCGCTTCCCGATGGAAAGCGATCTAATGAGCCAGATCGCCGCCGGCGGGAAGCCGCAGGTTGTGAGCTGCATTGAGCCCGCGAATGAGAAGGACCTCATTCCGTACTACGGCAGCCTCGCGTTCGTGAAGTCGTTCGTGGGTGTCCCCGTTTTCTTCGGACAGCGTGTCGTCGGCGTCCTCGCCGCCGACAGCAAAGCGGAGGATGCATTCGGCGTCGAGACACTGTCGCTCCTCTCCCTCTTCACGAGGCTTCTCTCCGCGCTCATCAAGAGCTACACGGAGAAGTACGACCTTCAGCTCGAGTCGCGCGGGTTCGCCGTCCTTGCCCGGATGCAGGACCGCCTCGTCGGGCCGGTGACACCGGTCGGCGTGGCCGAGCTATTGATCGATGAGGCGCTCGCGCTCGTCGATGCGGAGCGCGCGGGCGTCATCATGTTCGACGAGGACCGCCGGAAGTGGCGCGTCGTCCGGGCGAAGCGGCGCGGCGCGCAGACCGACTCGGTCGAGAACTGCGACGTTGCACTCGATTCAAGTATTGCGGGTGAAGCGATCCGGGAAAATGTTTCGAAGCTCGTCACGGACTTTGCAGCGGCGGGAAAGGTCCGCTACAGCCGGGGCGAGCCGGCGATGAAGGACGGCTCGATCCTCGTCGTCCCGATGACATCGCTTCAGCATGGCTTCGGTGCCCTTACGCTCGAGACGGGCACGCGCCAGGGACTCAACGAGCGGGACGAGAAGCTCCTCCGTCAGCTCGCCGGGGAGGCCGCAAACGTCCTTGAGATCATCAGTCTCACGAAGATCGTGCGCGACTTCGTCGCAATTGACGACCTGACGGGACTCCTCAACGGGGACGCCTTCGCGACCCGGCTGAAGGAAGAGCTGCTCCGATCGAGGGACCTGAAGACCAACTTCGCCGTTGTCGTCGCCGCTGTCGACAAGAGGGAGGAGCTTCTTGAGCGGCACGGAACCGATGGGTTCGACCGGATTCTCCTGAACGTTTCCGAGATCCTCCGGTCGGTTGTGAGGCCGTACGACGTCGTCGGGCGATTTGAGACGAACCGCTTCGGTGTGGGCCTCTCCGGGATGTCAGCAAACGATGCGTATCTCTGGGCGGAGAAGTTGAGGAAGTACATCGCAAGCCACGTGATCACGCTGGACGAGAAGAACCTCTCCGTGACGGTGAGCGCCGGTGTCTGCGGCGCGGTCCCTGCGGCCGGTGCCGAGGAGCTCGTCACGAACGCCTCCCAGGTCCTGGAGAAGGCGATGGAGGCAGGGGGGAACGGCATACGGGTTTTCTAACTATCATCAGAAGGATCGATACATGGCGAAAGCACAAACCTTTGCCGAGAAGGTAGCAAAGGCATCTGCAATCCGCGGTGTGAAATGTCCTCAATGCGGGACAGTCCGCATCCCTCTCCTCTACGTCGCGTCGGCACGCTCCGCAAAGACCGGGAACTGGCGGTTCCAGGGGAAGCGGGTGCAGGTCTGCAAGTGCAACGAGAAGGAGATCTACGGCTGATCGCGGCCCGCTGCGCCTCTTCTGCGGTGTGTGCGGACCTCCTGCCACGCAGCTTCTACGGTGACTGTGCCCAAACGCAAGGTTGTCCTCATCGTCCTTGAGGGGCTCGGGATAGGTGAACTGCCTGATGCCGCCTCGTACGGCGACAAAGGGGCGCACATGCTGCAACACATCGCGGCAGCGTGCCGTCTGTCCGTCCCGAACCTCATATCACTCGGACTGGGGAACATCGCCTTCTCTCCGGACGTTGAAACATATGCCTCCCCGCGGGCGTACTACGGACGGATGAGGGAGGCGTCAGCGGGAAAGGACAGCACCACAGGACACTGGGGAATCGCCGGCCTCATCACACAAACGCTTTTCCCGGTCTATCCGAACGGGTTCTCGCCGGATGTTCTCCAACGGTTCCTCGAAGCAACAGGGGCGAAAAGGCACCTCGGCAACGGGGCAGCCTGGGGGACGGTCATCATCCAGGAGCTTGGCGACGAGCATGTGAGGACCGGCAGGCCTGCCTGCGGCGGGCAGGCCGATCATCTACACGTCGGTGGACTCGGTGTTCCAGATCGCCGCTCATGAGGAGGTGATCCCGCCGGGATTGCGGGGACAAGCTTCCTCGGCGAGCTTGCGGCCGTTTGAGAATGCAGGTCCGCCTCTGGCCGAGGCGCAGGACAAGGGTGTTAATAGAAGGCAGCCAAAAGGAGTTGGAGAATGGTAAAAGTTGGCAAGCAATATCCATCCAGGGAGAGTCAGTCGCTCGACAAGTACCTCCAGGAAATTGGCCGAGTCGCGCTCCTCTCGCCGGATGAGGAGATTGACCTTGCTCGAAGGATCAGGAAGAACGACCAGGAGGCGCTCGAGAAGCTGACGAAGGCGAACCTCAGGTTCGTCGTGAGTGTCGCGAAACAATATCAGAACCAGGGGCTTTCGCTTGGCGATCTTATCAACGAAGGGAACCTCGGCCTCATCAAGGCGGCGAAGCGTTTCGACGAGACGCGCGGCTTCAAATTTATCTCGTACGCAGTGTGGTGGATCAGGCAGTCGATTCTCCAGGCGCTTGCAGAGCAGTCGCGCATCGTCCGCCTCCCCCTCAACCGCGTTGGCGCGCTCAACAAGATCGGACGCGCCTTCTCCTCCCTCGAACAGGAGTTCGAGCGCGAGCCGAGCCCGAGTGAGCTCGCGGAAGAGCTTGACATGTCCCTCTACGAGGTGGCCGATACACTGAAGATTTCCGGCAGGCACCTCTCCATGGATGCGCCGTTCGCGCAGGGAGAGGACAACCGCCTGCTTGACGTCATCCAGGACGACCGGTCGCCGCTCCCGGACCATACACTCATCGAGGAATCGCTCCGAACGGAGGTCCGCCGGGCCCTCTCGACGCTCAGCGAGCGTGAGGCCGAGGTGATCAGGCTCTACTTCGGGCTTGACCGCGAGCACGCACTTACGCTCGAGGAGATCGGCGAGAAGTTCAACCTCACACGCGAGCGGGTCCGTCAGATCAAGGAAAAGGCAATTCGCCGCCTCCGTCACCAATCGAGGAGTAAGGCATTGCGAGCATACCTTGGGTAACGGCAGTCGTGACGTCACAGGGGCGGTGATATCGGTCTCTCCGGATTGCCGCCCCTTTCGTGCGTCCGGATGGCCCCGGTTCGTGGCAGGGCGCCGCACCCTCTTCGTTGTGTTTGTTGCCGGACTTCTCACCGTCGTCTTCCCGTGGTTGTCCATTGCGCAGGCCCGCCAAGCCAGGCCGGACACGTCGGCCATCGATCCGGATGAGCTCCGCGACCTGCAGAAGGAGGACGACCGCCGCGTCAACGCCGACTCGCTCCGTGCCGCCTTCCTCCGGAGTGACACGCTTCTCCAGTTTTCGTCCCGGCGCGATTCCCTCCGCGCACGCCTCATGGAGCGCGTTGTCGACTACATCGGCACACTGTACCGGTACGGAAAAAGCACTCGCCAGGGGATGGACTGCTCGGCGTTCACTTCGGCTGTGTTCGCCGAAGCGTTCGGCATCACGCTTCCGCGTTCGTCGCGCGATCAATACAGGGCCGGCTCGCGCGTGAAGAAAAGCGAGCTCCTCCCCGGAGATCTTGTTTTCTTTCGCACGCGGCGGCGGCGCATCTCCCATGTCGGCATCTACGTCGGGGAGAACCTGTTTGCACATGCTGGCCGGTCGGAAGGGGTCTCGGTCTCCTCGCTCGAAAGCTCTTACTACAAGAAGCGGTACGTCGGAGCAAAGCGCATCCTCGATTTCGATGAAGATGAATGAAACGCGGGCTGATTCCATTTGCTGCCGCCTTTCTCTTCCTCTCCTCAGCATTCGCCGGGCGGCGGGGCTTTATATCGCCCTCGGGGCGATTCATGGGGCGCTCTTCGCGGCATACTTCGCGCTCGAAGGGTTCTTCCGTCCGGGAACGGTAGTCGGCATCCTTATTGTTTTCGTACTCGAAGAGGCGTATATTATTGCCAAATTATGGTCCCGGCTCCTCTTTTTCGCGAGCCAGCTACACATGTTCCGCGATCTTACCGCGTCGGTCCTCTCAGTCGATGTGGAAGAGTCGGTCCAGCCGGAAGCGAGAGCATGATGGGAAGGCTCAGGCGGGAACCCGGCGATATTCTTGGGAGAATCGATACATGGCTGTGATGCCGGTTTATTTATACGGAACCCAGGTCCTTCGCACGAAGGCGAAACCGATAGAAGGAATCGATGAGAAGATTCTCGAGCTGATCCACGGCATGTTCGAGACAATAGGGGTGGCTGACGGACTCGGACTCGCCGCGAACCAGGTCGGTGTCCCCGTGAGGCTCCTCATCGCCGACACCTCGGGAACCGAAGAGGGGAAGGGGACGTCGCCGTTCGTCATCATCAATCCGGAGATCCTTTCCGCCGAGGGGGAGGACACGATCCGGGAGGGCTGCCTCAGCATCCCCGGCATCCATGAGGATGTCGTCCGCGCATCGAAGATCCACGTGCGGTACAGGGACGGCAACTTCGCCTTGAAGGAGATGGGCGCGTCCGGGCTTCTCGCACGCGTCATCCTTCATGAGACCGACCACCTCGACGGTGTTCTCTTCATCGACCGTATCCCGGTGATCAAGCGGAGCCTCCTCAAGGCGAAGCTGTACCAGATGAAGCGCGGGAACCACGAGGCAACGTACAAGACCGTTACCGCTGAGGAAGAGACACGCCTCCTTTCCCGGACGACCAGCGCACGTCTCTCGCAGAAGCGCGGGATTTTGAAGAAGGCAACGCTGTAGTTCTCTCCAGTCTATCCCTTGATGCCCGACTGTAGGGACGATTCACGAATCGCCCCTTGCTCGAGGGAAGGAGGAAGCATGGATTCAGTAAGTCCCCCAACCCACTACGGAACCAATGCCGCCGCCCGCACCTGATACCCTTCTTCGCATCGTCTTTATGGGGACCCCGGAGTTCGCTCTCCCCTCGTTCCGTCGCATCCTTGAAAGCCGGCATCGCATTGTGGGTGTCGTGACGGTTCCTGATTCGCCGCAGGGGCGCGGACAGAAGCTCCGTCCGAGCGCTGTAAAGAAAGCGGCCCTCGATGCCGGGCTTCCCGTTCTTCAACCTGAGTCACTCAAGGACCCGGTCTTTGCAGAGACGCTCCGGAGCATGGCGCCCGATCTTGCAGTTGTGGTTGCATTCCGCATCCTCCCGAAGTCCGTTTTTGAAGTACCGCACCTCGGCGCTTTTAACCTCCATGCATCGCTTCTGCCGAAGTACCGCGGTGCCGCCCCCATCCAGTGGGCGCTCATGAACGGTGAGAAGGAGACGGGCGTCACGACATTCTTCCTTCGTGAGCGTGCCGACACGGGCACGCTGATCCTTCAGCGGAGTATCCCGGTCGGCGGCGAGGAAACCGCGGGCGAGCTTCACGACCGCCTCTCGGAGCTTGGCGCTGGAGTGGTCGCAGAGACGATCGAGCTCATCGCCCGCGGCGATGTTACCGTCCGCGAACAGGACGAAGCAAACGCGACGCCAGCGCCGAAGATTGTTCGGGAGACATGCGCCATCGATTGGCGCCTGCCGGCCCGCACGATTCACAACCTCATCCGCGCGATGTCCCCTTCGCCCGGCGCATTCACACATCGCGACGACAGAATTCTGAAACTTCTCCGGAGCAGAATCGTGGATGAGACGGGCACATCCGGCAAACCGGGTGAGATCCTCGCAGCGGACCGCGAGCTCAGAGTGGCCGCGGGCAGGGGGGTGCTTTCGATTGTCGAGCTGCAGCTTGAAGGGAGGCGCGTCCTAAATGTTGAAGCCTTTCTTCGCGGTTATTCCCTTTCAGCAGGCGACTTCCTCGTCACGCGGCTCTGACCCTTGTTTCCTCCCCCGCACATCCGCTTCCGGATGTGCGGGGCTTCCCTCCCTGCACCGAGCAACAATCCCGTAACAAAGGCGTCCTTTTCTGTTCACAGTGGATCGCTATCTTGTTACTGTTACGACGGGTTTCGATTCCACAAAACGGAAAGGAGAAATGATGGCTCGTCACCCACTCTTTATCTTGCTTGCCCTGCTCACCGTAAGGGCCGGCGCGTCCGCCCAGAACACATACCCACAGGTCTCGATCGGCGGCGTTGTCTATATGAACTACCAGTACAACCTCACGCAGACGGCGGATCCCACGAAGTCCATAGCCGGATGGACCGGCACGGGTCCCGGACCCCTCGATGGATTCTCGACGTTCAATGTCGAGCGGACCTACATCAACGTGAAGGGGAAGCTGGGCGACGACGTGTCGTTCCGCATCACCCCGGACATCTACCGTCCTTCCGGCGGTGGAGGAATGGCTTTTCGGCTCAAGTACGCCTACGCGGATATCGCCGTAGCGAAGGACCTGACCCTCAGGGCCGGCGTCCAGCAGACGCAGTGGATCGACTTCGCCGACAGCCACTGGAAGCTCCGCGGCGTCAACATGACGATCACCGACATGCGCGGCTTCTTCTCGTCCGCCGACCTCGGGTTGGGTGTGATGTACACGCTTCCCGGCGGTTACGGCGATCTGAATGGATACATTTTCAACGGCAGCGGCTACGGCGGCTCGAATCCGAACGGAGACGGCGACAAATACAAAGACCTTGCCCTCCGAGTGCATCTGAACCCCTTTGCGGGTGTCGAACCTCTGAAGAACCTCACAGTTGCTGGATACGGGTATTTTGGCAAGTACGGCACCGGGTCGGAGAAAAACTGCTTCGGCGGGTTTGTCGGATACTCTGGCGACTTCGGGGGACTGGGGGCCGAATATGATGTTCGGAAGGACTCGTCGGTCACGGGGACGGGGTTCTCCGTCTTCGGACGGGTGAACGTCACTCCCGACGCCGCGCTGTTCGGCCGGTTTGACCACTACAACCTGGATACCGATGTTTCCGGCGTGCAAGAGGACTTTGTGGTCGCCGGCGCTTCGTGCGGGCTTGTCAAGTACGCGACGGTCGCGCTCGACTACAAGCTCCGGCTCTTCGGCGACCACGCCAAAGTGAAGAAGTCCGACGGGACCCTCACGTCCAGCGACGGGAACGTGTTTCTACACCTGATCCTCGACTTCTGAGCGCCCCGTAACAATCCCGTAACATTCGGGTAACACTCAATTCAAATTCAAATTGTATACTGCTGAGTATGCGGAAGGAG
>Ga0315282_10004046_pt1 | contig 25818 bp, 20 predicted proteins | sample YL17G07_20_MG_FD_203693 | JGI IMG/M metagenome (GOLD analysis project Ga0315282, IMG submission 203693) | Sediment microbial communities from Yellowstone Lake, YNP, Wyoming, USA - YL17G07_20 | ecosystem: Environmental > Aquatic > Freshwater > Lake > Sediment | place: USA: Wyoming | collected... | reverse complement strand
ACGATCACGCGAGATTCCAGTTCATGTTGCGTTGTTCCTTGCAGAACCAATGCCCCCACGCCCGAAATCGCCTGCACGTTGGCCGGTTGCCAGAGCGCGACACCGAGCTGCGCGGCGCGGTCGGCCAACGCGGCCTCGAATCGCGACCGCTCGAGCACGTAGGCCGGCGCCTGGAGAAAGCCGATCGGCCGGTCGCCCAGATGGAATTGGAGACCGCTGACCGGTTGGACGATGGAATCGCGTTCGAGCGGGACCGTCTGGCCGAGCAGTTTCGGAACCAGCTCGGCGCACTGAATCGGCCAACCCCAACGGATCTTGCGCTCCACGACCGCCACCGACCGACAACCCTGCTCGGCCGCCGCAATCGCCACCGCCAGCCCCGCCGGCCCGCCACCGACGACTAAGATCTCATATCGCGTCGGTTTCATCTTCAGAGCCCAAACGCCGGCGCCTTACCCATGATCTCGGTGGCACGGCCTTGACCCCATCGGAAAACGTCATCCGAGCTGTTGCGCAAGTTTCTTCGCTGAGCCTCTATCCTTGTTTCCAGAAATGTCAACGGTACGAATGCTGGAGCAGAGGAGGACGGACTTCACCCGAATTCGGAAGAAGGCTCGCACTTTTGGCCCTTCAGGCCGACTCAACAAGGAGCGCGATCACGGCCTTGTCCCGAATTCGAGAAATGCGCCCAGAGCAAGGCTGAATTAAGACTCCCGGCGACCGCAAGGGACCGCGGTCGCCGGGAAATTTGCTGGAGAAAGAGGCCAGTGTCTATCCTCCTTCTCTGCTCCGCACTCCGCTTGAGCTCCGCTTATGGCGCTGTCACAACGAGAAACGCCAGCGGCAGTCCTGCCCCTTGCTGATTGGCCGTGAGTCCGGGCAAAAGCATGGTGTTGCTCTGGAGGACGGATTTCACCGTGTCGGGAGTTTCCGTAGAATGGAGCTGCAAGCGCAGCGCCGCAATGCCGGCCACGTGCGGCGAGGCCATCGAGGTGCCGCTCAACGTTCTGTATTTGCTCCCTTTGTACGTCGAATAGATGCTGGCGCCCGGTGCGATCAAGGCCACCTCGGGACCGGCGCTGCTGAAACTGGCGAAACGGTCCCCGCTGTCACTGGCACTAACGGCGATCACCTCGGGATACCGCCCCGGATAATCTACCGGCCCGCCGCTGTTGTTGCCGGCCGCCGCCACCTGGACGATCCCCGCCTGATAGACTTTCGTGATCGCGTCGTGGAAGCTCTGGTTGTCGGTGGGCGAGCCCAGGCTCATATTCAGCACCTGCATCTGATTGTCAATGCACCAGGTCAGCCCGTCAATCACGTCCGAGAGGGTGCCCGAGCCGCCCGCGCCCAGCACTTTGACCGCGTAGAGCCTCACGGCTGGAGCCACACCGACCACGCCGATGTTGTTATCCACCGCCGCCGCGATGCCTGCGACGTGTGTTCCATGGCCATTGTCGTCGTTGGCGCTTTTGCGGGGATTGACGAGGTTCGTCCCACCCGCAATATTGGCCGCGAGGTCGCCGTGATCCAATTGGATGCCGGTGTCCACAATCGCCACCTTGACCCACGTACCCGTGCTGTAAGCCCAGGCGTCGGGCGCGCCGACCCGCGCCACTCCCCAAGGAGTGGTCTGAGCGGGCGGCGGCGGAGCGGGCTTGCCTTTGGCAAGAGCAACGGGAGGCGCGGCAGCGGTTGCGGCGTCAGTCGCGCGAATCTCGAGGTCTTCGTCAACGCGGACCACTTCGGCCCGGCGCGCCAGGGCTTCGACCGCGGGGGCGGGCAGCGACACCGCCATCGCATTGATCAGCCGGAGCGGTTTGATCACGGTTGCGCCTGCCGCTTTTACCACCGCTTCCTGGGCCGGCGCCTGGGTGAACGCGGGCCGGAACACAACGATCTTTCTGACGTGGCCCGGGGGCGTTCCCTGGGCCCCGATTTCGAGGATCAACCCGCTCGCGAAAACACACGCCAGCAGGCTTGCAAGGAAAGTTCGCCTGATCATAGTCGGTCTCCTCAATAAGCCTGAACCGATTCGATCCTTCTACGGCTCATGGAAAGCGATGCTGCGGAAAAGGAGCGGCGGAGTCAAACAAAAACTCCCGGCGATGGCCTGCTCTCCCGCGCCGTTGCCCGCGCAGGGCCATCGGTGCGGTGGGATCAATTATATCCAACGTATACGTACCGTGTCCTGAACTCTTTCGAAATGCCGGTCGCTGGTCACAACATCGGCGTGCAGGCGAAGGGCCAAGGCTGCCACAAAGCAATCAGCGTAAGGAAGATGGCGTGAGATCTTCAACTGCGCGGCGGCGATGGCATCGTCTTTATCCGCTGCGAGCACGGTTAGTGGAAGTTGCGGCAGCCACTTCAGCAGATGATCGGGTCCCGCAGCCCCCCGCTTTTGAGCTGCGATGTAGATTGCTTCACCGAGGTTGACCGCGCTCATGCTGAGGGAGACTTTGTGTCGTCGGGCTTCACGAAAGAGATCGCGTGTGATTTCTCCGCCGGGTTCGCTCGCGAAATGGGCCACGAGAGCACTGCTGTCGAGCACGATTCTCTTCATGAGCCAATTCCTCTTTGCGCATTTCCAGAAGAGCCTCAACGAGTGACGGCCCGCCTGCCAGACACCCGAAGGAGTCTTCAATCGGGTCACCCGAAAGCGGCCGCAAAGTGATCTCTCCGCCCTTTTCCCTCACATTCAGCTTCGCCCCTTCGCCGAGGCGCAGTTTCCTTCGAATCTTTGCAGGGATAACAATCTGACCTTTGCCGCTCAGGGTCGCGATCATGGTTCTCGCCTCCACGTGAGACGATAGAATTCGTCTTGCCTCAAGTCAAAAGAAAAACTCCCGGCGACGGCCTACTCTCCCACGCAGTTGCCCGCGCAGGGCCATCGGCGCTGTGGGGCTTCACGGCCGTGTTCGGAATGGGAATGGGTGTGGCCCCGTGACGGCAGTTCGCAACACCTCGTTTTGAGACTTACCCGGGCGCTACCCGGACCATCAACAGCCGCAAGGGTTTCAGCTCGCGGCGAAGGGGATCGAAAGCCAGTCCCAGGCATTCGAGCGTCACAACGCCCAAGAGATTCGCATCGCCCGCCTCGCCAAAGACAACCGGGCCGGCACCGCGGCGTCCCTCGAACTCGAACCACGCGCTGCCGATCCTGCGCTCGACCACCTCGCCGTTGGCCAGCTCGAAGCGCTGCACGTCATCGGGTTCGACACCCAAATCGCGAAGGATCTCTCTGGGAACCACACTAAATGCGGCGCCCGAGTCCACCATGAAGCGCACTATCGAGCTCTTTGTCCGATCCGGCCCCATCACCTTCATGTCCACATGAGTCAGTCCCATTGTGCCGCCTCTGATCAGGAGAATAAGGCCGTCTCCCTATCGAGTCAATCCCAAAAGAAAAACTCCCGGCGACGGCCTACTCTCCCGCGCCGTTGTCCCGCGCTTTTGCGCCGCTGAGAGATGTTACCGAATCCACACAACTCTGACCACATCCTGCACCTTCTGGAAATCGGGGTCGCTCGCCAGGAGCTCGCCCCCCAACCGATGGGCAAGACTTATAGCGAAACAATCGCCATACGACAATCCGTAGCGGTGGCGAAGCAGACCGGCATTGACCGCGTCATCCTGGTCAATGGGCTCCACGGTCAAGGGAAGTCGAGGAAGCCATTCTGCCACACGTCGCGCGCCGTCTCGTCCGCGCCCCCGGGCGACCGCATAGACAACTTCGCTGAGGTTCATCGCGCTTATATAGACCTGAATCTCACGCCGCCGAGCCTGTGTGAGGATGTCCTTGACCACCCGCCGCCCGGGTTCACCTTCGAGGTAGGCAACCAAAGCGGAGCTATCGAGAACGACGTTCTTCACGTGCGCTTTCCTCTCGACGGTCCTGCAACAGGATCTCCAGCAGGGAAGGTGTTCCAGCAAACATGCCGTATCCTTCCTCGATAGGGTCCTTCGACAGCGCATCGAGAATGATCTGACCGTCTTTTTCGACGATATTGAACTTTGTCCCTTCCTTGAGGCGCAGCTTGCGACGGATTTTCGAGGGGATGACGATTTGCCCTTTGCTTGAGAGAACGGTGACCATGAGAACCTCCTGGGGTAAGATGTGCGAGGGTAATGTCTTACCTAAAGCGTATAAAAACTCCCGGCGACGGCCTACTCTCCCACGCAGTTGCCCGCGCAGTACCATCGGCGCTGTGGGGCTTAACGGCCGTGTTCGAAATGGGAACGGGTGTGGCCCCCACGCTATGATCACCGGGAAGTTTGAAGTGCAAGGATGAAGGATGAGGGATGAAGGATGAATGGAAAAACCTCTTTCAGCCTTCATAAGAAGTTCATCATTCACCGATTGGTTTCAAAGAGAACTCTGAGTCAATTCAAGATACGCGTCTTTCTCCGGCATGCCTCAACCGAATCCGAGTTATCTCATGGGGAAGTGCGAAGTCTCACGACCAATTAGTACGGGTCAGCTGCACGCATTGCTGCGCTTCCACCTCCCGCCTATCACCCGGTAGTCTCCCGGAGGTCTTTAGGGGCAGCACTCACCCCTTTCGGGGCAAACACTGCCACGGGAAACCTTATCTCGGGGCCGGCTTCCCGCTTAGATGCTTTCAGCGGTTATCCGATCGCGACATAGCTACCCTGCGCTGCGCCTGGCGGCACAACAGGAACACCAGCGGTCGCTCCATCTCGGTCCTCTCGTACTAGAGACAGCTCCCCTCAAGTTTCCTACGCCCACAGCAGATAGGGACCGAACTGTCTTGCGACGTTCTGAACCCAGCTCACGTACCCCTTTAACTAGTGGACACCTAGACCCTTGGGACCTCCTACAGCCCCAGGATGGGATGAGCCGACATCGAGGTGCCAAACCTGGCCGTCGCTGTGAACGCTTGGGCCAGATAAGCCTGTTATCCCCAGAGTACCTTTTATCCGTTGAGCGATGACCCTTCCACACAGAATCACCGGATCACTAGCGCCTGCTTTCGCACCTGCTCGACTGGTAAGTCTCGCAGTTAAGCCCGCTTCTACGCTTGCGCTCTGCGCACGATTGCCGACCGTGCTGAGCGGACCTTCGCACGCCTCCGTTACCTTTTAGGAGGCGACCGCCCCAGTCAAACTACCCGCCTGACACTGTCCCCCGACCGGATAACGGTCGCCGGTTAGTACCACGATGAGCCAAGGGTGGTATTCCAAGGTTGGCTCCACGGAGACTGGCGTCCCCGCTTCCGTGCCTCCCACCTATCCTCTACATGGGACACCAAGATACAATATCAGGGTATAGTAAAGGTTCCGGGGTCTTTCCGTCTTGCTGCGGGTAACCGGCGTCTTCACCGGTATCTCAACTTCACCGAGCCTCTGGAGGGGACAGTGCTCCAGTCGTTACGCCATTCGTGCAGGACGGAAATTACCCGTCAAGGAATTTCGCTACCTTAGGACCGTTATAGTTACGGCCGCCGTTTACCGGGGCTTCGGTTTGCAGCTTCGCAGGAATTGCTTCCCGCTAACCGCGCTCCTTAACCTTCCGGCACCGGGCAGGCGTCACTCCCTATACTTCGCCTTACGGCTTCGCAGAGAGCTGTGTTTTTGATAAACAGTCGCCAGAGCCATGTCACTGCAACCCCCCTCCGCTCCCGGAGTCCCCGAAGGGTCCGTTCACGTACGCGGGGGCACCCCTTCTTCCGAAGGTACGGGGCTAACTTGCCGAGTTCCCTCTCCAGAGTTATCTCGAGCGCCTGAGGATTTTCTCCCCGTCTACCTGTGTCGGATTGCGATACGGTCACCGTTGTGCTCCTTAGGGGGTTTTCTCGGCGGCATGGCTTGGGCCGGTTGGTTTGTCCGAAGACGCACTTCCCGACGCCCCTTGGCCTGGTGCGGGTCGCGGATTTGCCTGCGACCCGGCCTACGAGCATCACCCGACATCCGTCAGTCGGGGCGGCTTAGCCTTCCGCGTCACCCCATCGGTCTTTGCCGCACAACGGCGGCGCAGGAATTTTAACCTGCTCTCCATCGGCTACGCCTTTCGGCCTCACCTTAGGGACCGGCTCACCCTGGGAGGATTAACCTTGCCCAGGAAATCTTAGACTTTCGGCGAACGGGTTTTTCACCCGTTTTATCGTTACTAATTCCGGCATACTCGCTTCCTGGCAGTCCAGCTGTCCTCGTCGGTCAACCTTCGCTCCGCCAGGAACGCTCCCCTACCGCGCACGAGGCAAGAAGTCAGAGGCCAGAGGTGAGAGGTGAGAGGATCCGTTAGTTTCTTCGACCTCTTACCTCTGACTTCCCACTTCCGACACCTGACTTCTTGCCCCGCACACCCCAAGCTTCGGTACGGCGTTTGAGCCCCGTTGGATTTTCGGCGCAGGATCGCTCGACCAGTGAGCTATTACGCACTCTTTGAATGAATGGCTGCTTCTGAGCCAACATCCTGGTTGTCTGAGAAACCCCACATCCTTTTCCACTTAACGCCGTTTTAGGGACCTTAGCTGTAGGTCTGGGATCTTTCCCTCTCGCCCATGAAGCTTATCCCCCACGGACTCACTCCCGTGTTCTGACGTGTAGGCATTCGGAGTTTGATTGGGTTCGGTAGCCTTGTAGGGCCCCTAGTCCATTCAGTGCTCTACCTCCTACACGAAACACACGAGGCTGTTCCTAAAAACATTTCGGGGAGAACCAGCTATCACGAAATTTGATTAGCCTTTCACCCCTTGCCACAGCTCATCCGAGCACTTTTTAAGGTACAACGGTTCGGGCCTCCACGCGGTGTTACCCGCGTTTCGCCCTGGCCATGGCAAGATCATCTCGCTTCGGGTCTGCTCCACGCTACTCATGCGCCCGTTTCGGACTCGCTTTCGCTACGGCTTCAGACCGGAGGTCCTTAACCTTGCAACGTAGAAGCAACTCGCCGGATCATTATGCAAAAGGCACCCCGTCACACGGGAGGCGGGAAGTTCGAAGTGGGACGTTGGAGGTTGGAGGCGCGACCCAACCGTCGGTCATCGCTTCCATTTCCTTGCCAGAGACCAAATCTGCCGGCCCAGCCGTTCATATTCTTCCGACAACCCTTTGCTCTCGCCACTGATGTATCCCAGCATTGCCGCCAGATCCAAGCACGCAATAACCTCATTGCAGGAGCCCAGCGAACTTCGCAAGAACTGCTGGAATTCTCTCTCCGTGTCTTTACTTCCCGTAACCCTCGGCGATGTTCAGAACAACCGACACGGCCGCTCGTTTGATCTGACTCTCCAAGCCCCATCGTTCACGCTCCGGGAACTGTTCGCACAGGCGGTAAATCTGAAGGGCCAGTTGCAGTCCTTGCTGATACACGATCAAGTCCCGAAAGTGTCGGATTGGTTTGACGCCTCCGCCACTCCGGCTGTCTTTTGGTCTCTCACTTCCCACGTCCAACTTCCCACCTCCACAGTGCTCCGAGTGTTTGTAGGCGATACGGTTTCAGGTACTATTTCACTCCCTTTGCTAGGGTTCTTTTCACCTTTCCCTCACGGTACTGGTTCACTATCGGTCGTCTGCGAGTATTTAGCCTTGGAAGGTGGTCCTCCCGGATTCAGACGGGGTTTCTCGTGTCCCGCCTTACTCAGGAACGAAGATCGTCCGAACGAACAGCTTACGCTTACGGGACTGTCACCCTCTTTGGTCGGCCTTTCCAGGCCGTTCCGCTTCGCTGTCCGTCCAGATGGCGGGTCTGCCGCCCCGCCCATCTCCGCCCTGCAACCCCGATGACACAACGCCGACAGGCTTGACATGCCACCGGTTTGGGCTGTTCCCCGTTCGCTCGCCGCTACTGAGGGAATCTCGGTTGATTTCTCTTCCTCGGGGTACTGAGATGTGTCACTTCCCCCGGTTGCCTCGCACCCGCCTATGGATTCAGCGGGCCGTGACGGAGGGTTACTCCGTCGGGTTTCCCCATTCGGACATCTCCGGATCAATCGCTCGTGTGCAGCTTCCCGGAGCTTATCGCAGCTTACTACGTCCTTCATCGTCTGCAGACGCCAAGGCATCCACCGTACGCCCTTTGTAACTTTGCACTTCCCCGAGATAACTCGGTTCTGTTGAGGCTTTTGGTTTAGACGCGTTCTTGAATTGTCAAAGAGCCTATGCACGTGACCTTGTGGGTCACCTGCAAACTCTATCGCCGAAGGGAGGAACTCTGCGGTCCTTTGCGACCGCGCGGGCATACGCGCCAAACCCGTGGCGCGCTCTTCGCTGCCCTTACTCCTCCTCGGTTTTCAACGAGCCTCTGCCACACTGGGCATTCGGCAGCGGTCCTCTTGGGCGACCGCTCCCGAACAACCACCGGAACAGCGTCAGACAGGTTGCCAACCTGTCCTACTTTTTTGGTGGAGCAGACGGGATTTGAACCCGTGACCCCCGGCTTGCAAAGCCGGTGTTCTCCCACTGAACTACTGCCCCGCGTCTGCTGTTTTCTTCCCTTTCTGCTCTTGTTGTCGGGCTCGTCGGACCGGTCTCACCTGTCGAACGAGTCTCGGACATAACCTCACCACGTTCGATTGCGCACTCCATCGCGGCATTCGCCCGCGATTCGCGCGATGCCTTGCGGCCTCTTTAGTTTGCTTCTGCTGGTGGGCGTAGTTGGAGTCGAACCAACGACCTCACCCTTATCAGGGGTGCGCTCTAACCGGACCTGAGCTATACGCCCAAAGAGGTGAGACGGGAAAATAAGCGGAGCTTTTCGACTGTCAAGGGAAAAGCACCGTTACGGGTTGTTCACTCTTGTGGCGACTCAGAATCGGTTAGCCCACCGACCCATGCGTCCTCTTCAACTGTTCGTCTGGCTCCGTTCTCTGAAATTGAGAGCACTAAACTCGCACGCTTTGTCAACCGCGCAATCGTTAATAATATGAAAGCACCTCGATTCCTGTCAAGGGTTTTTTAGGGATTCTTTTGTCATTCCTGGAATACCACGCAAGCTCAATAAATTCAGAACTATATGTCGAGGCTCGCTTCCGTCTGCACACGCTCCTCCAAGCCCTTTACCGTTCCGCCTTGCTCGCCACCATCGGCCGCAAAAAACTCTCGATCTCCTCGGCCGCAATCTGGTTCCCCAAGGCGTTCCAATGGCAGTCAAAGGCGAAATAGACCAGCCGGCCATGTTCGGCAGCGTCGCGGAAGCGGCCAGTAAGATCCATGTAGGGAATGCCCTCGTTGTGGCAGAACTCGTTCATGGCTCGTTCGGTCTCATCCATGTTGGCAAAGACCCCTTGGTCAAACTCCTGGGCCGTCCCCGTCTCAAAGCCCTTATGATTGGAAGCGACGAAATCGCGCAGGGCCTCGGGTGTGAATTCGCCGCGAAGGAGCGGCAGATAGACTCGTTCTTTGGTCGGGATGTAAAACGACGGCGAGTTTGGCTCCGGCTTCGTCGCACCTGCGCTTCATCTGAGCGATCGCTTCCCGGCACAGAGTCCATCCGCGCTGAGAGCGGACCTTCTCGCGATCGGCGTTGAGCAGCATGAGGTTGAAGCTGAGCAGTCCGATTTTCTGTCGTTGGCCTCCGGCCTCGAGCTCCAGTGGGTTGAAATAGGCGCGGCGAAGGGAGGCGGTGCGGGCATCTTGTCCCGACCAGCGTTCGGCCATCCGCTGGTAGGGCAGCAGGGCCATGCGCAGCATCGCCATGACGGGCCGCCGATCCAACCAGCCCAGTCGCGTGGGATACTGGCGGGCCGCCCACACGGGATAGCTCAAGCCCGACTGGCGAAAGCGCTCGAACTCTTCGCAATCGAAGATGTCGTTGCCTTCGTAGAAGGCCAGGACGACGACGCGGGGACGATAGCCCAGTCCCCACTGGCGAAGCACTTCGGCCTCCTGAAGCGTGCCGTAGCACGATACGCCCAGGTTGCGAATGCTCAGGCCGGTGCGGCGCGCGACGAGATTCGTCCAGATGTTCTCGACGTTCATGTAGGGCAGTTCCGTAAAGGAATCGCCGAGCACGACGATATCGGCGGTCGTGGCATCATCCTGGTTGCGGAAGCCCTGCGAATCGGTGGCGAACAGAATGTGTGTCGTGGGGTAGTCATAAATCGGCGAGATTTGTCCGTGGCGGACGAGATCGTTGACGTAGAAGATCTCGACGACGGCGTTGGGCCGGGCTTTGACCATGAGGTCCTTTCGATACTCGTGCGTGGCGGTGCCTTGGGGAAAAAGAAAGTTTCCCCCGTAAGGCAAGTTCGCCATGACGCGCGGAGGAATCAGGCGCGGAAACAGCTCCAGCGCCAGGTCCACCCCGACGACCACCACGACCACCAGATAGATCACGAAGGCGATGCTTCTCGCCAGCCGCCCGCGCCGCTTCAATTCCCGGCTCAGTCGGATGAGAAACCACGCGCCGAAAACCACAATCGCGACCGTCAGAATGATGAAGAGGTGGTAGGTATAGGGGCCAAAGAACAGCTCGGTCGTCGTCGCGATCCCCACGCCCATCGGGATGGCGATCAACAACAGCAAGGCCACGGTCGCTCCCAGCAGAACAGTGGTATGTTTGTCAGAGCTGTCGGTCATGTGTACTGTGATCTCGCCGGGAAACCGGGACTATCTGAGGAGGAAAGAACCACGGAACTCTTGCCCATTCGCCACCCATCTGTACGCGGCTGATGTTCTAGCTCACAGAGGGACCCGCGTCAATAGCGATTGCGATGGACGATGTCGGCGAGTGCGCGCTTGGGCACGTGAAGAACCCCGGCGGAGTCTTTCCAATACCGGATGGACTCCTTCATCGGCTCGACGACGGGCGACTCGGCGGGATAGCCCAGCGCCAGGAGCGTGTCTATTTCGCAATGGTCGGGAATGGCCAGCAGCGGCGCGAGCCGCGGGCGGTCAATGGCGGCCATCCAGCAGGCGCCGATGCCGTGGGCCAGTCCCGCATAGATCATGTTCATGACCGCGGCGGCCGCGTCATGGGCGGCGGAATCGGGCGTTTTCTCGCGATTGATCAGGACCAGCACATAGGCCACCGGCCGCTCGCCCTCGCGCGGATTGCCTGCGGGAGCGATGTAGCCCGCCCAACTCACCAGGGGAAAAACTTCGGCCACACGCGCCGGATCGTCCACGACCAGGAATTCCAGCGGCTGGCGATTGGCCGCACTGGGAGCCAGTCGAGCGGCTTCGAGCAATCGGTCCAGCACCTCGCGCGGGATCGGCTTGGGCTGAAACCGCCGGATCGTTCGGCGCGAAAGAATCATCGCATAAGGGTCCATGGCGTTTCCCTCCTTGACGTGGGACAGGTTGGCAATCTGTCCTACTGGTTTGTCGCACGCGTGTTGATGAATACAGCCACCCGGCGCCGCTTCCTCGCAATGACGAGAGAGTAGGATTCGGCCCATCAAGTTCCACGTGACAGACCACTACTCGTTCTCTTCGATAGCCTGGTCAATGAGTTTGCGCATGTCTGTCGCGATGGCTTCCCAGCCGTTCTCGCGCGCGAGCTGCAAGCCCCGTTCGCGCCGCGCGGCCGGGAAATCGGCCAGGCATTTCTCGCATTGCGCCAAGAACTCTTCGGGCGTCGAGGCGAAATAGATCACGTCGCTGTAGTACTTGACCATGTCGGGGATCGGCGTCGAAACGACCGGCTTTCCCGAGGCGAAGTACTCCAGCGCCTTCGTGGGGTTGATGTGGCGCGTGAGGTCATTGATCGCGAACGGCATCAGGCAGATGTCGAAGAACTTCAGGTAGCGCGGCAGAAGCTCATAGGGGCGCTGGCCGGTGAACACCACGTTGGGCGCCGAGAAGACCTCGAACAGCCCGGGATAGACCGGCCCGATCATGACCAGGTTCCAGTTGGGCCGCTCGCGCACGATATAGAGGAGCAGCTCGCGATCAATGCGTTCGTCAATCGCACCGAAGTAGCCGAGCGTCACGTTGCCGCGCAGCTCGAGCAAGTCGTGCGGCCTGTCGCGGCTGTAAAGATTGCCGAAGTGTTCGGCGTCCACCCCGCAGGCGAAGAAGTGGACATTGCGGGCGAGGGTGCGCTTGCGTTCGAAGAGCGCATCGGTGCCGGCAAAGACGACGTCGGCCGCCGCGAGCACCTGCTTTTCCTTTTCGGCCGTATCGCGCGGCGCCCAGCGAAACTGGCTGTATTCGTCCTGGATGTCATAGACGATTGCGCGTTCGCCCAGCCGGCCCATGAGCCATGACTGCGCGGGAAAATAGAGCCACAGGACAAACGGGCCGAATCCCTGCCGCTTCATCCACCAGCGAATCCGCGTTTCCAGCAGGAAGCGGTTGAGGCGCTGAAAGAGCGGCGACTTGGTTTCGAACGGAAGGATGAACGTTTCAACATGCCAGAGATTGGGCCGAACCTGTCGGTGGCGCAGCGCCTCGCCCATCGTGTGCTTGGCGTAAGTGTCGAGCCGGATGGGGTTGATGTAAAGGACCTTCGAGCGGCGCGACAGTTGAACCATGGTGTGGTGATTGCGCTGCCAGATGTGTTGCCAGTTGACGTGGCTCACGCAGACGACGTCCCAGCGCGTGGGAGCCTGGCCCTCACCGGTCGGCGGGCGCCATTGGCCGAGCAGGAGATACATGATGCCGGTTTTGATCAGCGAATAGAGCGCGACCGGCGGCATGACCAGCGCCAGTTTGAGCGCTTGCCAGGGAGTGATTTGAGTTCGCTGATCACGCGCCATGAAGTATCCTCAGTTGGACGGCCGGCGGCCTCGCCGGTGCTCTGGAACGTCGTCCTTGGAGATGTACGTTGGCCACTATGACCTCGGGTTTTTGCAGCACCGGAGTTTTAGAGCACCGGCGAGCCGCCGGCGGTCCTTCGCCGCCTCACAAAATTACCGCGCGGTGGCGGATCGAGCCGACCACGCGTCCGGCGGTGAAGCAAGCAAAACGCAGCACATCGTAGCCCGCGAAGCGCCGCGCCCACCGATCCGCGCCCACCGACGACGGCGAGAGAAACGTCACGACCGCCGTCAGCCACAGCCGGTAATGATCGCCGTCAAAAAAGATGGGGCCGAGGCCATAGCGGCGGCGGTGCTTCTTCAACAGATAGACCGACCCCACACCGTAGCGAAACATCCATTTGCAGAATGCCTTGACCGTCGAGCGATGGGCGTGATGGACGACCGCATCGGGCGCAAAAACAAAGCGCCGGCCTTTCTCCGCCATGCGCCAGCACAGGTCTGCGTCCTCACCCGCCACGCCACACTTCGGATCGAACCCACCGGCTTCCTCGATCAGCCGCCGCGGCAACAGGGCGTTGGCCGTGATGATGAATGGCGCCGAATACGGGCGGTCGTCGAGCGCGATTTCCTGCGCCAGGAGTTCGCGCTCGGTGATGTAGTATTGAATGGGCGTCTGCGGATTGAGGCACGCCAGGTAACCGCCGACACCTCCGAGGTCAGGCTCGCGGTCGAAGCGCGCGACCAGGGCAGCAATCCAGTTGCGGTCGGCGATGCAATCCGAATCGGTGAAGACGACCAATTCGCCCCGGGCGTTTTCGACGCCGGCGCCGCGGGCATAGCCGACGCCGGGGCGCGGTTCGTCAATGATTCGCATGGGGAACTTCCCGGCCACCGCCGCGGTGCGATCGGTCGAACCGTTGTTGACCACGATGACTTCGTACCGCTCGCGCGGATAGCTTTGATCCAAAACCGATCGGAGACAGTCGGCAATCTGGCGTTCGGCTTGAAAGGCAGGAATGACAACGGAGACGCGGGGAGTGGGATTGCTCACAGGTGGCCGTCTATCGGAGTGCTCTGGCGCTCACGGGGTGCCCGGGGCCGGCCGTGGCGGCGGCGGGGGACCGTTGGGGCGCGGATTGGCCTCGATGGGCACGCGTCGCTCGAGCGGAGGCCGCGGCTGCATCACGGGCTCGGGTTTCTTCTCGACCAGCCCCATGATGCATTTTCCTTCGACCTTGGCCCCCCCTTCGATGATCAAGGCGCCGGTCGCCGTCGTCAGGTCGCCGTAGACTTCGCCGGTGGGTTGAATCTCGAGCCGCTCGCGGGCGATCACGTGGCCCAGGACCTTGCCGCTGATGGCGACATTGCGCGCGGCGATATTGCCTTTGACCGCGCCGGTGGGGCCAACCACAACGGCCTCTTCGGCCTGCACTTCACTTTCCACGCGGCCGTCAATGCGCAGCGTGCCTTTGGAGACAATCTTGCCGCCAAGGAAGACCGTGTCCTCGCCGATGATGGTTTCCATACCGCCGGTGCTGGTGCGCCGCGGCGGCGCGTCGGTGCGTGGAACGGAGCCCGGATGATCGCCCATGGTTTTCTTCTCCATTCGTTGTGCATCGGTGGCGGCCGGCGTGCCGGTAGGCGCCATCACTTTGTCGGGAATTTTGCGCCCAAACATTATGCTCTTTACCTCCTTGGAATGCTTCCCGCGCCCCCCGCCGATCAAAGTGTGCGGCCACTCGCTGATAGAGCTCACGCCGTTCGAATGAGGATCGGCAGCCCTTTGACCGCGAACGATGCGCGAGAAGCTGTATGGTTGTCAACGGCGAAGTAGCGTTGGTGGACGGGTTGTGGTTCTCGCAGGCTAACAGCCCGCGCCACGCTCGCAGGTTGACAGCCTACGCCACTTTTCGCGGGCTGACAGCCCACGCTACTCTTCTGGGATTGGTCCGGGGCCGTAGCAGATTTCGTGAAAGTTGCAACGGCGACAGCGGCGTTTTTGGTCGGTCATGGGGAAGTCGTCTTCGCGGGCAACGTTGGCGACACGATCGGCCAGAGAGTCCCGCATCGCGGCGATGCCCGAGACGATCTTCTCCTGGATGGCCAGCGCCTGCTCGGGCGGAACGGTCTTCTCGGCGGTTTCGTTGCTGAGGAGATAGACCAGCAGCGCGCGGACGGTTTCCACACCCAGGTTCCACTTCTGCATCGCATAGAGGCCATAGCAGGCGATCTGATCGTTGTCGCGCTGGGCCGCGCGACCCGATTTCCAGTCAATGATCAGCGTCCGGCCGTCGAGGCGCGCGGCGCAGTCTATTTTCACGAAAACCGGCACGCGATCCACGACGAAGGTATCGAGCTGCTCGACGGCCAGCCAGGCCTTGGGGTCGGCAACCGCGAGCCGTTCGAGAAGCGGGAGTTGGCAGAAGTGATCGAGGCAGGCGAACAGCCGGTCGCGCAGTTCCGCGCGGCGTTGGTCGCTGATCTCGATGCCGTAGTAATGCTCGAAGAGATTGCGGTTGTGCTTGGGATTCTCGCGCCAGCGCTTGTCGGCCGATTGACGCCACTCGGTGTTGAGAAGCGATCGGGCGCGTTCGCGAAGGGGATTGGGCAGGGGGCGATAGCCCTGCCGAAGCCGCGCCAGCTGGCTTTCGATCAGGCGGTGGAGGATGTCGCCGACCCACATTTCGGGGCTGACGATCTGTTTGAGCCGATAGGCCAGTCGCGCGGCGGGATCGGCCCGGTCGTCCCATCCGCCCCAGGAACGATAGTAGTTGAGGTAGTACTGGCGCCGGCACTCGTCGAACATCTGTTGGCGAGAGAGCGACCAGGAGAAGGTGTTGATCAGCTGGGCCATTGTCCCATCAGACTCAAGGTGCCACCGACAGCGGTTGGGGCATTCCGTGCTCCTTGAGTTTCTTCATTTGCTTCTTCGACACCTTCTGCAGCTCGGGGGCGGGAGCCTGGGTCAGCGTCGCGGTGGTGCCCTGTGTGGCCGAGCGCTTCTTCCCCGATTTCTTCTTCTTGCGGCCGCCATCGGAGCTCTTTGCCTTCAGCGTCTGAGAGGTGGCGGCCGTGGTGTCGCCGGCGGTCTGTGTGGAAAGCTCCCCAACTCGCGTGCTGAGCGCGTCCACCCGCTGGCTGAGCGAATGAACCCAGGCGACCAGTGCAATCACGATCACCGCGCCGATCACAACGGCGATTATGGATTCTCTTTTGTCCATCGTGCTGTCTCCAGAACGTCGAAGCGTTCGTGGTGGCGCCCCACTCCCCCCGAGCCTCGACGGTCTCGGTTGTTGCGGCTGAGGCGTGCGGCGACGCCCCCCGGCGAGAGGGTGCGCTGACTGCGCCGAGCCGGAGCTATCACCCTCAGACTTGGGGCGGTTCGTCAACACAAAGAATGCCGGCAATGCCGCCGACATTCCGATCCAGATGCGCGATTTCCCGGGTCAACCCGAGGACGCTCAGGCCTCGTCGAGAGCGGCGATCCCCGGCAGCACCCGGCCTTCGAGAAACTCCAGCGACGCACCGCCGCCCGTGGAGACGTGGTCCATCTTATCGGTCAGATTGTACTTGAGGACCGCGGCCGCCGTGTCGCCGCCGCCGATGATCGTCGTGGCCGGCACCGTGGCGAGGAACTCCGCGATCGCCTTCGTCCCCTTGGCGAAGGCGTCAATTTCGAACACCCCCGGCGGCCCGTTCCAGACGACCGTTTTGGCCTTCTCAATTTCGCGTTTGAACAGCGCGATCGTCGCCGGGCCGATGTCCACGGCCTGCCAGTCGGCCGGGATGGCTTCTATGGGGACGACTTTGGTCTGAGCGCCGGCTTCAAACTTGTCGGCCACCAACGCATCAACGGGCAGAATCACCTTGGCGCGCGCGCGGCTGGTTTCGGCCAGAATCTGCTTCGAGGTCTCGAGCGTGGCTTCTTCGAAAATGGACTTGCCGATCTCCAGCCCCTTCGCCTTGAGGAGCGTATAGGTCATGCCGCCGCAAATGAGGAGCGTATCCACCTTGGCCATCAGGCTGCGGATGACGTCAATCTTGGTCGAGACCTTGGCCCCGCCGAGAATGGCCACCAGCGGCCGCTCGGGTTTTTCGAGCGCATCGCCGAGATACTTCAGCTCTTTCTGCACCAGGAAGCCCGCGGCGGCCGGACGGAGAAACTGCGTGATGCCGGCGGTCGAACAGTGGGCGCGGTGGGCCGAACCGAACGCGTCCATGACGTACAGGTCGGCCAGGCGCGCCATCTGCTGGGACAGCTCGGGATCGTTCTTCTCTTCGCCCTTGTGAAAGCGGACGTTTTCGAGCATCAGGACGTCGCCGTCTTTCATGGCCGCAATCATCTTCTCGACCTCGGGGCCGACGCAATCGGAGGCCATCGCCACGGGCTTGGCGAGCAGCTCGCCCAGACGCTTGGCGCAAGGCGTCAGACGCAGATCATCCTGGGGGCCGCTTTTGGGCCGACCCAAATGGGAGGCGAGGATCGTTCGGGCGCCGTGACTGACCAGGAACTTGATCGTGGGCAGCGACTCGCGGATGCGCGTGTCGTCGGTGATCTCGCCTTTTTCGTTGAGGGGAACGTTGAAATCCACGCGCACAAAGACGCGCTTGCCGGCCACTTTCAACCGGGCCACCGTGAGTTTTGCCATCGTTGCTCCCTCCTGAAGATGAGCATGACCGCTTTGTCGTCCAGCAGAAAGCTTCCTGTCCGAGTCTCCCGCATGCGATTTCGTTGTTGGAGCCGACTGAGACTTGAGCGAGCCGATGATGTGAAGCCGGCCTCGGGGGCGTCAATAGTTTTTCTTCCCGCACCCCGGCCAGGCGCATCTTGTCATACCACCTCCGGGGCCGCTTCCGGCCTGCCCAAAAATTAGTCGTGTCGGAATGCGCTTCATTTTGTTCATTTTTTCATTGATTACGGAACGGTTCCTCATATACTTGGCATGACTTGATAGAGCCATCGAGCGGTCTCGGCAGGACCGGCGAGGGTTGTGGCAAATCTGGCCCGTTCCTCAGGGGTCGCGATTCACCAAGGAGGTAAGTCTCATGCGCAGGATCTTCGCAGGAGTGGTTCTTCTATGTTTCGGTTTCGTCAGTGTGGTGTGGTCGGCGTCGGTGACGGTGGCCAAACCGCCTGTGGTTGCGAACTTCACCACGGTGCAGGCGGGTCTCGCGGCGGCCGGCAACGGCGGAACGGTGACGATTCTCGACAGCTCGGTTTATGTCGAGGACGTCACGATTACGCAGCTGGGTGTAACGATCACCGTGGCGCCCGGGCAGCGGCCCACCATCCGGGCGGCCAATGCCATCAATCGCTATGGTGCGATCGGGATCACTTCAAATGACCATTTTGGGTTGTCGGTCATGGGTCCCTGCCTGCTGAACGGGTTGAACATCGAAAACAACGATTCAACCGTCAACACGCACGCGACGTTCGGCCCGCTGGCGGCGTCGGCCATCATCATCCACTCGCCGCTGGTGACGCTCCAGAACTGCAAGATATTCGGGCCGGGCGGGCCGTTCGGGGCCGGCGACTGGGTCGCCTGCTTGGTGGTCGGCTTGCAGGCCGGGCCGCCGCCAGTGCCGGCGGCGGCGACGTTGCAGAATTGCGAGGTCTACGGCGCGGAGTATGGCGCGGTGGACGAGACCTTCCAGGTGGCCAACCCGGCGCTGCCGGACTCCTTTCTCACGCTGATCAACTGCGACATTCATGACAACACCGCCTCGGGTCTGCAAATTGACGCGGGCGTCACGACGGCCACCGGCTGCACGATTTACGCCAACGGTGTCGGGGTCGGCGGCGGCGGGGGGAGGCTGTTCCTGATCGGTTGCGACATTCGGAACAACGCCCGCCAAGGCATGGACATTGATTTCAACAACTCTTTTGCGCGCACCGGAGACTCCTGCCGCGTGAGGGTGACGAACTCTCTGCTCTATGCCAACGGTTCGACTCAGAGCTCGATTGATCTTCGGGACGGCACGCTGAACATTGATCACTCGATCATCAGCCTGGGGGGCGACGGCGGCATCTGGTTGAGCGGCGACGACCCGACCAACGCGTTTCTCAACATGGATTTCTGCGACGTCTTTGCCCCGGGAAAGTCGTGCATTCACTTCGATACGACGGCCACCAGCCCGGCCTATGCTTCAATCAAGAACAGTGTTCTCATGGGCGCCAACGGGGTGATGTGCCAGACGGGCCACCGGGCCAACATTTACAACAGCGATGTGTTCGTCACGGGCACGGCCTTTCAGAACACTCTGACGTCCAACACCGCCGCGCTGGACCCCTACTACGTGCGTCCGTACGTGGCCGCACGCGACGGCTTCCACTACTACCGCGACCTCTCGGTGGGCGAGAGCGGGCAATACGTCGGCTCGCAAGGCCGGTGGGGCGCGGCGGCCCACCGCAGTTGGTCGCTGTATAAGTAGGCTGTGAGGCGTTGGGGTATTGAGGGTTTGAGGCTGTAGGTGGTAGGCGGGAATGAATCCGTTTCGTTGCGGGCCCAAGATAGTGGTGCGCTCTTGAGTTCGCCCTTTTTCCCGAAGAACTCCCTGCGATAAGGTGTTGGAAGCGAACGGATTTGACGGATGGGACGTTCCGCTCGAGCGAGCCCACACTGCCCGCTTCCCAGCCCCACAGCCTGTAGCCTCGCCTCACCGTCTCTTGCGTTTTTTCTTCTTGACAAAAGCGCACTCACTTTCACAAAGTGGCTGCACTGTTTGTGGTTGAGGATTCACGGCAACAGGAAGGAATGAGTAGCTCCAAGGCAACGAAGTGTCGGGGTATCTGAAGCGTGTCTTTGTCTCGCCGGTTCAGAGTCCGAACATCCGATCTGCACGAGAGTTCTCGCTCCTGCCCGGAATCTCAAATCTTACCACGGAAAGAGGTGTTCAGAGGTTCATGACAGGGACTGTGAAATGGTTTAACAATGCGAAGGGCTATGGTTTCATCGTTCGCGACGACGGAGGGGACGTCTTTGTCCACTACTCCGGCGTCCAGGGGGAGGGATTCAAAACCCTGAACGAAGGCCAAAAGGTGCAGTTCGAACTCAAGCAAGGTCCCAAGGGCCCGCAAGCTGAGAACGTCGAACCGCTGTAAGTAAAATCGGCTAAGCTGCGAGACAATTAGCTCCTGCCGGCTGTGCCTCCGCGCAGCCGGCCATTTTCTTTTTGGAGGCGGGACAGGTTGGCAACCTGTCGAAAAAACAGAAGTGAGAGCCAAGAGGTTGGAGGCGGGAAAAAGCAGGAACAGGACAGGCCGGCAACCTGGCGAAAAGCAAGGATGAAGGATGAAGGATGAACGGAAAAGCAAAAGGGCTGTGTGCTTTCCCTGCGCGCGCCGCTTTTCCCTTGACTGTTTGGGGTGTGGGAAAAGAAGTGAAACGGAAACGCCTATTTCCGGGCCCTAAAGGACCAGCCCTCATGAAACTGTTCATTGACACCGCCGACATCCAGCAAATCCGCTCGGCGGCGTGAAGCAGAGCGGCTGGAATCGCGAGCTCGGCAGCGAAGGCCTCGATGTGTTTCTCGAAACAAAACACATTTCTTTGGGCGTGAAGGCATGAGCAGAGAACTGCCGGCGAGAGTCGCCGCTCTTCATACGCCCTAAAACGCTCGATCGGGAAGGCGGTGTGATTCTGGCTGAAGAGAGTGAGTCAGGGCCAACATGTGGAGTGCGGTCAGCTGGCTACCGCTGTTCTAAAACGGAGATTTGCCGAGAGAACTTTGTCGCAGAACAGCGGCAGCAAGCTGACCGCACTCCACATGTCGGCTCCATCGTCGTTTCTTCCAGAGCGACGATGGCTTGCTCTCCATAACGGCGGTTGGGTTTCCGGCCGGAATGGGTTCCGGCCTGGGATCCCGTCACGGGAAATGTGGATCCGCCCGCCGAACGGCTATCTGGCGAATTACAGAATCGCCTTGTTCGGCGCGGGATTCAGAAGCTACTGTTCCCGCGACGCGTCAAAACGCGCCGGTTTTGGGCCTGGTATCTCGGAACCGGCCGCTGAGAATCGCTCCTTCTGACATCTGCGATGATTTGGCCCCTTTATTGCGTTGAGGCGTACTTAGAATCTCCAACTGGGCCTGGCCGCCGAGGTAAGGAGGCAGACACCTTCGAGGCGTAGGTCCCCCCGCTTCCTTACGTCGGCGGCTACGATTCCGGGTCCGCTTCCTGACGTCGGCGGCCGCAATCTCCAGTCCGATCGGCGATGGCGCCTCACTCGCCTGCGATGATCATATCCACATGAGAGGCGACGTCGCGGAGATATTTTTCGTCGCCCCCGGGCAGCTCGGCCGTGATCCAGCCAGAATAGCCGACTTCCGCCAGCGCGCGACGCACGACCGGCCAGTTCACGCTCCCCTCGTAGAGGGCCGCGAATCGGTTCATTCTCCGATCGAAATCCTTGATGTGCACCTTGACGATCCGCTTCCCCAGGGTGCGAATCCAGTCTTCCGGATAGCCATATTGGACAATGTTGCCGACATCAAAGTAGGCGCGCAGGGCGGGGCTTTGGAACTCGTCCACGTAGCGGGCGAATTCCAGCGGGCTGAGCAGGAACCTGTTCCAGACGTTCTCGATGGCAATGACCACGCCGAGCTCGGCGGCCAGGGGGAGCAGCTTCTTGATTTCCGCCTGCGAGCGTTCATAGGCGTCGGCGTAGCGCGTTTCGGAAGTGACCACCCCCGGGACGAGCAAGACGGTATCGGCGCCGAACGCTTTGGCATTGCGAAGGGACGTTTCCATGCCGCGCAATCCCGCCGCCACTTTCTTGGGGTCGGGGCTGGAGAGGGGGCAGTCCCAGTGGTTGGAATTCATGATCGAATGGATGGCCAGGCCGGCCTTCCCGGCCGCCGCACGCATGGCCTCGACGGTTTTGGGGTCGTCCACCGTGTCGGCCTCGACGCCCTCGAAACCGACGTCGCGGGCCAGTTTGAAGCGGTCCTCGAACGACAGCTTGGCGGAGAGCATTCCGATCACCGCGGCCTTCTTGAGTTTCGGCAAAGTCGGTGTCGCCGCTGGAGCCGGTTTCTCGCTCTCTGCCGCTGAGGCTGTCTGTTGAGCACCCGCCAGCAGAGCACATCCTCCCAGCAAAGAGCCGCCCAGGAACCGCCGCCGATCGAGCGATGCAGTCATTTGCCTTCCTCCATTCCCTCACACGTGATGGTAGGTTATGAAACCGAGACCTTTGCCTTGCGCGAAACGTGTCAAACCCGCGGCCTGTCGAGCAACAAAAATGCACTTCGCCAGGACGGGAAATCGAGCGCTCGCGGTGGATTCATCGCCGGTGGGCGTTCAGCCTTCAGCGTTGAGAGTTGTGATTGTTTTCCGTGGCCAACAGTCGCGGCAGCTGCGGTTCGCCGATGCTGACCGTAAGATTCTCGACGCCGGTGTCGCCGCGAGAGGGCTTGCCCAGCAGGTTGCTCCCCAGGAAGCAGACCTGTGTCCGCAGAGGGTCGTCCTCGGGAGCGAGATCCAACCAGATGCGGGCGGAATCGGCCTGGGCCTTGGGCCGGAACCGAATGCGCGCCAGGTAGGCGGCCTGGGGCAGAACCCGCTTCTCAGCGCAGGCCATGGCGTAGTTGATCAGCCCGGAATCGTTGGAGGCCGAATCCTGGAGGAGGATGTCGAACGGGAACTGGTCGTGATAGTCGCCGTCGAAGATGTTGATGCCGCGGGTGACCCAGTTGTTCGTATCGTCGTCAACGACTTCGAGAATATTGGGATCGAAGTGGATTTTCAGAGAGACCTTGCTGACCTCGAGCAGGCGCGGGTTCTCAAACCAAATTCCGACGTAGAAATCCTCGTTGGCGGGGATCCTGGTGCGGTTGGTGACCAGGCGCAGGCGGATGCCGCCCCGTGTGGCCTCGCGCTGGCCGGCAAACAGCTCGTCGCCGATGGTCGGGCCGTCGGCCAGCTCGGTGGGCGAAAAGACCTGGAACGTCATGGAGAGCGCGCCGGTGTTGAGGGCGCCTCCAAGGATGTTCTCGTCCGCCTCATCGAGGAGCGCGGTTCGTTGTCTGCCCCAGGTGCCGAACGTGATGTCACCGAGGGGGTCGGTGGCGAGCGCTTTCCACCGGACGGTGAAGAACTCCGCCGCCTGGGCGGAGGAGAGTTTGGCCGTTCGCGCGCGATAGACCAGCAGCCCGGCGTCGGTATAGACAACCGACTCGGCCGGCCCCTCGAGCAACGGGCGAATCTGGTCGTCGTCCAGACGGACGGGTTCCAGGACGGTCGGATCGAATCGAAGAGACACTTCGATCGTTTGAAATCCCTTCTTGCCGGGGTTGGAGAGCGAGACCGCCGTCTCGAACTCCTCGCCGATGGCGACACTGGCCTGAAAGGGCGTGATGTAAAGGATCGCCACGTCGGGGGAAGGCCGGTAGCCGAAGCTGGCGGAAGTCTGGGGCCCCTGGGCCATCCCCGCGCGAGCGGGAGCGGGGGTGACACCCATGACCGTGGTGGCCGGACCCTTGCCGCGCGTGGAGGCGGGACCCTGGCCGGCGGCTGTCGAGGCCGGGGTTGGGGTGGCGCGGTTGCGCCGCGAGCCTCTGCCGCCCATCATGCCCTGGTCAGGGGAAGCGGACGTATCGCCATAGGTCCCCGTGCGAGAGTTGCGGACGCGCGTTCTGCCGAGAGCACCGGCGCCAAACGGACTGGTCCCCGGGAAACCCCCGGCGCCACCGTAGCCGCCGTAGTTGCCGGAACCATAACTGCTCGTATCGCCACCGCCGTACTGACCGGGGTATCCGCCTGCGCCACCGTACTGACCGGGGTATCCGCTGCCACCGTACTGACCGGGGGAACCGCCTGCGCCACCGTACTGACCGGGGTTGACTAGAGTGGGCGTGTACTGGTACTGGGCAGATGCCGACCCCACAGGGAACATCAACAATGGGATCGCGCAAAGAAGACCGATCAGCCTACCCATTCTTCGTTTTGCAGTCGCTGGTTTGGGCATGATCCTGAACCGCCCTTTTGCGGTTTCAATTGTGACCGTACAGTCCCACATCGCATTGCCGATTGCAAGAAACAAGTTTCAAGAAGGGGGGGAGCAACGGTGGAGGGGGTTGCGAAATGCCGGGTTTGATGTTGTATGTGGGCAAGAAGGGTGTGGTGGGCTGTCCAATCCGCCGTTTTTTCGCGGGCTAACAGCCCACGCCACTCTTTTTTGCAACTTCTCGTCTCCCGCCTCTCACTCCTCGCTTCCCACCTCTCCGCAAAGCAGTTTTCATGCCACGGCATCCGAATCACTGATGAAACAAGAACCACACGCTCAGGCCGCCGGCCACCAGAAACGGCAAATCGAGCAAGAACGACCAGGCCACATGAGAACGAATCTTCTGGCGATAGGTCAACCAATAGGCGAACGCCAGCAGGACGACGGGGGTCATCGGGATCAGGCCGTCGCGAAACCGTTCGGTCAAAAATCCCAGCACCAGGGCCATCACGGCCAGTCCGGCCAGAACCACGGTCAGCAAATGGTGCGTCAGGTCGCGGCCGATGAAAATGGGCAACGTCTCGCGCCCTAGCAGGAGGTCGCCCTCGATTTCGCGGTAATCCACCGTGAGCGACCGCACCAGGCTCAAGCCGAAAACGAAGACGGCCGTGAGCCCCAGCGGCACGAGGTTGTGCAGGAGGTTCAGGTTCCGCAGGCCATGCACGTGTGCCCAGGGCACGACGACGACCATCATGGACCAGGCCAAAGCCACACAGAGGTCCTTGGAGCCGGGGATTTGGTGCAGATGGCGGAACCGGAATTGCGGAAACCAGGCGCGCGGGATTCGGCCCGCACTATAGATCGCACCGACCAGCGTGGAGAGCGTGACCAGGGCAAAGACCAACGATCCCATCAGCGCGCTGAGCGTGATCGCGACGACCAGCGAGACCGAGGCCCCGACCAGCGCGGCCCGACGATGGGCGATGAACGTTCGCGCCGGCCCGGAAGTCAGGGAGATGTCGCGCGGGAGGGTCGCGCAGAGGTGAAGCAGATGCATCGCCCCGAGGTAAAGGAAAGGAAGCGCCGAGTATTCGATCCGGTAGCCCAGGCGCATCAAATAAGCCGCGGCAATGGCCAGCGCGGCGGCGCTCCCCGCCAGAACGATCTGGCCAATCACCAGAAACCGCATCGCGGCCGAGAGGGCGCGCATCCACAACGGCCGGCGGTGCATCTGCAAGGCCCGCAAGCGATCCACCACCTGCTCGATGATCCAGTGGGGGGTCGAGGCGCCGGCGGTCACCCCGATTTCTCCGAACCGCTGGAGTTCGTCGAGCGGCAGTTCGTCGGCCGTCTCCACGTGCCAGGTCGGAACGCGGCGCTCGCGGGCCAGCTCGGCCAGCCGGAGCGTATTGGCGCTCCCCCGGCCGCCGACCACGATGAGGGCCTGGACCTGCGAGGCCAGTTCAAACAGCTCCCCCTGGCGGTTGTTGGTGTCGTTGCAGCGCGTATTGAAGACCTCGATCTGGCCGTAGCGCGCGCGGATCGCTTCGACGCATTGCTCGAAGCGGTCGCCCCCTTGAGTGGTCTGGGCCACCACACAGACTTTGTCGAGGTCGGCGGGCAGGGAGGCGACGTCCTCGGGCCGCTCGACCACCAGCCCGCGCCCATGAGAATATCCCAGCAAGCCGTCCACTTCGGCATGCCCGCGGTCACCGACGATGATGACGTGCCGGCCCTCGTTGGCCTGGCGCTCGACGATCCGCTGGGTTCGGGCGACGTGGGGGCAGGTGGCATCGAGGATCTCGAATCCGCGCTGGGCCAGCGACTGCCGGACCTCGGGCGCGACGCCATGGGCGCGAATGAGGACGGGTCCCTTGGCGGGACCGTTCGAACCCGGCGCCAGTTGGTCAATGCCTTTGGTGCGAAGCAGATCGAGGGCCTGGCGGTTGTGGATCAGCGGACCAAAGGTCAAAATGCGGCCCGCGCGATCGTGAGCGACGCGAAGCGCCAGGTCAACCGCGCGCTTGACCCCCCAACAAAACCCCGCTGTTTTGGCCAGTCGGATTCCCATGCGTCCGATTCGTGCGTGAATGGTTCAAGAAGTGGCGCGGGCTGTTAGCCTGCGAGAACTATGTGTTTAGCGACGCTTTGGAGTGCGGTGGCCCTCCGCCGCTTTGCCTTTCTCTGGAGTGACCAGTGACCATAAA
>Ga0315282_10004045_pt1 | contig 25819 bp, 18 predicted proteins | sample YL17G07_20_MG_FD_203693 | JGI IMG/M metagenome (GOLD analysis project Ga0315282, IMG submission 203693) | Sediment microbial communities from Yellowstone Lake, YNP, Wyoming, USA - YL17G07_20 | ecosystem: Environmental > Aquatic > Freshwater > Lake > Sediment | place: USA: Wyoming | collected... | reverse complement strand
TCTCCGTATGCTTTCGCGGCACGCCAGGCTGAAGGACCAAGCCCATGCTCCCGCCTGCGATTGCCATCCCTATGGAGCCCGGTACAGAACCTCACCCCCGACTATGGTCATCAGGAACTCGTTGTCAAGGATTCTCTCTGGCGGCTCAGCGAGCGGGTCACGAGCCAGGACTACCAGGTCGGCCCGAGAGCCTGCGCGAGCGGGCACCGTGTGGCAGGAGAGGGCCCGGCCCATCGACACTCGCTCCTCCGGGTACCAACCCTCCGGGGGCTGGCCGGTGAGGGTCCGGCGCACGCAGGCGGCGAAGAGGTTCCGGCGTGGGTCGAGGGGTTCCACGGGGGCATCCGAGCCGAAGAGGACCCGCGCCCTCGCACGGACCAGCCGCGCGATGGGGAAGGCGTACCGGCTTCGTTCGCCCCAGTGACGCTCGCAGATGGGGATATCGGTGAGGAGATGGCAGGGCTGAACCGAGGCGGTGACCCCGAGCCGCGGGAAACGAGCGAGGTCATCCGGGTGGACGAGTTGCGCGTGTTCGACGGAGTGGATTCTCTCGGGACGGGAGCCTCGTCGCCGCCTGCTTCCGGACGGAGCGGACGTGCCGGCCTGCTCGAAGGCATCGAGCGCCTGGCGGACGGCTCGGTCGCCGATGGCGTGAATGGCCACCCCCAGCCCGGCCTCGGTTGCCCGGAGAACCTCGGCCCTGAGCACCTCCGGCGGCATGACCTCGAGCCCGACGCCCAGGCGAGCGTCCTGATAGGGTTCCAGGAGCAGGGCGGTCTGGCTCCCGAGGGTACCGTCGGCAAAGAGTTTCACGTTTTCGATGCGGATGCGGTCGTCCGGCGACTGGTAACCAAGCACGTCGGCAGCCTCGGTGACGTCAGCGGGCTGGATGCTGCAGCCCACGGAGATGGGCATCTTCCCCTCGCTCACGAGTTCGCGAAGCAGCCGGTGGACCCGCAGCGACTCACAGTTTCGCACCGCCACGACGCCGAAGCGCAGACAGTGCTCCGCAGCCCTGTCCAGGGCGTTTTTCAGTTCGTCGTCGGTCGGTTCGGGGATGACCTTGGAGACGAGCCCGATGGCGGCGTCGCTCAGGAGCCCGGTCGGTTCGTCGGCTTCGTCCCGCCAGATGGCGCCGCCTGCGGGCGGCCGGGTGTCTCGCGTGATACCCGCTCGGCCGAGGGATGCCGAGTTCACCCAGAGGGTGTGTCCGTCGTGGCTGGCGAGGGCGACGGGGTTTTCCGGGATGATGCGGTCGAGGGCTTCCTTGGTGGGGAGCCCGTCGGCCCAGCGGTTCCGGTCCCAGCCTCGCCCCTGGAGCCACTCTCCGGGACGAAGGCTTCGCGCGGCCTGGGTGATGACGTCGAGGGCTTCGGCGAGGCTCGTGGCCGAGGCCAAGTCGACCCGAGTCACGGAGTGGCCGAGCCAGCGCAGGTGAACGTGGGCGTCGAAGAAAGCGGGGAGGAGGCACGCGCCTTGGAGGTTGAGTCTGCGAACCCCTGCGCCTGCTTCACCTGCGAGTTTCTTCGCCGGACCCAGGGCGGCGATGCGCCCGTCGCGGATGAGCGCCGCCTCGTGCACCCGCCATTGGCGGGCTGCGCGGATGCGTATCACGCCCCCGCTCACCAAGAACGACGCGTCGTGCCTCTCCTGGGCGCCTGTCACTGAGTTTCTTTTCCTCCTTGCTCCCTCCCAGCCGCCCGCAGGGGCTCAGAAGCGCTGGATGGAAAGTGCAGGCTCACTCGGTGGAGCCCATAGCCCCCAACTTCGCCGCAACCTTGGCGGCTTCGGTCTCGGCGGCTCGCTTGCCGGACATGGCCTCGGCGATGTCAGCGACCTGGTGGCAGAGGTCGATGGCTGCCTGGCGACGGAGCCGCTTCGGCTTGGCCCTCACCATGCGCGCGAAGTTCCGCCGGTAAATCCTGGTCAGCACCTCCTTGGGGAGAGACATCCCGTGGACGACGCCGTCTTCAGGCGGGCCCAGGAGGAAGTCGGCCTCGGGAGGCATGCGGAAGGTGTCCTCCGTCTCCAGCCAGCGGTAGACGATGCCGGCCCGGACGCGGGCCTGGGGGAGGCTCTGTCCGCTGGAGAGGTCGGTGCCGTAGACGATGCGGTCGGCGTACTTGATGAAGAACTCCCTCCCGGCCTCCGGGTTGCGGGAGATGTTGTAGAGCATCTCCACGCCGGGAGCCAGGTCGAAGCAGACGCTCGGATGCTCGTCGAAGAAGCGGGCCGCCCGGGGGAGGTCGGCGGAGAAGAAGTAGAAGTGGGCGAAGATGACCTTGAGTTTCGGATGGTGGGAGAGCACCCGTCCCACCTCGCGGTAGAGCTGCTCCTTCTTCACGTCCTGGGGACCGTAGCCCCAGTTCCGCTGCTTCGCCCACCCGGGAATCCTCTCCGGGTCCCAGAACTCCTCGGGGTCGTTCACGTGCCAGACCAGGGGCACACCCAACTCCTCCACCCGGGCCCAGTAGTCGGCGAAGTACCGGTCATCGACGGGGACGTTCATCCGCTGCCTCGAGGTGGGCTTCCCCTCAATCATCTTGATGCCATCGCAGCCCACCTTGACGAAGGCCTCCACCTGCTCGGCCAGGCTGGGGGCCTTCACCTTTCCGCCCGAAAGCCTCCCGGCGTGGTTCAGCCCGGCGAAGACGAAGTAGTTCTCCGGGTAGCGGGCTTTCATGTAGAGCGACTGGGGAAGGCCCGCCCCCGCCTCCGGGTTCTGGATGGAGACCAGGGTCATCTTCTCGATGCCCGTGGCTTTTCTGACGGCCTCCATGTTCGCTTCGCTCGCCACGTCGCGCATGTGCACGTGGCAGTCGATGATGTTCTTCTCCTTTGAACCCCACGGCCCCTTCGCCTCTGCCGACTGCTCCTGTCCCTTTGCCTTACCCATCCTGCGTTTCCTTTCCCCGGTGAGAGGAGCGGCCCGGTCAAACTCACCGAATCCCCGGCTACGGGTACGATAGACAAACCCGCCGAAAAAGCAAGCCCCGGCCGGACGCCTCGCGGCGAGCGGCCGGCGAGAAGGCCGGTTGCCCAAGGCCGCCGACGTCTCCGCTACGGCGTCGCGAACGCCTCGCGCGCAAACCACTCCAGGGTTTCCGGGCCGTAGGTTTTCGGTTCGATGCGGTGACCCTCGGGGTAGATGATGAGCTTCTTCGGTTCCTTGAGCCCGTCGAGGAGTTCCCGGACGTAGCGGTTGTTGTCGGCGTTGTCGTCCCGTCCGAGGCCGACCAGGAGTGGCCGGGGGGAGAGTCTGGGCAGGAAGAGCGCGGGGTTGGCCCAGCGGCCGGCACCGTCGGTGTGCCGTTGAAAGTCGCGGAAGAGGTAGGGCACCCAGAGCGCCACGCCCCGGTACCGTCCCTCCACCGGCCCGAGGATGGAGCCGACATAGCCCCCCAGGCTCCCTCCCCAGAGGCCGATTCGGCTCGCGTCCACCTCAGGCCGGCTCTCCAGAAAGTCCAGGCCGCGTCGGCAGGCGATGACCGTCTGCATCATCCACTCGCGCGTCGCGTACGGCCCGGCGAAGCGCCGGGGCTCCACGGCGGGGTCGAAGTCCTCCCCGAAGGTGGGGTTGTCCAGGAGCAGGCAGCCGTAGCCGAAGTGCGTGGTGACCACGATGGTGTCGATGCACAGGTCCTCGTACTTCCCCCAGTAGAGGTTCCAGCCATGGACGTAGTGGATGAAGGGGATGCGCGTCCCCTCCTGGTACTTCGGGGGAAGGGCGAAGAAACCCGTCACTCGCCGCTGGAGCCCGGCGCGGAAGGTGACCTTGAACAGCTTGTTGAGGGGCGGGTTCCCCCACTGGGCCACCACCTGCGCGTCGAGCGGCACCTGGCGGTCGTACTCGAACAGGTCGTCCGGTTCCATGGCTCTCCTCCCCAGGCTTGGGCGCTGCTTTCTTTCCGTTGCCGGACAAAGCGCTCAGGGTGGCGGAAGCCCGGGTCGAAGTCAAGCCCGCGCTCAGCCTGGCCCAAGAAACGGCTTTCCTTGAACAGCGAGAAGTGCTACCCTTTCTCAGTGCACACTGGTCGGTCGCGGCAAATCCGTGGTTTCGGACTTTCAGGAAAGGGGTAGACGTGGCCAAGGGCAGCAAGGCTCCAGCCGAAGTCGGCGGGTTCGTCGTCGAGGAGGTGGAGAACCCCCAGTACAGGCAGAACGAGCTCTTCCCGGCCTACGAGAACTTCTGTTCGCCCCGCATCTGGGAGCTGCGGGAGCGCTACGGCCTGGAGGACGTGGTCGCCGACGAGGAGGACGAGTTCAAGCGTCAGCTCCTGCTTCGTAACTGGCTCACGCGGCACATCACCATCAACGACCACTATCCCACGCCCACGCGTGGCGACGCCTTCGCCATCCTGGACGCAGCGCTCAAGGGGGGCGGGTTCCACTGCGGCCACTTCATGGTGGTGCAGCACGCGGTGATGAACGCCTTCGGCTACGTCTGCCGATCGCTCGGTGCCGGCCCCGGAGAGAAGGACGACGGCGGCCACCACGGCATCAACGAGGTCTGGTCGAATATCTACTGCAAGTGGTACCTCTCCGACGCCAAGTACGACATCCACTTCGAGAAGAAGGCGCGCATCCCCCTCTCGGCCCTGGAAATCCGCGAGGAGCATCAGAAAAACAAGGGGGCCGACGTCTTCAAGGTGCGGGGACCCGAACGAAAGCGCGTCCCCGTGAGCAGCACGGAGGTCGAAGGCCGGGCGGCCACCTACAACTGGCCCTCCTGGCATACCAACACCAACTCCTTCACCGCCTGGCCGAACGCCGGGTCCAGCGCCATCGTCATCTACGAGGACGACTACGTCCGCACCCACACCTGGTACCGCGACGGTAAGCCCTGCTGGGCCTACCAGGCGGACTTCTTCATCCCCGTGCGTCACCGGGGCTGGATCGAGTGGACGCCCAACGTCGTCTCCGTGAGGGTGGAGGTCAGGCCCGGTCCTTCGAACACCAAGGAACCCGGCTACTGGGCCCATGGCACCATCCGGTCCTGCACCCCCAACCTCAAGGAGTACCAGGTGAAGGTGGGCGGGAGCGAGTGGCACCCGGTCGAGGCGCAGTTTGCCGTGCCCCTCTACAGCGATGTGAACGAGTTCCGCGTACGGAGCGTCAACCTCTTCGACGTCACCGGCCCGGACCACTTGGTTCGCGTCCGCCGACACCGAAAGTAGCCTGACGCACAGCGGCAAACGCGGAGGTGAGAGCCAAGCGCTTTTGGCTCTTCGGTGGGCGATTCCTTGGCGCGCGACCTCAGTAGGCGTAGAGGCGGCCGTAGGGACGGTGGCTGGCGGGGACGAGTTTGGTGAAGTCCTCGCGGTCGGGGGCGATGTCGCCGGTGCGGAAGTACTCTTCGTACCGTTCCAGCAGTCCGCTGACGAGTGCGCGGTCGCTTGCTTGCAGCGCCCGGCGTTCCACTTCCTGACCCAGTTGGGCTTGGTCGACCGGTCCACGAACGTAGATGACGCCGCCGTGCATCCCCGTCCCCACCTGCTCCCCCACGGGTGACTGACCCTCGAGCGCACCGCGGCCCAGCACCAGGATGACGCCCCCGGCCATGTATTCGCCCAGAAAATCGCCGCTCCGGCCGCCGACCACGATGACGGGCACCATGTCCTGGTAACTCTTCATGTGGATGCCCACACGGTAGCCGACGTTGTCGCGCACGAAGACCTGGCCCCCGCGCATGGCGTAGCCCAGGACGTCGCCCGCGCTCCCGTGGACGACGATGAGGCCGCTGTTCATGGTGTTGGCGGTCGCGTCCTGGCAGTTGCCGAAGACGGTGACGGTGGGTCCTTCCGCGAAGGCGGCCAGGTCGTTTCCGGGCACGCCCTCGATGTCGATGTGGACGGTGCTGCGCAGCCCGCAGGCGATGTAACGCTGGCCGCAGACGCCCGTGAGCTTTACTCGGAGCTGGGCGTCCGCTCCGCCTGCTTCGGCCTGGTGGCGGCGGAGGAGGTCGGCGACGCGCTCGTTGAGTTCCCGGTAGTGGACCCCGCGGGCGTCGATGACGACCTCAGACCTCGATACCCGGACCGGTGACGACATGTTTCCGGTACTCCTTGGGGAGCCAGACGAGACCGAAATCGGGAGAAAGCAGGCGGTCACGGAAGGAGGTCACCTCGGTGCCGGTGCGGATGAGGCCGGTGAGGATTCCGGCCCGGTCGATGGCCCCGACGAAGATGGCCCCCACGACCCGGTTGCCCCGGAGCACGACTTTCCGGTACTGGCCGGTCTTGGCATCGAAATCCTCCAGCGCCTGGAGGCCGTCCACGTCCGCTGGCGACGGGGTGGTCAGGCCTACGGAGATGGTGGCCACGCCCGCGATCTCCACCGCGTTCATGGCCAGGCTCCCCGCGAAGGTCTGGTCGGCTCCGGCCAGGTTCGCTCCGGCGACCCGCCCCTGCCCGGCCGCGTTCACCCAGGTGGCCACCACCCGGGACGTCTCCGCGGTGATATCGTAGCCTTCCACGACATCGCCCGCGGCGAACACCCCTTCGACGTTGGTCTCCATCCGCTTGCTCACCTGTATGCCCCGCCCGCAGGTGATGCCGCTACCGCTCAGGAACTCGGTGGCCGGGCGGACGCCCACGGCCAGCACCACGAGGTCGGTCGGGGTGGAGGAGCCGTCCTTGAGGACGACCTCGCGGACGTGCCCGTCGGCGCTGTTGATGGCCGAGATGGTCGTCTCGGTGAAGACCTCTGCGCCTATGGCGGCGAGGCCCTGGCGAATGAGGTCGCTCCCGCGGGCATCAAGCGTCGCCGAGAGCACCCGGTCGGCCAGTTCGACCAGGGTGACCTCGCGGCCGCGGGCGATGAGGGCTTCGGCCGTCTTCAGGCCGATGAGGCCGGCGCCGAGCACCGTGACCCGTCGGGGGTCACGTTCGCGCAGGTACGCATCCAAACGGTGAGCTTCGTCCAGGGTGGTGAACGTGAACACCCCGCCGGTCGAGGCCCCGTCTATGGGAGGGAGGATGGGCCGGCCGCCACAGGCCAGGAGGAGCCGGTCGTAGCCGACCGTGCCGCCGTCACTGAGGTGAAGTCTTCGTTCGCTCGGCTCCACGCGTTCCACACGCCGGCCGAACATGGTCTGGGCACCCATCCGCTGGTAGAAGTCAGCGGGGCGAAGCCAGAGCCGGTCCTCGGCGACCTCCCCGGCCAGCAGGTAGGAGATGAGGGGACGGGAGTAGAAGGGGTAGGGCTCTTCCGAGATGATGGTGACAGGGCCGTCCCGGTCCAGCCGCCGGAGGCTCTCCAGGGCGCTGATGGCGGCGACTCCGTTGCCGACGATGACGTGGCGCACAGTCATTCCTCGACGAGCGAAAGGGCTTCGTTGGGACAGTTGAGGACGCAGGCCGGGGTGGCCTGACCGACACAGAAGTCGCACTTGGAGGCGATCTTGCGGAGCGGCGGGCGCTGCTCTGCGGCTTTCGGAGCGCCTGGCTTCGGGGCTTCCTCCCGCCGGCAGTGAATGACGCCGTAGGGACAGACCATCACGCACATCCAGCAGCCGACGCAACGGTCCTCGTCGCAGAGGACGGTGCCTTCCTCCGTCCGGTGCATGGCCCCGGAGATGCAGGCATCGAGGCAGGGGGCGTCGTCGCAGTGTCGGCACTGGACGGCGAAGGAGACGTGGCCCTGCTCCTCCACCAGGAGGCGCGGCTCGGCCCTGGGCGACTCGTCCTTGTAGGCCTTGATGATGCGCCGGGCGAGGGAGGAAAGGCGGCTCCGCCCCACCCCCGAGTGAGCCACCAGGCAGTGGACTTCACACAGTCGGCAGCCGATGCAGTACTGTTCGTTGGCCACGATGCGTTTCATGGGACTTCCTCAAGTGAGCTCCGGGCTCTCAACCACCTTCACCCTTTTCCCTCTCCCGGGGGAGGGGGCCGGCTCGTGCTTCGCAGCGAAGCGGGTGCCCACGCAGTGGGCGCGCCACTTCGCAGAGTAGCAGGTGAGGGCCGCTACTCACCACGCTTCACCCACGGGCTTGACGCCCAGCAGCTCCATCTCCGTCTGGCTCAGGCCGACGGCCCGGAGCTGTTCGCGGTTCCCACGGAGAGACTCCAGGGCGTTGATGCCCATCCCGCCGAGCATCTCCTTGATTTCGAGCGACCACGCCCGAAGCAGGTTCACCAGCCGACGGGTGGCGATGGCGGGATTGAGCCTCTTGGTCAGATAGGGGTCCTGGGTGGCGATGCCCCAGTTGCATTTTCCGGTATAGCACTTCTGGCACAGGTGGCAGCCCATGGCCACCAGGGCCGAGGTGCCGATGTAGACCGCGTCGGCCCCCAGGGCGATGGCCTTGAGGATGTCGGCTGAACTGCGGAAGCCGCCGGCGGCCAGGATGGAGGCCTGGTTACGGATGCCTTCCTCGCGGAGCCGGCTGTCGACGGCGGCCAGGGCCATTTCAATGGGGATACCGACGTTGTTCCGGATGACGGTGGGGGCGGCGCCCGTTCCGCCGCGGATGCCGTCGATGGCCACGATGTCGGCCCCGGCCCGGACGATGCCGCTGGCGATAGGGGCCACGTTGTGCACCGCGGCGATCTTGACGATGACGGGCTTGGTGTAGCGGGTGGCCTCCTTGAGGGCGTAGATGAGTTGCTGGAGGTCCTCGATGGAGTAGATGTCGTGCTGTGGGGCGGGGGAGAGGGCGTCGGTCCCGATGGGGATCATCCGGGTCCGCGAGATGTCCTCCGTCACCTTCTCCCCGGGGAGGTGGCCGCCGATACCGGGCTTGGCCCCCTGACCGATCTTGATCTCGATGGCCGCGGCCACCTCGAGGTATTCCGGGTGGACGCCGAAACGGCCCGAAGCCACCTGGACGATGGTGTGGGCGGCGAACTCGTACAGTTCGCGCGCCAGCCCACCCTCGCCGGTGTTGTAGTAGGTGCCGGCGATGGTCGCGGCTTCGGCCAGGGCCCGGCAGGCGTTCAGGCTGATGGAGCCGAAGGACATGGCCGAAAAGAGCACAGGCGTTTCCAGCACCAGTTGTGGGGCCAAGGCGGTGGCGAGGGTCGGTTCCCCGCCCGCGCCTCTGGCCACGGACACCGAGTCGGGCTTTCGCCCCAGGAAGGTCCTCAGTTCCATCGGTTCCCGCAGGGGGTCGATGGAGGGGTTGGTCACCTGGGAAGCGTTCAGTACCAGCCGGTCCCAGTAGGAGGGGAGGTCGGTGTCGCAGCCCATGCCGGTGAGAAGGATGCCACCGGTCTCCGCCTGCCTGTAGATGTTCTTGAGGTGGACGGGGCTCCAGTGGTCGTTGTGGCGGAACTCCATGGGGTGCTGCTTGATGGTGAGCGCCCCGGTCGGGCAGACCCAGGCGCAGCGCTGACAGCCCACGCAGCGGGAGTTCTCGGTGAAGACGGCATCCTCTTCGGGGTCATAGACGTGCGTATCGTTGGCGCACTGACGGACGCAGACCTGACAGGCGATGCAGCGGCTGTCGTCCCGGAGCACGACAAACTCCGGCACCGTCAGAGGGAGGGGCATAGGACGTCCTCCCGCACCCCTTGCCGCAGGTGAACAATCACCGGCTCTCCGCCTCGGGGCGCCCAGACCTCATCCAGCTCCGGGGCGACCGAGCGAATGGCCGATTCCTCGCTGGACACATAGGTCACCTCTCCGGCCCGCCCCACCACCAGGGGCCGGAGTTTGACCCGGTCGTTGAGGGCCACCAGTCCGCCCCCGTGCCCCACGACGATGGCGAAAGGGCCGTTCACCAGGGCGCTGCTGTAGACGATGCGGAGCGCCCGGGCCAGGCTCCTCCGGGGCTCGGGCATCCGTTCGATCTGCGTCCACAGGGGCGCGGCGAGGACGAGGGCCGCTTCCTCAAAATGAAGCCGGTGTCGGCGGACCAGGAGGTCGAAGAGGTAGGAGAGCACCTCGGTGTCGGTGGAGAGGGCCACCTGGTAGCCGAAGTTCTCCAGGTAGCGCTTGTTGATGCCGTAGGAGGAGATTTCGCCGTTGTGCACCACCGACCAATCGAGCACCCCGAAGGGGTGGGCGCCTCCCCACCAGGCCGCGGAGTTGGTGGGAAAACGGCCGTGCGCCGTCCAGGACCAGCCCTCGTATTCCTCCAGCCGGTAGAAGCGGCCGATGTCTTCCGGGAACCCCACCCCCTTGAAGATGCCCATGTTCTTGCCACTGGAGACGACGAAGGCGCCGGCAAGCGACGAGTTGACGTGCATCATTAGGGCCAGCATCCTGTCGTCCTCGTCGCGCCCGTCACCGTCCTCGGCCGGCCGGACCCGCCCGAAGTAGCGCCAGAGGAGCGGCCCCTTGGCCACCTCGGGGACCGGTCGGGTAGGGATGGGCTCGCTCTGGATGAGGGTGAGGTGCCGGGCGAAGTACGCCTCCGCTCGCCGCCTGGCCTCTTCGCTCTCGTACATCAGGTGGAGCGCGTACTCGCCGGCGTGCTCCGGGTAGATGCCATAGCCGGCGAAGCCGCCACCCAGGCCGTTCGCCCGCTCGCGCATGGCGCTGATGGCCCGGATGACCAGTTCGCCACTGAACTTTCGCCCCGCCTCATGGATGCAGCCGAAGATGGAGCAGCCGCTCACCTCCCGGCGCAGGGGCCTCGGGCCCTTGTGGCACGCGGCCGGGGCGTCAACCTTGTTCCACGGTTGGTCTCCCCTAGCAGGCGCCAGCAGGCCGAATGAAGCGGGGCTTCTCGCGATCATCCCTCTCTACAGCCTCCCCGGCTACACGTCAAAGTAGAGGTAGAACTCGTGCGGGTGGGGACGGATACGCATTTCGGCCACGTCCTGCTCCCGCTTGTAGCGGATCCAGACGTCGATGACGTCCGGGGTGAAGACCCCACCCGCGAGCAGGTAGTCGTGGTCCTTTTCCAGGGCGGTGATGGCTTCCTCCAGGGAACCGGGTGTGGTGGGGATGCCCCGGGCCTCCTCCTCGGTGAGTTCGTAGGTGTTCTTGTCCAGGGGTGGCCCCGGGTCGATGCTGTTCTCGATGCCGTCGAGGCCGGCCAGGAGCATGGCGGCGAAGGCCAGGTAGGGGTTGGCCGAGCCGTCGGGCGGGCGGAACTCGACCCGCTTGGTGCGCGGGTTGGCGGTGTAGACGGGGATGCGGACGCAGGCGCTGCGGTTGCGCTGTGAGTAGACCAGGTTCACCGGTGCCTCGTACCCGGGGACGAGGCGCTTGTAGGAGTTGGTGGTGGGGGCGGTGAGGGCGCAGAGCGAGTTAGCATGCTTGAGTAAGCCGCCGATGTAGTGGCGGGCCGTCTCACTGATGAGGGCGTAGCCCTTGGGGTCGAAGAAGATGTTCTTCCCGGCCTTCCACAGGCTCTGGTGCGTGTGCATGCCCGAGCCGTTGTCCTGGAAGATGGGCTTGGGCATGAAGGTGGCGACCTTGCCGTGCTTGCGGGCCACGTTCTTGACCACGTACTTGTAGATCATGCACTTGTCGGCCATCCGCACCAGGCTGTCGAACTTCATGTCGATCTCGGCCTGGCCGGCGGTGGCCACCTCGTGGTGGTGCACCTCCACGGGGACGCCGGTGCGGCCGAGGGTGAGCACCATCTCACTGCGGAGGTCCTGCTGGGAATCGTGAGGCGGTACCGGGAAGTAGCCCTCCTTGTAGCGGGGCTTGTACCCTAAGTTGGGCTTCTCCTCCCGGCCGGTGTTCCAGTCCCCTTCGACCGAGTCCAGGAAGTAGTAGCCACAGTGCTCGTTTTGCTGGAAGCGGATGTCGTCAAAGATGAAGAACTCCATCTCCGGCCCCCAGAAGCTCTCGTCGGCGATGCCCGAGGCCTTCAGGTATGCTTCCGCCTTCTTGGCCACATAGCGGGGGTCGCGGGTGTAGGGCTTTCGGCTCAGGGGGTCGTAGATGTCGCAGATCATGCTCAGGGTGGGTATCTCGGTCGCGGGGTCCATCACCGCGGTGGTCGGGTCAGGCACCAGGATCATGTCGCTTTCCTGGATCTCCTGGAACCCCCTGATGCTGGAACCGTCAAACCCCACCCCCTCCACGAAGATGCTCTGGGTCAGGTCGTCCATCTCCGTCAGTTCGCTGGCCGGCATGGAGAAGTGCTGCCAGAGCCCGGGCAGGTCGTTGAACTTGAGGTCCACCATCTCCACCTTGTTCTGCCTGACAAACTCCAGCACCTCCTGCGCTTTTACCACGGCGGTTCCCCTCCCTTTTCCGTGACTTTCGGCAGGCCCGACTCGTTCACCGGGGTGAAGAGGCGAGCCACAGCCGACGCCACCAACTCTCCTTGCCGGACGACGACGGCACATGTCGGGGCGAAGGATTCCCCCTGACAGATTCCCGCTTCAGCACTTTCGGACAGGCTTCCATCCTCCCCCAGGCCCCCGGGACCCCAAAGGGGGGTTGCCCAGCGTCCTCCGCTCGTCAGGAGCTTCAGGGCAACCTTTTGCGAAGTTCGTGCCAACGAAGGAGTTCTTGGTTCCCGGTCCGTAAGTTCCATGTTTGTAAGTGTTTACGCCCTGCCTCTGGCGGGAAGAGTTTGCGTAGCAGGCGCCCACGACGAGACAATTGTGTTGGGCAGCGACCGAACATGACATTTTTGTCAACATGAGGAGCGAAACCGGCCTGCTCGTCGCGACTTGACCCCTTAGCCAAGCGGCCGCCCGTTTTCCGTGGGCGCCGTCCCTGTTTGGCGACAGGGCTTTCCTTCCAGTCCTTCATGGGAAAGAATGGAACTTGGGCATGGGTTCGGTCGTTACTATAAAGAGATGTTGCGGAAGGACTTTTCTGAACGCGTCCGGGCTGGAGGTTGTTGGGCGGACTTCTCCGCCTATGTGCTACCCTGCGAACTATCGCGCCTTCCTGCTCGGCGGGCGCCCAGCCTCTTCGGCCGGGTACCGGGTGGGCGTCTGCTTCGCCACGAAACACGGGCTGATCGCTCCGTCATCCGGTCGCTCGTAGAGCCTTCAGCCTTTTTCCGCTCAACCGTCTCGGTCAGGGGGTAGGGCGTATGCGCATGGTTGACAGGTTCGCCACCAGACTCGTCGTTGCGGCGCTGCTCGTCTCAGCGGTGCCGCTCAGCATATTGGGATTCTACGCCTACGGGCGCATCGCCGGCTCTCTGGAGCAGAGCGCTGTGGCCATGGCCGTCGACCGGGTTTCCCAGGCCGGGCGGTCCATTCGGTCCATGCAGACGCGGACGGAGAGGGACGTCCGCTTCTTCCTTGCCCGACTCACCATGTTACGCGCCTCCGAGGAGGAGGCTGCTCCCGCCGGGCGCCAGCCCTTCGACGCTGCTCAGGCGGGTGCCCACGAAGTGGGCGCGGCTGTCGAACGGCAGGAAGCCGGGGCCTTTTCCGGCCCAGCAGCCGGGAGGACCCCGCAAACAGGCGCGGGTAGGCCGGAAGAGGCACTGGTGCCAGGGGAGGGGGGGCGCTCCCCGCGGGAGCGGCGCCTCACCCTCGCCAGCTTCATCCAGGCCCGGCCCATGTACCGGGGCGTCCTTTACCTGGACGCCTTGGCGGTGGAAGTGCTGCGGGTCGACGCCGACGAGCCCGGATCATCGGTCTCGCAGGTCACGGAAGCCGAGCGCGAGGACTTCGCCCGGACCATGGCGGCGGCTCCGGACCGTGTCACCGTGTCACCCACCTTCCTCGAGCAACGGTCCGCCGAAGAGGGCACCCCGCCCAGGATGCTGCTCCGCTACGGCGCTCCCATTGTGAATGCCCAGGGGAAGGTGGAGGGGGCGGTGTTGGTGACCGTGGCGGTGGACGAACTCCTTCGTCAGGCCCGCGAGGCCCTTTCCGGTGACGATTGTCTCTCCTTCATCGCCGATGAGCGCGGGCACTACCTCCACCACACGCTGGCGGAGACGGTCTGGAACACCCCCATGAACCCCGAGACCGCCAACGTCCTCCAGCGTGATTTCCCCGCGGCCACCGAGGACGTGGCCGAGACCCCGGTGGTCAAAGACCTAAGTGACGGTCGGCTGATGGTCGTGGAACTGGTGCGGTCGGGACCCTCCGCGTCTTTCAGGTCGCGAAGCGACGGGGGAAGCCTTCTCCGCCCTTCGACCACGGGTGCCCGCGAAGTGGGCGGACGGGCTGAGCCTGCCGAAGCCCGCGGTGGGTTCTCCCTAGCAGGCGCCAGTACGCCGAAAGAGACGGAGTCTCCGGAGGTTCTGGGGTGGATCGTGGGCCAGGTGTACCGTCGCGACGTCATCTTCCGTCCGGTGGTGGCCTTCCGGTGGACGTTCCTGGGGCTTCTAGCGGTGACGATGGTCATCGCCGGCCTGGTGGCTGCGGGCCTGGCCCATCACCTGACGGGTCCCGTCCGGGAGCTCCAGGCCGGCACCCGGCTGGTTGGTTTCGGTGAGCTCGGCTACCGCATTCCCGTCCGCTCCCGGGACGAGTTCGGGGAGTTGGCGGCGTCCTTCAACACCATGTCGCAGCAACTGGCCAAGCACCTCAAGCACATTGAGGAGGTGACAGCGGCCCGGGCGCGGACGGAGAGCGAGCTCCAGACCGCCCGGGAGATCCAGCAGGCGCTCCTTCCCCGCAAACTCCCGCCCTTCCCCGGTCCTCCCCCCGGTCCAGCCGCGTTGCGGGAGCCCGCCAGCCCGATGCGGGCGGGAGAGGCAGGGGGTGGCCTCTGGGAGTCGCTGGAGGTCTTCGGCAGCAACATCCCCGCCTACGAGGTCGGCGGCGACTTCTACGATTGCCAGCCCGTCGGCGGGGATGCGTTGCTGCTCGCCCTGGGCGACGTCTCCGGGAAAGGTGTGCCCGCAGCGCTCCTCATGACCATGACGAGCACGCTGCTGCGGACCTTCGCCCTGGAAAGCCGGTCGCCGAGCGACATCCTCGTCCGCACCAACCGCGCCCTGCTCGTGAGGAAGGACCTGCGCACCTTTGTGACCGTCTTCCTGGCGCTCTACCACGTGCGTGACCGCCGACTGCTCTTTGCCAATGCCGGTCACCCGGGGCCGTTCCTGGTCACGCAAGCGGGTGTGGTGACCCGGCTTCGGGGGGCCGACCTCCCGCTCGGGGTCGAGGAGGCGTTTCAGCCTGAGGACGTGGCCATCCAGCTGGGGGGCGGGGATAAGCTGTTTCTCTACTCCGATGGGCTGACCGAGGCGCGGGACGTGGCGGGGACGCCTTTCGGCACCCCTCGGCTGGTGGAACTGCTCAGGAACTCGGCGGCCCCTTCGGCCAAGGAGCTCTGCGAGGAGGTCATCGCCGCGGTGATGAAGCACGAGGCTGGCGTACCCCAGTTCGACGACCTGACCGTTCTCGTCCTGAAACTGAAGCCGTAGGGACAGGGCTCGACCAAGGCGCTGTAGGCTCGACCAAGGCGTGGTAGGACGGCGAAGCCGTCCGGGCCGTTGGGAGAGGGGAGGCGAGAAGCCTCCCTGGGTCACCGGCTCTGCCCGCCCGTGGCCGGGCGAGCACTCGCTTCGCTCGGAGGGGCAAGCTCGTCCAGTGCTTGCCCCGGGCGTCGGAGCCGTTGCGGGCGCCCGCTAGCGCGATGCGGGCGGGGACCCGAAAAGGGTCCCCGGCGTCACCCCCGGAACTTCTTGACGTCGATACCTAACTTCCCGGCCTGGTAGGAGAGGACCCGGGGCGTGATGCCCAGCAGGCGCGCCGCTTTCGCCCGGACGCCCTTGGCCCCTTTGAGCGCCTCCACGATGAGTTCCCGCTCGTAGGCAGCCAGGAGACTCTCGTAGCGCCCCTGAAACTGGGTGTCGGTGGAGGAGGCGGTCTGGAGCGTGGGCGGGAGGTGGTGGGCCCGGATGACGCCGTCCTCCGACAGGAGCAGGGCCCGTTGGATGACGTTCTCCAGTTCGCGCACGTTCCCCGGCCAGTGGTAGGCGAGCATGAGGTCGATGGTCGGCTGGGAGATGCGGCGGGCGGGCTTGCCCAACTGCTGGCTGTATTTCTCCAGAAGGTGGTTCGCCAGGAGCACCAGGTCGCTTTTCCGCTCCCGCAGTGGCGGAAGGTAGATAGGGAAGACGTTCAGGCGGTAGTAGAGGTCCTGGCGGAACTTCCCCGCGGCGACGGCTCCTTCCAGGTCGGCGTTGCTGGCGGCGATGATGCGCACGTCTGCGGTGACAGCCTTCGTCCCCCCGACCCGCTCAAAAGTCTTGGTCTGGAGCACCCGGAGCAGTTTGGCCTGCACGGTGGGGGAGAGTTCGCCCACCTCGTCCAGGAAGATAGTGCCGCCGTTGGCCAGTTCGAACCGCCCGGGCTTGGCCTCGAGGGCGCCGGTGAAGGCCCCCTTGTCGTAGCCGAAGAGTTCGCTTTCCAGGAGCGTTTCCGGGAGCGCGGCGCCGTGAACCTTGACCAGCGGGCCGCCTGCGCGCGGGCTGGCGAAGTGGATGGCGTCGGCGACCAGTTCCTTCCCCGTACCCGTCTCCCCCCGGACGAGGACAGCCAGGTCACTCCCGGCCACCTGGTAGATGAGGTCATAGACCGCCTGCATGACCCGGGAGGTGCCGACGATGTTGGCCGGCCCCCGCCGCTCGCGCAGTTCGTCGCGCAGACGGACGTTCTCCTGGCGCAGGTACTCCTGCTCCTGGCGCGCCCGCCGACGCGACGCCACCGACTGGGCGACCATGGCGGCGATGACCGAGAGGATGCGCACCGCGCTGCGCAGGCTGTCGGCATCAGGACCCTCCGGGTCTTTCGGGACGCGGTGCGAAGGTTCCGGGCCGGTCGCGGTTGAACTTCCGCGGCCGGCGCCAGCAGGCCAAGAGGGACGGAGTCCCCCTTGCTCGTCAGCGGTGCTGCGGTCGGCGCTTATGGTGCCGATGGTCTCACCCCCCAATTTGATGGGGACGCAGATGAAGGAAAGGTGGGAGCGGTCCAGTCGGCTGCGGGCGCCGGTGCGGTTGAGGAAGAGCGGCTCCTGGTCGATGCGGGGGACGATGATGGGCTGCCCGGTCTCGACCACCTTGCCCGTGACCCCCTCCCCGACACGGTATCGGCCCCGCTGCATCTCCTCGGGAGAGAGGCCGTGAGCTAGTTCTATGGCCACCTCCGCACCTTCCTGGGCCAGGAGGGTGAGGGTCCCCCGCTGCATGTCGGCCTGCTCCGCCAGGAGGCCGAGCACTCCACGCAGGGCCTCCTCCAGGCTGGGCGACGTGCCTAACACCAGGCTTACCTGGTAGAGCAACTCCGATTCCTGTAGCGTCCGGTCCAAGGCCGTTCCTCAAAGCTTACCACCGAGGTCACCGAGGAGACCAAAACTCAGCTTTCTTCCCCAGTCTGCTCTCTGTGGCTCATTTCTCCAAAAAACCCCATTGTTGCAGTATACGACAAAATTGTCACTTCGGCAAGCGCGAAGAACCTTTTCGCCCCGACTTCGGCTATGGCCTTGGCATCCACGTGGGGGCGCGGTACCATACTGGCACCAGCACGCCGGGTGCCCGCGAAGTGGGCGCGGGGAATGGGGTCTTCGACCTGTCCGGGGTCGGCGGCTCCTCCGATTGGCGCTGCCGAAGCGGGGGACGCAGGCGGAAGAGGGGGTGTGACAATGCCAAGGTCTCGTTGCCCTTCCCTTCTCGTGCTCTTTGGGTTCGTGGGACTTTGGGTAGCCTGTACGAGAGCCTTCGCCGCTGGGGCGGATGACCAGTCTCAGCGAGACGCCGACATCCGCTGGTTCCTGGACAGAGCCAAACAGGCCACGCCGGGCATGAGGAGCGCTGAGCAGAAAGCGAACGCGTATTCGCGTATAGCCAGCGCCCAGGCTCTGATTGGCGACTTTGGCAGCGCGAGGCGGACGGCGGCGGGCATCGAGGAGGCGTCGTTCAAAGCTTCCGCGTACGCGAACATAGCCGTGTACCAGGCCCTGATTGGCGACTTTCCGGGCGCGGTTGCGACCACGGCTGACATCATGGACCCCTCGGAGAAACCGTTGGCGTATGCCTCGATAGCCAAAGCCCAGGCCCGGGCAGGGGACTTTTCTGGCGCCATGAAGACGGCGACGGGCATTGAGCACCCTTCGGAAAAGGCCTGGGTGTGTAGCACGATAGCCGCAGCCCAGGCCCGGGCACGCGACTTTGCCGGCGCTATGCAAACGGCATTGGCCATTGACGAAGCTTCGGCCAAGGCATCGGCATATCAGGAAATAGCCGAGGCCCAGGCTCAAGCAGGCGAGTTTGCGGGCGCTCTGGCGACGGCGGCAGGCATCGAGGATGCTTCGCAGAAGGTGTGGGCCTATTGTTGCGTAGCGGAAGAGCAGGCCAAGGTCTGGGGTAGTCCAGCTTTCAAGCAGGCAATCGAACTCGCCAAGCGGGCCGCGGCGGGCATCGAGAAGGGTCAACCGAAGGCGGAATGTTATCTGCGCATAGCTAAAGCCCAAGCACAGGCGGGTGATGTCGCAGCGTCCAAGGAAGCAATGGAGTTGGCCAGGCAGGCGGCGGCGGGAGTTGAGGAAGTCCCGGATAAGGCGGGGGTGTATACGGAGATAGCCGAAGCGCAAGCCGGCGCAGGCGACTTTGCGGGCGCGATGGTCACGGTAGCGGAGATCGACGGTGCATTCCAGAAGGTGACGGTGTATTGCTCTATAGCGGAAGCGCAGGCTCAGGTGGGGAATGGTACAGCTTCCAGGGAGGCATTCGAGGTAGCCAGGCAGTCCGCAGCGACCGTCGGGGACGCTTCACGTAGGGCCCTGGTTTATGCGGACATAGCTAGGGCTCAGGCCAAGTCCGGCGACTTTGCGGGCGCTCGGGGGACGGCGGCGGGCATCGAGGAGGCTCAAAAAAAGGCGGATGCGTATTCCTGGATAGCCCAGGCCCAGGCGCGAGCGGGGCAGGTTGAAGAGGTGAAGGCGTGGGTGTGGAGACGCTCAAGGAACCTGAGGAAGTGGTGCAAGCCTGCCTGGGGGCGGTGGAGGGGCTCCTGGGGGAGGAGGGCAGCAGACCCGCAACTGACGGCAGCAGGTAGCTGGAGGTCAAGGGGCAAGTGACAGGCGAGGGGGATTCTTGGCAATCTGCAGGTGAAGGGTCTCCGTGGAGACCGGAGCAGTCCCTCACCCCCCTCTCCCGCTGGGAGAGCGGGTGCCCGCCGAAGGTGGGCGCGGTGAGGGCGAGCGGGGGGAAGGAGCCTGGCCATGACTGGTAGCAGACGTAACGGTGTGGTTCGGCATCTGGCAGCCTTCTGGGCAATGGGTCTCCTGGCGAGCATCCTCGCGGGGTGTGCGAGCTACGTGACCCCCGGCCCGGGGGCCAACATGGCCCTCTTCGGGGCCACGGAGGCCGACCGGGAGAAGTTGACCGACGTCTCCATCCAAGCGGTGTTGGAGCGGAAGCCCCTGGCCCAGTTCCCGACGGGCCTCGCCGTCGTTCGGGTGCAGTCCCCTGGTTACCATTCCGCGACCGCTACAGGCTGGGGCAGCGGGCAGTACAGCGTCGTCCTGACCCGGGACATTGAGAAGGACGAGGATTTCCAGCGCTTCGAGAAACTCCAGATGGTGACAGGTGTGGCGACCCTCACTCGGCTGCTCCTCACGGAGCGCCTCGACTCGGACAGGGAACTGCGTCGGGCTGCTGCTTCGCTCCACGCCGACATGCTTCTCATCTACACGCTGGACACCGACTTTGAGATCGAGGGTCACGCTGAACCGCTCACCGTCCTGACGCTCGGCACGTTGCCGAACCAGGAGGCCCGGGTCGTCACCACGGCCTCAGCTGTCCTTCTGGATACGCGCAACGGCTACGTGTACGGAGCGCTGGAAGCGACGGAAAAACATACGCAGATGGCCAACGCCTGGACCAGCGGCGAAGCCATTGACCAATCACGGCGGAAGACCGAAAGGGGGGCGTTCGAGAAGCTCCTGAGCCAGTTCGAGCAGACCTGGGCCGGCGTCATCGCCGAGTACGCGAAGCCACATGCTTCACCCCCGCACCCAGGGACGCCCTGAGCGCTCCCACTCCGTTGCTCAGGGAAAGGGCGGACAGTAGGCTGAGGTTTTTCGCTGGATTGCCGAGAAGGTTTCTGGCAGTCTTACGTCTTTCCCTGTGGGGCTCGACCAAGGCGCCGTAAGCAAAAAGGAATTAGCCACAGAGGTCACAGAGACTTCAGAGAAAATCACTGGGCTTTTCCTGTCCTTCATTCTCGCTGTCCTCTGTGTTCTCTGTGGCTGAATGCCTGGAAAGGGGAGAGGCATGCTGGGAAGGACTTTTGGTGCGTGCGTGGCAGCGGGGGCGATTCTCTTTGCCGGGGCGCTCTCGGGTGCCCGCGGAGCGGGCGCGGACCCTGCGGAGCCGGGGGACCTGACTGCCGACCCGCCCACCATCCACTGCCTGGGGGTGCGCTGGCTCATCGGGGGTGACGGGAACCACAACGCCCGGGTCGCCGTGGAGTACCGCAAAGCAGGCAAGGGAAGCTCCGCTTCTTCTGGGGTGCTGCCGCCCGCCGCGGAAGTGGCACCCGGGCAGAAGGTTGCCCCCTCGGACCGCGGGCCAAGAGAGCCCGAGGCTCCCTGGCGCAAGGCCTTGCCCCTTTTCCGCCCCGACCCGGAAGCCATGAAGAACAAGGCGCCGGCGGGGATGAGCCTCTTCGCCGGAAGCGTCCTCAACCTGGAACCCGACACCGAGTATGAACTGCGCCTCACCCTCACCGACCCGGACAACACGGCCTCGACCGTCCGGACCCTCCGGGCCCGCACCCGGGGCGAACCCAAGGCACCGGAGCCAGGGCGCGTCCTCCACGTCACGCCCGGCTCCGGAGGCGGCCAGGGGACGGCGGCAGCCCCGTTTGAGGGCCTTGCCGAAGCGGACAAGGCCGCACGCCCCGGCGACCTCATCCTGGTGCACAAGGGCGCGTACCCGGCCGGTTTCACCATCACGGCCAGCGGTGAGCCTGCCCGACCCATCATCTGGCGGGCCGCCGGCGACGGCGAGGCCGTCATCGAGAGCAGTACCGCAGGTGAGGCCCGGGTGCACCGAGGCATCAGTGCCACGGAAGTCCACGACGTCTGGTTCGAAGGGCTCACCATCCGCGGGCCCGAATATGCCATCGTGGCCCATGGGTCGCAGTGGCTCGTCGTCCGTCGGTGCCTGATGACGGGCGTGGACTACGGTCTCGCCGCCACCCGCAACACCCCCGAGCTGACGGGCTTGTTCATCGCCGACAACGTCATCGAGGGGCCCTGCACCTGGCCCCGCACCAAGGAGAAGGGCATCGAAAACCCCCGGGGCATCCAGGTGTCGGGCACGGGCCACGTCGTCTGCTACAACCGGATCCGCGGCTTCTCCGACGCCATCGACACCTTCGATTCGTCGGAGTGCTCCGACATCGACTTCTACGGGAACGAAATCTCGGAGATGACCGATGACGGGATGGAAGCGGACTACAGCCAGGTGAACGTCCGCGTTTTCCGCAACCGGCTTACTAACTGCTTCCAGGGCATCAGCGAGCAGCCCATCTATGGCGGGCCGGTCTATATCTTCCGTAACGCCATGTACAACGTGGAGGTGGAGACCTTCAAGATGCACAACAGCCCCTCGGGCTTCCTCCTCTTCCACAACAGCTCGGTGAAGCAGGACATGCCCTGGCTCGTGTGGACCTCGGCCCCGGTCAGCAACGTCGTCACGCGGAACAACCTCTTCATCGGCACCGAGAGCGACCGGGCGATGGATTTCACCCCGACCATGAGCAACTGCGACTTCGATTACGACGGCTTCGGCGGCGGCCCCTTCAAGCTCTTTGCCAAGTGGAACAACGTCCGCTACGACACCTTCCAGGACTTCGTCGCCAAGAGCCCCATCGAGCACCACGCTGTGCTGCTTGACCCGCTCACCCTCTTCGCCTCGGGTGTGAAGCCGCCGACCGACGTCAAGGTGCAGCAGCGGGTGGAAGTGAACGACCTTCGGCTCAGCCCGAACTCCCGGGCCGTCGACGCCGGCGAGGTCATCCCCAACGTCAACGATGGCTTCCGGGGGAAGGCGCCGGACTTGGGTGCCTACGAGGTCGGGGAGGAACTGCCTCACTACGGCCCTCGGCCGCAGTAGGAGAACCGTCGAGCACGTGCGCAGGCGAACCGGGGAGCAGGGGAGATCTCCTGTTCGCCTGGCCACCAGTTCACCTGGTCTCCTTGGCGAGGGAGGGCACCAGTGACCGCCCGGCAAGGTCCAGCTCCGTGTGTGCCGGAGCGATTCAGGGGGAGCCCGTTTCTCCGCTGGCTGGCCAATCCGCCTCTGGTCTACTCGCCTGGGAGGAAGGTGCGCATCAGACGGTTCCTCGCCGGGCTTCCTCCGGGGCCGGTGCTCAACGTCGGCGCCCAGCGTGAGGTCCTGGAGCCCCGGGTCATCAACGTGGACATTTCGCGCCTTCCCGGGGTCGGGGTGGTGGGGGACGCTCACCACCTCCCGGTCCTGTCGGCTTCGGCCGCGGGCATCATCGCCACGGGCGTACTGGAACACGTCAGGGATGACCGGGAGGTGGTCGCGGAGTTCTTCCGGTGCCTGAAGCCGGGGGGAGGTCTCTACGTCGAGGCGCCCTTCCTCCAGGGCTATCACCCGGACCCCGCGGACTACCGTCGGTTCACGGGGGCGGGCCTCCGCTTGCTTCTCTCCCGGTTCAGGGAAGTGGAGTCGGGGGTGACGCATGGGCCGGCGTCCGCCTGGGTCTGGGTGACGAGCGAACTCCTCGCTTCCCCTTTCGGCCCGTACCTTCTCCAGGTGGCGGTGCGTTCGCTGGCCGGTTGGCTCCTCTCGCCCATCCGGTTCCTGGACGCCCTCCTGGTTCGTCGACCTCACGCCCACCGAAGCGCCAGCGGCTTCTACTTCATCGGGGAAAAGCCCGTGCGTGGCGCCCGGACCGGCAGGTAGATTGCGTCGGCGCCCAAGGTCAGCCCGGTGAGCCCGACGTCATCAGTCTGGCCAACTCGAGGGCATGTCGGCACTTGGCTTCCTCGGCGGGGAGCCAGGGGACACGGGCAAAACCCCCCACTTCCAGGTTGAAGGGCCCCGCGAACCCGACCTCCCGCAGGGCCGCCAGGAAGGGCAGCCAGTCGATGCGGCCGTAGAAGGGGTGGAGGTGAAGGTCGCCGACGCCGTCGTTGTCGGAAATGTGCAGGGCCCACAGGCGGGGCGCTGCTGAGCGAACCGCCTGGGCCAGGTCGAGTCCGGCGAGGTGGCCGTGGCTGGTATCGATGCAGATGCCCAGGAGGGGGGAGCCGACAGCGTCGATGAGGCCGAAGAGGTCCTCGATGGCGGTGCCGAGCCGATGGTCACCGGCCCAGTTCGGACTCGCTTCGAGGTCGGGCCGGGGACGCATGTTCTCCAGGGCGATGCGCAGCCCCAGGTCGCCCGCGCGTTCGAGCAGTTGAGTGAAGGCGGCTACATTGCGTTCGACGTTCACCAGGCGGGTGACCGTGGGCGACCAGCCGGGGTGAAGGACGACGGTCTTGACGCCCAGCGCCGCGCAGATGGGGAGTTCGGCGAGGGCAATCGTGAGGTCGTTCGCTCTCCTTTCAGGGTCGTCGTGGGCGAAGTTGGCGGACAGGTGGGCGTGGGCTTGAGGCGCTTGGAGGCCGAGTGAGTCCAGCAGTGCGCGGACGCGGGCGGTGCGCGCTGCGGAGCCGTCTTCACGGAGTTCGCGCAGGTGCTCGGTCGCTATCTCCAGGCAGCGCCAGCCTATCCGGTGAAGTGAGCGCAGCACTTCCTCAAAGGGGGTGACGGTGAGCATTCTCGTCCAGATGGCTGGTTGCATCCTCAAGCTTCCGGAGAGCTTGGCTTCTCGGGGCTCTCTCAAGCGACGCTGTTCAATGCTCGATCTCACCCGTCTGGACGACCTCCAGGTCTTTGCCCGCCAGGCGCTTGATGGTGGACAGCTCCTCGTCGTTCCAGCGGGGGTCGGGGGCGCCGGTGATGAACCAGTCGCCCCCGTTGTCGGCCAGGAGCATGCCATACTTCTTCAGCCCCCGGAGGATGACCTGCACGTTCTTGGGGAAGGCGGAGATGTCGGTGTCGGCTTTGAGCCGGAGGCGGAGCCCCATGGGTGGCAGGCTGGGGTCGCTGGAGGAACTGGCGAAGTGGCGAGCCGGGGAGATGAAGCCCCGCTGCGTCCGCACACAGGTGAAGCGCACGGCGTGGAGGAGTTCGCCTTTCTCCACGACCTCGTCGTGGCGCACCAGCCCGGGGAAGATGGGGAGCCCGGCAGCGTCTGCTGAGGTCCAGCCCTTCCTCCGGAGCCTGTTGGCGCCGAGGTCGAAGATGGCCCCCGAGCCGGCCTTCCAGCCGCCGGGGACCTTGGTGGCCTTGAAGAGTTCGTAGAGACGCTGGTTGTCCCGGTCGATGACGAGGACGTGGCGGTCGCCCCGAGCGTCGGGACCGCCCTCGATGGGGGCATCATCGGGGATGGGGTAGGGCCCCGGGTCACTCTCGCCCGCGTAACTGTAGGTGATGGGGACCTTGGGCTGGTCGCCTCGGACCACCACGTAGGGGATGCCGTTGGGCCGCCCCTGGTAGAAACTTCCGAAGTCTGGGTGGAGGTTTTTCTCCCGGCCGATGGAATTGATGAAGACGTCCGACCGGGGGTGGACGGGCAGCCCGGAGACGTCGGTGTTCCAGGGGTTGTCCGAGGGGAAGACCTGCACTCCGGTGAGGTCCTGGTTGTAGGGGGGCGGCTCGGCAGGTGCAGCGGCGCGAGGAGGACCGGTGGGCGGCTCCGCGCCCGCTACGCGGGCGCCCGAGAGCGCAGTTGCGGCGAGGAAGAAAAGACCCAGAACCGTCACGAGTTGGCCGCTGCTCACCGACCGACCTTTCTCTGCTCACGTTACCGGCAGGCCCCAAGCCCGCCCGAGCCCGCTGATGCCCCTTCCATACCCTGCCAGCCGTTGTGATTCAAGAGTCTTTTGCCCTTCCAGCGGCTGGTGTATGCTCCTGGGCACGACGACTCGTGCTTCGTCCGCCGCGGGCCGGGTCCCCGCGGAGCGGGCGCAGCGAAAAGGCTACGACTCTGACTGATGGGGGAGAAGCCGCCTTGGTGGCGCCGGAAAGCAGAGCAGGGGCAGAGCCGAAGCCTGTTCCGCCTCGGCGCACCGGTCCGTCGAGAAGGGCGGCGAGATGTCAGGGTCTGTTCCGACAGCTCGCGCTGGTTTTGGTCCTGGTCGCGCTCGACAGAGCGACCTTTGCCCAGGAGGGAGTCCCTGTGATGAGGAACAGAGGGCGAGCGGAAGACGTGTGGCAGAAGATAGCGCCTTTCTTCACGCCTCCGGAGGAGTTCGCCGGTGACTTGGGGGGCTATCGGCCCGTCCTCCAGTTCTACGACGGCCGGCCGGTCAGGACCTCCGCCGACTGGCAGAAGCGCAGGGAGGAGATACTCGCCCTCTGGCACAAGACCTTGGGCCCCTGGCCGCCACTCATCGAACGGCCTGCCATCACGTACCTGGAAAAGGAACATACGGAGAACTTCACTCGCCACAAGGTCCGGATCGAGGTGGCTCCGGGGCTCACGACCGAAGCCTACCTGCTGGTCCCCGATGGGGAGGGGGAGCGCCCGGCGGTTTTGACGGTCTTTTACGTCCCGGAGGATGCTGCGGGGCTTGTGGAGAAGGCGCGGGGCAGGCACGATTTCGGCTACCAACTGACGAAGCGCGGCTTCGTCACCCTCAACATCGGGAACCCGGGTTTCTACTACCCCAGCAAGGAGAAGGTGCAACTTCAGCCCCTTTCCTTCCTCGCCTACGTCGCGGCGAACTGCCACACGCTCCTCAGTCAGTTGCCCGAGGTGGACGGGGAGCGCATCGGCATCGTGGGGCATTCCTTCGGCGGCAAGTGGGCGCTCTTCGCCTCCTGTCTCTACGAGAAGTTCGCCTGCGCCTCGTGGTGTGACCCGGGCATCGTCTTCGACGAGAGCCGACCGAACGTAAA
>Ga0315282_10004044_pt1 | contig 25821 bp, 24 predicted proteins | sample YL17G07_20_MG_FD_203693 | JGI IMG/M metagenome (GOLD analysis project Ga0315282, IMG submission 203693) | Sediment microbial communities from Yellowstone Lake, YNP, Wyoming, USA - YL17G07_20 | ecosystem: Environmental > Aquatic > Freshwater > Lake > Sediment | place: USA: Wyoming | collected... | reverse complement strand
TAGAGCCACGTGTCCCGTCAGGAGGCTAAGGACGTCCTGGGCACGTTGATCTGACTTGCGGGCATAGGATGTTGAGTCTGTCGGGACTGATGTCCGATCACGATGCACATTGTCATGCAACAACGAGTTGCTCCTATGCCTTCTTTCGCCGTACCAAGGAGGAAAGATGTTCAGATCTCAAAACTGAGATGCATAGTCAAGTATGTGACTCTTTCCTTGGCAATGTCGAAGTGAGACGCATGATAGCGACGTGTCTGCCACGGAATCCAACTGACGGACTATGACTGACGGTGTGCCTTTCTCTTGCGCACCGCCACGACAAGAACCACAAGCAGGGCCAGGCAGATCAGAACTGTCAGAGCCGCAATCGAAGTCTGTCCTGCAGCTTCATGGATTCGGGTTACAGGAAGTGATATTGCTGCAATCAATTGCTTGACAATGGGAACATTGGCGAGAAGAGCAAACAGACCATTGATGAACTCGGGAAATTGTGATAGTGCACCTCCTATAGAGTTGACTCGTGCAACAGAGATGACGGAACTCTCAAGCGGCTCGAAATCCCGGTCATAGATCCAACTAGCTTTGAGATACAACTTGTCGAAATTCTGCACTTTCCAAGTGTACTCGTAACTGCCATCAGAGCTAGTTACGACTGCCGCCAAGAGGAACCATTCCCTAGAGTCTCTGCTCCAGAGAAGATTGACAGTTGTAGAGGGCCGGGCCGGGTTCGTCGTACCCTTGATTATGGCAGTGTCCCTCAGCAGCAAGACTGTTGGATCCGCTTGAAGAGTTATCTTGCCGACGAAAGGTTCCATGGCCTCGTATCTCGCAGTGATCTGCATTGGGCCCTTTACAGTGACTGGGAACGTGAGAGCAGTTCCCGACTCTGTGTGCCATTGACGAAGTACATACCTTGTCTGAGACGAGAGAAAGCTGATTGGGTCTATTCTTATCGTCAGAGCTGAGTTCAGATCAGTCCAACACCGATAAGTGAAGGGTACGGTTGTGGCTGTCTGATTCCCGTTTATCGTGAGATTCATGGCAGTCCCCGAGGGAAGTCCTTCTGTTGTCACTTGGGTTTCATACTGCCACTTCCAGTTCGCGCGTAGCATCTTAGGTCGATCAACGGCGATTGTACCATTCGAACTAGTTGTGTCCTGATCACCCGTCCATCTGCTGAAGACCAGTCTAGTTCCGTTTGAGAAACCGACAAGAGGTTCTACTGAGAACTCTGCAGTCGCACCAGAATCGTACCATCCTTCACCTTTTGGTGAACCATGTGTGGAACTGATGGACAAGTAGTGCTGTAGTCCGTAAGTGGGATATAGGTCAGTGTTCTGCGTGACTTTGACTATGGTCGGGTTGGATTTCGTCAGCCACTTCCATTCATGAAAGACCCTTCGGGAACCGTTCCCCGTTGCGATTTCCTTTTGGGCTTCGATCTCGATGTCCCCGGCGGGAACTCGCACAGTCATTCTTCCAGATTGACCAGACTTGAAAGGAAAACCGTTGATCTTGGCTGTGACATTTCCCTGATTGGAGATCACAGATAAGGAATACGGAAACGGACCCGGCATCCATTGGACCGAGATGTTCTCAAATGGAGCCTGACATAGGTCGTTCAGGCGGAGAGTGTGAGCTCTCAAAACGTGGGCTCGATCGGTTTCGAAGACATAGAAGATGGAATAGTAGTATCCACCCCGATGATCATCTATCAGAAGCCAGATCTCGCTTACACTCGCGAAGGTTCGACAAAGTAGTGGGTACAAGGACAGGGTTTCAGTGCGATTGAGGTAGAGTCCGTGGACATCGTTCAAGAAAAGCGTAGGGCCAAGAGCCGAGACCCTGCTCGGATTCTTTGCCTCCGGAGAGATGGACAGACTCTGCCTCAGTACAGGAGGGGTAATCCGTGTTCTGTTTCGGACTTGATCTGCACCGTAGAATATGTATCCTTCAAACAAGGCGGAGTCATATTCATAGTACCAGAGATTGAAAGCTCCGGTACCGTTTCTCAGGTAGAGGAACGCTATTCTGAAGTTGTTTGAAGTGACATTCGCAAGAAAAACCACCCAAGTCTCCGTCTTGGCATCGTATATGGTGTTCCAAGGAGTGATCCTGAGGTACTTTCCTTTGATAAAGAGCACTCCTCCATCATTTGAGGCCTTGATGTAGTCACCCTTCTTCGTCTCCGCGTCGACCGAGAATTCTGTCATCTGCAAGAGAGGAGAACCAAAAAGCGGAATCACCCCTGTGGATGGAAAGCGGGGAACAGGTATTCCAAAAGAAGCATTCTCCGATGCCTTGTGCGACAGCGACCTCTGTCCCCACACTACTATTTCCCCACGACACTCTCTTGTGAGAGCCACAAGAGCCAATGCCAGCATAATCAACAGTATCCGACGGAGATCTGGCTTCAAAGTCCTTCGACCAATTTCACATCACTTCACAGTCACCAATCGTATAATGTTTTGAAGCAAGTACGCATAAAATAGCCAATACGTGCCAACCGTAGTTGTCATAATCTGATCTGTTTTGGTGAAGAGATTCGGACACCTCCGTGTGACTATGAAACTCGCAAGAAAGATACCATATCTCGATCTTGAGCACAATCCGTCTTCCGCATTGTATTTTAATCCACGAACCAAGCAGCCTTTCACGCCATCACCTTATTGCTAGCTCACCAGATCGATCACTGAAGCTGACCCTAGTACGTGTCCTTATGTACAGATCTCGCATCTCGTAGTCTTTCGATTGAAGAGATTCTCCGCCCACGCGAGCCAGCCAAGCATGAATACCGAGTCAGCGCCTTCCTGAGGTGTCGTCATTTTTGTGGAATTCTGTCAGAGTAGCTTCACCAAAACTCAGATAAGGGTTGGCCAGATCCTGCTTGAAAAGCAGACTACAAACAGATGATGGATGGGAAAGAACGTTTGCCTTGTCAACTGACCCGTGTTCTGAACGCGTTCCTCCTAGTGACTCTCGTCTCATTGGTGATCGGTGCGACTTCCATTCCTAAGTCCGCGGGAGACGATGAAATCAGCGTTGTCACCCGGATCGAGAAAGGAACGGACTGGATATTGGGAAAGGCCGTAGAATACAGATATGGCTGGTATGCCTTCTCGAGGGGAACTGGAGGATCTGACGAACGGGTATACTGTGAGGATAACGCCAGAGTCGCTTGGACTCTGGCCAACTACCACAAAGACTTCAGTACAGATAGACATGACAGATGGCTGCGAGCCTCAGTGGAATTTGTGTTGGAAGCCCAGACAAATGGACAGGATTTTTGCAGGTACTACGACATGAAGCAGAAGCAGTGGTTAGTGTCTGGATCGTTCTACTACTGGAATTCGCATGTGATTGCGCTGCTAGCACAAACTGCTTTTACCATGAGAAAGCTTCCCGAAAGATCCATCGAGCACGGGTTCTGGGACAATGTTGTTCAAAAGATTGAGTCTTGCGTCGATTCCTGGATCGAGAATAGCATGAAAGAAGATGGAGGATGGATTTTCTCATATCTCGACTCTCGTTCGATCCGGACAGAGGATGTGGGAATGATGTTGAATGCACTCGCATGCATATCCGGATACGAAAAGGTATGGGGCGACGCCAATCGAGCGGAGAGATTCTCTAGAGCGGCCAAAAAGACGTGTACTTGGATCCTTGAACAACAGGAAATGAATCAGGACTCTTGGGGATACGGAGGCTACTATGACGACCATTCAAGAGCAACTCAAACGACTGTATCCAACGGCAGAACCATGTTTGGCCTTCTCTCCTTTTGGAGCTTCGCTGGACTGACCATCCAACAACCGGACTACAATTTGCTACGTAGAAGGATGATCGCTTGGACTGATGGTTTCGTACTTAAGATGACAGATTCCCATGGCGGCCCCGCGGAAAACCGAACAAAGGAGGTCATTTCCTTCTATCCGAAAAGGACATTGGCGGCAGCGGAACTCATACGGGACCTGATGCTCATCTGGGTGAATTTAGGAGGATCTTACTACTGGAATCTGACTCAGCTGACTTACTATTGGCTTGTCGGCAAGAACGAGATGAGTCTAGACATGCAGCAAATTGACAACGCAATCCCGACGACCGGAAGCTTCTATACCGGAGTGGAAAACGCCACATACGTCAACAGGGATTCCTCAACCGATACAACTGCACAATGCTTAGAGGCGATGCTTCACGCAATGTCCGTGGACATACCTGAGTTTCCCCACCGCGACCTCACGATTCTGACAGCTATTTTGGCAACAGTGTCGCTACTCGTTCAACGAAGACAAAGACGACTGCTACTCGGCTCGCCCTGTTCTAGTGCCGGTTCTTGATGTCCTATTAGACAGAATACTCCCAGCATCAAAAGACCTTGCAATACCTTACGACGTCCAAGAGATTCTTCCATTCAGTTCATAGTCTAGTAGCCGTACGTTCTCTTTCTTTTCTGAAAGGTTCTTATTGCGCGTAGCAAGTCGATCTTTCTGAACTCCGGCCAGTATACATCCACAAAGCATAGCTCGCTGTACGCGGATTGCCAGAGCAAGAAATTGCTGAGTCTTTCTTCACCGGACGTCCTAACGATCAGATCAGGATATGGGTTAGGCAGATGGGCGGTGTACAAGTAGTTGCCGAAGTTGCCTTCATCTATGTCACTTAGCGAGATCTTTCCAGCCGCCACATCGCTCGCGATCTTTCTCGCAGCATCAACTATTTCAGCTCGGCCACCGTATGCAATGGCTATGTTCAAGAAGTGGCCATCGTAGCCCTTCGTTTTGTCCTCCACTCTCGCAAGTATCTTCTGGATTCCTTCGGGGAGAAGCTCAATTCTTCCTATCGCCTTGACCCTGACCTGGTTCTGTTGCAACCGGTCATCATTGTCAAGTCTCTTTGCCTCCTCCTCCACTATTGCGAAGATTTGATCAACTTCGTCCTTTGACCTCTGGAAATTCTCGGTGGAGAAAACGTAGGCCGTAAGAGTGGGTATTCCCAGTTCCAGACACCACTCGAGAAGGTCCTGTGCTTTTCTTGCTCCTGACTTATGTCCCCTCCATATAGGCAGCAGTCGCCCTGCCGCCCATCTTCGATTTCCATCCAAGATTACTCCTATATGCTCTGGCATATCCCCGTTCTTCACTTGATCAGTGAGCCACTTCTCGTAGATCTTGTAGATCCCCGTTGTCTCCAATAGGCCGCGAAGCATATGCAGACATCACGCTCCTGTAGTGCACGATGTCTTGCATGTGCAGGGCTCTGTATCGCTAAGTCGAGAAATCGACTGGGACAGTATTGCAGAAATTGTGGAGATCAGCTTTGAGGCGACCTCTTCCACCTCTTTCTGGCTTACTCTGGTTTGTATTCCCGCCGCCATGTTGGAGACGAAGCAGATAGAGGCATAGCACATCCCCGCTTCCTTGGCAAGGAAAACCTCTGGAGCCCCGGTCATCCCAACTATGTCGCATCCCAATAGTCTGAACATTCTGATTTCTGCGGGAGTCTCAAATCGTGGGCCCTCCGTGCATACCATGATTGAGTCAGTCCAGACCCGTTCTTTGCGGCCCTGTGAGGCCTCGATCAGGATCTTTCTCAGAGACGGACAATATGGCTCAGTGACGTCGACGTGTGTTACTGGATCATTGTCATACAGGGTTGCATGTCTCGTCTTCGTGAAATCAACTACGTCGACCGGAATGACAATGTCTCCTGGAGCATACTTCTGATTGATTGCGCCTACCGCATTTGTTGCAATGACTTTCTCGACCCCAAGGCTCTTAAGTCCCAAGATCTCTGCCCGATAGTTGACCCTGTGCGGAGGAGTCTCGTGCTTCACCCCGTGCCTAGGAATGAAAGCCACCTCGCGGTCCTCTACTGAGCCCATAGTTATAGGGGGAGGCTTGCCATATTCGGTCTCAACTTCTAGGGCTCTTTCTCCCTTCAGCATCGTCTCAAAGCCTGTTCCACCTATGACAGCTATCTTGACCAATAGTCTTCTTCCTCATTGCCCAAATAAGGGCCTAACAGAAGTATGTTCCGGAACAGACATGTGCGGTCTTTGCAGAACCTACACAAGCCCCTTTTCGACGAGAGCCCTGAACTCATCAAACGATAGCTTTCCCCCTCTCTTCAGCTTCTCTTCAGCTGTGACTTCAATCTTCTCCTTGACTGCTTGTTGCTTCTTAAAGCGGTTCATCTGGTCTTCCATGACGATTCTCTGTCGCGACTCTTTTGCCTTGATGTATTCAAGGTGGGCCTCGTCTGCTCGCTGCCTCACCTTGGCGTATTCCGAATGTGCCTCATCGGCCTTAGCCTTTACTTCTGAGGCTTGTTTGACAGCTTCAAGCATTTTTTCGTGGTAGACTTCGCTTTCCTCCGCAAACTTGCTTAGATTCTCATGGGCCTCGTTCGCCTTCAGTCGAGCCGCACCTATCCCAGCTCGAATCATTATCAGCCTGTCTTTCAACTCCCGTATCTTTTCGTGAAATACTGTTTGTGATTCAAGCGCCTTTATTTGGGCTATGAGTCTGGCTTCTTCCTTAGGGGATAGAGAGTTCGTCTGGATTCTCCACTCTAAATCGTCCATTCTTCTCTTCAGGTCTGAATAACTTCCAGATGCCTTCTTCCCAAGGTTAAGGACTCGATTCTTGACTGAGTCCGCCTCCTCACGTTTGACGAGAAGAGTCTTCCTTGATCCTTCCCTCTTTGCCTTCAGTTCGCGCACTTGCTGATTCAACGCGTCTCTCTTTTCTTTGAGCTCCTGAATCTGCTCCCTGAGCTTCTGGAACTGAGCATTGAGTTCATCTCTTGTCTTGGCCAGAACCTTAGCTTGTTCATCCAGTTGATTGCGTCTGGATCTTGACGTAATGATCTTCTCTTCGAGAATCTCGACCGTCTCCGCGATCTGTGCCATCCTTAGCCCTCAGTCATGTCTGGACCAGCGCGTAAAACGGAGAATCATCTTTCTTAATTAAGTTTTGGAGAACGCCTTTAACCTGAATGAGATTGGAGGCCACTTGACCGCGTAACGACCTGTATTCTCGATCCGACCTCGAAAATGAACCGGGGCTTACATTCCGCAGGGCTAGTGTATGCGCCACTATTTCTGAAGGATTATTCGTGCGTCCACAATGCTGGCTCCCTTCTCATAAGCCATGACGGGGTTGAGATCCATTTGACCGACTTGCGGGTTCTCCATAATTAGATCCGAAGCTTTTACTAGCATGTCGGCTATTGCGTTCTCATCCACCGGAGGGCTGCCTCTGTAGCCCTTCAGGATTGGATAGGCCTTGATCTCACGAACCATGTCTTGAGCGTCCTGCTTCGTGATAGGCGCAATTCGGAACGTCACGTCCCTTAGAACTTCAACGAATACCCCCCCAAGACCGAACATGACGGTCTGACCGAAATGAGGATCAATAAGGCCTCCAATTATGACCTCGGTTCCTTGAGGAACCATCTTCTGAACAAGAACGCCTTGAATTCTCGCCTCCGGATCATGTTGCCTAGCGTTCTTCACTATTGTCTCGAAGCCCCGTGAAGCGTCTAGCGGAGTCCTGACATCAAGGAGAACTCCACCAGCCTCAGTCTTGTGAAGAATGTCCGGAGAAACGATCTTCAGTACGACTGGAAACCCAAGCCTATCAGCGGCATGGGAAGCCTCGCCGCTAGTCCTCACCATCTCATAGGGCGGAACAGGCATACAATAGTCGGAGCAGATTTCTTTGGCCTCTGTCTCAAGCAGATTCATTCGGCCGTCGCTCAATGCTGCCTGAATGATTTCATGCGTCCTCTCTCTCATCATCACTTCACTCGCTGACTGATGTACAAATCTGAGCAATGTTCAACTGTCTCAATGAGAGGAGATGATCGAGTAATATCTCTTTTGACCTTTCTGTCTGCCAGAGGACACCCTCACAATGAGGACTAATGGATTTTGCCAATAGATGCTTCCGGCTATCCCGTCATTTCGTGTTCAGGGTCGGAATCGAAATTGTTCTGGCAGTGTCAGAACCAAAGAAATCACGCAGTACCGAAGTGGCCGGCTACAAGCAAGGTCGCCATATTGTCTATCCCTCTTGGCACATCAACCTCTGGAACGGAACAGAGGCATTGATGCTATCCCAACACGGAGGAGGCACCGTTCCAGACTCTACGACGTACCTCAGTGCGAAATCCTCTTCCGGTTATTCGCTCAATAGAAGAACTGAGAGGAAGAACTCTAAGAGAGAAGAGAATTCCGTTGCCAATCTCGTGGACTACTGTAAAGGAAATTCCCGAAATGAGAAATGTCATAACAGTCTCGAAACTAGTCATGGGCCAGCTTATTGTTAACGCGAACACTACGTTGGTCGCCAGGTCATAAGTCAAGGTCAGCAGAAATCCTGTGATCGCCATCTTCAAAGCAACTTCTTTGTGGCCTACTCGATTGGCGAGAAGACGCCTTCCAAACGTGCCTCCTACGACGCCAAACATCGATTCAGAGACCACGCATCCGATCCATATTGGCAGAATGAATCCAAATGGACTTATGTAGCCATAGATCGCTCATACCAAGATCCCTATCAAGCCTCCGATATGTGCGCCGAATCTCAGCCCACCTACAAAGACGATGAGATCCATCAGCTTCACATTGGGCATCCATAGTAACGCATAGTTGCTCGCTAGGCAGGCGGATACCAAGACCACTATTACAGAGACTTCGAGTTCTCAATCTCTTACTAATGACAGCGAATGCGAACAGGATGAGAACTGCAGCGATCAGCGCCCATGCAACCAAGAAAGGACTGATAGAGCTACCTGCGAGTGACATTGGGATGTCTTACCGGTTTGGGTCGTTGCAGCTTCCCGAACGATCTAGCCCTAGGATACTGGCTCTTCACCCTTTGTCAGCATACGAGTCAATTCCGCATAGAGATCAACAAGTCCTGTGTTATCCCTTGCAGACACAGGGACAGGATCAAACTCCAGCCCTGACGTTATGATAGATCTGGCCAGGTCACGGACCACGATCGATGTGGTTGCACCCAACTTCATCTCTATCTCGGATTCCAAAGAGTCTAGATTCTCGGATCTATTCAGTATGTCTTGCAGTTCCTCAGAGGTCACAAGATCCGTCTTGGAAAATGCATAGACTTGCGGGAGGGCTAGTCTGCTGTAGATCGCTGTTGCGATGAACATATTCGAAACATAGTTCAATGGGTTTCGACAGAACGGCGCGTCAAACAGATAGAGCACAGCCTTCTCCTCGTCGCTTAGAGCTTTGGATATGAATGATCCACTCTCCCTGAACGCGAAGAGTTCCATCTGTCCAGGAGTGTCGACCAGCAAAACGTCTGCTCCACCCTCATCTATCTCTTCCCTGATTTCCTCAATGTGCTCGCCCACAAGGTCCGATGCCATGACCAGGGCTCCATTCGGGCCCAGACTGTAGTCTACCATCAACTTCTCCATGTCCACATAGGCGCGCACATCTACGTCAGCGGTGTAGGGCAGGTTCTGGACTCCAGGATCCAAATTGAGAACGACCACATTCTGCTTGCGCAGTCGCAACCATTCCTGAAGACTTGAGGTTAGTAGCGACTTGCCGGAGCCAGCCATTCCTACGATGAAGACAATGTTCAAGAGAGAATCACCAGGGTTGTGTGCTAGGCTGGCGAGGCTTCGGAACCCAGATTCCTCAACATTGTTTCTTCAGAATCTAGCCTGAAACTCATCGCCGCGCCAACCCTTACCGCGTAAGGGTTGACGTAATGAAAAACCTTCCGCATCGGCATCTCTTTCTGGCTGACTGTCTTACCCTCACTGCTAACAGGTGTCTCATATGGGCAATCGCTTCTGAAACGACTTCGTGCCCTTTCCTTGGATCATGACCGATGTACGAGAAATCCAGCCTTATCAGAGAAGTGCCTCGCCCCTCCCCGCCTTGAGGATGCGACTTGACATAGACTTCTGGTTGATGCTTCATCACTCTGTCTATCAGAGGAGCAAGTTCTGACTCGAAGACTCTGGTTACTTGGATGGTTCGAGAAACGTACGCACCTGTTCCAGCTTTATCTCGGATCAGAGGGGCCACATGTTCAGAGAAGATTGCCCGAAGTTCTTTGGGAACGCCTGGGAGCGCTATGATTGTTGTTTTTCCGGACTGGAGCACCATTGCTGGAGCCGTGCCTACTGGGTTGGAAAGAGGTCTTGCTCCCGTGGGGAACGCGGCCATTTTCAAGCGGAACTTCGAGAGTATGAATCGTTTGGAGTGAAATATCCTTCGGTATCGAGCCCTGATCTGAGTCAAGGCCTCTTTGTTGATTCTGAGGCGTAGCTTCACTGCCTTAGACACACCGGCGATGGTTGTGTCATCAAAGGTGGGACCAAGTCCCCCAGTGGTGATTAGAAAGTCAGGCCTTCTCACCAAAGCAGCTTCAGTTGCTTCTTGGATCTCATTTACATAGTCTCCCACTGTCGTGACTCGCTTGACTGAGCCGCCAAGGACTGTGATCTTCTTCGCGAGCCAAGTGGCATTCGTGTTAGTAGTCTTGCCAACGAGAAGCTCATTACCAATGCAGAGAAGCTCGACACTACACGTCATCGGCCGACACCCCCAAGAAATGAGGCGCCTATTTCTTTGAAAGCCACCATTTGAGGTATTCGTTCTGTCTCTTCTTCCGTTCTTCATCAGCACTGTCTTTCCTATCGAACAGCTTCTCCCGTCCTTCCATCAATTCCTGACTTGTAAAAGTCATCCCACAGCTCCGGCATGTGTATTGCTTCAGAACTGAATCGTACGACAGGTCACCCCCACATTCAAGACAGTAGCTGCGCATTATTGGCATCCGCTACTAGAACGCCTGAGTTCTGATTAAAAGACTTTTAGACTACTTTTCTCTCTGCGATTTCGATTCAGCTGTCGGTTTTCCTTCGAAGGATTTTCTAACAAAGTATCCTAGAGCGAATCCTAGCACGAAGATCCACTGCGCCCAAAAGGGAAGGGCGTTAGGAAGACGGCCTATGCTTATGGCGGTGTTGTAGACAAGCTCTCGGGCCTTTAGAACAGAGGCGAGTGCACCGGTGTAGTTCATTGACAAGTATTCCTTGTCCGCGATCGTCAAAAGATCTTCAATTTCGGTGAACTTTGAGAGGGTGTATAGGCTTGTGATCTTGGTTGCAGCAATGCCTCGCGCCTCTGTCATCTTGACTAACGTTTGGATGATGATGCTGTCCGTGTGCATTCTATGCAGTGCGTCCTTGTCAAATTGGCTGAAGTTGTAGTCGTGACAGAAATAGCTCATGGCTGACGCAACAAAGTCATGGACGTCCCCATATTGATGAGGGTGCATGAGACCAATCATATGGCCTGCCTCATGGATGACAAGCTGCGTGAAACCGATTCCCCTGTTCGGTTGAGGTGGTTCGACGGTGGTTCCGCGATTGAGTTCATTCACCTGCGTCAAGGCACAGACAACCATGTCTTCTTGAGCAAGCCCCCAAAAGGTCTCCTCACCTGTTGGTGGAGCTGAAACGTCCCACTTGTACGTATATCCCAAATACGACTTGCTGAAGACGAAGCAAAACACAGGTATGGTGAACTCCTTCTCATCCCGAGATGCATTTGCGACGTAGCGACTCAATCTAGTCTGAAGGTATCTGTAGAGAGGCCTCAAGTCAACGTATGAATATGCTGGGTCTGTCGAGGGTTTGTAGGAGCGGGACATCTCACGCAAAAGCTCTTGATCATCGGAACAGTTCCTGAAATTGACCTTGACCTCGACATCGGAGTAAGGAACTAGATTCATGTACGCTCTCTTGATCAGAGTGGAGTTGACCGTCTTACTTACCGGGATGCGACTTCTTTCCTCTTTTGTCCGATTGTCAAGGATTGTGACAACTATGTTGTATTTCTCGGCGTACTTCGGTTGATATACGAATTGTGGGACAGCTAAATTCCAGACTGATTCCCAAATGTAGTCAGACAGATACTCAGTGAGCCAATTGACTCCGTAAGCAGTCTGTAAGTCGATCTCCAATCCTGAGACTACAGCCTGAATGGGAGCATCGCTTGGAGTGTTGAATGAGGGGCCGGCACTCAGATCGAGGAACCAGAATCTGTAGTGTCCGCCCCATCCCGTCATGAACTCTCTATTCCTAACTTTGTACCCCAAATCGAGATCGAAGTACTCGACGCTGTAGTAGTGAGGAGTTGGCGCCTTTCTGAGCCAAGGTCGAGCCAGCTGGTCGTAGGTCACTGAGGGCAATTGGGTCAGATTTGCCACGAAAAAAGTGTATCCGTTTGAGGGAAAGCCTCCATAAATCTCGCGGTTTCGATAGAGCCAGTCTTCCAGCTTGTTGGCATCATAGAAAGAGCTGTTGACCGGGACTCCGAACCAAGGGTTCAATATGCTCTTCGTGACCTCGATTCCCTTGAGAAAAGTTGTCAACTGCTTCTCGAAGTGAGAGTTAGCGAATACAAAGTCATACGTCAGCTCGAATGTCACTCCAGTATCTCTTGGTTCCGTTAGAACCTGATTCACTCGTTTGAAAGGAATGTTCTCCTTCCAGAGCATGTACGTCGTATTCATAGTGGACTGATTGAAACCGATAAAGACGATCTTTATTGAAAGTGGGACGGTCCTAGTGGCCGTTACCGAAGTCTCGACCTTCCCGGTCTGCACTCCCATAACCTGCACCGCAGCACTTGAAGTGACTGCAAGCAGACAGATCAGTGCTGAGACGACGAGTAGTCGGAGAGGCTTTCTCATTCATGCAACTTCCTAAAGCCAAGCTCTAGGCCTTGGGTGGGCGATATAAGCAATTACGCCATGGCAATCCAAATCCTGTTAGAGGTGAGTTTCATTCCTTTCCTCTTTCAGGCACGTAATAGTATTCTCCGATTCCTCTCTGCATTCTGTCGGTCTTGCTTCCAGGTTTGTTAACGCGGGGCCTACCCGTCTCCGGGTCCCTTCGGAACGTGATGGCCATCTCTCGCAGGAACTCGTTCATGCCTTCTCTCAATGGTGAAGGAGATTCGGCCGTGCCATTCACGCCAGGCGTTCCAGAGAAGATCATCAGTCTATCCGCCATGAAGTCCTGAATGGCTATGTCGTGCTCAACGACGTACGCGAATGCCTCGTTACCTTCCACTGTCTTTCGTATTGTTCTTGCGACCGAGAGTCTTTCCTCAACATCCAGATACGCGCTGGGCTCATCCAGAAGATACAATTGAGCCTTTCTTCCCAGACATGCTCCTACCGCGACTCTCTGAAGCTCACCACCGCTGAGATCCTTAACATCTCTCTCAAGAAACACCTCAAGACCCAACGGACGAACTATCTCATCTCTGAAGTACTCTGTGTCATATCTCTCTCCGGCGATGTTGAAGAGAAGAGACTTGACTGAGCCTTCGTATTCGGCCGAGATGTATTGGGGCTTGTAGCCGATGGAGAGGCTGCTGAGGCTCGGAGCATCGCCTTTGTCGGGCTTCTCCAATCCTGCTAAGAGTCTGACGAATGTGGTTTTGCCGATCCCATTCGGGCCTACGATGCCGACTACTTCGCCCCGCTTTATGTCTCCGGGTTTGATTCGCAGAGAGAATCCTCGAAAACGCTTTTCCATAGGTTCCCATTCGATTCCCCACGAGTGACCAGCTTCAGCTTCCCTCGGAGGCCTCACATGGAATCTGATCGCTTCAGACCTGAATCTCATATTCTCGTCGGGTATAAACCCGTTCAGGAAGATGTTCACACCTGTCCGTACACCATGCACGTGTGAGACAATCCCGTAAACTCCCGGTGCACCGTAAAGGACACAGATCTGGTCAGATAGGTAGTCGATCATCGCAAGATCGTGCTCGGACAAGATGATAATCTTGTTCTCGTCGACTAGGGATCTGATCAGAGCCGCAGCTCTCATTCTCTGACTGACATCAAGATGGCTGGAGGGTTCATCGAACAGATAGACATCTGCGTCTCTGCAAACTGCTGCAGCTATCGAGACGGCTTGGAGTTCTCCTCCGCTTAAGACGCCTATCTTTCGATCAAGTATCTTCTCGATCTGAAGTTGATGCGAGACTTGGCCCAGTATTCCTCTCTCATCGACTTTCCCAAGAATCGATGCGACTTTCCCCGACATCTTTTTCGGTATGGCGTCGACATACTGGGGTTTGTAAACAATCTTCAGCTGTCCTTTGCTGAGGCGTTCGAAATAGTCTTGAAGAATGGATCCTCTGTGATGCCTTATGATCTCAAGCCAGTCTGGCGGCGAACTTAACTTTCCTAGGTTAGGCTTCATCTCTCCTGAAAGAATTCTCAGTGCAGTAGATTTCCCTGTGCCATTTCTGCCAAGTAAGCCGGTTATGACGCCTTTCTGGGGAATGGGAAGGCGATAGAGCTTGAACATGTTTGGGCCAAATCTATGGCTACACTCTCCTTCAAGTTCCTCAGGGAGATTGACTACCGTTATGCAGTGGAAGGGACATTTCTTCACACAAATTCCGCATCCAGTGCACAGAGACTCCACAATGGTTGGCTTACCCGATGTTTCGTCGATTCGGATGGCCTCGATCCTTGAGCGCACAGGTGGACAGTATCTTAGACAGGGTTGATCGCATTCCTTGGGCTTGCATCGTTCTCTGTCGATTACTGCAACACGAACCATTGCAGACAACTCAAAAATCGGTCAAGAAAATCAGAGACGTTCTTCGGTCAGGCACGCCAGAGGAAAGAGACTGGATAAGGCTACCACTCCTCTTCTTCAAGCTCTTCCTCTTCGCCCCACTCCTCTTCCTCTTGTTCAATCGGCTCTTCTTGTGACAATATTGGGCCCACCCAAAATTGCGAGCAGAATCTTGCGTATGGCATGGTCAATTTAAGGCTTTTGGCGACAAATGCGAGAGGCCTGCCCGGAGGTTAGAGAAACGTTGATCTTGGTTGACTTCCGGAAAGTGGCTTTGTCTTGCGTTAGTCCTCGCATTACTAGGCACCTGACATGGCAGATGCGCCTCCCAAGGATCGACTTTCTGAGCGGATTATCTAAAAGAGACCGCTTGAGACACAATCTATTGAGACTAGGCGTTGCGTCCGTCCCCTAGTTCGAGGGAGAGAAATTGATGATCGTCCTAAAGGTTGCCCCTTTGAAGCCCGACCCATCAAAGATCAGAGAAGCAGTCAGGATCTTGGATGCTGACGGTGTTGTGATGTATCCTACTGAAAGTAGCTATGCTCTTGGGGCGAATGCGCTGAGGAGGGACGCTGTCAAGAAGGTTCTTGAAGCCAAAGGAAGACATGCCAGCAAACTTCTCCCTGTGATTATGGCAGATCTCAGTATGTGGAAGAGATACTCCTATTTCAGTAAGCCTGCAGAGACTTTGGTCAAGAGGTTCATGCCTGGCCCCCTTACGATAGCCCTGCGAAAAAGAAGTTCTGTCCCAGATGAGATGTATCCCTCCTCAATCGCTGCACGTATACCGGGCCACCCAGTCGCGTTGGCGCTAGTCAAGCTCGCGGAATATCCCATCACGTCCACGAGCGCAAACATCTCAGGGCAACCTCCTGTCTACAGTGCGAAACGTGTTCCTCAACCCCTCAGATCAATGATCGACCTCACACTAGACGCCGGCACGTTGAGAAGGAGAAAGCCCTCAACAATCGTCGATTTCATGATCGGCCCCAGACCAAAAGTGACCAGAGAGGGCGCGATATCCGCTGAGGCTGTGTTCGAGGCACTAGCGCAAGAGAGTAAGAGGAAAGTGCATAGACGCTCATTGTCCTAGAAAACATCTTGGGCAAGAAGCACCCGTCATATATGTGAAGGTTCAGAATCAACAGAGTGCATAGGGATGTGCTGTGAGCAGAAACACGCCTGAAGTTGTCCTCTTGACAACACATGATTCACCGATCCACTCTTCGGCGGAGACAATCCTCAAGGAAAACTTCACTGTCAGATGCGTCCCGACGCCGGATGGTCTTTTGATGAAGATGTGTTGAAGAATGTGGCTAGTGCAAATGCCATTCTCGTAAGGATCGGTGTTGTCACTGAGGAGGTTATGGAGGCCGCGTCAGATCTGAGGGTTGTTGCGGTGCACGGAATCGGTGTCGACAGAGTCGACCTAGAAGCAGCCGAAAAGAGAGGAATAGTTGTCACCAACACACCACTGGCCAACACGGCGGCAGTCGCAGAACACACCGTTGGTCTCATCTTGTCATCGGTCAGGAAGATACCTGCTTCAGACCGCCTGATGAGACAGGGAAGATGGAAAGAAGCTCAATTCGTGTTCAAGGAGCTCATGGATATGACGGTTGGGATCATTGGCTTTGGCAACATTGGAGCCAAGGTGGCGAAGAGGTTGGGATCCTTTGAGGCAAAGATCATTTCGTACGATCCGTATGTTCCTCTGGAAAGATTCGAGGAGTTCGGTGTCAAGCGAACCGACTTCGAAACTCTTCTGAGTGAATCTGACATCATTACTGTGCACGTTCCATTGACCAGATTCACTAGACACATGATAAGCGAGAAGGAGCTCAAGTTGATGAAGAGGGAAGCGTTCATCGTCAACACATCTAGAGGAGCGGTGATTGATGAGAGAGCGCTATGTGCTGCGCTGTGCAACAAGCAAATCGCTGGGGCTTCACTTGACGTGTATGAAGAGGAACCCCTTGCCCAAAGTAGTCCGCTGCTTGAAATGGAGAATGTGGTATTGACCCCGCACGTGGCAGGGACTACAGAAGAGTCCCTCAAGAGGACTGCAGAGACGGCTGCAAGAGACATTGCCAAGGTGCTGGCGGGCGAGAAGCCGATTCATGAGTATAGGAAGGAGTTGCTGCCTTACCCTGTGTAGGCGTCTCCTGCATCGTAAATCTTCTGACCTGCTTATACGAGGCCTAAGCGTAGGACATGTCCCTGAAGAGGAAAGAAATGCATTGGAACACGTTTGGCTTCACGGTGATCTTGATGTGGAAGAATCATTCACATAGAACCGTAGCCTTATTGACGTGATGGCCTTGGCGGGGTGTGGGTGATGTCCACTGCTACGGCTGTTGGCACGGTGCGGAAGGAGTCACTTCTGTGCCTTGGAGTGGAAGGGACAGCCCACACGCTTGGAATGGGAGTGGTAGACTCTGAGGGGAGGGTCCTCGCCAATGCCAAGCATTCATACATCCCGCCTTCAGGAATGGGCATTCATCCGCGTGACGCCTCACAGCATCACTCTGAGTTCGCCGGTAAGGTTCTGGATGAAGCCTTGAGTAACGCTAGGATAGATGCGTCAGATATTGACTTGGTGGCTTTCTCAATGGGACCGGGTATGGGGCCGTGCCTGAGAACAGCTGCAACCATCGCCAGAGTGCTCTCGAAATACCTCAGGATTCAGCTTGTAGGAGTAAACCACATTCTTGCACACATAGAGATCGCCCGACTCACCACTGGCACATTGGATCCTGTTGTGTTGAACGTGAGCGGAGGAACGACGCAGATCGTTGTGTTTGAGAAGGGAAGGTACCGCGTCTTCGGTGAGACTCTCGACATTGCGGTGGGAAACGCTTTCGATGTTTTTGCGAGAGAATCTGGAATCCACGACCCCTCAAACCCTTGGCCCGGTCCCAAGTTCGTTGAGACAGCCGAAAGGGGAAGACAGTACGTTGAACTGCCGTATTTGGTCAAAGGAATGGATGTGGCTTTCTCAGGGCTCGTGACTCAGGCCCTTCGATATCTCAAGGAGGGATACAAGGTTGAGGACTTGTGCTATAGTCTACAAGAGACGGCATTGGCGATGTTGACCGAGGTAACAGAGAGAGCGATGGCACACACCGAGAAGAACGTTCTTCTCTTGACCGGGGGATCTGCGAGGAACAGGAGACTGCAAGAGATGCTCCAGATCATGACAAGGGAGCGCGGCGGAGAGGTCCGTGTAGTGCCTGCAGAGTTCGCCACTGACAACGGGGCTATGATTGCATGGACGGGCGTCTTGGCCCACTGTGCTGGGATCGTCACTCCAATAGAGAAAAGCTCAGTCAGGCCTAGATGGCGGATAGAGGAAGTTAATGTTCCTTGGATCAAGTAGGAAGGTCAACGGGAAAAGGATTGTCTCCTGCCGGCTCTGGGAGGAAAGGTTCGAGAGCTTTCGCTCTTCCCGCCAGCTCGATAGCATACCAGTAGATCCAGCCTAGGAAATATGCCAGAGCGTTGACGAACCTTAGAAAAGGAATGATGATGCAGTGCTTCCTGTCTCTCGTCCTCCTGTAAAAAGCGATTGTTCCGGGCGTGAATCGAAGTAGATTGTATGCAGCAAGTGCAGGGAACGCCCAAGTGAACTGTATGTCAATCATGGCCACGAGAGGAGAGAGGAGCATCACAAGAATCCAAAGGAAGCAGCGCTTGATCTTCGTGGTGAATGTCTCTGGATGTCTCTCGGTCAGCTGACGGAAGCCCTTTCCCCAGTTAAGACGTTGACAGAAAAAGCTCACTAGGTTATCTGGGTTATTAGTACGGGCCACGACCTTTCCATTGATAATCGACTTGAAGCCCAACTTCCTCGCCCTAAGATACAGTTCAGCATCCTCGCCAGCGGTCATCCGTTCATCGAACAATCCGGCTTTCAGCAACGCCTTCCTTGAATAGGCAACGTTGGCCCCAAAAGGCCACTTTCGCTCAATGTCATTCTGCATGATTTCCACCGCCCTAGCAATTGATCTCGATGAGTTGGCCGCGCGCACTTCTCCGCCAACACAATCGACTGCGCCTCCATCAAAAGACTTGGCGAGTTCCTTAAGGGACCACTTCTCCAAGACACAGTCTCCGTCGAGAAATAGCACAATCTCTCCATTCGAGACCGCGAAACCCCGATTCTTCGTGGACGATATCCCTCTATGATCTCCAGCGATAAGCTTCAACGAGTTCTTGAATGCAAGATCAGTGAGGATCTGCAGAGATCCGTCGGTTGACCCATCATCCACAACGATCGTCTCGAATTCGCCTACGTCCTGCTGGAGGACTGAGATCACACAGCCCCCTATCGTCTCACTTTTGTTATAGCACGAAACCACGACAGAGATCTTGGGCATTGACGCTTTCGGAGAGACTAGCAAAGGCAAGGCTTTCATATCCTTTTTGCTAATGAAGACGGCTTCGGCTGGGTCCGGCCTTCTCGAGTAAGGTCTGGCTAGCGGGCTCTGATAATGCTTTCTGCAATCTCTCATGGTGTTGATGCTGTTCGCATTTCTTGTTCGGAGCTCCCAGATGCCCGGTAAAGCCTGATCAATCTGATTGGTTGGAGGCTTGTTCTTTGCATGGAAATGTGAGTGTCTCTATATCCGTTGTAGGCTCTGAGTTTTTCGCTCAGCGTTTCTTGGCTGTTCGCGTTTTGCCGAGGGGTTTAGAGGAATCTGGAACGGTTGAAGCGATACTAGGTTGCGGGGGTGGTTTGGTGGGTGACGCGTTGGGGGCAGCGGGCCCATCGTCGACGATGTCAAGGCGCTTGTAGACGCGTTGCTGGCCGCGGTCAGACGGGCGGAAGAGCAGTACCGGAAGGTCTGCCTAGAGGCGGGGAACGCGAACATTATGGTCTATCAGGTGTTGAGGGATGAGGGACCCCTGCACTTCTATGAGCTGATTCTGCGGTCGAGGCTGTCGAGAGCTTCGGTTCATAGGGCATTGCTGGTGTTGAGGGCGCTTGGGTTGGTTGTGAAGAATGAGAAGACGGATCAGTGGAGTACGGTGGAGTTCAAAAGGACGCCTGTTGGAATCTGTCTATGACGTAGCGCTCCACATTGGAGAACTTGGGAACAACGGGTAGCAGTGCTTGCAGATTTGTTTGCCAGTCCTGTCCTGCGTCTCTGACTGCGCTTCGCAGCGTTTCGAGGCTGAAGGTTTGGCTGTAGAGCTTCAGCTTCTTGTTGATAAGAGGCTTGTTCAAGACTATTCCTCTTCGTAAGAGAAACCACACGTCGTAGAGGTGTCGAGGCTTTCTCGTGACGATGAGCGCTCTCACTTTCTCTGCCATGATCTCCTCGATGCTCATGGTTGTTATGACGATGTTCCTGATCCCATAAGGGTTCTTCACCTTCATCTTTCTAGGCTTCATTACCGGCCTTTCTCTGAAGGCCAAGTCAACTCTGATGCTCGTGCGATAGCCATTGGAATCATTGTACTCTAGTCGAAGTCTTCTTCCCTCAGGTGACCTTGGCTCTTCCTCCGTCACACCTGTGAAGGCAACATCATGCTCGTTCTCAACGAGAGGTCTCTCAATCTCCTCTTCCAGCTCCTCGGCTAGGTCGTGTTCGCAGTTGAAGTCCAAGTCTTCTGAGAAGCGTGTTTTTGGGTAGAACATCTTCTTGATTGCTGTGCCACCCTTGAAGACCATGGTCTCTGAGAGCTTCGTTCTTGACAGGACCATGAGGGCGACGGTGATTGCGTAGTCCTTCTCGACTACTCCGAGGCCAATCTTTTCCTTGCCCGAGATCCTCTTCAATTCGTCGATTGTTGTCATGTGCCTCGCCAACTCATCAGCTCGGCATTGCTTACGTTGAGGATCAAACCGAATTCCTTGGCATAAGACAGAGCCTTCTTCGGCGCAGTGGGGTCAAGGAATCTTAACCCGTGCCAATCCTGTCTCCCTAGAGAGCGAGTGATCTTGGGCTGTATCTTGAGCATATGAAGGATGTATCCGAGCCTTCTCTGGGCTGCGTCAACGCCCATTCGTTTCGTCATGGTGAGAAGCCTGTTCCAGCCCAGCTTGTCCTGTGAGTTCCAGATAGCCTTAGCCACCTCGCTCATTCCTCCGCAGTTCTGAGGAAGAACGAGGCCGTCTATGATGGTTTTCTCTCTGGTTGAGATGTTGAAGGTCTGACTGTCGATCTTCTCTTCGGTGAACCCAAAGAACTTCCGTTTTGAGAGAGTAATGAATCTGAAGGTGTGGCCGCCGTACTTGACCGGCCTCTTGCGTTTCGTGGTGGCCACGAAGATTGTGAGGGGCATCTGCTCAGTCATAGACCAGTGGCGCATAGCCGTCCAGAACCCCACATAGTACGGGTCTATGAGTTGGGGCAGGATTAGGAGGGGGTTCTCAGACCAGTGGCCTTCTATCCCTGCCCGAGCAGGAGCCAGCACATACAGGCCCCTTTGCGCTGTGACTATTCGGCCCTTGCGATGGAGCCTATGTATGACATCCCATGCAGTGGCCTTTGATGAACCCAGAATCCTTGTTGCATCCTCGAAACTGAAGACAGCCTTACCCTCCTTCTCCAGTCCGAAGAGCAGCCTAGTCTCATTCGGACCTAGGGATATTTTTCTTGTCACAGTACTTGCTTCCCAAACAAGGTTTGTTACATGAAAAATATAGGCATTTTCCCCCGCCCACGAGACACCACTAATACCAAAACCCCCTTTACTAGTCTCGCTATGCTGGCAATAACACCGATGAAGACAATGCTTTAATGGTTTCCGCAGTTCTATGTGAGAAGCGAGGATAATTGGGGATTCGTCTCAAGCTTTCGGCCCTCACGTTCACCTTGATTCTGAGTGCCACGTGCGTTTCCTCGCTTTCTCAGCAGGCTCTTCCAGATCTTCTGATCACAAAGATATGGATTGGAGACAAGAACAATACGCCGATGGCTCCTAGGGCTGGAGAGGCATTGTACGTATGTGCGACTGTCAAGAATGTTGGTAACGCTGTCGCTGAGGGATTCTATGTCCAGCCATACTTCGGAGGTAGCCCTTTGGCAGCGGGTGGACCTGGGAAGCTTGAGGGCGGAGGCGCTCAGGACTGGGCGTCTGGTCCGGTTGTGGTTGGTCCTGGTATCTATGAGGTTCGGTGGGTGCTTAACCCGGATCGAAAGATCGCAGAAGCCAACTATGGAAACAACGAGATCTCCATGATCGTCGTGATCGAAGCAGGCTCTCCTTCTGAAGCTTTGCTACAGCCTGTGGGAGGCCTTGTCGGCCTTGCGGTGATCGCACTGATCGTTCTTGCAGTAGGGTTGATTTCAAGAAGATACCTTCTGGGAAGAAGAAAGAGTCAACTAGACAAACATGACACACCGAAGAAGTGATTCTGGGCAGCTAACCGGATTCCTTCATGGTTTCCCAAGCGTCGTCACTTACGAAGTGAAGGTTTGATATCGCCTTCCCTTTGTCCATAGCATGGATCGAATCCGAGCTCTCTAGTGCCTCTCCGACGGCCAGATGTTTCCCGTACTTCTCATCAACAACCAAGACTACATCTCCTTTTCCAAACGTGCCTTCGATTTTTCTGATGCCCTTTACCATGACATCGGCCCCGTTGCAGATATGTGGAACCGCGCCCATGTCAACGACCACCTTGGGAAGTCTCTGTGTTGCCTCGTCGAACTTCAGAGAAGGGATGAGTCGTCCCTTTTTCCTCAGAATGAGTGGCTGCCCATTAACAAAAATCAGCTCTCCGTCACGAGTTTCAATGGTCTCGACACGAGGTTTCGAGCGAAACACTTCTTCAGTGGGCTGGAACCTTGAGTTGAATTCTGCCAGAATGAGTCTCGCTTCTTTTTCCCGGAGGCTTGTTCGTGCAGACATATGTGAGTCGACCTCAAGCGATTTCTGAATTAGTAATGGCGCGCATTGTCAGAGCGCTTTCTTATCATTCTGACAAACGCGACAGGAGTCAAGTAGACTGTGCCGATCAGGCTGCTTGCCACGAGGCCAGTGAAGAGAGCCACGAGTTCCGAGTTCAAATGAAAGAGCTTGAACATAGATGAGGCGGTGAGAAGCGATCCGACAAGAGGAGAGATCAGTGTTCGGACCAAAGAACTTGTCACTGGGCTTGCCATGACGAACTGAGCTACACTAGGACTGAACGAGTAGTAGAATGCATTGAAGACACGCAGGAATTGACAGCCAGCGAAGGTAGACATGATCTCTTGATCTCTGAATTCTCTAAGGAATTGGACCTGTGGAGCAAGCTCAGAACCGAAGGCGGCAGAGGCAATTACACAGGGCCGGGTGATCATAGTGGTTGTTGTTGTGGTTGTGGAGGTGGCGACCACTGATGTCGATGTAAAGATTGTTGGTATTACTGATGTTTGAGTCGAGGTTGTTGTCACAGTCGGTGAGAAGACAGTCGTGTTCCTGTAGGAAATGCTCATCGACGTCACAGTGACCGTTGGATAGAGTGAAGTCGAGGCATTTGTAGCCGTGGAAGTAGTTAAAGACGTGAAGAAGACGGTGCCAGTGCTCGTTATCGGCGTAATGGAGGTAACTGTCTGAGTACGCCAAGAGGTGAATGTGCTAACAGTTGTTGTGCTCGTCGTGAGTGTGAAGGTCGTTATCGAAGTCTGCGTTACTGTACTAGCTGTGGTCGTTGTCGAGCGGCTTGTGGACGTTGTTGTAATGGTGTAGCTAAAGATACTCGTGAAGGTACTCGTCTCAGTTAGGACCGTCGTGGAAGTGTCCGCGAAGACAAAAAGGTCGGTTCCCACTATTGGATGCGTACTAACGCCGACTTGACTCACCATCAGTGCTGAAAGCGCGAAGATTCCCAGAAGCAATGTGACAGTCAGCGATCTTCTCATCATGACACACCTGTCCGAGGCGGATTGCGCCAATTCCGCCTCGACACGACGTTCATTCGCAAATATGTCGTCCAAGTACCGGCGCTGTCTTTCTTTCTAAGTACGTATTGGGCGCCCAAGATTAGTGGCGTGATGTAGACCATTCCAAGGAGGACGCTGCTGAATATCCCTGCCACGACTATTCTCAACTCAGGATGAAAGTTCGTCATACGGTAAATTGCGGATGAGCCACGGAGGATGACTACAAGAGGACGCAAAAACAGACGCACGAAAGCGGACATTGGTTGTGATGAACCGATTGCCGTCGCGACGGCAGGGCTGAAGGAGTAGTAGAACGAGTTGAAGGCCTTGTTGAATTCTGCACCTGCAAATGTTGAACGGACTTCTTGATCTCTGAATTCTCTAAGGAATTGAACTGGTTCGGCGAGTTCTGATCCAAACGCGGCTGAAGCGATGATGCATCGATAGGGGCCGCCAACGGGCATGATTGTTGTCACAGCTCTAGTCGAGGATGTCAACGTCACCGTCGGAGAGTAAACCGTTGTGACTGTCACGAAAGTTGGCGTGGTCGTGGTTGTGGTTTCTGTGTGAGAGGTTGAGGTCAGGGCTATTGTGGGCGAGTGTATTGTCGTACTTGCGCCAATCACCTGGGTCGTCGGAATGGTCACTGTGGGAGAGAAAACCGTGGAAGTCTGGATCCGCGTCACAGTTGTGGATGTGGTTTCGAAGAACCAGAGTGTCGATGGAGCTGTGACTGTCGTCATCAATGTGACGCCCTCCCAGATGGTCGATGAATATGTTGCAGTCACTGACGTGGTCGTCGAAGTGGTCTCAATCGTGACAAGCGAGAACGTGTACGTTGTGGTCGTAGTCGTGTACGACGTACTCGTGGTGAACGTGTAGGTTGTGACATGGGTCGTTGTCGTCGTCAGATCACTGCCCACAGCGTCGTTCAGGGGCATGTTGTCTATGAGAAACAAAGCGACAATCGTGAGAAGGATTATCAGAACAATCGACGAACGTCTCATCGAAACGCCCCATACGGAGACTCATCAATCGTGGAAGTCTAGGCTTTTGAGGATTGCGGGCCGATTCTGGGTGAGCTACATAGTCTTCCGAGGTGCTGCTATGTTGAGGAAGATTTCAAGACATCAAATGAAGAGCCCTCACGCCTGAGCGGTCGTGTATGCCATTTTGACGAACGCGATTAGATATCCTTAAATTGTGTTCTGATTGCCCTTAAGGTTGAACGACTGAACTTCGATGATCGATATGTCAGACACTGCCACCAAGATATTTGAACAAAGCCTCAACCAGCTGGTGCTGGTGGAGCTGAAAGGGGGAAGAGGAGTAAGAGGTAAGCTGTTCAGCTTTGATCAGCACATGAACTTAGTCTTGGAAGATGCGGAAGAGATCTCGGGGAGTCAAGAAAGAAAGTTGGGGACAATAATCGTGAGGGGCGACAATGTTGTTTTAGTCAGTCCTCCGCCTAAGAGGCAGGGCTCCGGTTAGAGTTCTGATCCTTGAGAAAGGGAATGTGAGGCGGAGACAAGGCTCTCAGGAGGGTTGAGTCATGACGAAGGGAACAACCGCTCATGGCAAGATGGGTCGGTCGAAGAGCCACATTATGTGTCGAAGGTGCGGTCGCAGAGCGTACCACATCTCCATGAAGAGATGTGCTGCTTGCGGCTACGGGGCTTCAGCCAAGCTTCGTCGCTATTCATGGCAGAACAAGAAGATAGATGGTACAAGGATCACGTGATTCGAAGCCCCATCGCCTGAGTGCTTACTCTTAGAATGACTAGATTTCGGGACAGATTCTCAGGATCGCTGTCCAACAGTCACTTGACACCACATACGGAAACATAGTCTTCTGATCATGCCTACGATATCGCCCAGAGGGGGCGGTGCGTCATTTCACCTTGACGAAGTTGTCTATGGTCCTCGCCAGCCATCTTGTACCTTTGACGAAGTCTTGGATTCGTATGTTCTCGTTCGGTGAATGACCTCGGCCATACGGGTAGCCGACGCCTACACATATGCACGGGGCCTTGAGATCTCTCGTGAAAAGGTACATCGGTCCTGTGCCAGATGATGATATGCTCACCACTGGTGGTTTTGGATATTCTTGCTCAGCGGCCTTTATGGCAGCTTTGACAAACGGATCGTTCGGCGGGGTTCTGGCCGCTTCCTCCATTCCATATTCTCGTACAGTTATGTCGCCGTATCTTTTTGCTTTAAGATGCCTTTTCAGTTCTGCGAGCAGAATCTTCGGCCTCTGGCCGAGAACGAGTCTGAA
>Ga0315282_10004043_pt1 | contig 25828 bp, 21 predicted proteins | sample YL17G07_20_MG_FD_203693 | JGI IMG/M metagenome (GOLD analysis project Ga0315282, IMG submission 203693) | Sediment microbial communities from Yellowstone Lake, YNP, Wyoming, USA - YL17G07_20 | ecosystem: Environmental > Aquatic > Freshwater > Lake > Sediment | place: USA: Wyoming | collected... | reverse complement strand
AAAGAACTGTCCCTGGTGATTAATACCAGACCAGGAGAAATCCCCAATTTCTCCCGCCTGGCAAATCTTTTAAAAAACCCAAAACTAAAAGAACTGTCCCTGGTGATTAATACCAGACCAGGAGAAATCCCCAATTTCTCCCGCCTGGCAAATCTTTTAAAAAACCCAAAACTAAAAGAACTGTCCCTGGTGATTAATACCAGACCAGGAGAAATCCCCAATTTCTCCCGCCTGGCAAATCTTTTAAAAAACCCAAAACTAAAAGAACTGTCCCTGGTGATTAATACCAGACCAGGAGAAATCCCCAATTTCTCCCGCCTGGCAAATCTTTTAAAAAACCCAAAACTAAAAGAACTGTCCCTGGTGATTAATACCAGACCAGGAGAAAAGATAAAGTTTAATGTTTCGTCAGATAGAAACTTGGTGATTTTAAATCCGAATATTAAAGAGACATCTGTTTCTTTAGATAAGTTAGCCTCTTTTTTATCTCAGCTTCGATATGATCTTTTATTCGACGCCATCGTCAAAATTAAAAATTTTCCTTATTGTTTAATTCCCGAGCCAGAAAGTGTAATTTTAAAGGAAGATTCGGATAATAATTTTTTTAAGTCCCAAATTTGCAAAGAATGCGAATGGTATGAAAAGTGTCCCGGGATTTCGGCAGATTATTCAAAGGAATTTCAGATAAAACCTATCAGATTGCCAAAAGAAGTAATGATTGAAGTTGAACCGGGCTGCAATTTCAAATGTAAATTCTGCTTCAATCGTTCAAGTTTTGCGGCAAAAAGCGATTTTTTCAAAAAGAAATTAAGCACCGAATACGTCAAAAAAATAATTGATAATTTAGCCAAATTTAAAATTCCTATCGTTCGCTTTACCGGCGGGGAACCTCTTTTGAGAAAAGATATTTATGATTTGATTGATTACGCTTACCGCAAAGGGCTGCAGGTAAGGTTAAACACAAATGGCTCTTTAATAAAAAGTTATAACCGGGCCAAATGGTTAGCTAAGCGCTTGAGTTACGTTCTGTTTTCCATGCACACTTACGACCCTGAAAAAGACGAAAAGATTACCGGTTTTAAGAACTCTTTTTATTTGAAAACGAGAGCAATAAAATGGTTAAGAAAGGCAGGAATTAAAACCATCAGGGTTTCTACTATTGCTACCTATGATAACATCAGAAACTTAGATAAACTTTATAAAATTTTAAAAAATTTGAAGGTTGATAAATGGGCGGTTAATCGAATTATACCCATCCCTGGTCGGAAAGATGATTTTTCCAAAAGACAATTAAAAATGCTGGTTGATAAATTATATGAGATAAGAAAAGATATTATGAAAAATAAAATTCCCCTGAAGGCTCACATCGTTAATGCCGTGCCCTTTTGTGGATACAACCCGATAAAAGTCAATGCGGTTTGTTCCGGGGCCCGTTCGGTTGACGGCCACGAAAGATTCGCCATTGACCCCCGAGGTTTTGCCAAACCTATTTATTATTTAGATGTTAACATCGGAAACCCCTTAAAACCATTAGAATGCTGGAATCATCCTTATATGAAAAAATTAAGAAGCTATGAAGATTTGCCAAAAGAATGCAGAAACTGTATTTTGGTTGATAAATGCAAGGGAGGAAATAGATGTTGCGCCTATGCTTCCAGCAAAAAAAGAAAAAATGCCCCCGATCCTTTAATGAATTTTGAAAAGTATAAAAATATTTTAATGAAATGAAAAATCCGAGGCACTATGCAATTTTATATAAAATTACCTCTCAATGTAATGATTGGTGTGATTTTTGCCTGGAATATAAATTCATTAAGGAGAAGCGCCCCTCCCTGAGCTTAGAAGAATTAAAAGAAAATTATTTTTATCTCAAAAAAAAGTATAAGTTTATAGATTATGTAATTTTGACCGGCGGAGAACCGACTCTCCATCCTCAATTTTTCGAAATGTTAAGTTTCTTTAAAGAAAAGGGTGTTGGTTTTCGTTTTATTACAAATCTCGTAAAATTTAATGAGAAAAGTTTTTTTGAGAGACTTAAACCAAATTTTTTAAAGTTCCAATCAAAAAGGCAAGAGGCTTTGACAAAAATAATTGCTTCGATAAATGATTTGCCTAACTTTTCTCGAATAGCCAAATTAAGGGCCGGGGGGCTAATCCGGGCTTTAAAATCCAAACTCCCCTTAATGGTGACTTTGGTGATTTATAAAAAAAATGTGGAGTTTCTTCCAGAAATAGCCATTTGGTTGAAAAATCTTTTCCGGAGATATGCCGAAGATAAAACCCTCCATGTTGAATTTCGTTTAATCTATGTTGAGGGAACTCTTCCGGTTTTATTAAAAAAATCCCTTCCCCCAACCTTTTCTGTTTTAAAAGAGAAAGTGGAAAAAACCATTGATTTGCTTGATACTCCAACTACCAAAATTACCTTGTGGAATTTTCCCCTTTGCTATTTAAATAATTTTGAACGAGCAAAAAATGAAGCGATTAGGGAAAGACAAAAACGCCGCTTAATCAAAGTGCACCATAACGCCCAATTTGATAAGATAGAGATTAGAGACTGGGAAGAGTATTTGAAACCCCATCGGGTTTGCAAAAAATGTCGCCTTAAAAATTTCTGCAGCGGCATTGATAAAGAGTATATCCGAGATTATGGATATCCAAAATTAGAACCAAAATAATAATTTTAAAATAATGGATAATGATATCTATAGAAAAATTCTAAATTTAGCTAAAAGGGAAAACCCGGCCGGCTGCTGGTTCAACTATCCACCGACTTTTTTGCTTTCAAAAGAAATAAAATTCAGTTTAATAAAAAAGTCGCTAAAAGATTTAATTAATTCTAAAGACCAAGTTGGTCTTTATGTTAATATTCCTTTTTGCAAGACCAAATGCAGATTCTGCATGTATTATTCGGAGATTTCCACCGATGAGAAAAAAATTGATGATTATCTTTCTGCCCTGGAAAAAGAAATAAAATTATACGGCTTAAATTTTAAAAAAAAGATTTTTGAGCACCTTTATATCGGGGGAGGAACTCCCTTGCTTTTGAATGAAAGGCAGCTTCAAAAACTATTCGATATCATTTTTAATAATTTTAAGTTTTCTCAAGATTCCCAATTTATCATTGAAGCCAGGCCTGAAGATTATACCCCTTCTAAATTAAGAGTTTTAATTAAAAATAGAATCAATCGGGCTACTGTTGGCATCCAAACTTTCAATGAAAAAACTTTGAAAGGAATTGCCAGACCGAACAGAGTTAAAGATTTTTATACTGCTTTTAAAAATATCAGAAGGGCAGGAATTAACTGTATTAATGTTGATATTTTGGTTGGTTTGCCCGGAGAATCGAAAAAAGATTACAAAAATACCATTCGGCACTTATTGGCACTGAAACCAGAATGTATTTCTTGCTACATTTTAATCTCCGGAGGCAGGGTAGCCCTAAAAAGAAAGGAGCTTCAGTCAAAACAAAGAGTCTGGGAAGGATTTCGTTTTTTTGAAAGAGAGTTAGGGAAACATGGTTATTCTTGCGAGGACCAAAGGTCGGGAACCTTTCTTTTGAAAGGAAACAAAGAAGCCAATAATAAACTTTTGTTCGGCCACATGAAATACGAATCCTCGGTTTTAGGCATAGGGTCGAGGGCTCTTTCTTATCTTCCTCGGGTTTATTACTGCATTGAAAATTCGCTTGATAGATATATCCGGTATCTCAAAAAAGAAAAACAACCCCCGGTTTTTATTGGAATGCCCCTGGATAAAGATGATGCCATGCGCCAGTATATTATTTTACGGCTCTATTTCTTTAATAAGCTCGACCCTTTAAAATTTAAGGAAAAATTCAAAAAAGATTTGTTTAGAGTTTTCAAAAAAGAAATGAAAAATCTGGAAAAAGCCAAAGCGATTATGATTTCAGATAAGATTCAGCCGATTTACTTAACCAAAAAAAATTTAGACCAGGAAGTTTTTCTTTACAATATTCTTAAGTATTTTTATCGAAAAGACTGTATTAAAAAAATAATAGAAAAATATTTATGAAGATAATTAAAATTGATTATAAAAACCCTGACCAAAATGTTCTAAAGAAAGTTGCAAATATCATTGATAAAGGGGGAATCACAATTGTGCCCGGCGATGCGGTTTATACTATTGTTGGCGATCCTTTTGATAAAAAAGCTTTTGAAAAAGTTATTAAATTAAAAAAGGGGAGAAATAAGAATAAGGCTTTTAATCTGGGGCTTTATTCAATTGAAGATATTAAAAAATGGGGAGAATTTAACCCATTAATTTATAAAATTCAAAAAAAATTTCCCAATGCCTTTTTTGCCTTCGCTGTGCCAAAGAAGAAAAACCTTTTCCCTCCCTATTTCAATCCCAAATTTAAAACCGTAGCCTTCCGGATTCCTTTTAATAAAGTCACTTCCACGCTTTCAAAATTTCACCGAAAGCCAGTAATCGGGACTAGCGCAAATATTTCTGAACTTCCAGATGCCCATTCTCTTGAAGAATTGCTGGACTATTTTCGAGGAATGTTTGGCAAAGACTTTCAGCCAGATTTAATTCTGGATGCCGGCAGACTACCTAACCGAAAACCCTCAACAGTAATAGAAATAAATAAAGATCATATCAAAATATTAAGGGGTGGGGATATACCGGAAGAGAAACTCAGGGAAGAAATAGAAAAAATAAAAAATGAATTCTTATGAAAAAAATTGAATTAGCAATTTATCTGACCAATCTTAATGGTTTTAAATACTGGGAGCCAAAATTTAAAAGAGTTTACTTTGGAAACGAATTTTGTGAGAAATTAATTCCCTCCCGAGAAGAACTTAAGGAAGTTTTAGATTTTGCCGACAAAAAAAAGATGGGTTTTTCTTTGTTAACCTGCCAAGTCAGCGACTTTTTCCTTAAAAAAATATATAATCTTTTCTCTGTTTTAAGAAAAAAAGACGAAATTGTTGTTAATGATTGGGGAATTTTCAATATTATCTCAAAAGATTTCAAAAAAATGCTGCCAAACTGCATTTTTGGAAAATTTTTAATTAATAATATATCCATACTATCCGAGCCTATCCAAGAATTTTTGAAGAAATGGGGCTTTGTTCGAAAAAGATTTGAAATGGAAATATTTTCCTTTACTCGATTTCCCCCTCTTTCTTTTTCTCGCGAACCAATAATCAAAAATTATCCCGGACTTAAAATTTCCTTGTATTATCCCTATTCTTATATAACCACCGCTCGATTTTGCCCCTATCTTGATTATAAAGATAAAAGATTCCAAAAACCCGATTTTGTCTGTCCAAAACCTTGTCAAAAATATACCTTTGTTGCCGACCATCCAATCAAAAAAGGAGGAAAATTATTTTTAAAAGGCAATACCTGGTTTATAAAACAGGTCGGGCCCTCAATTAGTCGGATGAGAAGAGATTTCCCCAATATTGATAGGTTGGTTTATATGCCTACCATCCCTATCTAATTTTCAATAATAAAAATTGAGAAACAATGAAAATTTTAGGAATAGACACAATTTTACATGATGCCTGTGCGGCGGTAGTAGAAAATGGAAATAAAGTCCTGGCCAATGTTAGAAAGCACACCTTAATGGCATCGGACAATTTAATTAACTTAACTTTGCTTCATTCAAAGCAGCTCCCTTTAATCATTAATTCAGCCCTGAAGGAGGCCGGAGTCGATTTTAAAAAAATCTCTTTAATTGCCGTAAATAATTTTGGAAGTTTTTTCTCAAATGTAATGGTGGGGATAAACGCCGGAAACCTTTTGTCTCAAATCTATGATATCCCTATTGTTGGCATTCACCACCAGGAAGCCCATTTTTTCTCCAACTGGTTGGAAAGAGATTTTAAAGAATTTAGTTTTCCAATTTTGGTTTTAAGCTCTTCCGGGGGGCATTCCAGTCTGGTTTTAATCGAAGATAAAAATTTTAATTTTCTGGAGATTTCTCGAATCGAGGGAATGGAAGAAAAATCAAAAACAAAGCCAAATTTTCGAGGGATAGGGGCGGTTTACGCTTTTTTGATAAATAATCTAAAGCTGGGAGGGCGAATTGAGTCAGGCCTTCTGGTCTCTAAATTTGCCAGAGGAGGAAATCCCAGCCGTTTTGATTTTTCAAGACCGGATTCGGCAAAAATTTTTGATTTAAATTTCCGCTGGCTGGAGAGGAAAATAATGAAGGCAATTTTTGGAGAAAGAAGAAAGAATGGAGGTTTGTCAAAAAGATTTATTTCTGATATTTGCGCCAGTTTTGAAAATTCTATAACCTCAATAATAGTTAATGACCTCTTAAAATTGGTCCAAAAATTCAGAGCAAAAGAAATTCATCTGGTGGGAGGAATCTCGGCGAATGATTTTTTAAGAAACAAATTGGTCAAAGAGGCAAAAACTCAAAAAATCCTGGCAAGATGCCCCAGAAAGAAAGAATACTGCACCGACAACGCAGCGATGATCGCCTCCCTCGGCTATTATAAATTCAAACAAAGCCCTAAAAATTATTTAAAACAGAGAAATGTGGAAATCGAATCTAATTTAAAACTGGAAAAAATGGCCATAGAACAAAAAATTAAGAGAGGATTATGTTAAAGCAATTTTTACCTCAAAAAAGAATATTTTACCTTAATGACCGGCATGAAGAGGCCGATACCGCAAAAGAAGATAGAAGAAAACTTTATGATAAAAGAATCCTGCCCTTGCTCTCGGAAGGAAACTTAACTGTTTTTGCCGAAAAAATTAACCCCTTTTTGTGGAATTATTATAAAAATTTAGGTTTAGCCACCATTAAAGAGGCCGATATTTTTTATCAGGAAAATTATTTAGATTACCCTTCTTTAACTAAGGCCCTGCTTGAAAACGAAACTCTTATAAAAAGCTTAAAAAAGAGAAGGGTTGATTTATTTTCTCCTTATATTGAAAGTTTTGATTCAGAAATTCTGGCGAAAAAAATCTCTGCCCCTCTTTTAAGAAAAGCCAAAATAGTAGATTGGCTCAACAATAAGTCTAATTACCGCCAGGTTATTCAGAATCTCGGCTTCCCGGTTATTCCCGGCTATTTGGCAAAAAATTTTAAAACAGCTAAACGTTATTTTAAAAAATTAAAAAATCAGGGTTTTAAAAAAATAGTTCTTAAAAAAGAAAGGTCGGTTGCCGGATTTGGAGTATTTATTGCCAAAAACGAAAAAGAGCTGGAAAAGACAATAAAAAATAAATTTTCTAAGGGGGAAAGTTTTTTGGTAGAGGGTTTTATTGAAAAAATAATTCTTCGCCCCAATATTCAATACTGGATAGGAAAAGAGGGTATCGAATTTATCACTTTAACTGACCAGATAATTGGTAAGGATATGGTCTCTTATCAGGGAAGTCAATTTCCCTCAAAACTAACTGAAATGCCGAAAGTTCATAGAAAAATTGAAGATTTATCTTTAGAATTTTGTCAATTTTTAAAAGAAAAAAGGTGTTACGGCTTAGTAGGAATGGACTGGCTGGTCGCTAAAAACGGTCAAATTTATTCTACCGAAGCCAATATTCGCTGGAATGCCAGCACCTTTTGCCAGTTGATTGCTGAGGAGCTTTTAAAAGATAAAAAAGTTTTCTGGAAGAGTTTTAGCATCATCGTGAATCCAATTTCCTTCGAAGACTTATTTCAAAAATCTAATAAATATTTTATCATCCCTAAAAATAGATTCGGAATTTTTCCGGCAGGAATTGATCTTTTACCGGTCTTGGGAGAAGGTCAGTTTCTGGCCATTGGTCGAAATTTTAACGAAGTAAACAAATATGTCCGGAATTGTTGGCGTCTATAAAAATAATAAGGTTAACTTTGGCCAGATTGCTACCACCAAGAACAATTCAATATGGCTGGCTTTTGACGGCGAAATCTTTAATTATAGAGAATTAAAAAAAGAACTTTTAGAAAAAAAGGTTAGCCTTAAGTCGAATAGCGATGCCGAAGTTATTCTCTCTCTTTACCAGGAATACGGAAATGATTTTCTTCAAAAGCTAAACGGAATGTTTGCCATTGCCCTATGGGACGACAGAAAGAAAAGACTGATTTTGGCCAGAGACCAGGTTGGTTTTAAATCTCTGTATTATTTCCTTAAAAGTGGGAAGATTATTTTCGGCTCAGAAATTAAGAGCATTTTAGCTCACTCCGATATTCAAAAAGAGATAGATCTGGAATCCCTTGACCATTATTTTAGCCTTTATCGCGTCCCCTTGCCCAAAACAATTTTTAAGAATATTTTTGGTTTAAATCCAGCCGAAATGCTAATTTTGGATAAAAATAAAATCATAAAGAAAAAATACTGGGAAATTAAATTTGAAGAAAACAAAAATATATCAGAAGATGAGGCGGCCGGACAGCTCCTTAATGTTTTAAAAAGCTCTTTAAAAAATCGAATTCCTTATAATAAATCATATGGTTTTTGCCTTTCGGGAGGAGTAGATAGCGGCATTACTTTAGCCCTGGCCAGCCAGCTCTCTTTCAAAAAACCAATAAAAACCCTTACCGTAAATTTTGAGAATGACTCCAATCCTGACCCATTTTTTGCCAAAAGATTAGCCAAACTTTTTAAAACAGACCATAATGAATTCTGGGTTTCCAAAAAGGATTTTTTAAAAAATTTTTACGAATTAGCCGAAGTTTTTGACCAGCCCCGAGCCTGTAATCCAGCTATATATCTTTTAATTAAAAAGATTGACAGGAAAGCAAAAATTATATTTAGCTCCGAGGGCGGCGATGAGTGCTTCGGGGGTTATGGCCGGCATATTCTGGCCTCGGGAATTTCGCAGTTGGGAGGAATAAATTTACTTCAAGAAATTAAAAAAAGAAAAATAAACCAATTTACTCCTTTAGAAAAAAAATTTCTTGGTTATATGCTTATCAATTCTGACATTCTTAACCGAGAATTTCAGGACTCAATCGAACTTAAAGAATGGCAATGGCTGCCCGACTATTATCTCCCGGGATTTAGGGAGGAAGAAAAAGAGGAGCTTTTATCGCCAATTTTTAAAAATTTAATTCCAAAATTTAACCTCAATCAATTTTTTAAAGAAAAATACATCGGCGGTCTAAAAGCAAAGAATCTTCTAAATCGAGTTTTAGAGCTGGACTTTAAAAAAGAATTACCGGAAAACGGTTTAAGGTTATGGGAAGAGTGTTCAGCATTTTTTCAAAAAGAAATAAGATATCCCTTTCTTGATATAAACTTAATCCAATTTGCTGCCAGTTTGCCGGTGAATATGAAAATAAGAGAGTTCACAAAAAAATATATTTTAAAGAAAATCGCTCTTAATTTTTTGCCCAAGGAGATTTTTGAAAGAGAAAAAAGCGGTCTATCTGCTCCCTATCATTATTGGTTAAATTCTTTGCAAAAAGAAGTAAAAGATATTCTTTCTTTTCCCAGAATAAAAAAGCACAACTTTTTTAATCCCGAATTCATCGCGGATTTTCTTAGAAAATCCTATTCTAATAATGGTAAAGAAATGGTTCTGAACCCCCACCTCCGGGCCAGGAATGAAATAAATATGAGCAAAATTTGGGGGCTGATAAATTTTCAACTCTGGTGGGAGAAATATTTTAAATAATAAATTACTTTAGACTTTATGACAAAAATTTTATTTATTGAACCGCCAAAAGATGCCAATATTGCTGAATCTCGCTCCAAGGATTACGAGTACATTACTCCTTTGTGGGCTTTAGCTCTGGCTACCTATCTGAAAGAAAGAATTCCTAATTTAAAAATCAAAATAATTGACGGGAGAATTGGAAAATTTGGCGAGACGAAAGAAATTATTGAAGAAATTAAAGAGCAAAAGCCGGATTTTATCGGAATAAGTCCTAAATTTACCAACTATTCAAATGCTCTGGAAGCAGCCAGAGTGGGAAAGAAGGTTGGGGCAAAAATAATTTTAGGGGGCGCTCACGCTCTTCATTTGAGAAAAGAAATTTTAACTCAGCGGGGACCAAATTCTGCTGACTATTGTATTGATGCCATTGTGCAGTTTGACGGAGAAAGGGCCTTATATGAGTATATTTCGGGGAAGCCCTTATCTAAAATTAATAACTTAGTTTACTGTCAGAATAATAAAATAAAAGAAAATCCAATAGTTAATCTAAATTTAGATTCTCTGCCGGTTTGCAATAGAGATTTTCTTAATTTAAAAAGAGATTACTTTAAAAAAAGAAGAACCTTAATTATCTATTCCCAGAAAGGCTGTTCCTGGCGGGAGAAAACCGGAGGTTGTCTTTTTTGCGCTTTGATGGATATTAGTTTAAGATTAAGAGACCCGGAGAAAATCTGGCAGGAGATAAATTTTTTAAACAAAAAATATCATTTAGATTCAATCTGGGACAGCGCTGAAAATTTATTAAGCGATTTGGGTTGGTTTTATAGATATCATAAGATTTCTTTCAAATACCCCCAAAAACCGGGAATGAAAATTTTTATGAGAATGGACAGGGTTAATGAAGAGACCGCCAAGATGCTGAAGGATTTAAAGGTTATTGAAGCCATTGTCGGGATAGAAAGCGGCTGTCCTTTAACCTTGAAAACCATGAGAAAAGGAGAGGCGGTGGAGCAAAACAGAAGAGCAATTGAGCTTTTGCACAGATGCGGAGTCAAAACCTTTCACTGTTTTATTCTGGGAGCCCCGGAAGAATCTAAAAAAACAATTTTAGAGACGATGAATTTTATTAAGGAATTAAACAAAGATAAGAAAAATATTACCGGAACCAGGATTAATGTTTTGATGCCCTTTCCCGGTTCTTGCGCCTGGCAGATGCTGGTGGAGAGAACCGGTCAAAAATATAAGGGAAAAGATATGATTGATTGGCGAGAAGTATCCAGGGACTGGATAAAAAACTTCTGCAACATCTCATTACAAGATTTTGGAAAAATGCTGGAAAAAGCAAGAAAACTAATTTAGCTTTATCCCGCACCTTTCAGAATACTCAGTCTCCTCTGCGGCGGGGATGAATGATCGTTAATAAATCCTTTCGGTGGGGTCTAAAACCCCGCTGAAAGGTGCGGGATTTATTATTCTAAATGAAAGATATGAAGATTTTAAAAGAGATGGATCCGCACATCCCTCTGATAATTACCTCTCTTTGCAATAATAATTGCCTTTTTTGTACGTGCAAATTACTTTGTGGCTCTCGTGGTGATTTAAATTCAATAAATCCATCAACAGAAAAAGTGAAGATTGCCATTAAGAATGCTTTTTATAAAACAAGAAATGCCAATGATAGAATTTTAAAATTAACCGGGGGAGAGGTTACCATTCGTCCAGATTTTTTGGATTTAATTTCTTTCGCTAAAAAAGTTGGATTTGAGAGAATTAGAATAATGACTAATGGAAGAAAATTTGCCGATAAGAAATTTTTAAAAGAAGCAATAAAAAGAGGTTTAAATTGTTTTGACTTCGCCCTGCATGATTCCGATAGAGAGTCGCATGAGAGAATTACTCGAGTTCCCGGCTCTTTTCGGGAGACTGTTTCGGGCATTAAAAATTGCGCGACTTTTTCTTCCAATAGCAATATAAAAATGGAAATCGGGGTAAATACTATTATAAATAAATTTAATTGTTCCCGGCTTTTAAAAATTGGGGTGTTTTTGCATAATTTGGGAATAAAACGTTGGGCCCTAATGGAGCTTTTTCCGGGCGGGAAGCCGGAGGATTCTTTTGGGACATACCGCGAGTTCGCCCCAAATTTAATAGAATTATCTTTATACTTAAACAATCACCTGGATAGATTCGCTCATTTAATCAATCAAATTGACTTGCATGATTTTCCTTGGTGCTTATTTGAACCAAAAATATTTAAAATGAAGAATATTATTTTTGCTAACATCTTAAACAAGCGAGATTATTCTCAGTCAAAAATAATAGGACCTTCTCCAAAAACGGAAGTGACAAAAAAATCAGAAAATAGAAAGATAACAATACCCCATAATCCGGAAAAAACGAAATTTTATTTTTGTGAAAAATGCATATATTTCGGCGATTGCACCGGGATAATGAAATATTATTTTAAGCTATTTGGAAATAAGGAGATAAAAATTCTTGCTCAAAAACACAATTTATTAAGACAATAAAAGTTTTAAAATCGATTCTTTTTAATATGGAAAACACAAATAAAATTAAAAGTCTTCTAAAAATAGATTGTCCCAAGATAACCAGGGTTATTACAGATTATCTTAGAAATAAATCTAAAATGGAAAAAAAGACCAGGGTAATTTTGGGGCTTTCCGGCGGAATAGATTCGGCGGTTTCGGCCCATCTTTGCAAATTGGCCGGTCTGGATTTGTATGTTTGTCTGCTGCCTTATAAACCCCAATCCTGGTGGAAAGACGAACCCAATCAGGGAAAAAACACTGAACTGATAATTAAAGCGCTTAAAATTCCCCAAAATAGGATAATTTCTATGGATATTTCCTCTTTTGTAGACCCCCTCTTTAAAAATTTAGAGGCAGTATTTAATAAAAATAAAATAAGATTTAACGAACCTTTTATCCTGACAACCCTCCAAAGCAGAGAAAGATTAAATTTATTAAATTTTTTAGCAGAATACTTAGATGGCTTAGTGGTTGGAACGGGAAATATCTCCGAAGCCCTTTTGCATTATCGGACAAATTTTGGGCATCTTTCCGGAGATGTTCAACCTGTCGGTAATCTTTTTAAGACTCAAATCTTTGATATGGCAAAATATTTAAAAATTCCCGAAAAATATCTTCAGGAAACCGTTCCCAGTGCAGAGTTGCACAAAGGCAGGAGTGGGAAAATATTTCCAATAAAATATCGAGAGGCCGATCCAATTATGTATCTTTATTTATGCAAATATCCTGAAAAAGAAGTCGTAAAAGAATTTGGTTTTAATGGGAAAATAGTCCGCCTTATTTTTAAAAGAGTAAGGCATAAACTTTGGCTCAGGGAGGGCGAATGGGGCTATTGTAAGTTTGAGTTTTTTAAGGTGTCCGATGCATTTGACGCCAGGGAAAAAAACCTTCTAATATCCAATCTCTATAAAAAGGAGAGATAAACTTTTTAAATGCTTTAGAATAATGTCTTATGGTAAAAATTTTATTTATCGAAGTTCCCGAAGATTATCCTACCCTAAAATCTCAGCTTGCAGAAATGCCCCCCCTGTGGGCTTTGTCTCTGGGAACTTATTTAAAAGTAAAGATTCCCGGCATTAGAATTAAAATAATTGATGGGAAATACTCTGAATTTAAAAAAATAAAGGCCAAAATAGCTGACTATAAACCTGATTTTGTTGGGCTTGGCCCAAAAATCCAAACTTATTCCAATACATTAAGAATTAGCCATTTTTCTAAAAAGCTCGGGGCGAAAGTAATTTTGGGCGGAATCCACGCTACAAATTTAAGAAGAGAAATCTTAAAAAACCGAGGGAAATATTCGGAGGATTACTGCGTTGATGCAATAATCCAGGGGGACGGAGAAAAAGCTCTTTATGAGTATATTTCCGGAGAATCCCTTTCAAAGATTAATAATTTAGTTTACCTCAGCAAAGAAGAAGAAATAAAAGAAAACCCGGTCGAATATTTAGATTTAGATTCCCTGCCGATTATTAATAGGGACTTGGTCAATTTAAGAAAAGATTATTTTAAAAAGGGGCAGCCAAGAATGGTGAATATTTATACTCAAAAGGGGTGCAGATGGAAAGTAACCCCTGGAGGGAGGTGCCTTTTTTGTTCCCTGACTGATTCGATAGTAAGATTGAGGAGTCCGGAAATAATCTGGCAAGAAATTAAATATCTAAGGGAAAGATATGATGCCGAAATAGTCTGGGATGGAGTGGACCGTTTTTTAAATAGCCAAGAGTGGTTTGAAGAATTTTATCAGCGGTCTTTCTCTTTTTTTCCGTCTAAAAGGCCCAAATTGATAGTTTGTCTGCGAACCAATGAGATAAACGAAAAAATAGCCAAAATGTTGAAAAAATTAAACGTTTATGAAGTTATGCTGGGCCTGGAAAGCGGTTGTCCCCTAATGTTAGTAAATTTAAACAAGGGGCAAACAATCAATCAGCATAAAAATGCCCTCAGACTTCTTCATAAATACAACATAAAAACTCGCCATTACTTTGTGATTGGGACACCGGGAGAAACTATGGAAACTGCCCTTCAGACTTTAAAATATGCCAGAAATCTGGCTCGAAGTAAAAATGTTTCAGCCACCCTGATGGTTAAATTAAGACCCTATCCCGGTTCCCGGGCCTGGAAAATGTTGCTTGAAAAAACCGGCAAAAAATATATAGGAAAAGATATTGTCAGCACTTCTGATATAGTAGAAGATTGGTTAAAGAATTTTTGCAAGATTACTTCCGAAGACCTTAAAGTTTTAAATAAAATAGTCCGCTCTTTTTCTTTTTTAAGTGCTTTAGAATAATATCTTATGAAAAAAATTTTATTTATCATTGGTCCCTCTTTTTTCAATACTTTAGATTTTAAAAGCTTAAAATGAAATTTAGCTGGAGACAAATTAATAAGATAAGAAATTATTTGCCGGCTTTTATATATGATTACCAAAAAATCCGTAATCAAGTTTCGGGTTTAAAAAAGAAGCTTCCCCGAAATATTAGAATTTTTTATTCAATAAAAGCCAATCCCGATATTTCTATTGTTAAAATAATGAGGATTTTTGGGTTGGGAGGAGAAATAGTTTCTTTAGGAGAATTCTTGGCGGCAAGAAGAGCTGGCATAAAAAATAAAGATATTATTTATGCCGGAGCATTTAAGACAGACGAAGAATTAAGAAAAACAATTCAGGAGAAAATAGGATTACTCAGCCTGGAATCATTTCGGGAGGCAGGGAGGGCAAATGAAGCGGCAAAACGACAAAAGAAAATTCAGAAAGTTCTTTTGAGAATTTGTACCGGGCAAAGAAAAAATCAATTTAAAAAATATTTTTCTTTTACTTATGGCGTTCCAGTGGAAGATCTTTCCCGGATTCTTCCCCAATTTAAAAAATTGAAAAATCTTAACCTAGCTGGACTTCATCTTTACGAAGGGAGTCGAATCTTGGATGAAAAATTTCTTCTTGAAAAAACCGAAGAATTATTCAGATTAATCAATGATTCAGAAAAAAAATTTAAGATTAATTTACAGACAATTGATATTGGAGGTGGATTTGGCATCGGAAATTTTCCTTTAAAAGAATATGGAGAAGGACTTAAAAAATTAATAAAAAAATTTCATTTTGAAAACCGGGAAATTATTTTAGAGTTGGGCAGATATTTGATAGCCGGGGCTGGAGTTTTTGTTACCCAGGTAATTGAAAAAAAGGAAACAGCGCAAAGAAAATATTTAATCGTTAGGGGCTTAATGAACAGTCTTTTAAGGGTTTTTGACCCCAAGGGCGGAAAGGGGAGAGTTATTGAGAATTTTAAAGATTATCCCATCTCGGTTTTGCAAAAAAAGCGAAGCGCCCAAACCGAGAAAGTTCGGATTTGCGGTCAATTATCATCAACGGTTGATTCTTTTGGGCTAGAAATTGAGTTGCCGAAGCTCAATGAGGGGGATTTCATTTTAATTCACAATACCGGCGGATATGGATTAACCCAATCTTTTTCTTATTTTGGCAGTCGAGAAATGGCCGCCGAGTTTTTATTTATCAATAATGATTTAAAATTGATTAGAAAAAAAGGTAGACCGGAAGATTTTTTGAATAATCAAATATATTGACCAAATATGAGAAAATTTGATTTAGATTTATTTAGAAAAATCACCTATGTTCATTTTTTGACCGATTACGGCGGCAATGATTTTGTCTATCCCCCTCTTTTCGTCCGAGACAGTTTTAACGAAGAAAAAAAACTAAGGGATTATTTAGAGAATATAAAGAGAAGGTTTTCGGACATCGTTAAAGGAGTAAATATTTATGTTCATTTTCCTCTCTGCCGGTATAAGTGTACTTTTTGCCGTCAATTCTGCTTTGCCTGCAGAGACTCCAAGATTTACAACGAATACCTTAATCTTCTAATAAAGGAATTAAGAATGTGGGTCGGGGCAATGGAAACAGGTGGAAAGCTTAAAATCAAAAGTCTCTATCTTGGCGGCGGAACCCCTACCAATTTTGATTTAAGAAGATTTTTCTACCAGATTGCCAAATTTATAAATTTAAACAATGCCGAGCAAATAGAAGTTGAATCAACCATGGACGCTCTTTTAGATGTAGAAAAGCTGTCCTTTTTTAAAGAAAATAAATGGAACCAAAAAGTCAGATTGCTAATAGGAGTTCAAAGTTTTAATCAAAAAGTCCTGACGAACTGCAATCGTTTTCCTTATCAAAAGAGAATTTACCAAAAAATTATGGAAAACATTCGGCAAAGTAAAATTCCTGTGGTAGGGTTTGATTTAATGATGGGTTTGCCCGGACAAAGCGAAGGGAGCTTCATTAGGGATTTAAAATTTTTGATAGATCAGGGGATAGAATTAATTCATCCCTATACTTTTTCAAAAAGTCCTCTTACTCTTTTATGGAAAAAAGAAAAAGTGGTTATCCAAAAAGAACGGAGAAGGGTCAAGGAAGCTTTCTATCGGGCAATGAATATTTTAGCCTCGAAAGACTATCAATTTACCGGAGGAGAGTGGGTATTAAATAAAAGCAAGAAACTTTTAAGTCATCAGCACTTCAATTTATTAAGTTCTCCTTATGAAAAGGAATTGAGATATTTTGCTATTCCTATTGGTCCGTCGGCTGAGGGACTCTTGCCGTTTTACGGTAAATTTGGCGCCGTGGTCCGAAATGTCAACGACCTAAATATTTACAAGAAGAAAATTCTCAATAACAATTTTGCCGTTGAAAAAATATGGAAAATTAAAAACGAAAAGGACTTAAAAAGAAGGGGATTGGTAAGAATTATGAGATTTCCTCTCCTTGATAAAAAACCTTACCAAAAAAAATATGGCGAAGATCCAGAAGAAGATTTTCCCGAAGAATTTAAATTATTAGAAAAAACCCTGACTCGACTCGGCAAATTTGAGAGAGAAAGAGACGTCATAAATTTTAAGAATAACCTAGGAGGACACTTGATCCTTTCTAAAGTTTTTTACAGTCCCGAAGTTTTGAAAAGATGCAAAAAAGTTATCGAAGAAAAATATAAAAATCTCGATTTCGATTTAAGTTTCCTTCCCCACAACGAGGATTTTTTCATAAAAAAAACATGAAAAAATTTGATTTAGATTTATTCAAAAAAATTACTTATATTCATTTTTTGACAGATTATAGTAGTAACGATTTTCCTTATCCTCCTCTTTTTGTCCGGGATGATTTTAACGAAGAAAAAGAATTAAGAGATTATCTTAAAAATATCAAAAAAAGATTTTCCGAAATCTCCGGCCTAAACATCTACGTCCATTTTCCCTTCTGCAAATATAAATGTGTTTTCTGCCGTCAATTCAGTTTTGCCTGCCAGGATTTTAAACTTTACGACGAATATCTTGAGCTCTTAATCAAAGAATTAAAAATGTGGGTTGAGGCTATGAAATTGAAAGGAAAAGCAAAAATCAGGAGCATTTACCTTGGAGGAGGAACTCCCACCAATTTTGATTTAAAGAAATTCTTTTATAAAATTTCGGAATTTATTGATTTAAAAAGCATTGAACAAATTGATATTGAATCAACGCTGGATCCTTTATCAAATCCAAAAACACTCTCTTTTTTAAAGAGATTGAAACTAAATCAGAAATCAAGATTGGTTATGGGTGCCCAAAGTTTCAATGAAGAAGTTTTAAAAGCCTGCAATCGTTATCCATATCAAAAGAGAATTTTTCGGGAGGTCATGAAGAATATAAAAAAGAATAAAATTCCGGTTGTGGGGATTGATTTAATGGCCGGTCTTCCCCTCCAAACTGAAGAGAGTCTTATCAAAGATGTAAAATTTATAATAAACGAGAAAGTCGAAGCAATTCATCTATATGTATTTTGTAAAAATCCTTTAACTCCTTTGTGGAATAAAAATAAAAAGACCAGCCAGAAAGAAAGAGAAATGGTTAAAGAAACTTATGGTTTAGCCAGGCGAATTATTGAATCCAATGATTATCCATTTACCGGCGGAGAATGGATACTAAGACGAGATAAAAAATTTTTGAATTATCAGCAAGTTTTTATAGGATCTCCATTCGAAGAGAAGGAAGATCCCTTCAATATCTCTATCGGTCCATCGGCCGGCGGGAGATTACCTTTTTATTCTGATGATAAATTTTGTGCCGACATCCGCAATGTCAGTGATTTGAACATCTATAAGCAAAAAATTCTAAATCAAAATTTTGCTATTGAAAAAATCTGGAAATTTAAAGATGAAACAGAGCTGAAAAGAAAGGGTCTGGTTAGAATTATGAGATATTCCTTTCTTGACAAAAGACCGTATATCAAGAAATACGGTGCCGATCCCGAAAAAGATTTCCCTCAAGAATTTGAATTTTTAGAGAAAACCTTAACCAGACTCGGCAAATTTGAGAGAAAAAGAGACGTCATAAATTTTAAGAATAACCTAGGAGGACACTTGATCCTTTCTAAAGTTTTTTACAGTCCCGAAGTTTTGAAAAGATGCAAAAAAGTTATCGAAGAAAAATATAAAAATCTCGATTTCGATTTAAGTTTCCTTCCCCACAACGAGGATTTTTTCATAAAAAAACATGAAAAAATTTGATTTAGATTTGTTCAAAAAAATTACTTTCATTCATTTTTTGACAGATTATAACAGCAATGATTTTATTTACCCCCCGCTTTTTATTTGGGATAATTTTAACGAAGATGCCAAATTAAAAAATTACCTGGAACATATTAAAGAAAAGAATTTGAAAATTGCAAAGAACATCAACATCTATGCCCATTTCCCCTTTTGTAAATATAAATGTGCTTTTTGCCGTCAATTCTGCTTTGCCTGCCAGGATTCTAAACTTTACGACGAATATCTTGAGCTCTTAATCAAAGAATTAAAAATGTGGGCTGGGGCGATGGAAGCAAGGGAAAAGCTTAAAATTAGGAGCATTTATCTAGGAGGAGGAACCCCGACCAATTTTGATTTAAAAAAGTTCTTTTATGCCGTTTCTGAATTTATAGATTTGAAGAATGCCGAACAAATTGATATTGAGTCTACTCTGGATGCGCTTTTGGACCCTCAAAAATTAACTTTTCTCAAAGAACTAAATTTAAATCAAAAAGTCAGACTGATGGTAGGCGCTCAAAGTTTTGATGAAGGGGTTTTAAGGGAATGCAATCGCTATCCCCATCAGAGAAGAATTTATCGAAGAGTTATAAAAAACATAAGAAAAATCGGAATTCGGGAGTGGGGTATCGATTTAATGATTGGTTTGCCAGGGCAGAGCAAAGAAAGCTTTATTAAAGATTTAAAATTTTTAGTAAAAGAAAGGGTGGAGATTATTCATGTCTATATCTTTTTAAAAACTCCATTAACCATTTACGGAATTGAAAAAGAAAAAATAAAAATAAGTGCGAGAGAAAGAAAGGGAATAAGAGAATCCATTATTCTGGCGGGTAAAATTTTATTTGAAAATAACTATCAACACACGGGAGGAGATTGGATTTCTAATGAGAGCAGAAAACTTCTAAATTATCAACAACTTCACCTTTCTTTCCCCTTCAAAAAAGGGGGGAATCCCCTTAATATTCCCGTTGGTCCTTCGGCCCGAGGAGTTTTACCAATTTTTTGTGGATTTGATACCATTATCCAAAATACTAACAATCTTGACATTTACAGACAAAAAATTTTAAATAATAAATTTGCCGTTGATTGGGCTTGGAAGATAAGAAATCCCGTTCTTTTTGAAAAAAGAAAGGGATTAATTAGGGCCCTGAGATATGGTCATTTTGATAAAAAACACTATATCAGGAGATATGGCACCGATCCCGAAAAAGAATTTCCCCAAGAATTCGAGTTTTTGGAAAAAATCTTAACCGGGCTTGGAAAATTTGAAAGAAAGGGAGACATTTTAAAATTTAAGGAAAATATTGGAGGATATCTAGTCCTTTCTAAGGTTTTCTATAGCCCAAAGATTTTAAGAAAATGCCGGGCAGTTATTGAAAAAAAATACAAAAATTTAGATTTTGATTTAAGTTTTTTGCCTCATAATGAGGATTTTATATGAGATTTGATTTAGATTTGTTTAAAAAAATTACTTACATCCATTTTTTAACCGATTATGACAGCAATGATTTTCCTTACCCCCCTCTTTTTATCTGGGACGATTTTAAAGAAGAGAGAAAGCTAAGAAATTATCTAAAAAGGATTAAAGAAAGATTATCAGAAGTTGATGGTTTAAACATCTATGCCCATTTCCCCTTTTGCAAATATAAATGTGCTTTTTGCCGTCAATTCTGCTTTGCCTGCCAGGATTCTAAACTTTACGACGAATATCTTGAGCTCTTAATCAAAGAATTAAAAATGTGGGCTGGGGCGATGGAAGCAAGGGAAAAGCTTAAAATTAGGAGCATTTATCTAGGAGGAGGAACCCCAACCAATTTTGATTTAAAAAAGTTCTTTTATGCCGTTTCTGAATTTATAGATTTGAAGAATGCCGAACAAATTGATATTGAGTCTACTCTGGATGCGCTTTTGGACCCTCAAAAACTAACTTTTCTCAAAGAACTAAATTTAAATCAAAAGACCCGGCTTTTAATAGGCGTCCAGAGCTTTGACCGGAAAGTTCTGAAAGAGTGCTATCGCTATCCCTACCAGAAAAGAATTTACCCCGAGGTGATGAAAAATATTGAAAAAATTGAAATCCCGGCCGTAGGCATTGATCTAATGGTTGGTTTGCCGAGACAAACCAAAGAAAGCTTTATTGAAGATTTAAAATTCATAATAAGAAAGGGGATTAAAATAATTCATATCTATATTTTCCTTAAAACTCCCTTAACCATTTTGGGGCGGAAAGATAAAGCGGTTAGCCAGACGGAAAGGAAAAACATAAGAGAGAGCTTTGGTTTGGCTAAAAATATTTTGATTTCCAGCGGTTACCAATTTACCGGTGGAGATTGGATCCTTGGAAAGAATAAGAAATTTTTAAATTACCAGCAATTTTATTTGGGTGTTCCATTCAAGAGAAAAAAAGATCCCTTTTTAATTTGTGTAGGTCCTACGGCTCGGGGGATTTTACCCTTTTATTCTGAAATTGGAGCTACGGTCGAGAATACTAACGACTCGAATCTTTATAGGCAGAAAATTTTGAATGAAAAATTTGCCATCGAAAAAATCTGGAAAATTAAAAATAAAAAATTTTTTAAAATAAAAGATTTAATCAGAACTTTAAGATACGGTTTCTTTGATAAAAATGAGTATGCAGAAAAATATGGCAGGGATCCGGAAAAAGAATTTCCCCAAGAATTCGAGTTTTTGGAAAAAACCTTAACCGGGCTTGGAAAATTTGAAAGAAAGGGGGACACTTTAGAATTTAAAGAAAATATCGGCGGGCACTTAATTCTCTCAAAGGTTTTTTATGAACTCGAAGTTTTGAGAAAATGTAAAGAAATCATCAAAAAAAAATATAAAAATTTAGATTTCGATTTAAGTTTTCTGCCTCACAACGAGGATTTTATATGAAAATATGCCCAAATTAATAAAAATGGCGGTAATCTTTCTTGGCTATGGCTGTAATAACCATTGTCGATTCTGCGTTTATTACTGGAAAAGAAATTATCCATCAAAAAATACCGGGGAAGTAAAAAGGGAGATATTACTGGCAAAGAAAGATAATAAAAAATGTTTAGAATTTATGGGGGGAGAGCCCACCATAAGGGACGACATTTTGGATTTGATAAGATTCGCCAAAAATCTAAATTTTAAAAGAATTATTCTTTCGACAAACGGCCGAATGTTCTCATACCCGGATTTCACTAAAAAAATAATCGAAGCCGGTTTAGATGCTGTCATTTTTTCAATTCACGGACATAATGCTAAAATTCATGATTATTTGACCGGAGTACGGGGAAGTTTTAATCAAACCATCCGGGGTTTAAATAATCTTTTTAAAATGGGGTTTAGCGACATCCGTTCGAATACCATGATTGTAAAACAAAATTTTCGATATTTACCAAGAATTGGAAAATTTATTGCCGCTCGGAGAATTAAAAATTCGGATTTTATTTTCCCTTACTGTAATAAGGGTGGATCTTATTATCGGTTCTACAAAATTGTTCCCAAAATTTCTCAAGCTGCTCCATATATCAAAAAATGTTTTGATTTTGGCAGAAAAAATCATCTAAACTGGTCAGCCAGACACTTGCCTCTTTGTTTTTTTCACGACTATCTCAGTCAAATTAGCGAATTAAGAGATAAAAGAATGGTTATTTCCCGAATAGATACCGATTCTCGAACCTTTGATTTTGTGGGGCAGCAAAAAAATGAAAGGATTAAAACTAAAAAATGTAAAGGTTGTAAATTATATAATATTTGCGACGGTTTTTTTAAAGAATATTTTAAACATTACGGTGATGAAGAACTAAAACCAGTATTTAAAAGTTTCAATAAAAAAATAAAAATTAATTTTAGAAACATAGCATAACGATTATCATTTACTAAAAATGAAAATTGCCTGCCCAATCTCAAAATTAACCGAAATTGAACCGCTCGCTGAGGCTGGGGCGGACGAATTTTATTGCGGAATTTTATATGGTAAGGAAAGAATAAATTGCAGGCCAGCTACAAGCAAATTTAATTTCAAAAATTTAGAAGAATTAAAAAGGGCAATTGAGATCTCTCACTCTTTTAATAAAGATATCTGGTTAGTTATTAATTATCGTATGCCGTTTAGTTTCCCATTTAGCCAAAAAGGGAAATCAATGGTCAAAAATGGCTTGGAATTATTTAAGGAAGCAGCAAAATTAGGAGTCGACGGTGTTATAGTGGCTGATCTTCCCCTTTTATTGGAGATACTTTCTTTTTCGCCAAGACCAGAAAATATTAAGTTGGCATGCTCCACTATGTTGCCAGTTTTAAATTCGCAGTCTATTAATTTTTTCAAAAAATTAGGCTACCAGAGAATGATTTTAGATAGACAAATGACAGTTAAGGAAATTCAAAGTATTGATAAAAAAGTCGAAGACATTGAGTTAGAAATTTTTACTAATTGCGAATGTCTTTACCTGGATGGATTTTGCAAGCTTGAGGCAATTGGATTAGAACATTTTAGTTCGGGGCAAGATCGGGTTCCTTGCCGATTTCCTTTCAATTTTACTATTCCTCACTCTAATTTAAATAAAAAAAGCGGGAAAGAAATTATTTCTTCTTTAAGGCGAAATACTACCTGGATGCCGTTAACAAGATGGTATTTGTCAAGCTTGTTTCACTTTATTAAATTAAGAAATGTTTTAATATTGAAAGTAACAGCTCGAGGAATTCCCCTTATGTATTTAGTGCCCGTTGTCAAGGCTTTTAAACTGGCCTCGAATTTTTTAGTTAATAGTCGGCCCAGCCACAAAGATTATTTGAATTTTTGCAAAAAAGAATTGGGATTATTTTTCAAATATGATTTTAAAGATGGCTATATGAATCCGTTCTAAATATTAATTAGCTAAAAACAGATATCTAAACCAGGTAAGAGAATTGATAAGAATGAAAACCCTGACGCATTCAAGACATTTTATCGGGCCCCCCGAAATAAATGCAGATCAACGAAAATTATATGTTCAATCTTTCGGCAAGATTCAAAATCGATCTCGGCTATCAATGTAATAATCATTGTCGTTTTTGCATTAATTCGGAAAAAAGAACGCTTCCCCCGAAAACCACCGAGGAAGTTAAAAAGGAAATAATTCTCGCCAGACAAAACAATATCATTTCTCTAGAACTTTTAGGCGGGGAACCAACTATTAGACCCGACATTATTGAGATAATTAAATTTGCTACAAAAATGGGATTCAGAAGAATCCTTTTAGAAACAAATGGCCGCATGCTTTCTTATCTAAATTTCGCTAGAAAAATAGTTGGAGCCGACCCCCTCAATATTATGTTTTCAATTCATGGCCATAATGCAAAAATGCATGATTTTTTAACCAGAACGCCCGGAAGCTTTTATCAACTAATGAAGGGGTTGGAAAATCTTAGGCGATTGAATTTTCAAAACTTAACCTCAAATACAATAGTGACAAAATATAATTACAGATATTTATTTCAAATTGGAAAATTTATTTACAGCCAAGGAATTAAAGATTCTAATTTTATTTTCCCTTACTGCAATAGCGGCCAAGCTTATTATAATTTCGAAAAAATTGTTCCTAAAATTTCCCGGGTTACACCCTTTCTCCGGGAGTGCCTAAAAATAAGCAAGGAAAAGAGTCTTAACTGGAAAATTGGAAATTTCCCTCTCTGTGGTATTTATGATTATCTAAATTATATGGGAAGATCATCGGAAAAAGAAAAAATAATTTCAAGAAAAAACATTAACTCTAATTCTAATTTAGCTCTTCCATTAAAAAAAGAAAAAATAAAAACTAAAAGATGTAATAATTGCAAGTTACATAATATTTGCGATGGTATCTTTAAGGAATATTTTAGCAGATATGGCGATAGAGAACTTAAACCGGTGCCTCAAAGCTTTATATTAAAAAACAAAAAAATTAATTTCAGCTGTTAATCTTTTAATAATCTTTTAATTTATGAAAGGAACAAAAGTCTTATTTATTGAATCTCCCTTGGATACTTTTCTCGGGGGCAGAGAGCAGCCAGTATTAATTAGATTATATTAAGTAAACAAAAAAATGAAAAGAGCAGTAATTTATTTAGGCTATCAATGTAATAATTATTGTCGGTTTTGTACTAATTTGGGCGGAAGACAAATTTACAGAACTACTTCCGAGATAAAAAAAGAAATAATTTTGGCTCACCAACATAAAAATACAATTTTGGATTTTATAGGAGGCGAACCAACGATCAGACCGGACTTTATTGATTTGATTAAATTTGCCGGAGAATTAAGGTTTCAAGGAATCTCATTAACAACTAATGGCCGCATGTTTTCTTATTATGAGTTTGCAAAAAAGATGGCGAGGTTAAATTTGACCGAAATTATTTTTTCTATTCACGGACCCAATGCCAAAATTCATAATTTCTTAACTCGAGTTCCGGACAGCTTTGAACAAACTCTCCGTGGTATAAATAATTTAAGAAAGTTAGGATTAGAAAACATTAAGTCAAATACCGTAATTGTAAAGCAAAATTATCAATATTTGCCAGAAATTGCCAAATTTTTGAAAAATCGAGGCGTAAAAAGTTCTGAATTTACTTTTCTGGATACTTCTACTGGCGGAGCTCATCGATATTTTAAAAATTTAGTTCCTCAAATATCTCTCGTTGCCCCGAAATTAAAAACTTGTTTGAGCTTAAATAGAGAAAATACAGTAGCTAATTTTCCTCTTTGCCATTTTAACAAATATCTAAACCAGGTAAGAGAATTGATAAGAATGAAAATCCCGATGCAATCAAGACATTTTATCGGGTCATCCGAAATAAATATGGATCAATATAGAAGTAAAAATTTGAAAGTTAAAACGAAAAAGTGCATTAACTGCAAACTCAATAATCTTTGTGAGGGAATTTCTAAAGAATATTACCAATATTATGGCGACGAGGAACTTAATCCAATAATATAAAGGTGGTACTTGCAACAAGGCAGAAAAACAAAATTGTTAATTACACTGAAAATTACATGCTTGATCTTTCGGCAAGATTCAAAATCGATCTCGGCTATCAATGTAATAATCATTGTCGTTTTTGCATTAATTCGGAAAAAAGAACGCTTCCCCCGAAAACCACCGAGGAAGTTAAAAAGGAAATAATTCT
>Ga0315282_10004041_pt1 | contig 25836 bp, 24 predicted proteins | sample YL17G07_20_MG_FD_203693 | JGI IMG/M metagenome (GOLD analysis project Ga0315282, IMG submission 203693) | Sediment microbial communities from Yellowstone Lake, YNP, Wyoming, USA - YL17G07_20 | ecosystem: Environmental > Aquatic > Freshwater > Lake > Sediment | place: USA: Wyoming | collected... | reverse complement strand
AATCTTATAGTTGAACTGGCGGGAGTCAGTAATATCAGTGACGCTATCAGTCAAATCGGCGCCACTCCACTTTTGGATTTTCGCGAAGTGCAGCAGAATGGAACGTCGACAACTTTCATTCCTACCAATTTGACCGGACGCTATATAACGGGGGCACAGCTGACTTTTGACTCCACCACCAGGGCGCCGCAAGTTTCCATCTCGTTCAATGATCAAGGTTCGCAAATTTTTGCCATGGCTACTGAACGGAATGTTGGAAAGCCTCTCGCTATTTTTTTAGATAACGTTTTGATTGAGGCTCCAGTCGTCAAGCAAAAAATTACCGGTGGTCAGGCGCTTATCACCGGACATTTTACAATTAATGACGCCAAGCTCTTAGTCGAAAGATTTAACGCCGGAGCGCTGCCGGCGCCTATTACATTAATTAACCAGCAAACAATCAGTGCTAGCCTGGGAATAGATTCACTTAAAAAAATAATCGTTGCCGGCGTGATCGGCACGCTTTTGGTGATGATTTTTATGATTTTTTATTACCGCTTGCTTGGGCTTTTTGCTTCCTTGGCGCTTACAATTTATATCGCTTTGACTTTGTCCGTCTTTAAGCTGATTCCTATCACTCTCTCATTGGCCGGCTTGGCTGGTTTTATCCTCACCATCGGCATGGCTGTAGACGCCAACATTCTCATATTTGAAAGGATAAAAGAGGAGCTCCGGCATGGACTTTCAAAAACAAGCGCTCTGCACGAGGGTTTCAAAAGAGCCTGGCCGTCAATACGCGACTCCAACACTTCAACTATCATTACGGCTGTAATTCTTTATTACTTCACTTCGAGCTTCGTGCGCGGCTTTGCGCTGACTCTACTCATCGGCGTAATTATAAGCCTTTTTAGCGCCATCACGACTACAAGATTGTTCTTGGAAGTTTTTATAAAAGATAGACCGATTACTGGGGAAAAGCCGCAGTTCGCTACCCAAAAATCTTAAAATGCTTAATATCGTTGGTAACAAAAAAATATTCTTCATAGTTTCAGGGATTTTAGTTGGGGCTTCACTTTTTGCTATTGCGATTTTCGGATTCAAGGAAGGAATTGATTTTACAGGCGGGACGCTCTGGCAGTTTAGAATACCGGCCGCAAATGTCAGTCTTGGTTATTTGGAAAATTTCTTCAAAAACAATCTTGGCATTCCTGACGCTAGGATAAACTATGATGCCGCCAATAATTCTTTTTTGGCGCGTTTCGGTGAAGTAAATGAAGCCGGTCACCAGGAATATTTGTCGGCTTTTAAAGACGAATGGCCGATGTTTGAAGAATTGAGTTTCCAGTCAATTGGTCCTACGGTCGGTGCCGGACTAAAGAACAATGCTTTGATTGCTATCGCACTCGTCCTTGTAGGCATTTCGCTTTACATTGCCTATGCCTTTAGAAAAGCTTCGCAGCCAGTAAGTTCCTGGAAGTATGGCTGGATGACGCTTCTCTCACTTTTTCACGATGTTTCCATTCCGGCCGGACTTCTGGCCATCTTGGGGAGAACGCATTTTATTGAGATAGACAGCAACTTCGTCGTGGCGCTTTTGGTCATCATGGGCTTTTCTGTTCACGATACTATTGTTGTCTTTGACCGCATAAGAGAAAATTTAATTTTAAATCGCGGCAAGGAGGGATTTGAAAAGATTGTAAATGACAGCGTAAACCAAACTTTGGCCCGCTCCATAAACACCTCTTTAACATTAATCTTGGTTCTTTTGGCTCTTTACTTCACGGGCCCAATTAATCTTCGCTACTTCATTTTAACGCTCCTTGTTGGTGTCGTCACGGGCATTTATTCTTCGATATTTATAGCTAGTCCGGGCCTTTTGCTTCTTCGGCCATCGTCTATCGATAAGGGTGGAGGAAATAGGGTAATCCACAAGGCTTATTGACAAGATGTAGACTTATAGTTTAGAATAGTGTATAATAATCAAATATGGCCCAGTTAGCTAAAATATTCAATGCACTTTTTGAGCCTCTTACCTCCCGCCAAAAGGAGGTCCTTGTGGCTCGCTTCGGGCTGAGGGGAAAAGAAATGGAGACGCTTGAGGATATAGGTAAACGCTACGGTATAACCCGCGAAAGAGTGAGGCAAATAGAGGCCTCGGCACTCCAAGTTATGGGCAAGAAATTCAGTGCCACATCACCTCTTGTCCAAATGTTAGCCGGCTGGCAAGTTGATTTGAAATCGCATGGTGGCACAAAGCGCCAGGACTCGTTTTTGGGTAATTTGCGCAAATCTTTTGAAGGGCTGAATGAAGGGTATGTTGCGCTTCTCGCTGAAGCTACGGGCGCCTTCAGCTTTTATCCGGAAGACAAAGACTACTGGCCGTTTTATTACTTGACTAAAAGTGATTTGAAATCAGCCGCCGGTTTCATTGACGGCTGGGTTAATTTCTTGAAAGCTAAGAAATCCGATATACTCGCCGGCGCTTATCAAGACAATTTGGGTAAGTTCATCAAAGGCAAAGGTGTAAATAAAAATCATGCGGAGAGTTATTTGGGGATCTCAAAAAAAATCTGTGCTAACTCTTTTGGAGACATCGGCTTGGCTGAATGGCCGGAAATTAAGCCACAGACTGTCCGCGACAAAATTTATCTAGTTTTGAAAAAGGGCGGCGAACCGCTTCATTTTGAGAGCATAGCTAAATCGATAAACGAAGTGAAATTGGACAAGAGTATTGCTTTAGCACCAACGGTACATAATGAACTTATAAAGGACGAAAGATTCGTCCTCGTCGGCCGTGGCACTTACGCTTTGAAGGAGCAAGGTTATGAACCAGGCACGGCAAGAGAAGTGATACAACGGATTTTGAAGCGCCAAGGACCACTTCATATTCACGATGTTATGAAGCACATCCAAAAGCAAAGATTTTTCAAGCCCAATACGGTCCTCATTAACCTCCAGAATAAGGATTATTTTGAACGCTTGAAGGACGGCAGATATAAAGTGCGGGAAGCATAGAGCTGCCTTGTTTTTGCCCAGCTATTTGCAAATTACAAATTTAGTTAAATGGCTCAAGTGATACAAAGTTTAGAGCCCATCGTTTTCGGCCTGTGGTCAAATACTCTCTACGTTTGGTCCAAGGTTTGGTGGCTGGCCTTACCAATTATGGCCTTTTTTGTTTTTTGGGAGTTTTGGATGAAATACATACAGTACAAATTCATCGTTTCCATCCAGTGGATTTTACTTGAAATAAAAGTGCCAAAGAACGTTATGAAAACACCGAAAGCGATGGAGCAAATTTTTGCCGCTGCCCACGCTCCCTATTCTTATGGTTTGAAACTTTTTGAGATATATTGGGAGGGTTTGGTTGAATACTGGATATCTTTTGAAATTGTCGGGCGGGCCGGCGAAAGCCACTTTTATCTCCGCTTACCGAAACAATTCAGAAACCTTATGGAGTCCGCCATTTATGCTCAATACCCCGAGGCGGAGATTACCGAAGCGGAAGATTATGTAGGGCAAATGCCGAAGGTGTTACCCAACAAGACCTTCAATGTTTTCGGAAATGAGCAGGGATTAAGAGGCCCCAATTGTTACCCAATAAGAACTTATCCGATGTTTGAGGAGATGGTGGAAGAGCGGCGTGTTGACCCAATTGCGCCGCTTCTTGAGGTAATGTCAAAGCTCAAAGAGGATGAACAGATCTGGATTCAAATAATGGCGCGGCCGACGGGCGACGACTGGAAGAAAGAAGGCGAAAAAATCGTAGCTAAGCTCATCGGCCGTGAGGAAAGCAAGGAAGAATCGGGCTCCACTTTGTTTGGCTTGACCCCAAACGATATCGTAAGGGCTCCTTTTGAACTACCGAAAATACCCGAGATTAAAAAAGAAAAGAGCCAAAGATTTCAGTTTGGCGCTATGATTTTGACTCCTGGTGAACGGGAAGTTATTGAGGGCATTGAGCGCAAAACGGCTAAACTTGGATTTGAAACTTCGATTAGATTTTTATACATAGACAAGAGAGATGCCTTCAGTCGGGATAATGTTGCTGCTGTTCAGGGCTTTTTCCGCCAGTTCAACACGCAAAACCTCAATCTATTGCGTCCCGACAAGAAAACGATGACGGCAGCCGTTCGCGGATTGTTCAAGGAAACGCGCTTAAACTGGCGACGGCGGGTACTCTTTGAAAGATACCGCGATCTTATTTTCGGGCCAAAGAAATTCATTTTAAACATTGAAGAATTAGCCACGCTTTATCACTTCCCAATAACCGAAGTTTCGCCAGTTTATCTCGAAAAAGTCGAATCGCGCAAAAGAGGCCCGCCGCCCACCGTGCCTTTAATTGAAGAATAATATGGATGAATCAGTAGTTACGCCGATAGGGTATTGTAACTTCCGCAATCAGAAGAAAAAATTCGGAATAAAGTTGGACGACCGACGGCAGCATATCTACTTAATAGGGAAGACTGGCGTTGGCAAAACAACGCTTTTGGAAAATATGGCCGTGGCCGATATTTTAGACGGTCGAGGCGTAGCCGTCGTTGACCCCCACGGCGAATTTGCAGAAAAAGTACTGGACTTCATACCAGAAGAAAGACTGGATGAAGTAGTTTATTTCAATCCAGCCGATCTGGAGTTTCCTATTGCTTTTAATCCCATGGAGCAAGTTGGCACCGAATTACGCCATCTCGTGGCATCAGGGCTTATGGGTGTTTTCAAAAAAATCTGGCCTGACGTTTGGTCAGCGCGCATGGAGTATATCTTAAACAATTCGCTTTTAGCTCTACTTGAATACCCTAACTCAACGCTTTTGGGAATAATGAGGATGCTGTCAGAACCCGACTACAGGAAAAAAATAGTCGAAGGCTTGAAGGATCCGGTAGTTAAAGCATTCTGGGTAAATGAATTCGCCCGCTACACCCAACGACTAGAAACAGAGGCTGTAGCCGCCATCCAAAACAAAGTCGGACAATTCATAGCCAATCCGTTAGTAAGGAACATTATGGGCCAAACTCATTCAACGCTTAACATGCGTGAAGTCATGGACAAGGGCAAAATTTTCATAGTGAACCTATCTAAGGGCAAGATAGGTGAAGACAATTCAGCGCTTTTGGGGGCTATGATAATCACGCGCTTGCAACTCGCTGCCATGTCCCGTGTGGACATACCGGAACCCAGGCGGCGTGATTTCTTCCTTTATGTCGACGAGTTTCAAAACTTCGCCACTGAGTCTTTCGTTAATATTCTTTCAGAGGCTAGAAAATATCGCTTGAGTTTAGTTTTAGCCCACCAATATATTGGGCAGCTAATCCATGAACAGAACGTCAAGGTGCGCGACGCAATTTTTGGTAACATGGGCACGATAATTTGTTTCAGGGTTGGTGCGTCCGACGCCGAGTTTTTGGAAAAAGAGCTTCTGCCTGAATTTAATGAAAACGATCTTGTAAATCTAGCAAAAGCCAACATTTATATAAAACTCATGGTGGATGGTGTGGCTTCACGGCCGTTCTCGGCGGAAACTCTGCCGCCCGTAAGACCGCCAATTGCTTCTTACCGCGACGTCATTATTGAAAATTCCCGAAAACGTTATGGGACGCCAAGGAAAGTCGTGGAAGAAAAGATAGCGGGGGAATGGCAAACCGCGAGTGCAACTCTGGTACAAGAAAAAATCGGCCGCAGGGAAGAAAGACCGCTAGCCCAGGTTTTGGGTCAGCGGCAAGTGCGCGGAGAAGAAAAACCGCGGCCGCCTCAATTTAAAAAAGAAGTCAATATTGAAGAGTTGCGTAAGGCCATAAGTGAATCATTAACCCGGAAGAATGAAGATGATGGTGAAGCCAAAACAAAGAGTTAGATTTGACATCATCACAATATTTCCCGACGCTTTCCGCTCATATTTGAAAGAATCGCTTTTGGGCAGGGCCCAAAAACGCGGCCTTGTAAGTATAAAAGTCTGGAACCTCAGAGATTTTTCTCCGGATAAGCACAAGAGTGTTGATGACAAGCCGTTTGGCGGCGGACCCGGGATGGTCTTAAAAATCGAGCCGATTTATAAAGCAATAGAATTTATAAAGCGTAAAGCGTCGAGCGCTAAGCGCCAAAAGGTAATTTTGTTTTCTCTACGAGGCAGGAAACTTGACTCCAAAATAGCCAAGCGCCTTGCGAAATGCGACGAGCTTATTCTTATCTGCGGCCGCTACGAAGGAGTGGACGAAAGGGTAGCCGAATATATCGCCGACGAAGAAATTTCAATAGGGGATTACGTTCTGTCTGGCGGAGAACTTCCAGCTATGGTCTTGATTGAATCTATCTCCCGTTTACTGCCGGGATTTTTGGGGAAGAAAGAGTCGCTTGAGGATATCAAAGGGTCATATCCAACCTATACACGACCAGCCGAATTTTCTCCGAAAAAGAGCTTGAAATGGTCAGTGCCCAAAGTGCTTCTCTCAGGCGATCATAAGAAAATCAATTCATGGAGAAAGCGGACTGGTTTGTAGGCGGAATTTCAGCCTTCCTTTTGGGGATTGTAGCAGCAAGCCTCGGCTGGAATATTTATTTACTTATTACAACCGAATTCTTTTTAGGAGTCGGTTTTTTACTTTACAAAAAGAAACTTGTGGATTGGGGGAAGCTTGCCGCGTTAATTATCCTTACTATGGCCGGTTCCTTTTACTATCACGTTTATTTAAATTTTAAAGCCAGCCGGACGGTGCCATTAAACCAAAAAACATCCTTGATCGGAGTTATTGTAGATGAACCGCGGGCTTACGAGAAGTATGAAACATTGACGGTTGATTTAAGAGAACCCTGGAATGGAGAAATAGGAATAGTTAAAGGTTTGTACGGGGAAATAAAATATGGCGATTTAATAAAAGTTCAGGGCGTTATATTGCCGCCCGCTTCGGAAAAAGACATTCCGGTTTCTTTCTTCCCGAAGATTGAAAAGTTAGGCGAGCATCACGGTTTCTGGTTGAAAGAGAAGTTGTTGGATTTCAAGAATTTGCTTATCGGCCAATTTAAAAGGAACTTGCCGTATGAAGAAGCCGAGCTTCTCAGCGGCATAACCTTCGGCGCACGAGGTAGTTTTAGTGAGCAGTTGAAAAACAATATGGCGGCTTCCGGCACCACGCACTTGGTGGCTCTTTCCGGCTACAACATTACGATTCTAGTGCTGGGCGTGTCGCTGCTTTTTGGTTACTTTTTAAGTCGACGGCTGACATTTTATTTAACCGTCGCCGTCATTTGCTTATTCGTTATTATGACCGGAGCCCAGGCATCGGTTATAAGAGCCGCTGTTATGGGCTTTTTAGCGCTTTTGGCAAATCAAATCGGCCGCCTGTTTACGGTAAGAACCGTCATTGCTTTCACGGCGCTTGTGATGACTATCTTTAATCCCACGGTTTTAATCTTTGACATCGGATTTTTACTATCATTTATGAGCCTTTTGGGTTTGATTTATCTCGCTCCGGCAATTTCCAGATTCTTTAAGATAGAAAACGCAGGTTTTTTGAGCTGGCGCGTAAACGCAGCGACAACACTTTCGGCTCAGCTTATGGTCATGCCGATTATCATTATAAATTTCAATAATTTCTCAGCCGTGGCTCCCTTAGCCAACATTTTAATTTTGGAGTTCATTCCGCTTACCATGTTTTTCGGATTCATTCTATCAATCGCGGGACTTGTTTATTCCCAATTGGCTTTTATTTTTGCCAAGATTGTCCACGTATTTTTGGCTTACGAACTCGGTGTGATAAATTTCTTTGCCAGGTTCAGTGTGCCGCTACCATTAAAAATATTCGGCTCTTGGGCCTTTTTAATTCTCTATTATTTAGCAATAATATTATTCATAAGGTATTTCCGAGTGGAAAAAGCAAAAATATGAGTAAAGAAAGAAAATTCAACGAAGTCAGCGTTATTTTGTTTTTACTGTTTGCATTTCTTGATTTGCTTGTCTGGCACGAGGTACTCGCAAGTCGTGACGTAAAATCCCCAGAATTGTATTTTTTGGACGTCGGTCAGGGCGACGCTGAATTTGTGCGCTTGCCGCCGAATATAAAGATTCTCATTGACGCCGGACCAAACAAAAAAATCCTGGAAAGCCTGGAAAAAATTCTGGGCGGCGATTACTATATTGACTTGGCTTTTATTTCTCATCCACAATTGGACCATTTTGATGGTTTCAACTATCTTTTAAAGAATTACAAATTCGGCGCATTTTTATTTGACGGCCGCAACGATTCGCCCGGAGCGGGGGACTGGCAAACGCTGCTCGGTATGATTAAAGAGATGAAAACGCCGCTTATAACACTCTCCGCTTCCGATAGCGTCATTTATGGGGATAACAAGGTAAATATTTTATCTCCCACTCACGATTTCATACAAAGTGCCGAGCTTAACGATGCGGGACTTGTCGAATTTTTGAAAACACCGGCGTTTAATGCGCTTTTTACGGCCGACATCGGCTCCAACGTTGAAAATTATCTGACTAATAACGGTTTTAATCTTAAGGCCGACATACTAAAAGTGGCTCACCACGGCTCTCGGTACTCGTCAAGCGCCTCATTTTTGGAGTCTGTGAGTCCCAAAGTGGCTGTTATAGAAGTTGGTGAGGGCAACAATTACGGTCACCCAAATCAAGAAACATTGGGCCGCTTGAACAATGTCGTTGGTACGACCATCTTCAGGACCGATAGAAATGGGACAGTAAAGTTGCTCGCCGATAGTCAAAAATTGTATGTTTTTACAGAAAAGTGAATAGTCCAGCCGCTCTCGAAGCCACGTAAGGCACAGCTTAACGAAGGCAAACTTTCACTTATTCTTCACTGCCAACTATAATAGTAAGGTAATGACTTTACTCATTAAAAACGTAAGAATTTCCGGTAGTGAAAATCACTATGAAGACTATGTTGATGTTTTCGTTAACAACGGCAAGATTTCGGCCATCGGCAATTTTCCCAACAAAAACGCCGATGAGGTGGTTGACGGCCTTGGTTCTTATCTCTGCGCTGGTTTCATAGACGTTGACACCGATTCAGACCACTATTTAAGTCTCCTAAATTACCCCGCTCAGGAAGATTTCTTAAGACAGGGCGTGACAACAATTTTCGGCGGGATGTGCGGATCATCTCTGGCGCCTCTCATATACGGCAGTCTTGAGTCGATCCAAAAATGGGGCGACATAAGGCGAGTTAATGTGAACTGGCACACCGTAGCCGAGTTTTTGAAGATAATGGACAAGAGGCCGTTATCCGTTAATTTCGGGACGCTAGTGGGGCATGCGACAATTCGTCGGGCTATAGTCGGCGATGCGCTTCGTAGCCTTACTAAAAACGAAATAGCCGTGTTTTCTGAAACTCTGAAACGGGCCCTTAAGGAAGGCGCCTTTGGAATGTCTACGGGTTTGGGTTACGTCCACGGACGTGGAACTCCATATGAAGAAATAAGGAAATTCGCGGAGGTGGTTAGAGAATATGACGGTGTTTATGCCACGCACCTAAGACAAATGGATAAAGAGATTACCGCCGCCGTGGACGAAACCATAAAATTGGTTGCTGAAACCGGCGTCCGAACCTTGATTAGCCACTTCATCCCTCTACGCGGCGCTGAACATAAATACGAAGCAGCACTGGAGAAATTGGAAAAATTGCCGCCAGATTACAATTTGAATTTTGATATTTACCCGTTTGATACAAGTGTCCTTGCGCTTTATACTTTTTTGCCGAACTGGGCGCAAAACGGCGGAGAAGCAATTATGCGCAAGAATGTAAATGATGAATGGCTACAGCCAAGGATTGAAAAGGATTTCACGGAAATCAATCCCGAAGAATTTGTCGTTGCTCAAGCGCCCGGCCATCCGTATTTGGTCGGCAAATCCTTGAGAGATCTTATGGAAATATTCAATCTTCGCGACTTTCGTAAAACACTTTTGAAACTCATGGCGGCAACTGATCTTAAAGGAATAATTTTTTACAAAAACATAAATCTTAAGCTAGCACGCCGCGCCATTGCCAGTAGTAAATCCTTTATCGCTTCTAATGCCGCGAGTTTAAGGGAAATCGTAGGCGAAAAAATACTAAAACCAGAACGAGCTACTTCAACTTTCACCAAGTTTTTAAATTTGGTCATCAACCAAAAGCTCATGCCGCTTGATGAAGCTATCGCGAAGATTACGAAAGAACCGGCGCTGAAGTTCGGGCTTGAAGGGCGAGGAATGCTCAAGGAGGGCGCTTATGCTGACTTGGCTTGTTTCTCGATTAAAGGCGGCAAGATAGAAATAAGGTGTACGGTTGTAAACGGGCGCGTTGTTTGGCAGGACGGCAAATTCAAAGAAATCTACCCCGGTAAGATTTTAAGGCATAAAGCATAAATGAACGTTAAGCTGACAAAAATTGGGCATCGTCCGGACTATTTTTTGATAGCAGTTATTTTTCTGCTTACCGTTTTTGGGCTCTTGATGCTTGCGAGTGCTTCATCCGACCTCGGGAAAATCAAATTCAACGATAGTTACTATTATATAAAACATCAGATTTTATATGGGCTGCTTGTAGGACTTGCTGGATTTTTTCTCGGCACGATAATTCACTATCAAAGATTGAAAAGGTGGTCTTTTCCGCTCCTACTTCTCAGTATTGCAGCTTTGGTTTTAGTATTTTCACATTACGGATTTTCCGTGAAAAACGCTAACCGTTGGCTTCAACTGGGTCCTTTAACCTTCCAGCCGGCAGAAATATTGAAATTCACCTACATTCTTTATTTAGCCGCTTGGTTAAGCAATACAAAAATGCAGAGGATTAAAAATCTAAGCGAGGGGGTAATTCCCTTCGCTTTGATTTCCGGCTTGATTGCTTCGCTTTTGATTTTACAGCCGGCCACCAGTACCATGGTTATACTTTTAACTTCTGGTCTAGTCATTTACTTCATGAGCGGCGCTGAATTGAAATATTTATTTGCTATAGTTCTTATAGGCGCAATAGCTTTGGCGCTTGTTATTTACGTTACACCTTATAGGAAAACCAGGGTGCTGAGTTTTTTAAACATTGGCCAAAACACGGAAAATCAAAATTACCATCTAAACCAAGCATTGATTGCTATAGGTTCTGGCGGCCTTTGGGGCGCAGGCTACGGCCAGTCAGCTACTAAGGCTACCTATCTACCAACGCCTATAGACGATTCTATATTTGCCGTGATTGCTGAAGAACTGGGTTTCGTCGGCTCAGCAGCTTTAATAACTCTATTAGCTGTTTTGGTTTTTCGGCTTTATTGGCTGGCTAAAAACATGCGCGATTTGTTCGGGAAACTTTTACTAATTGGATTCGGAACGATAGTGGCGCTGCAGTCATTTGTGCACATAGCCGCCAACATCGGCCTAATACCTTTGACCGGAGTACCGCTGCCATTCATAAGTTACGGCGGCACGGCACTGGCGGTATTTTTGACCATGAGCGGCGTCTCAATAAACGTTTCAAAGTACGCCTAACATGCGGCAAACATTCAGGGTTGTTTTAACTGGCGGCGGGAGCGGGGGGCACGTTTATCCCTTGATTGCGATAGCCGAGGAATTGCAACGCTTGGCCGCCGAATACAATTTTGATTTGGAAATCAAGTACTACGGACCCAGTGATGAGTATAACAATTTGTTTGCCGGCCTGAAAATTAGAACGAGCAATATTGTTTCCGGCAAGCTGAGGCGCTACTTTTCAGTGGCAAATATTTTTGATGTCCCAAAATTTTTTGTCGGCCTTATCCAAGCACTCTTTAAGATCTACTGGTTTATGCCAGATGTGGTTTTCTCCAAAGGTGGCACAGGCGCCCTGTCGGTGGTTTTAGCCAGCCGATTTTACAGGATTCCCATAATGATTCACGAGTCGGATGCCACGCCAGGCTTGAACAATTTACTCTCCGGTCGGTTTGCCAAAAGGATTGCCGTGACGTTTGAAAGCGCTTTGGCTTATTTTAATCCTAAGAAAACTGCCGTAACAGGCACGCCGGTAAGAAGAGAACTAACCGTCGATCGGGTTAGTAAAGAAAGAGCTAAAGAAGAATTGGGATTCAACGCCGGTGAGCCGCTGACTCTAATCTTAGGCGGTTCCTTAGGTTCAGAACGCATCAACGAATTTATCTTAGCCAACCTGGAGAACCTTGTAAAAGAAACTCAGATTTTGCATCAAACCGGCCAAGCTAATCTTCGAAACGTGGAAAAATTATCGCGCGCCGCCATGATGAATATTCCTCTGAGGACTGAAATCAAAAGCAGATATTTGCCAGTCTCATACCTCATGAACGAGAAGCTTAAAAATGCGTTTACTGCCGCAGATTTAGTCATAAGCCGCGCCGGCAGCGGCACCATTTCGGAAATAGCGGCTTTCGGTGTACCGGCTATTTTAATCCCTTTAAGAGAATCAGCTGGCAACCATCAGCGTTTGAACGCCTACGAATACGGCAAGACCGGCGCAGCTATAGTCATTGAGGAGGAGAATTTTTTGCCAGGTATTTTTATGAATCAGGTGAGGGCTATATTGAAGAATCCGGATGTCATGGAAAAAATGAGTCAGGCTTCAATTAAATTTTTTAAACCGGATGCAGCTAGGATTATAGCCGAAGAAATATTAAGAATCGCTTAAATAAAACCACTGATAGTGGTAAAATTCAATTAAATGGCCCTTACGGAAAAAATTGGAGTGAGGGTACGTTTGGCGCCTAGTCCGACCGGACCCCTGCATATTGGAACGGCGAGAACCGCCTTATTTAATTGGCTTTTTGCAAAGCAGCACGGGGGCGTTTTCATAGTAAGAATAGAAGATACCGACAAAGAACGATCAAAAAAAGAATTTGAAAGAAACATACTGGAGAACCTGGACTGGCTGGGCTTAAAGTGGAATGAAGGACCGGTTGTAAATAACGATAGTTATCTAGGCAAGTACGGACCCTATAGACAAAGCGAACGTACTGGAATTTACAAAAAGTATCTAGAGAGACTTTTGGATGAAGGCAAGGCATATTACTGTTATTGCACCAAGGAAGAGTTAGAAGCCGAGCGACAGGTGATGCTGGCTCAAGGATTGCCGCCCAAATACAGCGGTCACTGCCGCAATTTAGATAAGCCGCCAGCCAACAAAACACCGCAAGTCATAAGATTCAAGACTCCGGAAGCAGAAGTGGAATTTAAAGATACAATTCGCGGCAGCGTTAAGTTTAATGCGGCTCTTTTTGGCGATATAACAATTGCCAAAGATTTAAACACGGCTTTGTATAACTTCGCTGCCGCGGTGGATGATGAGGAAATGAAAATAACCCACGTAATAAGGGGTGAAGATCATATTTCAAACACCCCAAAACAAATACTTCTGCAGCAGGCGCTAGGATTTAAAGAAATAGAATACGCCCACCTGCCGCTAATACTGTCTAGAAATAGAAGTAAACTATCCAAGCGGCTCGCGGAAACTACTGTTTTGGTATCAGACTACAAGGACCAGGGGTTCTTGCCAGAAGCTCTAATAAATTTTCTGGCACTTCTGGGATGGCATCCCAAAAATAATAAAGAGATATTCACCACAGACGAATTGATAGGGGAATTCAACCTTAGAAGGGTTCAAAAAGCTGGCGCTGTCTTTGATTTTCAAAAATTGGATTGGCTTCAAAAAGAGCATCTTAAAAGACTAGAAAATTGTGAAATTGTTAGTCGTCTTTTACCGATTCTTTCCGAAAAAAACATAAAAGCGAGCAGGGCGTTTTTAGAAAAGGTCGTGGCAGTTGAAAAATCACGGCTCAAAACTATAAATGAATTTATGGACACGGCCGGTTTCTTCTTCAAGTTGCCCGATTACGGTGCCGAGCTCTTGCAATGGCAAAAAGAGCCATTATCGAAAACAAGCAATAATTTGGCGAGAATTATCGAAATAATTAAGGGCATAAAAGTTAAAAATTTCAACCGCGAGGAATTATCGAACTCCTTTGCTGATTTAATAACGGAGGAGGGGAGAGGAGCCGTGCTTTGGCCACTTAGGGCTGCCGTTTCCGGTCAAGCCGCTTCTCCAGACCCATTGGAAATAATGGAAATACTAGGCAAAAAAGAATCTTTAAGGAGGGTAAAAACTGCCTTGTCTAAACTTTAAGACTATCTGAAAAAATATGAGGAGAAGTAATGGAATATCGCTGTTTTTATGCTTTTTTTCCGTTCTATTATTGCTAGTCTTTGAGTGCGATTCAGGCGGGCTGGTGTTTGCGCAACAGCGAAGCGCCAGTTCAACATCTGCTCTAACCAGGGATGAATTGCAACAGCAAGTACAATCCAAAGCCCAGGAGCTTAACAATATAAATCAGCAGCTTGAAGCTACTAAACGAAGTCTCCAAGATACAAAACTCGAGAGGTTGACACTCCAACAAACCCTAAACAATCTACAGAGCAATATAAGCGAACTTAATTTGAGCATTAAATCCGATAAAATATCAATTGAAAAGCTGAGTTTAGAGATAGAATCACTAAATTTAGATCTTCAGGACATTCAAACCTCAATTACAAATAAAAAAGAAGCAATTGCCGAAACAATAAAGCAACTCCAAATAAATGATTTCGCCAATAATAGTCTATTAATTTTATTCCTAAGAAGTAAAAGTTTGGCTGACGGCATTTTTGAGATCCAAGCGTTTAAGGACTTGCAAGTGCGACTCACGGCCGATATTAGTAATTTGCACAACTTAAATGACGAGTACAATGCAAAAATTGGGAAAGCCGGTGACAATAAAGTAAACATTGCTGTCCACCAAACGAATCTTTCAAATCGCTTAGCCATCGTCCAAGATCAAAAAGGAGAACGCCAGCGCATTTTGACGGCCACCAAAGACAAGGAAAGCGTTTACCAGCAACAGCTTCAAGACCTACAAAAACAGCAGCAGCAAATTGCAAGCGAAATTGAAACTTTGGACGCCGTCCTTAGAACGAAAATTGACCCGTCGATGCTGCCGCCATTAGGGCATGGGGTTCTCGCTATACCCGTTGAAGGCGATTCCCTTAATGATATTACGCAAGGATATGGAGCAACCGCTTTCGCCAAGTACGGGTATCAGGGTCACTGGCACAATGGCGTAGACTTCGGCGCTACAATAGGCACACCCGTCCTAGCTACAGAGGACGGTACGGTTGCTGCTATTGGCAATCAAGATAATTACTGCCCGCGGGGCGCTTACGGTAAATTTATCGTCATAAATCATAGCGACAATTTAACAACTTTATATGGACATCTCTCTCGTCAAATAGTTAAAAAGGGTGATACAATAAAGAGAGGGCAGATTATCGGGTATTCCGGTCAAACCGGATATGCTACCGGTCCTCACCTTCATTTTACGGTATTTGCTCAACCAACGTTTTACATGGGAATTTCGAAAATGTGCGGGCCAATGCCATATGGCGGCGATTTAAATCCTTTGGGTTATCTATAATAACTTAATAATGAAAACTGTTCTAGGTATAGCAGCTATAATTGTACTATTCCTGCCTGCCGGGCTCGCTCACGCTTATGATATTTCAAGTCAACAGTCGGTATCTACATCTCTGCCTACAATTTTGCCTACAATGCCCAAGATAGATATATCAGGTTTATCAAGTCCGATAAGTGAGTTTATAAATTCTGCCAAACAAATTATTGAAAGATTAAATATTCGGGGAACGAAAATCAGCACGGAAAGCATAAGTCCACGCAGTATTTTTGAAGGTGCCAGCAACTGGATTAAAGACCACACTGGTCTAGATCTAGTTGCAATTATAAAAGCCGTCGGCAAAATAATAGTTTGGATTTTGTCTCTCATAATCAAAATCATTCAATGGGGCTTGTCGTTGATATAAGCCGGAGTAGAAATAGCCGTTTTTATGAATAGCGCAACCATTTTGCGAAAGCTTGTACTGTTGCAAAACGACCGCAGTCTTTCGTGTCGTTTATCTACTCCACGGTTCAAATGACGCAAAAGGTATCTTGTGCGACAGATAATATATTTAAAGATTCAGCTATTTACCCCGTCTCCCCCAACAAAAAGTCTGTATATTTCATAGGTATCGGCGGTATGGGTATGAGTGCCTTGGCTCGCTATTTTTTAGCTCTAAAATGGTGTGTTTTCGGCTCTGATATAGTAAAAAGTGTAGTTACCCAAAAACTTATAGAAGATGGCGTAAAAGTGAAAATTGGCTCAAAAAGCAGCAATTTAAGCTCTAAGCCAGCAGACCTTGTTATTTACAGTCAAGCCATAAAAGCCAGCAATCTGGAACTTAAAAAAGCCAAACAAATAGGCATTCCCACCCTTTCTTATCCAGAAGCCGCTGGCCGCTTAACGGAAGAATATAAGACTATCGCTGTAGCCGGAGCGCACGGCAAGAGCACGACGACCGCGCTTATTGGTTTGATGCTCATAAAAGCTGGCTTTAACCCCACTGTTATCTTGGGAACTAACTTAAAAGAATTTGGCGGAAGAAACTTCAGAAAAGGAGAGAGTGATTATTTGACGCTTGAAGCGGATGAATGGCGGGCTGCTTTTCTACACTACTCCCCTACCTTTACTATTGTTACCAACATAGATCGTGAACACTTGGATTTCTATAGAAATTTGGGAGACATAAAAAAAACATTTATTAAGTTTATTTCACGGACCAAAAAAGGCGGAGTTTTAATTTTAAACAGGGATAATAAAATACTCCGCTCGCTTAAAAGTAAAATACAACAACTGTCCCATAAAAGAGAATTAAAATTAGCCTGGTATTCATTAGAGCAACCGGTTGCCAAAAAGATAAAGAAAATAATCAAAGTTTCCGGAGAACACAATGTCTCGAACGCTTTAGCTGTTTATACGCTTGGCCGAAAGCTTAAAATTCCGGAAAAAGTCATATTATCAACCATATTGGCCTACCGCGGTGCTTGGCGGCGAATGGAATACCGTGGAAAGCTCCGAACCCCGAATTCCAAGTTCCAAGTTCGCGTTTACGACGATTACGCTCATCATCCGACAGAAATCAAAGCCACACTTTGCGCCTTCCGCGAAAAATTTCCCAAGTCAAGAATAATTTGCGTCTTTCAGCCACACCAAGCAAGGCGCTTGGAAATCCTTTTTAAGGATTTTAAGGATGCCTTCGATAAAGCCGACATTTTGGTGCTTCTGCCCATCTATCAAGTAGCAGGCCGCGACATCATAAACAAACATTTCACTTCCATTGCCTTATCGCAAGCCATAAGGAAAAAATATCCCGGAAAACCAGTGGCCTATCTTCAAAACCCAAAAAATCTAAAGAAATTACTAACGAAAATAGTTCAAATGATTTCCATAAATTCCAATCTCTATTCCCTACCCCATATTGTTGTAATGATGGGCGCCGGCGACATTGTAAAATACACTGATTCTCTGATAAAATAACGCCATGTTTGGAGAGTACGAAACTGCCGATGCTTTCAAGGCTGCGAACGGCTACGACATTGGTAACGCCTGGTATCCACGAGTCACAAAAATTGTCTCTATCAAGGCTAAACCGGCGCTCTTAAGATTCTATGGTGAGGCCGCCGACTTCAAAACGGCTCAAGGAATAACTAGAAAATCGGCCGAAGAAGGTACTTTAATACACGAAACCGCGGAGGGAATACTTTTGGGTAAAGCACCCGAAGTTGATCCCTTGATCAAGCCGGCTATTGATTCTTTTTTGAGATTTTTGGAGCAAAGAAATATACAAGTTTCGCCGGAGCTTGTGGAAAAGCGGGTTGTTCATTATGACCACCGCTACGCAGGCACGGTTGACGCCCTTGCATTGATTGACGGAAAGTTCGGAGTCCTGGATATAAAAACTTCACAAGCAATTTATCGCGACTACAATCTTCAGACAGCGGCTTACATGGATGCCTTAAAAAACGATTTTCATGATCTCCAGACGCGCTGGATTTTGAAAATTGACCAAATTCAGACCTGCAACCTCTGCGGCGCCACTCGGCGCGTGAAGGGCGGCCGGGAAAAAGTTAAGGTGGAATGGAATAATGAAATAATGAAAAACTGCCCGCATGAGTGGTCGGAGCTTAAGGGCGACATTGAACTTCGTGAATTCCCCTACTGGCAAAACGACTTCCAGGCGTTTTTGGGCGCCAAGCGCCTCTGGGAATGGGAGAATGAATATTGGCTTAAAAGAATTGGCTATCTATAGAATTGACAAACGATTATTTAGATTTTTCAATTAAACAGTGCTTCAATTTTTTCATGGATTATCCGTAAAAGCCGGCGCGGCTATAATTGCGTCTTTTATTGCGTTGAGTGGCGCGATTGTGCCGACGAAGACCATAAATATAACTCCGGCTCAAACAGCCATAGTTTCTGAAACACCGACGGTTCAACCTGAAATCGTAAGCGAGGCAAGCTCCACCCTCTCCCCCACTTCAACTCTCATAGAGCCCAATCTTCTGCCGGTGGTAAAAGTGCCTCCAATCAAGCCGAAAAAACTAACGGAAAAAGCCACAGCTTCATCAACACCGCAAACGGCACAAACGGTAGCCTCCACGACAATTCCAACGACGCCTTCTCCAACAGTATCAATAAAAATCAAAACCGCCGAACAATTGTTGAATAGGACAACATTGTCCTTAAACCAAAAAATTGACGGTTCATACTGGGTGGTTTTGAGCACCGACTTGGGCGGTGGAAATACATATGGCTGGGACTTGTCAAAAACTGCAATCGGCGGCAATGGCACCATACCGCGGTTCAATGTTTCCTACTCCTGCGATCCCGCGCCAAGCATACCGCCGCTCGACACAATGGATGTAAACCCTTCGTTTAACGTAAAAACTTCCTACAATTGCAGTATCGGCTTGGCAGGCAGCGACGGACAGACGACATCCAAACAGTTTAATTTTAAAACTGGTGGGGGGCGTCTAGTCGTAACGACAGCAACTGGTATGAATACCATTCTTCGAGACGGTATAAACTCAAATGGATTCGTTTTTAACAACCAGGACAGCGACCCCGTGAATATAACCGGACTGACGTTTAGGGTGTCATTCACTTCGCTGAACACTTCTACGGTGCCACTCATTTTAAGATTTGCTGACCCGATAAGCGAAGCATCACTCATGGATTATGAAATTGACGGTCTTCCATCCGATCCAATCCTTACGAACGTACACAGTCAAGATGGCGTAAGGGCATCACTCGTTTTCGGCATACCCCCGAGCAACCAAAAAATGCTTATGGTTCAGGCACTAGGCGTGCAAAAGTTTATATTTGGCGGTATGAATCCGGAAATCAAGATCATGCTTGAAGGTATAACAACGGATAGACCCGATGTAAAAATCATCTTTAACTCCACGGTGATTGATTGGACCTGCACACCAATGACCCAACAGTACAATCCCTATTCCACGAGTAGCCTCTACGAGAGTGGCCAGGCCTGCACAGATTAAAGCAAGGGCTCCGAATTAGTAACGCCCAACACTTGTTTCTATACTAAGATTGAGGATTACTACACTTCTCAATAATTATCGGCGTACGGTTGAATTCACGGTTGGCGAGATAGCCCAAACCGAAGCTTAAAGTGGCCACGAGAAAAATAATCAAAGCAAAAAATATCTCCTTTTTGTGAATTACCGCCAACTCTCTTAACCGCGTTAACATAATCAGTGACTAGGAATTAAATATTGATGTATTTCTCCCACCTTTCATAAAGAGCCCTGGTGGCTCTGAGGTCGCCGACATTATATTTCACTATATCCAGAAATTTCTTTTCTTTAAAAAGCAGACCGATGTCGTCGCCGGTTATACCGTCCGATTTCGGGCTTTCAATGCCAAAGAGGCGGCTCCACAAATGCAGACTCCCCTTTCGCCTTACGGCCCCCTGGAAGGTTAAAAGGTCCTGTAAATCAATGTGAACGGCACTATAATCCTGTTGTGAAAGGTATCTGCCTCTCATTAAATTTTTCGTCGGTCTTATTTCATGCACGGCGGAGCGAATCATCAAGAACGGGATGTCAAATCCCCTCCCGTTGAAAGTAATAAAATACTGATATTCTTTGGCGCCGTCCCAAAATTTCTGGAGCATTTCTTTCTCACTGAGCTGCTTGAAAGTCATACCGTTTTCCTTTGATTCGCCGTAATTTTCTCCAGGTGCCTGAAAATAAACGACGCCTTCATTTTTGTCGTAATCCAAGATGCCAATGACAATTATTTCGCCCGTCAAAGGCGAGAAACCTAAACCGCTTTTAAGTTCCTCTAGGGCTATTTTATATTCTTCTTCGCCCGCCGACTCCTTTTCAATCCAGCGCGTGAGACTTTTTTGCGTCGGTTTGTCCAGCGAATCAAAATCAACCCCAACCGTTTCTACATCTACCACAAGCTTTCTGGTTGACATTAACCTTATTGTAGTCTAATATAACCTTAAATTCTATGGCCCATACCAAAGCAATTGGTTCAACAAAATTGGGGCGCGATTCCCGGGCTAAACGATTGGGCGTTAAGCTCCAGGACGGCCAAAAAGTTTCGGTCGGCGAGATTATTATACGCCAGCGAGGAACCAAATATGTACCGGGCCTAAATGTCCGGCGCGCCGAAGACGATACACTTTATGCTGCAAAAAACGGCACGGTTAAATTTTTAACGAGAACCAAAAACCACTTTGATAACTCAAGACGCAAAGCTACGATTGTGGCTGTATTCTAATTTTAAGTTCAACCGCAATCCCCTTCTTCAAATCCACTTTAACTTTGTGGTCGCCTAATTCCTTGATTGGGTGGTCCAGAGTGACATCCACTCTTTCCTTGGTTACAAGCCCGTGCTCACGCAGGGCTTTTAAAATCATTTCCTTGGTAACCGAACCGAAAATTCCGCCCTTCCCATCGGTTTTAAGCGAAAATTCCAGCGTTGTGTCGCCAATTTTCCTTACAATTTCCTCCAGGCGTTTCTTCAACTCCAGCTCTTCTTTACCCAGTTTTGATTTCAAGTTTTCAAGCTTCTTTAAAGCCGACGGCGTGGCTGGCTCGGCTAATTTGTTTGGAAAGAGGAAGTTTCTGGCGTAACCGTCAGCCACTTCCTTGATATCATACTTCTTGCCCGCATCCTTTACGTCCTGGAGCAGTATAATTTTCATAAATCAATCAAAAACCTTGCTGATTTCTGTCTTTAAAACTTCAATAGCCTTATCAAGTTGAGGATCGCGTTTACTGGCAATGTCTTCATCGGTTATTTTGACTTCTATGTCCGGATTCAAGCCTTCTTCCAGAATCTGGCCGCTCGGCAAGACCCAGTGGGCTATGGTCAGTTTTATTGAAGAACCGTCGCCGAGCGGCATCAATTGCTGAACGGTCCCCTTGCCGAAACTTTTCTCGCCAATCAATTTAATATGCCTCACGTCCCTCAAGGTGCCGGCCAATATCTCCGAAGCTGAAGCCGAACCTCTGTTTATTAAAACAACCGTCGGAAAACTGACCAAAGCGGCGTTGCCTTGGGCTCTAAATTCCTGTGGTGACGCTTTCCCTACTTCACTTACAACAAGTGAACCGCGCGGTAAAAACCATCCTGCTAAATCAACCGCCACCTCGAGGTACCCGCCGGGGTCGTTTCTCAAGTCCAGTACTAATCCTTTAGCGCCCTCTGTCACGGCTTCTACCATAGCCCGATAGAACATAAAGCTTGCGTTGGCATTGAAACTGTACAGCTGAATCCAAGCAACATCACCCTTCATTGTTAAATCAAGCGTAGGAATGGTAATCATGGCTCGTGTGATTTTGAAATCTTTCGGTTTATCCCAACCGTTCCGGAGTATGGAAAGCGTCACCTCGGTACCGACCGGCCCTCTGATTAGGCTAACGGCGTCATCGATTGACATACTTTCTGTGGAAGATGAGTTAATGGCTATTATCTCATCGCCTGCTGTAAGACCGGCTCGGCTGGCTGGGGTATCCTTAAGCGGCGCCACGACTACAACTTGGTTGTTTTTAATGCCGAGCTCAGCACCGATGCCACCGAAGCTGCCTTCCACATCCTGTTGAAACTTTTGATTGTCGGATGGCTTGAGAAATACGGAGTAAGGATCGTTGAGCGATTCTACCAATCCGCTTACGGAGCCATAAACTTTGTCTTGGTTTGAAATATCGCTGTTTCTTAAATAATTATCGCTTATTGTTTTCCAGGCCTGCCAAAAAAGTTCGAAATTAACGTTTCCCGGCTCTTCTTCTGTGAGATTTGTCAGCCCTTTAACGGTTATAATTTCGGGCTGTTTTTTACCGGCTTCAAACCCTAAAAGATAACCGCCGCCCAAAAGGCAGGTTCCCACAACGACGACAGCAGTTACTTTGAATACCCTGTTGCGAAACATAATAAATATTTTATCAGAATATTCTTATTATTCAACGGCTGAAAATTTGCATTTTTGAAGAATTACGTACTCGGCGCCAGAACGTTTGAGTTCCGACTCCATCAGGTCCAGGCTTTTGGCCACAAAGCTTAAGTTCGTGTCTCTGCTTATGACTGGCAAATCATTTAGAGAAGTTTTGTTTCTAAATCTGGCAAGAGTTATATGTCCAGCAAATGGTCGGTCCTCCAGCCCGAAGTGAATGCCGGCTTTGATAAGTTCACCTTCAAGATCGGATTTAATCTCCGACAATTTTTTTGACGTTTCGCTGGATAAGACAGCCCAAACCATCCTTACCTTTTTTTCTCCGAGCGGCCCGTAGGCAATATCCCGGAAATTAATCTCGGGGTCCACAAACCGCCCAGCTGCACTTATTACGGCTTCGGAAATTTCCTTAAGTCTCGGTTCATCTTGATAGCCCAGAAATGAAAGCGTCACGTGCCAGTTATCTGGTTTAACAAATCTTGCTCCAACCGAAGTCAAGTTAAGTTTTCCCCTCAGGTCTTCTGTTGATTTTTCAATAACTAACCTGGTTTCGGACGGCAGGTTTATGGCCACGAAAAGCCGATGCCGCATAATATTTAAATTATAGACGGTGGTTGAAGATAATGGAATCTTTGCTTAAAATCATAAAATGGCCTTAAGCGAGAGATACATTAAGGAACTTCGCCGGCGCGCTAAAGAGTCGCATGTTTACAAAAAATATCAGCTTATAGGTCTGGAGGTCGCCAAGATACTCGGCGATGAAAAGCACAAGGCATTATATATAAAATTGGCGAGAAACGGGAACGCCGATAAACTTCTCAGACTTGCCAAAGAAATTGCCGAAAAAAGCGGCATTAAAAACAAAGGAGCTTATTTCATGACCTGCTTGTTCCACCGGAAAAATGTCAAACCACATTCTAACCACAAAAAGTAGGACCGAAGAAAAGTTCTTAAGAAAAAAGACCGTTGACTTCAATTTTCAAAAGCACGGCCGCGGCGAGATAAATGCTTTAATATCGAAAATGCGCGAAGTTATGTCCAGTGCCAAAGGAATCGGCTTATCCGCAAATCAAATTGGCTTGAATTTTAAGGTCTTCGTAGCGGAAGTGCCTAAGAGCAGAGGCACGAGTAAGTTCTACGCCGTCTTCAATCCAAAGATTGAAAAAGTAAGCGGCGAAATAGCAACTTTCGAAGAAGGATGTTTGAGCGTGCCCTATAAATACGGTGAAGTTGAGCGTCCGCAAAAAATTACGATTTCCGGTTTTAATAAAAGCGGCCGTCCGATAAAAATTAAAGCATGGGGGCTTTTGGCTCGCGTTTTCCAACATGAAATAGAGCACTTGAACGGCCAGCTTTTTACTGACAAGGCAAAAAGAGTTTATGAATACGAAGAAGTAACAAAATTTAGCAAAACCACGCCAAAATGAAGTACATTTTTTTCGGCACGCCTGAATTTGCCGAAATAATTCTCAAAAAACTGATTGATTCCGATATTCCACCCGAAGCCTTGGTTTGTAATCCCGATAGGCCGGTCGGCAGAAAAAAAATAATCACTCCGCCGCCGACAAAATCATTAATCCTAAAACATGAAACGTGGAACATAAAAATTTTACAACCAGAAAAACTGGATGACAGTTTTAAGTTTCAAGTTTCAAGCTTCAAGCCAGACTTCGCAATTGTTGTTGCCTACGCAAAAATTATTCCCAAGGAGATTCTGGAAATTTTCCCCCAGGGTGCAATTGGTATCCACCCTTCGCTTTTGCCTAAGTATCGCGGCCCATCCCCCATTCAGCAGACCATCCTCAACGGCGATGAGGAAACGGGCGTCACAATTTATCTTTTAGACGAAAAAGTTGATCACGGGCCGATAGTGTCAAGCGATAAGTGTCAAGTAACAGGTGACGACACCTATAAAACACTTGAAAAAAAATTGGCCGAACTTGGAGGCAAACTTCTTCTTGAGACACTGCCGAGATTCATCAAAGGTAAAATTAGGCCGCGGCCCCAGGACGAAAATCAAGCCGTCTATACCAAAAAATTCGCGAGCGAGGATGCATTTGTAACTCCTGGTGATTTGGGGTCGGCTGAAAGGGCGGGTGGTGAAGCCGCGCAAAAAATTGAAAGGAAAATCAGAGCGCTTAATCCTGAACCTGGCGTTTGGACAACGAAAGATAAAAAGCGCCTAAAACTCTTAGAGGCAAGGATTGAAGGCGGTAAACTTCAAATCACAAAATGGCAGACTGAGGGACAAAAACCGAAATTCACGAAACTTGAAACATAAAACCTGAAACACCTGCTCTGAGTTTCATGTTTAAAGTTTCATGCTTCACGTTTCACGTCTAAAGTTTCTTTTCGGCCTCCTCAACCAGCCAAATTTCCTTGCCGGTATAGCGATTAACATAATCTAAATCTTTGAGAAGTTTTTCCTCTCTGAATCTTTCTTCGGTTGAAAGCTCTTTGGAGAGTTTAACTTTATGTATAAGACCAAGCTCAGCTTCAATGTCCCGCCTGAGAAGCGCGAAACCGCGGCGGATAGATTCCTCGGCTTCTTCAATGTCGGCGGCAAGTTTCCTGCTCTTTGTGCGGAAGTGATAGGCGTGGTAAACCGTGAATCCCAAAATTCCCAAGAACGCCAATGCAAAGATTATGGCCAAAACGAGATAGAAATCCTGGTAGCTTAAACGATTGCCGCCAATCTGTATTGCCGCCGGGGCCACCGTGAGATTAAGCTGCGAGCTCGGCGGGCTCATAATATCGGCAACTTTAAGCTGCGTCCAAACGAGGTAATGGCCGGAGTTCAGAAACTGCGGGAAGGAATAAAACCAAGCACCGTTTTTATCGGTTACCACCGACTGGCTCATGGTGCCGCCGCTTTCCAGATTTTGCAAATATATTATTACTTGGGAATTCGTGGCGCCCGATCTTCCGCCAATGTACAGTATTTCGTCGTTGGATATAGCTGTTGGGAATAAAGTGACGACTGGCGGTTCAATGGCAACGTTTGACTGACCAGCGGAAGAAGCCGGGGTGCTTGTGGCTGCTTCCTGCGACTTGGAGAGAAGCGGCAAGAAAATCAGCGCCAATGTGAGCAACCCGAATATAATAGAAGCGAAACTCGCCGACCCTTTTTCTCTGTGACCGTATTCCTTCAGTTTGGACTTTAATTCCGCCAATCTCTGAAGTATAGACGGATGCTTCATAGCGCCGATTTTGAGCTCTGCGTCAACTTGCTTGTGCCACTTCCAAGCCGATATTGACAAGCGCCACAAACCGTAAAGCAGGGCCAAAGCCAAAATAACGGTCAAGGGCCAGCCCAAGGTAAAATCCCCGATGCGCAACCCATCGTTGGAAATTAGTTCAAAAATTGAACTGGCTATGTTTAAGCGCTTTTCAGCTTGATAATAATTGCCAGCCGAGTCATATGCGCGCACTACCACGTTGTAGCGGCCATAAGCTAGTTTAGTGGAATACGGCGGCTCAACTTCTATAAAGAACGGCGTTTCCGACTGTCCGGCTTTCGC
>Ga0315282_10004040_pt1 | contig 25841 bp, 19 predicted proteins | sample YL17G07_20_MG_FD_203693 | JGI IMG/M metagenome (GOLD analysis project Ga0315282, IMG submission 203693) | Sediment microbial communities from Yellowstone Lake, YNP, Wyoming, USA - YL17G07_20 | ecosystem: Environmental > Aquatic > Freshwater > Lake > Sediment | place: USA: Wyoming | collected... | reverse complement strand
CAATTTTACGGGAAAACGAATATTTCGCGTTGAAAAAACGCGCCTTACAATTAACTGCCGAAAGCTGGCGAATTGCTAGTTTATATGGATGCAGTAATAACAGCACAATAATGCCCCCAAACTGCACATTAATGCAGTTGACGCCTTTATCTGTAGCTGAGAGGCGTCAGGGCAATTTTATTTACTTCGTAAATTTTCTTCATAATGAAGAACAGCTCGCGACGAAAAACAATTGACATTAAGCCGTATTTACCATAATCTAATTTCAGTTATAAATTTTTACGGGAAACCCTGTTACCAGACTTTCGATACAACTTAATATGGTAATTTCAATAGCTTCACAAAAGGGCGGTGTCGGGAAAACCAGTAAAGCAATTTCTCTTGCTTCCGGGTTGGTATGCAAGGACGCTTGACATTTTCTTCCGACACTTGTATATTCGAACTGATTGTTAGTTTAAACCTAACAATTAGGAGAAATATGCACAAGGGAAATTATCTCACTGCAATATTACGCTCCAACAAAACTGTCTTTTCCTCCAAAGACATTGCTTTATTGTGGCATGAGCCGGGTACATCCGCGACCAGGGTCCGGTTACACTACTACATCCAAAAAGGAGATTTATACCGGATCCGGAAAGGGTTGTATGCTAAAAGCCGTGACTACAACAAGCTGGAATTAGCCACCCGGATATTTACCCCCGCTTATGTGAGTTTTGAAACCGTGTTGGCCAAAGAGGGCCTGATATTTCAATTTTACGACCAGATTTTTATCGCTTCTTACTTAACCCGAGAAATTACTATCGATCAACAAACTTATTCCTACCGCAAGATCAAAGCTGGGGTGTTAACCAACACTTTCGGGATTGAGCTTGTAAGTGAAACTTCTATTGCTACCAAAGAACGGGCTTTCTTGGATGTCTTGTATGTAAATGCTGATTATCAGTTCGATAATCTCCGGTCTTTAAACTGGGAAAAAGTTTTTGAGATTTTACCGATTTACAAGAATCGGCGGATGGAAAAAAAGGTCAATACCTTATATAAAAAGACTAAAAGTCAAACATGACGCAACTGGATATAACCACCCACAAAACGATATTGTTTCAGATTCTCAAAGATATCTATTCGGATACCACCATCTCCCCTTTTTTGGGATTTAAAGGCGGCTCAGCAGCCTTGATGTTTCACGGATTGGATAGATTTTCAGTGGATCTGGATTTTGATTTGTTAGATGAGGCCCAGGAAGCTTTTGTTTTTGAACGGCTGATCGAAATTGTCAAAAAGTATGGCGCCCTCAAAGAGACGCATAAAAAACGGTTCAATTTGTTTATTCTCCTGTCTTACGAAGATAAATCCCGGAACGTCAAAGTGGAGATCAACCGTCGGCAATTTAGGTCCAGGTACGAGATCAAGACATATTTGGGCGTTTCCATGCAGGTCATGGTCCTTGAAGATATGTTTGCCCATAAACTCATGGCGATGTATGAACGCCTTGGAAAAACCAGCCGGGATATTTACGATGTATGGTTTTTCCTGAAATCCCGTGCTCCCATCAACAAAGGAATTGTCGAAAACCAGGCGCAGATGCCTTTTGACCAGTTGGTCGGAAAATGCATCGGTAAATTGGAAAAAATGGACAATCGGCATATCTTAGACGGCGTTGGCGAACTCTTAACCACCAGCCAGAAAGATTGGGCTAAAGCGAAACTCCGGGGGGAAACCATTGCTTTACTGAAATTGCGGCTGGAAAGCGAATAATAATTCGGCTTTGTCTATGAAATGACCCACCGGTTGGCTATTTGCATTCTCATAAAAGATGCAGTAAAAACTGCACATATTGGTCTTAAAACTGCACATTAATGCAGTTGTCACCCTCAGCCACTTGTGCTACGCTCAATACGCCATGACTGACCTTATCCACTTACCCCTCAGCCGCCGGGATTGTGAATTGTTTCGCGTTGTTTTTTTTTCGCGAAACAATTCCTCCCTCGCTCGCATTACCTGGTTGCAGCTTATTCGTTTCCTTAAACGAAGGCCCCCATGCGGCCATTCTTAAAAACTGGACGAGGAGTTTCAAAAATCAGTATAATCAGGGCATGCGGAAATTCATCATCGCCCTGGTGCTGCTGTTGGGGGTATTGTATATCATCACACGCTTCACCGAGGTGCAGGACCTCTACGCCACCTTACAACGCGGGGATTGGCGTTTTATTTTGCTCGGGTTTGCCACGGTAGGGCTGTGGATGGCCAACCATGGCCTGTCCTACCAGGCTGTCTACCGCCTGCTGGGCATCCGGGAAGAAATGTGGCACATGATGAAGGTGGCCCTGGCGGCGGACTTCGTCAACGTGGTCACTCCCTCGGCTGGGATGACGACCATTGCAGTCTTTCTGGACGATTCACGCCGGCGTGGCTATTCTTCCGGCCGGGTGATGGTGGCCTGGGCTTTAAACCTGCTCTTTGATTACACTGCTTTCCTGGGCGTGCTGACCGTGGGGTTGGGGGTGTTGGCGCGGCGGAATGACCTGCATTGGCCAGAAATAACGGCTGCCTGCATCCTGCTGCTTGGGGCGCTGGGATTGGCGACTTTGCTGTACCTGGGCCTGCAATCTGGCGAAGCCCTGGGGAAGGCGCTGGCCTGGATGGCGCGGATAATTAACCGCATTGTCCGCCCGTTTATTCACCGTGATTATCTCGAGGTGGAGCGCGCGCACAGCTTCGCCCACGACGGCGCGGCTGGCATCGCGACGGTGCGCCAGAACCCGAGCGGTCTGCTAAAACCCATCTTGCTGGCCTTGAGCAACAAGGCCCTGCTGATTCTGATGCTGATGCTGACTTTCATGGCTTTCCACGTACCTTATACCTCGGGCACGATTGTAGCCGGCTTCAGCATAGGCTATCTTTTTTTGATCGTTTCACCCACCCCTTCCGGGATCGGGATCGTGGAAGGCGTGTTGACTCTGGCGCTAACATCTCTGTGGGTGCCAGTCGAAGCTGCCGCGATTATTACCCTGGTCTACCGCGGCTTTACTTTTTGGCTGCCATTATTTGTGGGCATGGTGGCTTTTCGTCAGATGCCCCATGAAAATCAAATCGCTTGAACCTGTCCTTAATGGCTTATTGGGAAGGTTGTTCATTTGAAGATAGATTTCTAGCAAGGCGATCAGGTTGATCCGCCCGCTCCCGGTCATCTTTTCGAGCGTTGGAGCGGATGGCGGCTTGTTGGGGGCGGCCGTCCTGGCATGGTCAAGGGTGGATGGCGCCTGAGCGGCTGTATAATCAGTCTATGGACGTGCCTAATCTGCAGCATGTTTTGCAGAGTGAATGTGGCCTGGAGTCTGGCCGGCCTGTTGTCGTGGGCGTATCTGGCGGCCCTGACAGCCTATGCCTGCTGGATATCCTGCAGCGACTGGGTTATACGTTGGTGGTGGCGCATTTCGATCACCGGCTCCGCCCTGATTCCAGCCAGGAGGCTGCCAGGGTAGGAGGCCTGGCGGAAAAACATGGCCTGCCTTTTGTCGTTGGCAGCCTGGATGTGGCCGGTTTTGCCCGGGAGCAGAAGCTTTCGATAGAAGAAGCCGCCCGCACCGCCCGCTACCGTTTTTTATTTGCGACGGCCCGCCAGCAGTCAGCCCAGGCCGTGGCCGTGGCGCATACAGCCGACGATCAGGTCGAGACAGTATTGATGCACCTGTTACGTGGGGCTGGACTGTCAGGGCTGAAAGGTATGCCTTACCGTTCAGTGATGCCAGGTTGGGATAAAGAGATCCCACTGGTGCGCCCGCTGCTGGGGACCTGGCGCACCGAGGTGGTGGGTTACTGCCAGGAGCGCCGCCTGGAGCCCGTCAATGATCCCAGCAATTCCGACCTAAAATATTTTCGCAACCGCCTGCGGCATGAGCTGATCCCATACCTGGGGCAGTACAACCCGCAGGTAAAAGAGACTGTGTGGCGGATGGCTCAGGTGTTGGCAGCCGATCAAGCCATCCTGGAAGAGGTCACTCGCCAGACCTGGTCGAGTTGTTTGTCCGGGCAAGGGGCTGGCTATGTGATACTTTCACTCAGTAAGTTGAGGGGAATGAGCCTGGGTTTGCAGCGCGGGGTGCTGCGCCGGGCCATCGACTGCCTGCGGCCCAACCTGCGCGATATCGACTTCGCTGCGGTCGAGCGGGCAGTCGGCTGGATCGGCCAGCCGCCGCACACCGGTCAGGCCGACCTGGTCAGCGGCCTGCGCCTGTATTTCGAAAATGAGCTCCTGTTTGTGATGGAAGCCAGCGCCCGCCTCGAAGAGGACGCCTGGCCTTTGATAATGGGAGGGATAGCAGGCAGCTTGGGTGCGCCTGGGGAGCTTTCCCTGGAAAATGGCTGGGCGATCACGTGCGAAGGGGTTGATTTTGGTGGATGGGAAGGATTATCTTCTTTGAAGGGCAATTCCTATCATGCCTGGCTGGATAGCGCCGCGCTGACCCTGCCGCTGCATGTGCGAACCTCCCGGCCGGGCGAGCGCTTCGAACCGCTTGGCATGAACGGCCATTCGATGAAACTCTCTGATTTTTTTATCAATGAAGGCTTACCTCGGAGGGCGCGTCCCGGTTGGCCGCTGGTCTGTTCCGGAGAACAGGTGGCGTGGGTGGCCGGCTATCGCCCGGCGCATCCATTCCGCGTGCAAGCAGCAACTAAAGTCGTGTTGCACTTACACCTGTATAAACTATAGAGATCCGGTTGCTTGTTATTTTTCTGAAAGCTGGCGTAGTTTTAATCCCACTTCTCGCCATTGTATTTTTGACACACCCAGCTTCTGGCGGATTTTTTCGGTTTCCACGCCGGCGCGCAAGTCGTTCAACGCGCAGGTCCAGCGGCACATGTCGAAGGACAGGTGTTTGCCCAACCTGGCTTCCTGCCCCAGGTCCTCCAGCAGGTATTCAAGCCGGCGGGGCGACCAGGGGAATACTTGCTCGCCAGGTTTGTACTGTTCCAGGTATTCTTTAAAACTTTCAATCCATTCGCCAGGCAGAATGATCTTGCGTTCCTTGTAGCGGTTGCGCAGGCTGGGGTAGCGCACGAACAGCATTGGGCCGGCGGGAGCTTCCAGGTCGATATGGTTGAGGTGGATTGCCAGGCATTCGCCTTTCTTGATTGCGGTAGCCAGGAGTAAACCCAGCAGGGTGTAAGGACGGGCGTCCGGCTTTTTGACCTTGCGGTAAGCTAAAGCCACCGCCAGCACCTTTTCTTGTTCGTCTTCAGTCAGCACGACGGGCAGCGGGCTGATGACAGACTGTTGCAAGACCTTTTCAGCCGGGTCGACGACGATTACCCCATTGCGGTTGAGCCAGCGGAAAAAAGCTTTTACAGAAGTAATGCGACGGGCCAGGCTTTTCGGGCTGCAAGGAACGCCGCGCCCGGTCTGGAGCCATTGCAGGAATTTATTCAGGTCGCTGGTGGTGATGGCGCCAATGGTACGGTCGGGGGGCAAATACGCGGCCAGGAACTGCAGATCGCCCATGAAGGCTTTGACGGTGTAGGGAGACCGGCCCTGGTCGTTTAGGAACCCCTCCCAGGCGCGGATGGCTGGTATGAGCAAGGTAGTCGGAGTAAAATGGGCACTTGGGGAAGAAGAAGCGCCAGGCATAATCAATCCTCCCATGTCACATTCGTATAGATATAGTATATTCAGTTTACATGATTAAACAGGATTTGTCAATCATTTGACTGTTACGGCGCCAGCGCTTCTTTAACAATCTGTCGGCAGGCGGGAACGTTGGGGAGTAACACCATCGCCCCGCTGCCCGGAATCAAATAATCGGACACCAAACCTGGCCCCAGCGTGTAGCGGCGTACGTGGTCGGTCTTGACTAGGCTGGGCGCCAGTGTAATCAGGGGCAGAAGATCGCCCAGGCTCATATCAGTCTGGACGTTATCTTTCAGAGCGTTGTAAATACTTTTGGCGTGCGTCACGGTATTGAAGCTGAGCAGGCGGAATAATACACCTTGTAGAACTTCCTGGGCGCGGCGGGTGCGGTCGAAATCGCTGGTGGAATAGCGAGATCGTACGTACCACAGCGCCATCGATCCATCCATCTGAGTCACGCCCGGCTCGACCGAGCAGTAACCGTTGGTTCCAGCCACGTCGCATTTATCCGATAACGATTTTGATGCGTAAATATTTATACCGCCCAGGCTGTCGATGATATCTTCGAAACCCTTGAAGTTGGTCATCACGTAGTGGTCGGGGCGTACGCCAAAATTCTGCTCGAGGGTGGCATATACGCCCTGAATGCCCATAAACTCAAAGGCGGTATTGATTCGCTGCTGCCCAAAACCAGGGATATTAACCCACAAATCGCGCGGGAAAGATACCACGCTGCCTGTCCCGTTCGGATTGATAGCGACTACCATCATCACGTCGGTCCGGAAACCGCCGCCTGGGCGGGCGTCCGAACCGAGCACGAGGATCTTTACCTGTCCATTCGGTGGAGTGAGGTCCCCGCCGTTATAGGATGGGTTCATTTCCGAGGAGTTGCGGGCATATGCCGGGGTTTTGGTCGGCTTGGGTGTTTTGGTCGGTGTGGGAGTTGGGGTAAAAGTTGCCGTTGGTCGCGCCGGCTGAAAAGGAGTGGGGGTTGTGGTTCCGTTAGGATTTTCGGTGGCGATCACCAACTGCGCCACCGCCGCCGGCGAGGCGGACGGGGTAGGGCTGTTGGTCACGAAGGGATGAAATTCAACCGATGCGGGGGTTTGAACCAGGGGCAGGTTACAACCAGAAAGCAGACATAAGATTAATAAGGGAATGATTATTCTTCTACGCATCTTGTCCATTATATCAATTCATTCAGAATTAACATAATAAATTAAGCCTGTAAAATCGGGAAACAGCAGATGAAACCTTAAATTCTAAAATTTATTATGGAACTGGAGTATCCATTGGGGATAAGGATGGTTTTGTTGCAGGCGTAACCGTGAAGGTGTTGGGTGATGTCACGCATGGCATGTAAGTGGGAGTGTAGGTATCAGCAGGCATGGATGAAGGCGTCTGAGTGGGACGCGAGGTGCAGGTGGGGAGCGGGGTGGCGGCTGCTGCTCTGGCATTGGTCTTGTGGGGAGTCGGCGGCGCCTGGGTGGGAAGATCGGTGGGCGTCTCTTTAAGCAGGATTGGTACATAAAGCCGCTGCCCTGTGTAAATAAAAGAAGAATCTAGCAGGCAGTTGGCCTGCTGCAACTCCATTGCCGTGGTATTGAAGATCATCCCAAGGTGATACAGTGTATCCCCGGCCTGCATGTAATAGACATCCCATCCATGCGGCTGACCGCAGGGAACCGGTGTGACTTTCTTGATAGGTAAAGTGGGCTCGGGAGTATCTGTGACTGGGCGTTCGGTGTGAGTGGGTTTACGAGAGGACTTTACCGGCGGTAGGTATAGGATAATATCTGGCATCAGATTCTGGTTGACCAGGCAGTTTGCCTCCATCAATCGATCGACCGTAATGCCGTGAGCACGCGCCAGATTATCCAGGCTGGTTCCACCTGGAACCACGTATTGCTGCCAACCCGTGGGTGGGGGGCAGGTAGTAGGAATAAATTCTGTCACCGTGGAGGTGGGTACTGGAAAAAAAGTTGCTGTAGTGACTAGATAAAACCCAGAGGTCACGGTCGGGCTGACGATAGCCCGTGAGGTGGGCGAGGGCGACAAAGTATTGGTCAGCAAAACGATCGTTGGAGATAATGTTACTGGCTGTTCCTGCGCCACCGACAGGGTAATCCCGCCTATCACAACGATGATTGATACGATGGCAGTCAGCATCCCAATCAGGAGTTCGCGGAAGGCTTTCATGGGGATGGTTTCAGCAGACCGTTTTCCTCTCCGGTGGGAAGCTGGACAATAAATGTCGAACTCTGGCCGGGTCGGCTTTCAACCCAAATTTTACCGCCCAATGACTCCACCAAAGTCTTGGTGATTGAAAGGCCCACTCCGGTATCGCCAACCCCCTGTATCAACGGGTTTTCCGCCCGGTAGCGGCGTGCAAACACGCGCGGCAGATCTTCCGGGGAGATTCCTCCGCCATGGTCGGTAATTTGAATCAGCAGGCAGGATTTACCCGGCGTCTGTTCATCCATGTGGGCACGCAGGATGATTGTGCCTTCACGCGGAGTGACCGTCCCAGCATTTTCTAAAAGGTGGATCAAAATTTGCTGAAGGGCATCCAGGTCAGTGTACACCTGCGGAAGCTCCTCGGGCAGGTCAACGCGCAGGGTGATATTGCGCTCCCGCATCTGGGCGCTGGTATCGGAGATGGATTGGTCGATTACCTTTCCCAGGTCGACTGCCTGGGCGACTAGCTCTAGCGCGCCTTTATCGATGGCGGTTGTCTTGATTAAATCATCCAGTAGCAATCGCATACGTTCAGTGGATGACTTGATACGCTCCAGGAATTTGCGCTGCAGGGCGCCGAGGATGCCTACTGATTCGGAAAGCAGCAAATCGGTATAACCGGTGATCGAAGACATCGGCTGGCGAAGTTCCTGGGCAATTGAAGCAATCACTTCGCTGGTTTCGTCAGGTAAGGCAGCCGGTTCGCCGGCTGTTTTTTCCAGGTTGCTGATTTTGGCATTGGCTTCTCCCAGGGCATTTTGAAGTTGGGCAACTTCCTGCAAGGCCAAGTTCAGCTCGGCCTTGAAGTGGGTCAGGTTTTCCGTAGCTTCGTCTGGTAGGGCGGTGATGGATTTCTCCAAGTCTTCTTTCAGACGCTGGTTTTCGGCTTGCAGTCTGGCGATGAGCTCCTGGGACTCTTTCTCGAGGACAATCAGAGCTTCAGTATTTACATCGGGTCCGGTGACCTGGCTGCGCCGCTCGATTTCGTCCCCCAGGTTTTTGTTTTCGTCTTCCAATTGATCCACCCTTGCCTGAGCGGTTTGCAATTCTTCCTGCAACTCCATGGTTTCGGTGTTATCCCCGGTTTGTGAGGTGATTTGCTGGAGGAGCTGGGCAATCATCTCAGTGGTCGAGCCAAGGTAATTCTGATCTTCCATGCTCCATGCCCGGTTAGAGTAGGGAGATAACAGCAGTAATCCCCCCCAAACCTTCTGAGAGATCAGTAGGGGAATAAGCATCAAGTTGCCGGGCTGCTTTAGGCCGATAGAATCGCAGACGATTTTCAAATCGGGGGGGACCGAATTCTCACACAGCAGGCGCAAAGGGCGCCCACGTTGGACAGCATTGGCCAGGAGTGGAATCTTCGATTGTTCCAGCGCAATACTCGCCAGTTCTTCTTCACGAATCAGGTCGTATCCGCTGTGGATAATGACTTCACCAGCAGATGTTGGCAGAGAGATCAAGAAACACAGATCCGCCAGCATAGTTTGCCCGACTGCCCGGGTTACCGCTGGGCCAATCCGAGCCGGGTTGGTCTCGGTCGAAATCTTAAGCCAGGCATACACCGAGTGGGCGCTGGCAGTATAACGGCGCCTTTCCTGGTTCAAGGTACGCGGTATCTCAACTTTAGGCGGGGCTTCGACAATCGTCGCTGAAGGGTGGAGCCTTTGGGATAAGAAGGGCACCAGAGGATAGGCGCATAACTGAGCCAGGCGTACGGCTGCCGGGTAATCGCCGCTGGTGGTGATCCCCAGAAATTGGGCAGTATGCCCGACCAGGTTGATGGCCAGGAACCACAATCCGATCGCCCAGGTTTCAGGGCGTTTGAAGAGTAACAGGAACATGCCGATGACAATGATCACCATGGATAGCATTTGCCAGATCTGATCTAGCCAGTAGTTATTGAATTGGAGAGAGGGATCGTGGTTGGTCCAGGTTGTCAGGCAAAAAATAAAGAAAATGACCAGGTCGATATTTAGCAAGCCGACAATGATGTCCATCGCCCGGTTCGGCCGGGGAAAGGCCCACATCCAGATAACCCAGATCAAGGCAAAAGTCGCCGTAGCCCTTTCCAGGGGGGGCAGGAAATCTGGGGGACCAGCCAGTCTCTGCCAGACCAACCCGCCGCTGTAAAAAAGGAGGATCTGGCTGGACAATATCAGGCTTAGCCCAAGGATCATCCGCCCGGGATGAGGGAAGGAGGTAGCGCGCCGGCTAACCAGGACACTCTGCAACGCGGCAGTAATTGTAAACGCCAAAACAAGGTAATAAATGAGATTACCCGGTGTCCTGGTTAGAAGAACAAAAATCGATTGTATGAAATTTCCCATGCCCCGGGTCCCGATCTAAAAAATCATAATACGTCATTAATATGGTAGATTGAAAATTGGAGTGTCAATTTAGCCGGCAGCGACCTGAAGGTACGGCAGGATGCTGGTGTCTGTGGGGGCAGCAAAATATAAAGATGCACATTTCATGCCATCGAAATTATGGTATGGAAATCATTGTAAATCATTGTAAAGGTTGACAAACTGTGATTTTACGATAAAATAACCCCTACGCACGCCGAAGTGGCGGAATTGGCAGACGCGCTAGGTTCAGGGCTTAGTGGGCTTACGCTCGTGAGGGTTCAAGTCCCTCCTTCGGCACTCTTTTTCAACCGGGCACCCTGGTTTCTTCGGGGTGCTTTTGATTTTACTTTCATCTGGCACCTTCCTTGTAACCATTTTCATGGTTAATTGGGATTTTCTATAGAAGGCCCAAAATTTGGGGGTGGTATAATATACCAAAAATGGGTTCATTCTCTGGAAATCCCCGCGATCCAAAAAAATTTGCGAAGCAGGTTTACTTGCAGTAAGATATTTATATGAGCGCATCCAGACCAAGGTTCAATTTCAAGCAAACCTTACTGATCGTTATGATTATTGGTTTTGTTTTCATGATGATGGATCTGAATTCTCGTCTGTCGGCGCTGTTCAGGTTGACCGGACAGCGCGACCAGGTTTCAACTGAAGTTGCCCATCTGCAAGCTACCAAGGAAGAAATACAACAGCAGATTGATTTTGCTAATTCAGATGCCGCCGTCGGCCAGTGGGCGCGCCTGGAACATATGGCTCTGCCGGGCGATAAGCTGATTGTCCCTTTACCAGAAGCACAAGTCACCCCGCAACCGGCAGTGCAGCTAACGACCACGTCAGAAAAGCCCTCCCAATGGCAGGTATGGCGTGAGTTGTTCTTTGGGGAATAATTACGGCAAGCGTTGGATTGCCAGCAAAGTCACATCGTCTGAAGGGGGCGAACCTTCGCGGAAAGACAGCAAAGCCTGATCGAGACAATCGAGCAGAGCACATACTCCTTGTCCTGTGGCGGAAGCAAGCACCTGGTCGAGACGGTCCTCGCCGAACAGGGCATTGGTGCTGGGTGAAATGCTTTCCGTAACCCCATCTGTATAGAATAGCCCTTCGTCGCCAGGCTCAAGCGTAATGGCGTGGTCGACCAGCTCGACTTTTTCGAATACCCCCAGAGCCGCGCCGCCTTTCAACAGAGTTTCAGTTTTTCCACTGGCAGCCCGCACCAGAATCGGACGGTTGTGCCCGGCGTTGCAGTACACCATCTCACCGGTTTTTAGCGAAATGATAGCATAAACGACAGTGATAAACATGCTGTTTGGAGCGCTGCTGTGCAGTTGGCGGTTGACCTTTTGCAGCACGGTGGAAGGGCACCGTGCGTTTTGAATGTTTGCCCGAATCAGGGTGCGGGTTACGGTCATGTAGAGGGCGGCCGGCATACCTTTATCGGAAACATCCGCGATTACCAGCCCAACCCGGTCGCCGCTCAGGCGGAAAATATCGTAAAAATCCCCGCCCACCTGGCGGGCAGTCTGCCAGCGGGTGTCGATCTCCCAGCCCGGGAAAACGGGCAAGTGATCGGGCAAGAAGGTTTCCTGGATCTCGCGCGCCAGCGAAAATTCCCGGTTCAGGCGCTCGCGTTCTACGCGTTCCTCTTTGACGCGGTCATTTTGGATAGCCAGGGCAGTTTGTTGTGCAATTCCGTTTATGATTTCAAGGCGGCGGTCCTGCAAACCACTCAACACGCCTTTTTGCTTGGCTACCATCACTCCGAAAACTTCTCCCTTTACAGATAGCGGGAAACCCATCAGCCAGGCGCCTGTCACAGGACGAGTTGAACCGGTGAAATGATCGGGCGGAAGGCATTCGATCTCTGCCCAATGTCCAGGCCCAAAGAAAGGCGGGTCAGGCAGCTCACACAGGAAGAATTGATCGTTTTCAAACACCGAACTCAGCAGATTGAATTCATTTCGGGCGTAGGAAAACTGGGCCAGCTCTTCCTCTTGCTGGCGCGTTTCTGCCAGAACCCGGGCAGGATAGAAAATTTGACGCTGGTTGTCCCACAGATAGATAACACAGGCGTCGATACCGACCAGGATGGGCATTAATTGGACGATCGTTTCAAGGATGTCGGTCAACTCATTCTGGCTGACTGCCGCCTGGGCTACCTGCAACAGAACGGCGGTTACATAGGCTTCTTCCTGGCTGGATTCAATCAGACGCAGATTTTCCAGGGTAATTGCCGCCTGGTGAGCAATTCCCTGGAGCAAAGAGAGCACCCGATCATCGATGGATCTTTTGGCGCCTGGCTGCCTATCGTTCAGGTGCTTGACCAGGATCGCCCCGATGACGCTGCCATGGGCCAGCAGCGGCAGCAATACCAGCGTTCCACCTGGGTCAGGCAACCAAGCCTGGGTTGGAATTGCCAACTCTCCAGCGACATCCTCAATGAAAAGGGTCGCCCCGGTTTCTTTCAAGCGTGAAAAAGCCGGCGCCTGGTCTTCATAATAGATACGATTTTCCGGAGGTGTGTCACTCCCATACCAGTTCTTGAGTTTAAATCCTTGCAGAGATTCTTCCCAAAGGAAGGTAGCGCATTTTTCGACACCAACCAGGACAGGAATCAGGCGGACCAGTGTAGAAAACAATTCGTCGATGCTGGTAATCGCCTTGATGGCATCGGAAACCTGCAGTAAGACAGTCGACACCCAGGCCTGTTCCTGGGCTTCCGTAAATAAGCGGGCGTTCTGGATGGCTACGGCGGAATAACTGGCAAAGGTGGTGGTCATGTCGCGAGCTTCGCTGCCATACCTGCCGGGAGTGTGGTGCACCATGGTAATCACGCCCAGGCACTGTTCTCCGGCGCGCAGGGGAGCTGCGATTGACGAGTGATCTGTCGGGAATTGCAGCGCCGTGCCTAACGGGCCGGATTGTTCATCTGCCCGGCGGATGATCGGTTGAGGTGAAAGGGCAGCCCGGTTCAGCCATTCCTGGACAGCGGCATTGGTCAGGAAGGCGTTTTCCAATTGGTCAGCATCGATGCCATGCACAGCAGCCAGGTGGAGATGCTGAGCTCCGGTTTCCTCTACAGGGTTAGTATCATCCAGGAGCCAGATAGCGGACGCCTCACAGGGTAAATTACGTTCCATTTCTCCCAGGATGGTATCCAACAATTTATCAAGAGGGATATTGGAGGATATCAACGAGGCTACATCCTTAAAACTTTCAGCCACTTGGCGGCGCCAATTTTCGGTACGGTAGAGCGAAGCATTGCGAATAGCAATAGCTATGTTGGCTCCTAGAGCTTCATACAGGTTGCAGTCGTTATCGTTGAAAGCATTCAGCCGGTCGCTCTGGATATCCAACACGCCCAATACGTCTCCAGCAAAGATCAAAGGGACGGCAACTTCAGATTGGGTATTGAATGGCGGCAGGTGGGATGGCCGGTAATGCGGATCGCGGGTCACATCATTGGCCAGGATCGTATCCCCGGTGCGGCTCACGTAGGGTATGATCCCCTCTGGATCATCCAGGTCGTACATGACAGGCTCATTCTTAAGCTTCTGGCTGCGCACACCGCTCCCGGCGCGGTAGATAATCTTTCGCCTTCCGGGGTGAACGGTGTACAGGTGCACGTAAGGGTGGTTAAACCGCTTGCGGATCAGGTGCACCACTTCATCGAGCAGGTCATCCGTGTCGAGGATTGAATTAAGCGCATGCCCGATTTCAGAGACCGCCGACATCTGATCGGCGCGCTGCTGCAGGCTGGTGTACAGGCGGGCGCTGTCAATTGCCAGGGCCACGTTATCTGCCAGGGAGCGCAAGACCAGCATGTCCATTTCGTGAAAACCATCCAGGTGGTTGCTCTGCACGTCCAGGATGCCCAGGACGCGATCCTCGATTTTCAGAGGTAAGGACACTTCTGACTGCGTTTCAGGCAGGGCATCCACATAACGGTAATATGGCTCAACCTTCACATCGGGAGCAAGCAGTTCGACCCCATCTTGAGCTACCAGGCCAACAATCCCTTCCCCCATGCGAATTTTTTGAATGGGCAGATTGTTGGCGCCGGGCAGGGTGCCATGACTGCCCCGCAGCAGGAGGGTTTCTCCATTTTCCTCCAGGGTAAAGATTGCGGCAAAGTAGTATTTGAAAGTGCGTTGGACCAATTCAGTCACCCGGCTGCAAAGCGTATCCAGGTCGACCAGGTTGGCAATCTGGGTATTGACTTTGCGCACCAGGGCGAGCTGCTCCTGGCGCCAGTTCTTGATAGTGACCTGGCGCGATATCTGCAAAGCCATAGCAGCGTGGGCGGTGATACCTTCCAGGACACTCAGCTCGCGCGGAGCAAAAGCTGGCCCGTCGGGCCGCTCGGCATAGACAATACCCAACATGTTGCAATGATTGAGGAGTGGAACGGCGACAACAGGGTAGGAGTTGTCTGGTTTTTTACCGCCCCTTTTTTTCCTTGGTGATGGTTTCTGGCCGGTGAAACAGCCTTCCTGGCCATTCTGCAGGGCCTGCATGACCAGGGCAGGCGCATCGGCATCTGGTAAAACAGGGATTTCAGGTTCTCCGGGCAGCGGGTAAAAAGGACGCGCCAGCCAGACGTTAGCCAGGCATCCTAGCGTAACCTGGATCGTTTTTGAGATAAGCAGGCATTGGGCAGCCGCGTTGGGTTGTTCCAGCAGTTGCTCGCCCAGGCTGAGCAGGTGTTTCCATTCGGGCTCCCCAAGCAGCCCAGGATTAGCGATCACGCAATCCTCGCCTTGTGTTTTACCATAATCACAGTATTGCCACCGCCGGGTGGGTGCTCGAAGTGGATCTCATCCATCCATCTGCGCATAAAATACAATCCCAAACCGTGATCGTCCCTATCTTCCAGCGCCAAAGAGAGATCAGGTTCGGTCACCTCTTCCGGGGTAAAAGATTCTCCCTGATCGCATAGAATGATGGTTAATTTATCATCCGTCTCGTTGCAAGTGCATTCGATATCACCGCGTTTCTCGCCGCCATAGGCGTGTTCAATGATATTCGAACAGGCTTCATCAACAGCAGTTTCGACCGTGTAAGTTGCCAGACTATCAAACCCGGCCTCGGTGGCCGCGCGCCTGATAAACTCCCCGATTTTTGCCAGACTATCGTACCGACCAGGGAAGACAACAGTTGTCATGAACCAATGACCACCTGGCTAAAAGCTACCTACGGCAGCCAGTACGTCGTTATATATTTTAAAGAAAGTGGTGAAACCAGCCAGATCGAGGGCGGAGTAAATGTTGGCAGGTACGGAGGCGAGGACGACCTCTCCCCGGTTGTAACGTTTGCAAATTTTTTGAATATTGATCATCACTCTCAACCCAGCACTGGAGATGAAGTCCAATTCACTAAAATCCAGGATAATTTTATACCGACCGGAATCCACCTTTGCGTTAAGTGCTTCGAGCAGTTGTGGGGCAGTTGCACTATCGACCCGGCCTTTTACCTTGACTAAATCACTATGCTTGTAGGGTGTGATTGTAATTTCCATCGGCCAACCTCCGCTGAATCTGGATAACTGAAAGTAATGACTAGATTATAGCTTATTTAGCCATAAATTCAACAAAAATAACCTTGATTATCAAAGCGACATCAGGGCGAGAGTATAATTATTTGGTGTGAAACAATCAAAGATTTTTGCCATGTTACCGCCAGCAGAAAGGGAAAAAATGACTGCACAAATTCTGGATGGAAGCGCGGTCGCCGAACAAATCCGGGCTGAAGTAGCTGCAGAAGTCAAGACGCTGCTCGAAAAAGGTAAACCTCGGCCAGGACTGGCCACGGTGTTGGTAGGTGAAAATCCTGCTTCACAGTCTTACGTGCGCGGAAAGCGCAAGGCCTGCGCTGAAGTGGGGATTGAATCGTTTGGATTTGAGCTGCCAGCGACTGCCAGCCAGCATGAGGTAGAAGAACTGGTGCAGAAATTAAACGCCGACCTGAAAGTGAGTGGTATTCTGGTACAACTGCCTCTGCCTTCCGGTATGGATGAAGAACGCCTGCTTAGTCTGGTCAGCATTGATAAAGATATCGATGGGTTCCATCCGGTAAATATCGGCCGGTTGGCGCAAAAAGGGCGTGAACCGCGCTTTATTCCGTGTACACCCTCAGGGGTAATGCATTTGATCAGTAAGGTACTGCCAAACCTGGAAGGGGTAAATGCCGTCGTCTTAGGGCGCTCGAACATAGTCGGCATGCCAGTAGCTTTGCTGTTGGTGCGTGCCAACGCCACCGTTACCATTTGCCACTCGCGCACGCGCAACCTGCCGGCGGTTACTCGCCAGGCGGACGTGCTGGTCGCTGCGGTGGGCAAAGCCGAAATGGTGCGCGCTGACTGGGTCAAGGCGGGAGCAGTGGTCATCGATGTGGGTATTAACCGAGTCGAGGATGCCTCACGCCCACGCGGCTACCGGCTGGTTGGCGATGTGGCATTTGATGAGGTGAAAGAAGTTGCCGGTGCACTTACCCCCGTTCCGGGGGGCGTTGGACCGCTGACGATTGCCATGCTATTGCGCAATACATTAAGAGCGGCTAAGTTGTCTGATCATTCGTGAAATTGATGTTGTCTGACAATTGACTTTTTTGGGTTTTATGGGTAAACTCGATAAGGAAGAATAAATTTACAGATAGCTTAAGAATTATGTCCACACTCCTCGTCCGAAACGTAACCTTGTTGGTCACGATGGATGACCAGCGCCGTGAAATCACCTGGGGTGGATTATTTATCCGGGATGGTTTCATCGAGAGGGTGGGGTTAAGTCAGGATTTACCCGAATCGGCAGACGCGCTGTTGGATTTGAAGGGGCATGTGGTGTTGCCCGGGTTGATCAACACTCACCACCATTTTTTCCAGACGCTTACTCGAGCCGTCCCGGCAGCCCAAAACGCCAACCTGTTCAACTGGCTGAAAACGCTTTATCCAATCTGGGCGCGTATGACGCCCGACGATATCTATCTTTCTACACAAACCGCCCTGGCTGAACTGGCTTTGTCTGGTTGTACTACCGCCTCGGATCACCTGTACCTTTTTCCCAACGGTTCTCGACTGGATGATGAAATCGCGGCTGCCGGGGAAGTAGGCCTGCGCCTGCATGCTTCGCGCGGCTCGATGAGTCTGGGCGAGAGCAAAGGCGGGTTGCCGCCCGACAGTTTGGTTGACCGCGAAGAGGCTATTCTGGCGGATTCGGTTCGCCTGATCGAGCGCTACCACAATGGACGACGGGGCTCGATGCTGCAAATTGTCCTGGCGCCTTGTTCACCATTCAGCGTCACCAGCGAATTAATGCGCCAAACGACAAAAATAGCCCGGCAGTATGGGGTTCACTTGCATACTCACCTGGCGGAAACTCAAGATGAAGAAGCCTTCTGCCTGGATAAGTTCGGCTACCGCCCGGTGGCGTACATGCAGTCGTTGGATTGGGTCGGGCAGGATGTCTGGTTTGCACACTCGGTGCATGTCAAGGAAGATGAAATTGGAGTGTATGCGCGTGAGGGTTGTGGTGTGGCGCATTGTCCAAGCTCAAACATGCGCCTGGCCTCCGGGATTGCCCCGGTGTGGGAATACATGCGCGCCGGCATCAAACTTGGCCTTGGGGTAGATGGCTCGGCCAGCAACGACAGCTCGAACCTGCTGGCTGAGGCGCGCCAGGCGATGCTGCTGGCGCGCTTGCGCGCTGGATTGGCCGGCGCTTCGCTTTCTGGGCATGTTGATACGCCGCCTATGCTGACTGCTCGCCAGGCCCTCGAACTGGCCACGCGGGGTGGGGCGGCGGTATTGGGACGCAGTGACCTGGGCTCATTGGAAGTGGGCAAGTGTGCTGATTTTATTGCAATTGATTTGAACCGGTTAGACTATGCCGGTGCACTGGTTGATCCGGTGGCTGCGGTGACTTTTTGCGCTCCTCAGCGGGTAGATGTAAGTGTGGTAGGCGGAAAGGTGATTGTTCAGGATGGTCATTTACTCACCCTGGATGTGCCTCGGCACATCGAAAAGCATAATCAGGCTGCAAAGCGGTTGGTTATTTAGAGAGGTGGGCTGAATGAGTACTGACTCTTTCTGGCTGCAAGACGCCCGTGGATTGGTAGACTGCGCCATGGGACGCGTCCCAGCCGACCTGGTCATCCGCAACGGCCAATGGGTTTGCGTTCAGTCCGGGGAAATTATTCCCAATACCGATGTGGCAGTGATCGGTGGACGGGTGGCTTTTGTCGGGTCGGACGCCAGCCATACCGTTGGCGCTTCAACCAGGGTAATCGATGCGGCAGGACGCTACCTGGCGCCAGGCTTGCTGGACGGTCACATGCACGTCGAGTCAGGCATGCTGACGGTCACTGAATTCGTGCGGACGGTGCTGCCCCACGGCACGACCGGTATGTTTGTCGACCCGCACGAGATTGCCAACGTATTCGGCTTGCGCGGCGTGCGCCTGATGGTCGACGAAGCCGGCTTGCAGCCGGTGCATGTTTTCGTCCAGATGCCTTCTTGTGTGCCTTCGGCGCCAGGGTTCGAGACCCCAGGAGCCGCGCTTGGGCCGGCAGAGGTAGCTGAAGCGATGACCTGGCCGGGCATTATCGGCCTGGGCGAGATGATGAACTTTCCCGGGGTATATAATGGGGACGACAAGGTCCATGCAGAAATGGCAGTCACCCGCCAGTCGGGCAAGGCGATTGGCGGGCATTATGCCTCTCCGGATCTGGGGCTTCCATTCCATGGCTATGTGGCAGGCGGACCTGGCGATGACCACGAAGGCACACGTCTTGAAGATGCGGTAGCCCGCCTCCGGCAGGGAATGCGGGTGATGATGCGTTATGGTTCGGCCTGGCAGGACGTGGCAGCCCAGGTAAAGGCGGTCACCGAGTTGGGGCTCGATCCGCATCATTTTATCCTGTGCACTGACGACGCTCATTCGGTCACATTGTTCAACGAGGGCCACATCGACCGGGTCATCCGCCATGCAATTTCCCAGGGCCTATCTCCCATGCTGGCAATCCAGATGGCAACCATCAATACGGCTGAGTATTTCGAGGTCAGCCGGGAAATTGGCCTGATTGCCCCGGGCAGGTATGCTGATATCCTGCTGGTCGGGGATTTGGAGGAATTTACCGTCGACCTGGTGATTGCCTCCGGCAAGGTTGCCGCGCAGAATGAGAAATTGCTGATGGACTTACCGTCCGCATCCTATCCAGAATGGGTGATGCAGTCGATCCATCTGCCTCGCCCGGTAAAAGGCAGTGACTTTATCCTGGCTGCGCCGGCGCGACCACAGGTAACCGCTCACGTCATTGGCATCATCGAAAACCAGGCGCCCAATCGCCATTTGCGCTTGCAGGTCCCGGTAGTGAATGGCCAGGTCAAAGCCGATATGGAGCGGGACATCGCCAAGCTTGCCATGGTGGAGCGTCACCAGAGCACGGGCAACATCAAGCTTGGCCTGGTGCAAGGGTTCGGGTTCAACCAACCCTGTGCGGTGGCGACCACGGTGGCGCACGACAGCCATCATTTGATCGTGGTTGGTACGAAGGATGAAGACATGGCTAAAGCAGTCAATACCCTGGGAGAATGCGGCGGTGGCCAGGTGGTTGTGCGCAAAGGGGAGGTGATCGGCAAGGTCGAACTGCCCATAGCTGGTCTCATGTCCAACGAACGGGCTGAGATAGTCGCTAAGAAAGCAGGGACAGTCCTGGCCGGGTTCAAAGCCTGCGGATGCCAGATCAATAATCCGAATATGACCCTCAGCCTGCTCGGATTGGTGGTCATCCCTGAGCTGCGCATTTCTGATTTGGGGCTGGTAGATGTGAACCGCTTTGATTTTATTCCGGTTTTCGAGTGATTTACTATCAGGGAAGGAGGATCATCCTTCGTCCATTGAACAGCCGCGATGGCTTTCAGAAAGGATGGGATTATGACTCAAGAGGTACAGGTCGAGTCGACGCATATTTTTCAGCGTTTGCAAACTCAGCTTTCCAGGATGATCGCCGAAACGCCTCCTGGAAACCGCCTGCCGGCTGAGCCGGAACTGGCCAAACAGTTGGGCGTTTCGCGAGCGACCTTGAGGGAGGCCATGCGTTCTTTCGAGGGACAAGGATTGATCCGCCGCAGACAGGGGATTGGTACCTTCGTGGTAGGGCATTCTCAGGTTATAGAAAGCGGTCTTGAAGTTCTGGAAAGCATTGAGACACTGGCCAGCCGTATCCAGCTTGAAGTCTCGATGGGAGCGTTGCATGTCAGCCAGGCAAAAGCTACCCCGACCATGGCAACTGCCCTGCAGGTTGAGGAGAATGCGCAGTTAGTCCAGATTGCGCGGGTAATCCAGGCGGAACGACGGCCGGTGGCTTACCTGGTGGACACCTTGCCGGAGGATATCCTGGGGCCAGCCGATTTACAGCAAGGTTTCACCGGTTCGGTGCTGGATTTGCTACTTCAGCACAGCAATTTGCCCCTGGCTACTTCTCGGGCTGAGATTCAGGCGGTGGCGGCATCACCAGAGATTGCCCGCTTGCTTGAGATCCAACGCGGGGACGTATTATTGATGTTCTCAGCCCAGTTGTTCACTTCCACTGGTAAGGTGGTCGATTATTCATTGAGCTATTTCTTGCCCGGGTATTTCCAATTCCATGTGGTCCGCCGCGTGGAAGGGTCTAGATAAGAATCTGAAGGAGGTTTTTTATAATGCGTAGTTTCTCGGGTCGTGATATCCTTTCGCTCAAGGATTTCGAGCGCTCGGAGTTTTTCCGTGTATTTGAAGTGGCAGATCAGCTCGAGCCGATTGCCCGTAACCGCCGCAACAGCGATCTTCTAAAAGAGAAGACCTTGGTGACGGCTTTTTACCAGCCCAGCACGCGCACACGTCTGGCGCACGAAGCCGCCATGCACCGTTTGGGTGGGCATGTGACCGGGTTCTCAGACGTCAAGAATACACGCGCCGGTGATTGGTACCAGGAATCGATTAAAGATACCGTACACATGCTTGAATATTACGGCGACGTGATCGTCATGCGCCATTTTCAGCAAGGCGCGCCTGCCGAAGCAGCGAAGTGGGCCAGTATTCCGGTGATCAATGCTGGCGATGGCTGGGGCGAGCATCCCACCCAGGTGCTGACCGACCTTTATACGGTCTTGAAGGAAAAAGGAACCATTGATGGCCTGACTTTCCTGTGCATTGGGGACATGCGCATGCGAACCATGCACTCCATCTCTTATGCCCTGACCCAATTCGACTGTGAAGTGATCTATGTTGCCCCGCCAGCCATGTCGTTGACCGATGAATTCAAGAAAGAGTTACAGCAGTACAACCTGCGCTTCACCGAAGCCGAGCACGTTGCCCAGGTGATCGATCAGGCTGACGTGATCTATATGGAACCGGTGGTTCAGCCGGATTACACCAAGGCGCGCCAGGAAGCCAGCGCAGACCATGGCCTTACCCCGGACAACTATAAGGTAACCCGCCAACTCCTGGCCGAAAAAGGTCGGCCCGACTCGATCGTTTTGCATTCCTTACCGCGTATGGATGAGTTGCCTCCAGACGTAGACAGCACCCGGCACGCCCGTTATTGGGAAGAGGCCTTCAACGGTGTAGTGATGCGCATGGCGCTCCTGGCGTTGGTACTGGGAGCGATGGAATAATATCTAAAGCAGTTGTTGATCTTTCCATCCCCGATTCATTGGGGATGGAAAGATCATGACTGCACGAAGCGTATTATGCAGAAGATCCGCTCGCTGCGCTTCCCTGCTTGGACGGTCCCCCTGGCTTTATTGGGAGTGGCCGTGCTTGCTTATGGGATTTTTATCCCATGGTTCAGGTTATACGGCGATGATTGGTCTTATCTGTGGAACTATCACTTGTTTGGAGCAGGATCGTTTGGCGAATTTGTGGCCGGAGACCGTCCTTACTCGGCCTGGATCTACAGCCTGGCGACCGGTCTGTTTGGTGAAAAATACATTTATTACCACATCCTGTTGGTTGTGCTACGCTGGTTGAGCGCCGTCCTTCTCTGGTGGGTATTGGGTTTCTTCTGGCCGGGGAACCCGGTTGGGCGAGCCGGGGCGGCTTTGTTGATGCTGGTTTATCCCGGTTTCAAACAACAGCCCATCCCACTGGAATTTATCCTACATTTCACCGTGTTGTCGTTGTTTCTTGCTTCGTTAGGATTGATGGCGCTGTCATTCCGCAAGCCGGCCTGGTTCTGGCCGTTGACTGTCCTGGCAATGCTGTGTTCTGCCAGTATGTTCTCACTGGAATACTTTATCGGTTTAGAGCTTGCGCGCCCGCTGTTAATAGTGGCATTGCTAAAAAATGAAAAGCCAACTGGACGCCCGTTGAGTTCTTTGTGGCTGCGGGTTTTCCTGGCCTGGCTGCCTTACTTACTGGTGCTGGCGGCTTTTCTGGTCTGGCGCATCTTCATCTATAAATTCCAGTTTTACCATCCGTTACTACTTGAACAACTTTCGACCAACCCTGTGAATGCTCTGACCGGGCTGGCCTTGCGCATCCTGACCGATCTGAAAACGGTCACCTGGGACGCCTGGAAACAGATCTTCAGTCTGCCATCGGCCGGGCGGAACGGACTGGCCTTGGATTTTACGCTGGTGATAGCTGGGTTCGGGCTGGTTGGGCTATTTTTGATAAAACTCGACCTTGCCAGGAATGAAGATTTTGACCAGCCTCGCTTGCGATTCAAGCGGACAGCCGGCATCTTGCTGGCGAGCATTTTTCTCCTGTTGGTGGTGGGAATGCCTTTCTGGGTGCCGGTTATCCCTGTGGAAATGGTTTTCCCTTGGGACCGCTCCAGTCTACCTTTCATTATCGGCAGCAGCCTGGCGCTGGCTAGCCTGGTGACCCTGATTCCAGGGTTTCGTTTCCAGGCGCTGCTGCTGGCCGGGTTGGTTGGCTTGAGCCTGGGCTGCCAGTACCAAAATGCACTGGTCTACCGAGAGGAAGGAGACAATGTCCAGGCATTTTTCTGGCAGTTGAGCTGGCGCGCCCCTGGGCTTCGACCTGGCACGATTGTCATCTCCGATAATATCCCGTTGAATCGCTTCAGCGATAACGACCTGACTCCCATATTAAACTGGACCTATGCTCCCGCGCTGGTGGGACATGAAATGGCCTACCAGTTTTTTGATATGGTGGCCAGGGAAGAAGGCGGGCTGCCCGGTTTTAAAGCTGGCCTGGCGGTAGGCCACAGTTCGCGGACAATGGATTTTCATGGTACCACTTCCAGCGTCCTGGCAGTAAATTTCCGGTTGCCCGGGTGCCTGCATGTCCTTTCGAGCGAGGATGCCAGACAGCCTGGTTTAACGGATAACCTGCGGAGAGTTTTACCGCTCTCGCATCTCAGCCAGATTGTAACGGCTGCGCAGCCTCCAGCGGTACCCCCCTCCATGCTATCCCCCGAGCCAGCGCATACCTGGTGCTACTTCTATGAAAACGCAGACCTGGCCCGCCAGGTAAGTGACTGGCAAAAGGCGGCGGAATTGGGCGACCAGGCCGCCGGGTTATTGCTGAAGCCTGCCAATTTGTCAGAATACCTGCCTTTTATTGAAGGCTATGCTCATCTGCTGCGATGGGACAAGGCCAGCGCTCTATCAAAGGACGTGAATACGGATGCACAAATGTTCCCGGCTTTATGTACAACCTGGAAACGAGTTGCCAGGGATATGGCCTCTGTTAGCGAGGTAAATTCAATGATTGAATCAATCCGGATTGAACTGGGTTGCCTGTCATAATTTTAGACTCTGAACGGAGATAATATGCAAACATTTTTACATGGACGTGATTTAATTGGAGATCTCGATTTCAGCCGGGAAGAAGTTGAGACAGTCCTGGACGTGGCTTTTGATCTGAAGCGGAAACGCTCCTTGAATGAACCGCACGCTTATTTGCGGGATAAGACGCTGGCGATGTTGTTCTTCTTCAGCAGCACGCGCACGCGTGGTTCCTTCGAAGCCGGCATGGCGCAACTGGGCGGTCACGCGGCCTTTATCGAATCGCGCACCACGCAGATCGCTCACGGGGATACGGCCAAAGAGATCGGTGAGATCCTGGGCAGGTATTACGATGGGATGGCCATCCGCCATGTGGATTGGGGAGTGGGAAACCAGTACATCAAAGAGGTTGCGCGCTACTCGCGTACGCCTGTTCTAAATATGCAATGCGAGATCTACCACCCCTTCCAGATCCTGGCGGATTTGATGACCGTTATCGAAAAGAAAGGCCGCGACCTGCGGCGCAAAAAAATGGTGGTCTCATGGGCTTATGCTGCTTCTTATCAGAAACCCATGTCCGTTCCACAGAGCTTGATCCTGCAAATGCCACGCTTTGGCCTGGATGTAGTGCTGGCGCACCCGCCGGAATTCCGCCTTATGCCGGACATTATGGACCAGGCCAGAGACCAGGCGCTCAAATTTGGCACCAGTTTTGAAGTGGTGGATGATATGGATGAGGCTTTCCGCGACGCTGATATCATCTATGCCAAGTCATGGGGAGCCATGGTGCACACCCAGGATGAGAAGCAAGGCGCGGAAATTATCAAAAAGTATGCAAGTTGGATCACGGATGGACGCCGGATGAAACTAGCCAAAGAGGATGCGATCTATATGCATCCACTTCCAGCCGACCGCAACATAGAGGTAACCGACGGCGTGATTGATAGCACTCAATCAGTTGTATATGATGAGGCCGAAAACCGTTTACATGCGCAAAAGGCAGTCATGGCTCTCACCATGGGGTGAGTACCAGCCAACCTGGCAAAGGACACTCTTCCTTTACCAGGTAAGTTGATCAACAAATAAGGAGAGGATAATCAATGGCTAATAGGGTTGCAGTTGTAGCAATCGGTGGGAACTCACTGATCAAGGATAGTCAGCATCAATCGGTTGAGGACCAGTACCTGGCGGCTAAGGAAACCTGTCTGCACATTGCCGATATGATCGAAGCCGGCTGGGACGTGGCGATTGGCCATGGAAACGGCCCACAGGTAGGTTTTATCCTGCGCCGGTCCGAGGTGGCGCACAAGGTTGAGGGAATGCACGAGATACCTTTGGACGTTTGTGGCGCAGACAGCCAGGGTGCCATCGGTTATGCCCTGCAGCAGAACCTGCAAAACGAGCTGCGCCGGCGTGGGATCAAGAAGCCGGTCACTACGGTGGTTACCCAGGTGGCTGTAGATCGTAACGATAAAGCGTTCCAGAATCCGAGCAAGCCGATCGGTGGCTTCATGGACATAGCCGAGGCCAAAACGCGCGAGAAGGACCTTGGCTGGACAGTTGTCGAAGATGCTGGGCGTGGCTGGCGCCGGGTGGTCGCTTCCCCGATTCCCAAACGCGTGGTTGAACTCGAATCGGTGCAGACCCTGATAAAAACCGGCACCGTTGTCGTCACGGTTGGCGGTGGAGGCATCCCAGTGATTGAAGACGGAAACGGTGATTTGGTGGGAGTCGCGGCAGTGATCGATAAGGATTATGCCAGCAGCCTGCTGGCACGCGAAATAAAAGCTGACCTGTTACTCATCTCGACCGCAGTTGAGAAAGTGGCTCTGAATTTCGGCAAGCCGGATCAGAAATTTATTGACAGGATGACCCTGTCTGAGGCCAAGAA
>Ga0315282_10004039_pt1 | contig 25848 bp, 30 predicted proteins | sample YL17G07_20_MG_FD_203693 | JGI IMG/M metagenome (GOLD analysis project Ga0315282, IMG submission 203693) | Sediment microbial communities from Yellowstone Lake, YNP, Wyoming, USA - YL17G07_20 | ecosystem: Environmental > Aquatic > Freshwater > Lake > Sediment | place: USA: Wyoming | collected... | reverse complement strand
TCCCCCTCTCAAACCTCTTCCAATACTCATCATCTAAATGAAACAAAACCCCATTCCTTTTCAGAAATGGGGTTTAAATTAATCTGGCAACCATATCCCACCCTATATGGTTAGAGGTTAATGCTAGAAGGTCTTCAGCTTGGAATAGAACCTATCAGAGATATTCAGGGAAGTCAACCTTTCGACTACTCGGCTGAAGCCCAGGGCTTGCTCAGGGTTGACCCTGAGAGGCGTTTTACACACTCTTAAAAAGGGCGAAGCGTTCGACTTAGTTTACACCGAAGTCTTGACGCCACCAAATGGGTCAGCAAGGATGTTTAGGTGGTGGCTAAAGTGATAGGAGAAGGTACACTTCTTTAAAAATTGTGCATCCATCTGAGTCATCAATGGAGTGGATGGAGATTAAAAGAGATGGGGGCACATTTTGGGATGAAGGGCGCTGCAGTGAGTAAGAGGATCAGAAGATTTAGAAAGAAGGTGGAGAAAGACAGAGGCATAGAGAAATTACTTGTACGCATAAGGGAGAAGTCGTTCATGGTTGAGACCTGATCCCTATTTGTGACCCCTTTAAAAAAGAGGAGATGACGTCGGCAATGAATGCCAAAGCTACATGAATCGAAATTTTCCGCTCCTCCTTAATCCTTTCGCCTATCCAATATAGGCAGGCTTTTTTTACAGTTTGACTAAAGGTATATTTAAGGTATAATAACTATATTATGGAATTTGAATTCGATCCGAAGAAAAGCGATGCTAACAAGGCAAAACATGGGATCGATTTTCATGAAGTACAGAACTTATGGGACGATCCTGATTTAATTGAGGTGCCGGTAAAAACCACTGATGAATCGAGATACTTGGTAATTGGGAGAATATCAGGTATACACTGGTCGGTAGTCATCACCTATCGAGGCGAAAAGATAAGAATTATTTCAGCAAGAAGATCGAGAAAAGAGGAGATCGATATCTATGAAGGCTCGTGAGTTTGACAAGAAGTTTGATGAAGGCAAGGACATCTCAAAATACCTTGATGTGTCAAAGGCAAGGAGAACGAAGCAGGAGCAAAAAAGAGTAAATGTGGATTTTCCTTTATGGATGATTAACTTATTGGATAAGGAAGCAAAACGTTTAGGAGTGCCTCGACAGTCCATTATCAAGGTTTGGGTTTCAGAGCGCCTTGAAAAGTTATCTTAAACATGGTACAAGGCTTCGCCTCACAATAAAAATAAAAGGAGTGAGGTCTAATGGATCGGGAGAATCAGGAAATCATCAGCGATCTTAAAACCTACCTTGAATATCTCAAGGGGATGGGGATTGTGTCTCTCCCTGCTTCTGAAAAAGACGCTGACAAGCACGTTCAACCTCATATATTAACCCTGGCGGAGGTGCGAAAAGAGTTAGGGGACTGTAAAAGGTGTAAACTCCACCGTGGCCGAAAGACGATTGTGTTCGGAGAGGGAAATGAAAGGGCAACCTTGATGCTCATCGGAGAAGGCCCTGGATACGATGAAGACGTTCAGGGAAGACCTTTCGTTGGAAAGGCTGGCCAACTCCTGACCAAGATCCTTCAGTCGATCAACCTTCCAAGAGAAGAGGTCTACATCGCCAACATCATCAAATGCCGGCCTCCACAAAACCGAAATCCGGAACCGGATGAGATCCAGAGCTGCAGTCCTTTTCTGATGAAGCAGATCCTTGCGATTCAACCTAAAATCATCTGTGCCTTAGGGACTTTCTCCGCTCAGACTCTTCTCAAAACCGATGTTAAGATTTCAGCCCTTCGTGGAAAGTTCTACGATCTCGAGGGAATCAAGGTGATCCCTACCTATCACCCTGCCTTTCTGTTGAGGAACCCGGATAAAAAGAGAGAGGTCTGGGAGGATATGAAAAAAATCGTTGAATTGATGGGTTTAGGTAATGGTTCTATTTAATCTGCAAGGGAAAGTTCAATTCATATCCCTTCTCGTTTAATACATCGATGATAGCAGAGGCCATATCTCTCATTAAAAGTTCCCAAATGGAAATTCTCCTTTTTGGATAGAGAACATTGGGTTTTCCCACGATTCCTACCAACTTGGCAGTGATGTCGATCGTATCCTGAAGGTTTCCCATCTGGTCGACCAAACCCAAATTTTTAGCCTGCTCCCCTGTCATGATTCGACCATCCGCGATCTGAACAACTTTTGATCGATCGAGTTTCCTACCCTCTGCCACAGCCTGAATGAATTGCTGGTGAACATTATCAAGCACTTCTTGCATGATCCTCTTCTCTTCCGGGGTCATCTCACGGAAAGGGGATCCGATATCTTTATGCTCCCCGCTTTTGAGCACCACTCCCTTAATCCCAATTTTTTTAAGAAGCTCTTCGAAATTGGAGAACTGCATGATAACGCCGATCGAACCTGTAATCGTCCCTGGATTCGCAACGATGAGATCGGAGGCACAGGCGATGTAATAGCCTCCGGAAGCTGCCACAGACCCCATGGAGGTGACCACTTTCTTCTTCCGTTTGATCTTAATGATCTCCCGGTAAATTTCTTGCGCTGGACCGACGCCCCCGCCTGGAGAATCGATCCTCAGAATGATCGCCTTGACCCCTTCATCCTCAAGATATTGTTGGAGCTCTTCAATGATCCCTGAAGATTGGGTAATCACTCCTTTAACTTCAACAATAGCAATCTTACCTCCGAAGGTAAAACGGCTGGATTTCCCCCCAGAATAACGTCCGATAAAGAAGAGGAGGGTAAAAAAGAAAATGAGAAGTGCAGCAATCACACCCAACCCGATTAAGATTCGTTTTCGTTTCATGGATCCCTCCATATGAATAGTTATTAAGTCACTAGGCCATTAAGTCATTGGGTCCTTGCGTCTGTTGCGTCTTTGTGTCTATTGGGTCTTCGGGTCTTTGAGTCTTTACGTCTTTGACCCCAAGACACAATGGGCCCTATGACTCTATGACTTTTTTCCTATAACGGCGATATTCGAATCGTCTCAAAGGGAGCCAGTTGAAAAATACGGATGCGTTTCATCTTAACCAGTTCGAGAATGGCCAACAAAGTAATCACGACGACCCTTCGCGAAACCTGTTCAGGAAAGAGACGATGGAAAGCCAGGCTCCGATTCTCCCTTTGTAGAAGTGTCAGAATCTCTTGAATTTTATCCTCCACGCTGAGGTGCTCTAAGATCACTTCATGAACGGTTTCTCGTTTGACCCTCTCCAATACCTGCCGGAATGCTTCGATCAGGTCAAAAAGATTTATCTCTATCCTTTCTTCCTCCGGGTCATCTCCAGATTCTTCTGGGTCCAGCCGGATGAAAACATCACGATCCAACATGGGCCTCTTCTCCAATTCACCTGCTGCCTGTTTATATCTCTGATACTCCAAAAGCCTTCGCACCAGTTCCGCTCTCGGATCTTCCTCTTCCTCCTCTTCTCCCACTGAAGATTTAGGGAGCAACATCTTCGATTTGATGTGAAGGAGTGTGGAAGCCATCAGGAGGTACTCCCCGGCGATATCCAGGTTGAGAACTTTCATCAATTGGAGATATTCCAAATACTGCTCCGTGATGAGGGCAATGGGAATATTGAAGATATCCAATTCATTCTTTTGAATAAGATGAAACAATAGGTCAAGAGGTCCTTCAAACCCCTCTAATCGGAAGGTATAGGTTGATCTTCCCTCTGAATGTGGATCGTCTCTCACCATTACTCCATCCCCTGGGCCTTCGAGATATACTCCATCTCGTCCTGGCGGGTAACCACTTGCTCATCCAATCTGGCTTTGAGCAAACCCGTCAAGGCCTTTTTAATAGAAGGGCCTGATTTCATTCCCATTTGAATCAAATCCGTTCCCCTCAAGAGTGGTCTAGTATCTTTCAACTGTGTGAAATAGAGGGAGATATAACGACGGGTCGTCACCTGGGTGGTCTTGGCCATCATGAAGAGTTTTGATTCCGTGGAGAGAGAGTCAAGCACATCATAGATTTCCGAACGTTTCGGCCGCCGGTCTGTATTGATCCAAGAGAAGATTTGGAGGAGGGCCTGATCTGCCTGAAGTTTTCCTTCGATCACCCTCTTTTTAAGCTTATCATTCATGGCCAATCTTTGACAGAGCTCTTCAATCTCTCCTCCTTTTAAGAAATCGATAAGACCATAAAAATAGATGAGCCAACGCTCATATCTCTGTTCCAGGAAAAGGAGATCGAACCAGGAGATGACATGATGGATCTGTTCAAAGGGAGCCTCGGCTTGCTCATCAAATTTAAGGCTGGGGTGGAGGAAATGAAAGAGATTGAAATCTCTCATCCGTTTCAGGGCGGGAAGAGGATCTCCCTCCTGAAGAATGAGGATGAGCTCGGAGAGAACCCGTCCCCCTGAGAGGCGTTCCAAAAAACCCACCTTCACCGCATTCTTCATCAGATTCTGGGTATGTTTTCCGATCTGGAATCCAAAACGTTGTTCGAAACGGATCGCCCGAAAGACCCGGGTTGGATCCTCGACAAAGGAGAGATTGTGGAGAACCCGGATCACTTTTTCTTTGACATCTTTTACCCCTCCAAAAAAATCGATCAGCTCTCCAAACGCCTTTGGATTGAGTTGGATCGCCAGGGTGTTAATGGTAAAGTCCCTCCGATAAAGGTCCATCTTGATCGAAGCGCTTTCCACCGTGGGCAGGGCTGCCGGAGATTCATAAACCTCCCAGCGAGCCGTGGCGACATCGACTTTCAAACTGTCGGGGAAGAGAATGATCGCAGTCCCAAATTTTTTATGCGTTCGAATCCTGCAAGGGAACTTCTTTTCGAACTCCTCAGCAAAACGGATCCCATCCCCCTCCACCACGATATCCACATCGAAATTTTCAACCCTCAACAAAAGATCCCTGACAAATCCGCCGACCGCATAGACCGAATACCCCAACTCATCCCCTACCCTGCCAAATTCCATCAACAGGTTGTGGATCCGGTCGGGGAATCGTTCTTCCATGTATTTGGAGATCATCTTCTTCCGGGCATAGAGGGGTTGGCTCTCAAAAACCGAAACGCCTTTCTCCGATTTCATCATCTCCTCTTGGAGTATCCGCATGACATCCCCTACAGAAATCGCCCCCACCAACCGATCCCTCTCCATGACGGGGAGGAGACTCTGGTTTTGTCCAATGATGAGTGCCTGGACCCGAGAAAAAGGAGTCTCAGTGGAGACGACTGAAAATTCCGTCGTCATATATTCCTTCACCAAGGAACTTTTTAGTCCATGATATACAGCCTTCTCCACGACCTGTTTCGAAATCAAGCCAACCACTTTTTCATTCTGAAGGACAGGGAGGATGTTCAGGTTATACCGGGTCAGTATCTCCCCCGCTTCTTCCAAGGTTCGTTCCGGTTCAATGGTCTTAACTGGATAGACCATGGCATCCCTTGCCACCTTCTTGGGTCTGACCATCTCTTTTAATGTTTTGATCAATCGATCATGGGCCTCTATAAGAGCCATCCCCTTGACCGTCGCAGAGGCCGCTGTCGGATGTCCTCCTCCTCCAAATTCGCTGGCGATTTCTGAGACGTTCACCTCTTCGAGACGGCTCCTCCCGATTAAGTAGATTCGGTCTTCCATCCTGACCAGGACGAACAGGACATCCAAGTTTTCCATATCTTTCAATTTATGGACGAGAACGGCAATATCCCCCACATACCGATCCATAGAAGCCTGAGCGATCACCACATCGATTCCGTGGAAGTTATAGCGGGTGGCGGATTGGATGAGATCATTCAACAAGAAGATTTGTTCGGCAGTGAGTTCCTTGGTGATCACATTTGAGAGGATGCTGAGGTTCGCCCCTTTGTTGACCAAGTACCCTGCTGCTTTGAAATCCTCCTCTCTGGTTGAAGGAAAGGTCAGGTTCCCTGTATCTTCATAAATCCCCAGCATCATTATCGTGGCCTCATCGGGTGTGATCTCGGTCCCCCTTTTTTGAAGAATATCCAGCAGGAGAGTCACCGTCGCTCCTACCTCTGAGATGACTTCCAGGGAGCCGTGAAGGTCCTCTGAAGAGGGAGGGTGATGATCATAGATGTGAATCTCTAAATCGGGTTTGGATAGAATCTCTGAAAACTTTCCGATCCGACTGATCTGGCGGGTGTCAACCAAAATTAATCGTTTCACTTCCTGGAGATCAATATTTTTGATCCGTTCCACCTCAAAGGCATAGAGGGTGGAATGGATGAAGAAATCTCGTAGGCTCCTCTCTTGAGAGCCAGGAAAGACCAGGACTGCGTTGGGATAGAGTTTCTTGGCGGCCAGCATGGAAGCCAAAGAATCAAAATCGGCATTGATATGGGTGGCGATCACTTCCATAAAAAATCAGCTTATAGCCAATGGCTAATAGCTTATCGCTTACCGCATATCGTTTATTTAATTGCTATATGCTATTCGCTATCAGCTATAGGCCATCAGCTAAATTCACCCTCTCGGGTGATACCGTTGATGAATCTTCTTCAATCTCTCTCCGGTCACATGGGTATATATCTGAGTGCTGGAGATATCCGCATGGCCGAGCATCATCTGGACAGAACGAAGATCCGCCCCCCCTTCCAAAAGATGGCTGGCAAAGGAGTGGCGAAGAAGGTGGGGGGTGATCCTCTTACGAAGTCCAGCCTTCTGTCCATAATCTTTAAGATTCTTCCAGAACCCCTGTCGGCTCATCCCCTTTCCCGAACGGTTGATAAAAAGGGATGGGCTCTCCTTCCCCTTCGCAAGGATTCCGCGGGCTGTTTTTAAATAGAGGGTAACCCACTTCATCGCTTCGCTTCCGAGTGGAACGACCCTTTCTTTTGAACCCTTCCCATAGAGGAGGACGTATCCCCCTTCCAAATTGACTTGATGGCTCGGAAGGTGAGTGAGCTCGGAAACCCTCATCCCTGTCGCATAAAGCATCTCCAGCATCGCCCGGTCTCTCATCCCCAGAGGAGTCTGAAGATTAGGTTGTTCCAATAATTGCTCTATCTCCTTCAACGTCAAAATTTCCGGTAGGGTTTTCGCCACTTTCGGTGATTCTAAATCCTCAACTGGATTGGTCTCCAGAATTCCCTCTTGAGTCAAAAATCTGAAAAAGGTCCGAATGGCGACCAGATTTCTCACGATGGTTTTGGCGGAGAGGTTCCCCTTTTTCAGCGCCAGGAGAAACCCCCTGACATCGAATTTGCCGACGTCTCGAATCTCCTGAACCCCTTTTCCCCTCAGATGATTTAAGAATCGAGTCATACCATGGCTGTAGGCCTCGATCGTATTTTTAGAAAGGCCTTTTTCAACGATGAGGTAATGAAGGAATTGGTCCAACAACTCTTCCATCTCAATCCTTAAAATGCGGGGAGGGGCGACTTTAGTCGCCTAAAAGGGAGGTTAAAACCTCCCCTACCCGATTTCTAAACTGAAAAGGGAACCAAATAAAAAGCAGAGGCGATTATTCCCTCTGCTTTGATAAAAGACCCATCTCCAAAGCCCCTCCTCAAATTCCTGTGTGACCAAATCCCCCTCCTTGCCGCTGGGTTGCTGGGAGATCATCGACTTCTTCTAAAATCGCTCGAAGAACTCGGGAGATCACCATCTGAGCAATTCTCTCTCCATGACGGATGGTAAAGGGTTCCTTGCCAAAATTGATCAGGAGGACACCGATCTCTCCCCGATAATCGGAATCGATCGTCCCTGGTCCATTGACAATGCCAATCCCACTCTGAACGGCCAAACCACTGCGGGGTCTGACTTGGCCTTCAAACCCTTCAGGGATCGCCACAGCGATCCCAGTAGGAATGAGTTTCCTCCCTCCCGGTTCCAACGTCACTTCCTTTTCCAGAGAAGCGAAGAGGTCCATTCCAGAGGCACCCGCGGTCATATATTGAGGCATGGGCGCTGGATGACCTTTTCTTAAACGTTTGACATAAATGATCATCTCTGAAGCCCCACCTTCAGAACAGGGTCTTTCCATTACTTTCCGGCTAATCGGACCTTGTCCATATAATTTCCATCCGTCGGTCCCAAGACGGTCAGGCAGAAGAAGCGTTCATCAAAGATATCGTTGGCCAACTGTTGAACGGTTTCTTCCTTTACCTCATCAATCCCTTTGAGGATCATTCCCACAGTGAGGTAGGTCTGAAAATAGATTTCATTCTTCGCCAGACGGGTCATCAGGCTGTCAGAACTCTCGAGGCTGAGAAGGAGATTTCCTTTCAACTGTTCTTTTGCAGTTTTCAACTCTCCATTCTTTAAAGGTTCCTTTTTGAAGCGGCTGAACTCTTTGAGGACCAGTTCGATAACCTCCTGAAAAGAACCTTCATTGGTTCCCGCATAAACGACGACCAGTCCCGTATCGATATAAGTCGGAAGATAGGAGTAAACGGAATAAGCCAATCCCCGATTCTCACGGATCTCTTGAAAAAGTCTTGAACTCATCCCGCCTCCCAGAATGGTGTTCAAGACATACGAGGCGAACCGGAGGGAATGGTTGTATTGGAGTCCTTTAGTGCCGAGGCAAAAGTGCACCTGCTCTAAATCTCGCCTCCAGATATTGGTCGTGGAGATCGGATCGGGTTTACTCCTTGCCCTTGCCTTATTCGATTTCGGAATCTGACCGAACGTCGCGTCGATCAGGTCGACCACTTCCTGGTGTTTTAATTTCCCCGCGGCGCAGACGATGATTCGGCCGGGCGGATAGTTCTCCTTAAAAAATTGGTGAAGTTGATCTCGTTGGAAGGATTGAACAAGTTCTGCAGTTCCATAAATCGGAAAACCCAACGGGTGGTTTCCCCAACAGACCTTGTTAAAAAGATCGTGGATAATATCGTCAGGAGTATCCTCCACCATTTTGATCTCCTGGAGGATCACCATCCTCTCCTTTTCGACATCCTTCAAATCCATGAGAGAATGGAGATAAATATCTGAGAGGAGATCAATGGCGAGGGGCAAATTTTTATCGATCACCTTGGCATAAAAACAGGTGTACTCCCTCCCTGTAAAAGCGTTCAGAGTTCCACCCACGGAGTCAATCTCCTTGGCGATGTCGAAAGCCGTCCTCTTTTCTGTCCCTTTGAAAAGAAGGTGTTCAATAAAATGGGAGATCCCGTTTTCATGAGGTTGTTCATCTCTGGACCCCGTGACCACCCACACTCCAATGGACACAGACCTGAGATAAGGGATTTCCTCGGTGATCACTCGAATGCCATTATTGAGAACTGTCTTCTGATACCCAGATCCTGCATCAATCCATGACTGATTCAGGGAATGATCCATTTTTTTTATCTCTGCGTCCATGACTCTCTATCCCTTGACAACTCTATCCCTCTCTATCCCTTTTCTTCTGAACTCTGCTTCGTCTCCCTCATGGCTGCCTTACGACTCAACCGGATGCGGCCCTGCGGATCGATATCGATCACTTTGACAAGCACCTCATCCCCTTCTTTCAGAACATCCGAGACCTCTTTGACATGACCCTCTGCCAATTGGGAGATATGGATGAGGCCATCGGTCCCAGGAAAAAGTTCTACAATGGCACCAAAACCCAAAATCCGTACAACCTTCCCGGTATAAAGAGCACCCACTTCCACCTCCTGGGTGAGCCGCTTGATCATATAGATGGCTTTTTCGATGGATTCATAGCTCGGAGAGGCCAGCTTCACCATTCCCGAATCTTCCACATCGATCTTGACACCCGTCTGTTCAACAATGGCTCGAATGTTCTTCCCTCCTGGACCGATGATATCCCGAATCTTCTCCTGCTTCACCTGGAGGCTAACGATCCGAGGGGCATGCCGTGAGAGATCTTTTCGGGGTTCGGAGATCGTCTCGCTCATCTTATTCAAAATATGGAGTCGTCCCTCTCTGGCCTGATCGAGAACTTTCCTCATGATCTCTTTGGGGATGCCACGAATTTTGATATCCATCTGGATGGCCGTCACCCCTTCAGAAGTTCCTGCCACCTTGAAGTCCATATCACCCAAATGGTCCTCATCGCCCAGGATGTCTGAAAGGACGGCACTCTCCTCATTTTCTAAGATTAAACCCATGGCAATGCCAGCTACAGGAGCTTTAATGGGAACCCCCGCATCCATGAGGGAGAGGGTTGCTCCACAGACAGTGGCCATGGAGGAGGACCCATTCGATTCCAAGACTTCTGAGACAATTCGAATGGTATAGGGAAATTCCTCACTGGGGGGAAGGACAGGCAGGATTGCCCTCTCGGCCAAAGCCCCATGTCCAATATCTCTCCGGCTGGGCGACCTCAATGGGGCTACTTCCCCTGTAGAGAAGGGAGGGAAGTTATAGTGGAGCATGAAGGACTTATAGGTCTCTCCAATCAAGGAGTTAATTTTCTGCTCATCTTCAGAAGTCCCAAAAGTGACTACTGCCAGAACCTGAGTTTCTCCTCGTGTGAAGAGGGCAGACCCATGGGTTCTGGGAAGGATACCCACTTCACAGAAGATGGGACGAATTTCTGAAAGCCTTCTTCCATCTACTCTCTGTCGCTTTTCTAAAATCAATTTTCGGACCAGTTTCCGATAGATCTCTTCGAAAGCGATCTTCACCATCTTTTGTGAGGATTCGCCTTCGATCCCGAGCTCCTGAACGGTCAACTGAAGAATCTCCTCCAGTCGTTCTCTTCTTTTCCCTTTTTCTGTGAGTTGAAAGATCTCCTGGAGTTTCTCTTGGGCGATGGCGTTTACTTTTTCGTAAAGGGTCTCTTCTGGTTTTTGGAGTTCAAATTCCCGAGGAATGACTCCTAAAGCCGATTTCATCTGTTTCTGAAGAGCAATCACCGGTTTCAGGGATTGATGGCCAAATAGAATGGCCTCCAGGATCTCCTCCTCCTTGACTTCCTTAGCACTCCCTTCGACCATGATGATGGCTTCCTCACTCCCCGCCACAAAGAGATCGATATCACTCATTTCCAATTCTTCATGGGTGGGGTTGAGGACGAACTCTCCATCAATCCGACCCACTTTGGCTCCTGCAATGGGACCACCGAAGGGGATATCGGAGAGGGAAAGAGCGCTGGAAGCACCGATCATTCCTAAAATGGAAGGATCATTATCCTGGTCGGCCGAAAGAACGGTGGCGATGATCTGGATTTCATTTTGGAAACCCTTAGGGAAAAGCGGTCTCAGGGGTCGATCAATGAAGCGAGAGATCAGGGTTTCGCGATCGCTGGGTCTCCCTTCCCTCTTAAAAAAGCCCCCTGGGATCCTCCCGGCCGCATAAGTCATTTCTAAATAATTAACCGTGAGGGGAATGAAATCGAGGCCTTCACGCTTCTTGTCGGATGCCACAGCCGTAACCAGCACAACCGTCTCTCCATACTGGACCATGACTGAACCATTCGCCTGCTTTGCCACCTTTCCGGTTTCAATGGAAAAGGGCCTTCCTCCAAAATCAATCTGTAGCTTCTGACCCATAAGAATCTCTTTACTCCTTTTCTTTTAGAACATGCGGACATTACTTCCGTAGACCTAACTTATCGATGACCGTTCGATATCGGTCTACTTTGTTTTCTTTAAGGTAGTTGAGAAGTCTCCGACGCTGCCCAACCAATTTGAGAAGACCCCTTCGAGAGTGATGGTCCCGTTTGTGGACTTTAAAGTGTTCTGTCAGATATCGAATCCTTTCGCTGAGAATAGCGATTTGCACCTCCGGGGAACCCGTGTCCCGTTCGTGATTTTTAAACTGTTCGATGATCTCTTTTTTTTTCTCCTGAACGAGCGTCATGAAATCCTCCTTTTAAACTAAGCATGATCTTCTGTAGGATATCGTTTGGTGGGTTGAAATACTCTTAACGGGCGAAAGGCCACCACTTCTGGATTTGCCCAGGGAATATCCGCCCCCTCCACTTCTGATTTTAAAATGGCCACCAATCCCTCTCCAGGTGAGGACATCTTGAGCCATTGTCCTTTTTCGAAAGCTGGAAGGGTCTGCGGAGAAAGATCTTGAACCATCATCCCCTTTCCAAAACGCACCTTCTTCACCAATCGTTCGTCCCCGACCACCTCAGGTAAACTGGGCAAGGCCGCACTCAAAGAAATCAACCATGGGTGAAGAGCATCTGGTTTGGAGAAACCCTTTAACCTCTCCCAGGAGATCGCTTGCTCGAGCGTGAAAGGACCGCTCCGGGTCCTCCTCAGAGAGAGAAGGTGAGCCCCACATCCTATCTTCCTACCAATATCTCTCCCCAGGGTGCGGATATAAGTTCCCTTTGAGCAAGAGACTTTGAAACGGACAAGGGGCAGCTTAATTTCCTCCATCTCAATATTGTAAATTTCTATTTCTCTCTCTTTCCGCTCGACCTCGATCCCTTTTCTGGCTAATCGATAAAGGGGTTTCCCCTGTATTTTAATGGCCGAAAACATAGGAGGGGTCTGACGAATCTTCCCTAAAAATGGTTGAATGAGAGTCTCAATCTTTTCAGGTTGGACTCCCTCCCAGGGCTGTTTCATGACGACCTGACCGGTCCAATCATCGGTGTTGGTCTCCTCCCCTAATTTAAGAGTCGCTTCATACTCTTTAGGACCTTCCCTTAAAAAGGGAACCAATTTCGTTCCCTCGTTGATGACGATAGGCAAAACGCCTGTGGCAAAGGGATCCAGGGTTCCGATATGGCCTGCCTTCTTCAAACCAAATCGATGTTTGATCTCCCTGACCACATCGAGGGAGGTGATCCCTTCAGGTTTATCCACAATGAGGAGACCATCAATTCCCCTCTCCATCCCCATTCGGCTCCTTTCCCTGATGGAGGCTTTGGATCAACTCTTCCATATGAATGGCATACTCGATCGAAGGGTCAAATTGAAACATAATCTCAGGAGTATATCTCAGTCGGATCCGTCGACCCAATTCTTTTCGGACATATCCCTTGGCACTGTCCAGACCCATCCTGGACTTCTCACGCTCTTCTACGGTTCCTGCCACACTGAAATAAATTTTCGCAAACCGGCAATCCTCAGAGACTGTCACCCTGGTGATGGTGACAAAACCAATACGAGGATCTTTGATCGATTTCACCAGCATCTGGGAGATCTCTTTTTGGATCAAATCCGCTACTTTTTCTGAACGTTTTCCTTCCATCCGAACCTTTTAAAAACTTATACCGTAATGATTTCAATTTCTGTTCGTACCATCTCAACGAGGTGCATCTGCTCAATAAAGTCGACGACCTTATCCACACTCGAATTGATATGTCGTCGATCATTCCCAACCGTACAGAAACCAATCTGAGCCCGCTGCCATAGGTCATTATCCCCGACTTCTGAAATGGCCACGTTAAAACGATGTCTTACCCGATCGATCAATTTCCGGAGCACATGTCGTTTTCCTTTTAAAGAATGATTTTCCGGAATCAGAAGGTCAAGTTGGCAAATCCCGATCACCATCTCCCTTTCCCTTCTCTTTTATTCAAAGGCCCCCTTATCGATTCAAGAAGCCTCTCACAAATCATCCAGAACAATAGGCCGGACTTTGCTCGGAGAAACCCAATGGGGGGGTCAGGCCAACCGAGCTTGAACCTCCTCCATCTCATAAGACTCAATGACATCCCCGAGTTTAATATCATTAAAATTCTCAATGCCGATACCACACTCGAGCCCTTGGCTACAATCCTTCATATCGTCTTTGAATCGTTTGAGGGAAGAAATCCGGCCATCATAGACGACGACATTGTCTCGCAGTAATCTCGCATGGGATCCTTTGACCACTTTTCCATCGATCACGATACTGCCTGCCACGGTTCCCACTTTCCGGATGTTAAAAACCTCTATCACCTGTGCCCTTCCCAAGAGATGTTCCTTGTAAGTGGGTTCCAGTAAACCCTCCAGGGCATTCTTAATATCGGTGATCGCATCATAGATCACGGAATAAGTCCGGACATCGACATGTTCCTGCTCTGCGAGAGACTGAGCCTTCGGCCCCGGCCTCACGTTGAAGCCGATGATGATCGCATTGGAAGCCGAGGCTAAATTCACATCGGTCTCTGTAATCCCCCCGACGGCATCGTGAAGGATATTGACCTTCACCGCATCGGTAGAGAGTTTTTTCAATGCCTCTTTCACGGCCTCGATGGATCCCTGAACGTCTGCTTTAATAATGACATTGAGCTCTTTCACTTCCCCTTTTTTAATTTTATCGTAGAGCTCCTCTAAGGAGACCTTGCTCAACTTTGAAAGTTCTTTTTCACGAATTTTTTCTTGTCGGTAGAGGCTGATCTGTTTGGCCATTCTCTCTTCGGAAACGACAATAAACGTTTCTCCTGCCTCGGGAATATCGGTGAAACCCACTACCTCCACAGGGGTAGAGGGACGAACTTCTTCTATCTTCTGCCCTTTATCGTTCAGCATCGCCCTGACCCTACCATAGTGGGAGCCTGCGATAAAGGGGTCTCCTGTTTTCAATGTTCCCTCTTGCACCAGGAGGGTGGCCACCGGGCCCCTCCCTTTGTCCAATTTGGATTCAATAATGACCCCTCGAGCGGGTTTATCCGGATTAGCCCTTAATTCTAAAACCTCTGCCTGAAGAAGGATTAAATCGAGCAACTCTTTAATCCCTGTTTTCTGTTTGGCGGACACCTCAGCAAAGAGGGTATTTCCTCCCCATTGCTCAGGGACGAGTCCATATTCCGAAAGGTCTTTCTTCACCTTTTCTGGATTTGCGGTCGGTTTATCAATCTTGTTAATGGCGGCCACGATGGGAACCTTGGCCGCTCGTGCATGATCGATCGCCTCTTTGGTCTGTGGCATCATCCCATCATCTGCAGCGACCACCAAAACGACCACGTCCGTCACCTGAGCTCCTCTTGCCCTCATGGCGGTAAAGGCTTCATGACCGGGAGTGTCAATAAAGACCACATGCCCATTCTCTAATTCGACATCATAGGCCCCGATGTGCTGGGTGATCCCTCCGGCTTCTCCACTCACTACATTCGTTTTTCTGATCGCATCCAAAAGCATGGTCTTTCCATGATCCACATGGCCCATGATCGTGACGACGGGCGGTCTGGGTTTCAACTGTTCAGGAAGGTCTTCCTTTCTCTCCAGTAATTCCTGACGCTCTAAAGAGACTTTCTCCACCTCGTAACCAAACTCGCTGGCCACCAGAGAGGCGATATCCGCATCAATCAGTTGGTTGATATTCACCAGCACACCCATTTCCATTAACTTCTTAATCAATTCTCCACCTTTGACCCCCATCCTTTTGGCAAGATCCCCGACAGCAATGACTTCGGCGATTCGAATGATTCTCTTAATGGGTTTGGGGACGGTCACCTCTGTCTTCTTGGGCGTTTTCAATACCACCTTCCTCTTCATCGGTCGGAAGGGCCTGAAGCTGGGGGCGGCCTCTTTTCCCTCCACTTTTTCTCCTTCGCCCTCTTCCTCCACCAACATCCTTTCCTCAATTCTCTTTCTCTTTTTTATAAAACCCTTTTTCTTTGCAAGGGGCCCCAATCTTTCTCTCTCCAATAATTCTTCTTTTTCCAGGAGTTTCACCTCAACCTTTTTGAGTGGGGCTTCCTTCGGTTTAGGTTCTCCAGTTTCCTTCTTGACCCCTGCACTCTCAACCGCTTCTTTAAGGGCGGCCTGGCGCTGGACTGCCTCGACGGGTCTGGGGGGAAGTGCCTCTCTCCCTTCAGCTTTGGCCTCAACGGATACTGTAGGCTCTTCAGGTGCTTCCTTTTCCTTCTTCCCTCTTGCTGGCTTTGTCGGAGGTTTCTCCTCCTTTTTCAATTCTTTTTCCTCAACCGCTTTCTTCGATATCTCCGGCTCAGTTTCAGCTTTTTCCTCTTTCTCCTTTGCTTTTGGAATCTTTCCTTCGACAACCTCAGGTTCGACGACAGCTATTGGAGGAATGGGAGTCGCCTCTTTCACTTCCAAGGTTCTTGCCCTTCTTCGAATCACGGTGGGTTTGACCCGCTTCTCAACGATTTCTTTCTCAGAATCCCTTTCAATGATCTTCTCATCCGATGGAGAGACCTTTTTTTCAGGTTCGGTAAGTTTCTTATCTTTTACCTTGACCCCCATCCGTTTCAATTTCAGAAGCAGTTTGTCATCCTCCATCCCAACTTCGCGTGCGAGATCGAGGACTTTACTCTTTGTCATTCCCTTCCTCCTCTATCGAAAAAACCTTTTCCCGAAGGATACTGGAAAACCATCGTCTCCAAGAATCCAATCCCTCTATCCTTTTTCTTTGCCTTGGTTAAACACCCGAGATCCGGACAGAGATAAAACCCCCGCCCTTGATGAGGCTCCCTCTCGTTCACCACCACCACTCCTTCAGGACTTTGGGCCAACCAAATCATTTCCTCTTTCTTCCTTTTCTTCCGACATCCAATACAGGTACGAATAGGGACATGCCCTTTCTGACTCATGCCCTCTTTCCTTCGATATAATGTCTTGCGGATTGGATCAATTTTTCAGCCTTCTTGATCCCGATCCCTGGAAGGGCAGAAAGCTTCTCAACATTCGCTTCCAAAATATCGCGAACGGTTTTAAATCCATTCGCTCCTAATATTTGGGCCGTCTTCTCTCCCACTCCTTCCATCCGGTCCACCGGATCGAGGGCGGGATCCCCAGTTGTTGAAAGAGCTTCTTGCCCAACTTCTGTGCCTTCTTCTCTTTGAGACATCTGAATCGCCCCTTCAACGATCTCCATTGCCTTTTCTTTCTCTAATCCTAAAACCCTTGCCAACTCTTCTGGGTCGACCTCCGCCACTTCCTTGATCGATCGGAACCCTTCGTTATACAGGATGCGACTCGCCACATCTCCAATATCAGGGAGGCCCTTAAACTTTCCCAAAATTTCACTGGAGATCTTCTCCATCCTGGATTCGCTCTTAATATCGATTTTCCAACCGGTCAATTTAGAGGCTAATCGGACATTCTGACCTTTCTTCCCGATGGCCAGGGAGAGCTGGTCGTCTGCCACGACCACTTCCATATGACGATTCTCCTCATCGATATAGACCCTGGAGATTTTGGCTGGGGCCAAAGCATTACACACATATTTGGCTTGATCTTGAGACCAAGGGATGATGTCAATCCGTTCCCCTCGAAGTTCTTGAACCACGTTCTGAACACGAGAACCCCTCATTCCTACACAGGCCCCCACTGGATCCACATCCCGGTTCGAACTATAGACAGAGATCTTTGCCCTCTCACCTGGTTCCCGGGCAGCACTGATGATTTTGATCACCCCCTCAGAGATCTCAGGCACTTCCATCTCAAACAGCTTGATCAAAAAACCGGGATGGGTCCTGGAAAGGAAAATTTGGGGTCCCTTAGAGTTCTTCTGGACATCAAGAATATAGCCCCGAAGCCGCTCCCCTTGTCGGTAGCTCTCCCCAGAAATTTGTTCTTTTGAGAAAAGGATGGCCTCTGCCCTGCCAATGCTAATATAAAGATTCCCCTTCTCCATCCTCTGAACGGTTCCACTGATCAAATCTCCCTTTCGATCCCTAAATTCATTATAGACATTCTCTCGTTCAGCGTCCCGCACCTTCTGGATGATCACCTGCTTTGCCGTCTGAGCTCCAATCCGGCCGAAGTCGGTATTCAGCTTCACTCCCAAGCTGTCTCCGACCTGTGCTTCGCTGTCCAACTCTCTTGCCTCTTCCAGAGAGATCTCTGTCGATGGATTCGTCGCTTCCTCCACGACCTGCTTGAACTGAAACAACTCCACTTCGCCAGCCTCCTCGTTAAAGTGGACTTCTATCTCCCCCTGGTGCCCATATTTCTTTCTCGATGCAGTCAGCACGGCTTGTTCTAAGGCTTCGATGATCACTTTCCGGTCGATCCCTTTATCCTTTCCCACTTGATCAATCACATAATTGAGATTGGATGGCATAATTCATCTCTCCCTTTCTAAAATGAAGCTCCCGTCTGCTGCCCAGGCTCGACGGAGCTTCCCGGAAGTGGACTATCATTTTATAGGGTCCTCCTTGCGGAACACGTCCCGGTCAATCTCCAGGTTGGCTTTTGCCAGATTGGAAAGAGGGATCTGAAAGACCCCTCCCTCTACCTCTATTTCAATCCGGTTCTCGGAAACCCCCAAGAGTTTCCCTTTAAATTGCCGTCGATTCTCAATGGGATCGACGGTCTTCACTTTGATAAAACGGTGGCGATATTTCATAAAGTCCTTTTCGGTTTTTAATGGACGGGTAAGACCTGGAGAGGAAACCTCTAAGGTGTAAGGGGTTTGGATGAAATCCTCCACATCTAAACTTCTTCCAACCTCTTGACTGACCCGGGTGCAATCGTCAAGAGTAACCCCTCCTTCTTTTTCCAGATAGAGACGAAGGACCCATCCTTTTGATTCCCTTCGATATTCGATATCTACCAATTCCATTCCTTCATCCAAAAGGATGGGATCGACCATCGCACGTACCCGATCCACCATCTCCTTTTCCACCATCTCTCTCTTCCGCTTAATGAGCCCTTTAAAAAAAAAGCGGGCAAACAGCCCGCTTTTTCAGCAGACCAACTAATTAGGTAATAACTATACTACAATTCACTCTGGGATGCAAGAAAAATTTTAATCCGCCCTAAGGAAATTTCCCTCATCATGATAAAGAATCCCCTTCACCAATCAAAAAGTTAACCCTCTTTTTTGAGAAAAGAGGGTTGATCCAAGCCAGGACCCCGAAGAGATTGAATCTCTCTCTCCAATCTTCCAATCGTTTTTTGGTTTTGACGAAGGATCTTTTTGAGTTGAAAACGTCTATATAGGTCACCCACCCCCCCGATCAAGACTCCCAAAAAAATGGAGCAAAGAATGACCAGGAAGAGAGGAAGAGAAATTTTTGGAATTTCAAACCATTGATAATTCTCTATAGGGAAAACGAAGCGAAGGGTGACCTCGCTTCGATTCTGAATGGAAAAAAGGATCGCCACAAAAAAGGCCAACATCCAAAGCAATGTCTTGACCCATCTCACTTTTTCATCCTCCTTTCCGGACTCTCTTTTTCCGTAAAAGATCCATAAAGGGTGAGTGAAGTTTCTGATAGGTTTTTTCTAAATATTCAGGGATGATCTTCGTTTCCCCTATCACTGGCATGAAATTGGTATCTCCTGCCCATCTCGGTACAATATGAAGATGGAGATGGTTTTCTCCGGCACCCCCTACCTTCCCAATATTCATCCCGATATTGAATCCATGTGGACGAAGGCTTGCCTTCAGCACCTTTGTCGAGGCTTTCAATAATTCGAAAAACTCTTTTAACTCGTTATTATCTAATTGCTCCAGATTGAGGCAGTGGCGTTTGGGAACGACCATCAGATGACCATTGGTATAGGGATATTTATTCATCACTACAAACACATATTGCCCCTGATACAGGATGAGATTTTTTTTGCTCTTTTTTTCTTTAAGTTTTTTACAAAAGAAACATCCCCCTTTTTCCCCTCCTAAAATATAATTCATTCTCCACGGAGCCCAAAGATATTTCATTGCTTTCCATCCCTTCGCAATAGGTGATCCACCTTTCATTTCTATAAAACGCTTTGATAAGACCTTCCTCGTTGTGACCTATTCTATTTCCACCGTTCATCTCTGAGGCCTATTTTTAATGACGATGAGAGGTATTTTAGGAGTATGGATGTTCATGGTGAAAAATTAAGAGGCCAGCTCCAGATTGAGGTAGAGATAATCCTTCCAGGGATCTGGGGTCTCTTTGATTCCAAGGCTCATCGGCAATAGGGGTATCCAGATGGGTGCCCTAGGTTTTCGGATCAGCGACATCCCTGCTTCTTCAGGTGTCCTCCCACCCTTTTTGAGATTACAGGGTGTGCAGCAAGTCACGACATTCGTCCATTCCGTTTGCCCACCTTTAGAGCGTGGAATGACATGGTCATAGGTCAACTCTTTGTGCTCAAAAAGGGTGCCGCAGTACTGACACTTTCCCCGGTCCCGGACATAGAGATTCTGGCGGGAAAACTTAACGATAGGAGTTTTTCTCTTAATAAAGCGATTCAATCGAATCACAGCGGGGAGCCGTAAGGAAAAGCTGACGCCTCGAATCATGCGATCGTATTCTTCAATCACATCTACTTTTTCAAGCGTCACCATGATGATCGCTTTTTTCCAAGTCACGACTTTTAATGGCTCAAAAGTAGAGTTAAGAAGTAACGTCCATTCCATAGTTTAGCGGGAAGCCTAAATATCCCTTTGAATTTTGGGTAGATATATCGATTTTTAATTCAATTGTCAAGTATTTTAAGGGAGATTTTTTGAAGAGGCCAGAAATCTCTGATCAAAAGAGCATCAAGTAGTTTTTCAGGGCTCTCTAAGGAACCGATTACCTTTTTGAATCATTTCGTCCAATCGAAGGAATTATTCGTGATGAATGGAGCCCCACGGGTAAGTCCATGGTCCCCCCTGAAACATACCCGACTGCGCCAAGGTTCTCGCCTGCCAAAGAACTTGTTCGGTGAGCAGGTCGGCGGGTCATCCGCCCCTCAGCGAAATCCGCCGAAGTATGACACATGCGGTGCTGCATTGCTTTCGGGGTAAGTTACGCATTCCTCTACGGCCAAGTCCGTGCCTCCACGCTGGAGTGGCTGCTTTCGCCGAAATGCCTTGTGCAGGCAGTCGTTACGGCACGCAGGCGTGGTCTCCTGCGTAGGCGGATGAAACAGCACCCTTTGGTGAGATTGTGATTTAAACGGAAAGCCTTATCTAAAAATGACAATTTTTACCCAAATAACAATCTTTGTCACTTGAATAAACAAATTTAAAGAAATCTTTTTTCATTTTAAAAGTATTTTACCTTAGATTTCAATAAATTATAGATATTCTGATTCAATTTGTTGGGTTGGCAAAAAAATTGCATTATAAATTACCATGTTTAAATTTTTTGAATACTTGGTAAAATTTATCTTTTCATCCTCCATTCTTCTTTTTATTGCAACCCTTGTGTCATTACTACCTATGTTTAAATACAATGACCTCATTCTTAAATTTCCGAGACTTCGTTCCGCTTTATGGATAAACCGATGATGAAGGTGACAAAAGAAACAGTATTGGCCAATCTATATCTCATAAAAATCCATTTGCTGATCTTCAAGTTATTCATCGTCAAGGAGATCTCTTCCTGGATGATGAAAATACTTCATTAACTTCAATTCCCATTGCTCTCAAACTTTTCTTAAAAAGTTTGACAATTCTATTTGATTTCGATAAGATTTATTTAAAATGAGTCATAAAGGAGGGACATTTCATGAAAGGGCTTAAAAAGATCTTTTTGTTATTATTGACTATTTCATTGGTCATGGGCAGTCTTTGTTCGACAGGGTGGGCTGGAGATAAATGGGCGAAGGAGGATCCTGTCGGACAGGAATGGAATGCCATAGATTTAATTTTTGCCAGACCCCTTGGGATTGCTGCGGGGATCGTAGGGACTGCCATCTTCATCGTCTCACTCCCTTTTACTATTCCCACCGGAGGGGTGGCCGATGCGGCAGATATGTTTATTACTAAACCTTTTCAATTCTCCTTTACTCGGGAATTCCCGGAAGAAAATTTTTAATACCCACGGACAAGGGAAGTTATATTCAAACTTGTCGGTTAGCTCTGTTAGCTAAACAAAAAAGAGAGGATTCTTTCCCGAATCATCTCTTTTTTGTCTTCATCTCTTACCAAATTTCCCTTACCTTAGATTCCCCCTTTAATTTCCTATGACAAAAGGGGCAGGCTCTCCCCTCCTGAATAAGTACCTCTTTCATCATTTCGATCAATTCGCTATCCTCTAAAATTTGCTTGACGATATGAGGATGGGGTTTCCGATCATATTTCCTGTAAGGAAAACTACTCTTCCCGCTCATCTCTCCACTCCTTTGAAGCCATTATAAAATTTCTTTATTCTTTTGGCAAGAGAGTGAAATCACACACCTCTTTGAGGACGAGGAGGGGGCAGAGTTATTCTGAAAGACTTCTCAAAAAAAAATTCAGCCTCTTGAGGTCTTCTGAGGAGATATCCATAAACTTCACTCCGCATCGGTAATCTCCCCAGTCCTCCCCCAAATGGATATCTATCCAAACCACCTCTGTTAATATTTCGATGGAATTCAAATGAGAGCCTGAAGCAAAAAAGAGTTTTATTTTGAGATGCTGGCCAATCTCTATCTGTTGTGAAAGATAAACCAACAACCCGCCCTCACTGGCATTGAAGGCTTTGCCCGTATGGCTGATGGGTGAAGGGATGAAATGGTACTCTATCGGCAAATCGATTGAAAACCGAGGATGTCTCCTCCTTTCTAAATTGGCCACCCCCACATGGGATTTCGTTTCCTGTTTCTCTGTCACCTTTCCTCTTTTTATGTCTCATGGATGAGGAGAGATTTCACCCAATTGAAATTGACCGCTGAGCAGTTGTTCGAGTTTCCCGCGGTCCTCCTCTAAAATTTTAATAAATTTTAATCCGTACCTGTACCCTTCCCAATCCTCCTCCCAGTAAAGGTCTTTCCATATGATTTCAGCGAATACCTCGAAGTTCGTCAATTCAAAACCCTTGGGGAATAAAACAGCAATATTTAATTTTGAACCGATCGGTATATTTTTGATAGAATTGATGAGAAGCCCCACTTCACTTGCATTGACAACCAGTCCTCCATGAGCGTAAGGGGCGTTCATCACCCGATATTCAAGGGGCAAGTCCAAGGACATCCTCGGATATCCCCTCCTTTCTAAGTGCGGAGAGTCCTTCTCCATGCATCATCCTCCAACAATATTTAAATCACTCTCTCATCCCTTTTTCTGATGGGTTAAAGTGAATATAAAGCCTTGGGCAGAAGGCTTCGAAGAGGCACCCCTCACACCTTGGTTGGACAGGGAAACAATGTCCTCCACGCTCTTCTCCCCTCCCCATCCAGGCCATCGGTTCCTCTACCTTCACAGGATTCTGAGGAAAAGCGGTTTTCGCAAAAGATTGAATTTTAATATCTCCCATTGAATTTCTACCCTGATAATAATCGAAATGGGGATCCACAATGCCTAACCGAGAAGCAACTCTGTAAAGACCTTCACCAATGGTAATGGGAGTATCGGAAAAATCAAGCTCCACGACATCCGGAATCAATTCGTTGATCCATCGGATCGCCATTCGGCTGTTTTGATGCCCCATATGAGGAATGACTTGAATCAACCGCTCTAACCCAAAGGCGTTCCATTTACTTTTTTCAAGGATAGCATTTCCGATCTGCTGGATCTTGGGGAGTGCCCGATAAAATAGGTCTCTCCAAACTTCTCCAGATACAAAGGATGTCCCCTCAAGAGGCGGTAGGTCATCAAGGTGAAGATTCGGTTGAACGATGAGCCGGAATACCCTTTGGGTGTTTTCCAATGCTTTGATAGATTGGTTCCCTTGATCAAACCGGGAATGAACCAATAGGGTCAAAAGGGGATGAAGGGAATTTTTAAATTCCCCCTCCTTTCGACATTCCTCGAACCACATCGAAAAAATATCACGAGGTCTTTGATAATAAGTGTCCACGCCATCTCTAAAATATTCTATCCAGGGGAATGAAGGAAGCTCCCCTTCTATTCCTATCTCTTCTTTTGCTACCTCTACTTCTCTTGCCCCTGCCTTTTCTTCACCTTCGACTTCCCCGGTACTCTCAGAAATATCCTCCAACAATTGGGTGGCTTCTTCAAATACAGAACCATCAAGGCGTGATTCTTCAATCACTTCTTTATCCTCAAAATGCCCCTCTAAATCATCCAGAGCGGCTTCTTCCTCTATCTCTTCTTCCATTTCATCCGATACCGATGAAGTAAATTCCTGAAAGGTTTCCTGTCCGAAGGTTCTTTCCGAATCCTCCCCTCCAGGGTAGCCGTTCTCTTCGAGCAAACCCGAGGAAGACTCCGGGACTTTTTCTGAAGGTTCAAGGGTCAGTGGAAAGGATGCTTCAGAGATGCTTTCCACATCTCCCTGTTCCTCTCTTATTTCTTCTCTCCGGGAAGGCCCCACTTCCTCTTCCAAGGAGAGGGGAGGTTCTCCTGGTATCTCCATCTCCTTTCCAAGGATCATTTCTTCTTCAGGCTTGGTCAGATCAATGGCTTGGGGCTTCCCTTCAAATTCTGTCGACCTCCACGGAGAGGAAAGGAAACGTTGCTCTTCATCTTCTATCTCCACCTCCACCCACTCCCTCTTTTTCCTCTTATCCACTGCTGGAATGGGTTGTCCAGAGGCATTCTTAAATGCAACGGAAATCCTTTTTATAGAAATGTCCCCTTCAAAGACTACCTTAAAGGGAGAAGCTTCTCCCGAAGGGAGAGGGTTAATGGGGAGGGGAGTTTCTTCAAAAGTAATAAATTCTTCAAGATCTTCAAAAAGTTGAATCAGTACCCAGGTATCATTTAAAGTCTCATCCGATATATTTTCTACCCTTCCGATGACACTCCATGTTCCTCTTTGTGTTTTCCGGAGATAGGAGGACTCTAAGACCAACTGATGGGGGACCAATTCCTGAAATTCGAGAGAGATAGGTGGGAAATTTCTTCTTTCTTCTACAGAGACCGTTGCCCCGAAGGACTTAAGGGTTTTAGCAAGCGTTTCTGCCTTTTTTAAAGAGAGATTTTTTTTGAGGATGATAGGACAACGATCAACAATCTTCTTTAACAGGAGGAAGGGAATATTATAATTTTTAGAAATATGATAACAAAAGGAGTCTTTTTCTTCTTCAGTGTTATCCCCAATACCGATGAGGAGGACTCTATATCTCCCTTCTTCCTGATTTAATCTAACCATGATGTTCCTTTTATACCGATCAGTTTTTCTCTAAACCATATCAAGGGAGATTTTCAGTCACCTTCTACTATAGGATAAAAATTTAGGGTCCCCTCTCGGCTATGCCCGAACAGGGCTGATTCATACTTTCCTCCCTATTTTTAAATAATTTTTCAAAATAGTTCAACATATTTTTTATCTCATTCTATGGCTTTTTAAAAATATTTTACTCAACTCAATATTTTTTTATTTTCCCACATCTTTCAATAAATTCATCAATCGAATAAAGTCTTTTTCATCAATAGATTGAAACTGCAATCCATATCGGTGCTCGCCCCAACTTTCCCTTGCAGCCAAATCACACCAAACCACTTTGCACACGGCTTTGATCGTATCCAATTCTAAACCCCTCACATAAAATATCCCAATTTTCAATAAAGCCCCTATTTCGACCCTTTCGGGCAGATAAACGAGAAGTCCACCCTCGCTTGCATTCGCCACCATCCCCCCAAAGGTTTCTTTCCCATCGACACGGGAATAATCAAGTGGGAGCTCGACACTAAACCTTGGATATTTCCTCTTTTCAATAGCGAGAACACCCATTTTGGTCTGTGAAGCCGATTGATTATTTTGATTCATTTTACCCATTTTTAATTAAGCCAAATTTAAACAAAAATATGCATTTTTAATGCCATTTCCCCTCTTTCTTTCATAAACCTTCCATACTCATCAAATTTTGGTTAATATTCTATCATGTCCAGTTAAGATTTATACATAAAATTATAAGCAAAAATAATACCAACTAAATTATTTACTAAACCTTTTTACAAATTGTCATATTTTTATTATTAGAACAAAGATATTAAAAATGAAGCAAAGAGAATATCTCTTTTAAAAAATAGGGGGTTAGCAATTTTTGAATCGATTTTTGTTCAATAGATATTTTTTTTAAAGTCTATGAAATATTTTCACTGTTTTACCCATTCGGGCTTTGCTTTATAGAGTTCAGCTTCTTCTGGAATCTTTTTTTCAAGCACCTTCTTGGCTTCTTCAATTTGAATTTTACATTGGTCCATTTCATTCTTGACCTGGTCTCTTTCTCTCCGGAGAT
>Ga0315282_10004038_pt1 | contig 25851 bp, 22 predicted proteins | sample YL17G07_20_MG_FD_203693 | JGI IMG/M metagenome (GOLD analysis project Ga0315282, IMG submission 203693) | Sediment microbial communities from Yellowstone Lake, YNP, Wyoming, USA - YL17G07_20 | ecosystem: Environmental > Aquatic > Freshwater > Lake > Sediment | place: USA: Wyoming | collected... | reverse complement strand
CGAGCAGGCCGGTATCATGCAGCAAGTCCAGGCCGCGGCCCGGCATGGGGCCGGTCAGGATCTTCAGCAGCTCGTCGCGGATCCGTTCCCAGCTCACCTCGAGGATGGACGGCGCCAATTGTGGAATCACTTCGTAGGTTGCAGGCGCGATCTTGAAATTGAGGTTGCAGGCGAAGCGCACGGCCCTCAACATGCGGAGCTTGTCTTCCCTGAACCTCTCCTGCGGCTTGCCGATTGTGCGCAAGATGCGCTTGCGGATGTCGGCGACGCCGTGGACGTAGTCGATGACTCTTTCGGCAATCGGGTCATAGAACAGTCCGTTGGCGGTGAAGTCCCTGCGCAGAGCGTCCTGCTTTGGCCCTGAAAAACTCACGCTCGATGGATGCCTGCCGTCGAGGTACGGACCCTCGCTCCTGAAGGCAGCAACATCGTAAGCATGGCCATAAGTACGCACCTGCACCACCCCGAACCGGGCGCCGATCGGGGTGGCGCGCGGAAAGATGCGGAGCACTTCCTCGGGCTGGGCGCTGGTTGCGATGTCAATGTCTTTCGGCTTTCTCCGCAGGAGGAAATCCCTCACGCAGCCGCCGGCAAAAAACGCCTCGTGGCCGTGTCGGCGCAACTTCTCCACAATTCGCCGTGCGGCTCTTCGCATCGCTTTTTGGGAAGTTCCTACACTGCCGTGAAGTCCGCGCCCTTCAGGTATCCCGCAGCCTCACAGGCAAAAAGCCGGCCCAAGGGCTATGTCAACTTGTCCAAATAGGCAATCCAGCTATCCTCGCGGAACCTCTTCCGGCACAGAGCTCGATACTTGGCAAAATTCCTTTTGTCACCCAGCTTGTAGTAGCTGAGGGCCATGCGAAAATAAAACAGGTTGTCACCGGGGAACTTGCTGGCGATCCTCAGCGTTTTCTCGCCTTCTGCCGCGGCCTCCTTGTAGCGCCCCAGCTCGTAGTAATTGTTCGTCAGGTAGCTGCGCACTTCAGCTTTCTCGAGCTTGTTTCTGGGCCGGCGGCGCAGCGCCTCCAGCGTCACAAGCAGCGATTTCTCAAAGCGCTCCAGGCGGAACTGGCACTGCGCGATCTTGATATAGAGCCAGATCAGGTTCTCACGCTTGCCGGTCAACTGTTTGATCTCGAGCATCTTCTCATAAGTTTCCAGCGCCATCTGGTCGTTGGTAAGCTGCTGGTAGCAGCTCGCAACCTTGAGGTGGACGTCATCGCTGCGTTCAAAGTCCGGATCCAGCTCCAGCACCTTGGAGAAGTACTTGATGGCCTCGTGGTATTGCTTGAGGCCCATGTAGTTGTTCCCCATGCTCTCGTAAAGGTACGCCAGGCCCGGATCGTTGTCGCTCAAGACCTGGATCGCTTTTTGCGAATACTTGATGGCTTCGTCATGACGGCCCAACAGCTCATAGTTGCGGCTGATTCCGGCGTAAAGCATCCACTGCGTGTCTTTCTCCTGGGCATCCGCATACTTTTCGCAGACGTGACGCGCCTCCAGCGACTTGGCGATCTTGCCGTGGTATTCGAAAAGCGACCCCAGGTGGAAATGGATAAAGCCGTACATATCTGGCATGAACTCGGGCTCGTTGGGATCGAACAGGCGCGCCGATCTCAAGAGATGACGCAATGCTTCCTTGTCATTCCCGGCGTTGTATTCACATATGCCGACCTGGCCGGCGAAATACGCCCGCGCATTGGGCTGCTTTGCCAGGTCCAGCGCTTGGCCGTATAGCTTGGCGGCTTCCGAGTATCGTTCCTTCGCGAACAAGTTCTCGGCGCGAGCGTCGAGTTGAGAAATCCGGTTTTCTCTTGAGGCGGCACTTTCTGATCTGCGATTGACTTCTTTGAGTTCCATCGTGATCTGCGTCCTTTGGAAATAAGGCTGAAGCCTATACTAGCACATTCCACCCGCATGGTGAGAACGCACTCGCGCCATCGCGCTCCTCACTGGTAAATCATGACGTAACCGGAATGCACTTCGACCCTTTGGATGCGATACGGCAACGTGGAAGGCTGCATCGGGTCGAAGGGCGGATCCTGCTTGCGGCCGACCGCACTGATGATCTCCGACACGAGCAGGTTGGGCAGAGTCAGGTCGTCGAAGCGCGCATCTTCAAGGTTGAAGTACGCCTTGCCCGCGTCTGAGACCAGACCTCCCCTGACCTTCAGCGTATGCACGCCGGTCAGCATCGTGCGCAACAGGCTGTTCAGCAATTGGGTGGAGTGGAACTGCAGGCGGTCAAAATCGATGCTTGCGGTCCCCTGTATGCGCGCCTCATCGAACTTGAGAAGGATGCTCTTTAAGCTGGGGTGGTACTGCGGGCTGAGGACAATGGCAAGATAGGAGTTGATCTCGGTCTCAGACAGCCGTGTCGCCTGCTTCTTGGCGGGATCGGCAGCGCTGCCGTAAGCCTGGATGCGCTCCACTTTGGCCTGGCAACTCTGTGCCGCAGCCTTGGAGATGCCGGCAGCAGAGCTGGGTGATTGCATTGCGAACAGGTCGAGCGCGGCCGAGCTTGCGGCCGGCAGAGCGAGACACGGCCACAAGAGAATTTTGAGCATGAAGCAGCGGCCGCACGGTCTCTCCTGCGTCACGGAGTTTCCGCTCATCGAATGACCTTAAAGGATCTGCTCCATCGAGTCTTGGTGAGAAAATTCAGGAGAACATCGGTGAACTGGCGGATCCGGTCTTTGATACTGGTTTGGAGGTATTCATCGCCCGGAGTTTCAAAGGACCAGTAGATGACCAGGGCCTTGCCGATGATGTGGTCCCGTGGCACCGTTCCCCAGTACCTGCTGTCCTGGCTGTTATCGCGATTGTCCCCCATCGCAAAATATTGGCCCTCGGGAATGTCGTACGGCCCGAAGTGTTCATAGGCGCTGCTTGACTCGCTGTACTGGGTGTATTTTTCTGTGAGAGGGTTGTTGTTGATATACACGGTCCTGCCGATCATTTCCAAATGATCGCCCGGCAGGCCTATCAGCCGCTTTACATAGGCGACGTCCGGGTTTTGGGGGAATTTGAAGACGATCACGTCTCCGCGCTTGAGATCTTTGTAAGGCAATATCTTTCCGAGGAATCCATCATGCAGCCCGTAGACGAACTTGTTCACGAGCAAGTGGTCGCCGATGAGAAGGTTGGATTCCATCGATCCGGTGGGGATTTTGAACGCCTGCACCACGAAGGTGGTTGCGAAGAGGGCAATCACTGCCGTGATGACGATGGACTCGAAGTATTCCCGTACTGTCGACTTCTTGAATTGCGCTTGAGAGCCTTCCACCCCGCTTAAGACCTCCAATGAGGTGCAACGGAACAACTAATCTAGCACACCGACGGCCCTCCGGCAAGGCAGGTCCTGTGCATCTCAAATTCCGTGCCGGCCAACGGATTTGGAGAGCCTCTCCCCGGGCGCACGAACCGGTCGCAGGAACTTCCTGATTGGCTTTTGAGCGCACGTTTTATAGACTAATTAGTTTGCGGGCGGTTAGCTCAGCTGGCAGAGCACCGGTTTTACACACCGGGGGTCACAGGTTCAAGTCCTGTACCGCCCACCAATCAATTTGCGGACGCTTACTAGTGCCGGCGCCGCGGAGGGAGGTCGTGATGAACAAGCTCCAGGCTCCTCAGGTCATCCTTGCTGATGGCGCGATGGGAACCATGCTGTTCGACGCGGGCCTGGATTCGGGAGATTCTCCCCAGGCATGGAACCTCACCCATCCAGAGCGTGTCAGGGCGGTCCACCGCGCCTACCTGGAGGCAGGATCGCAGCTAGTTCTTTCCAACACCTTCGGAAGCAATCGCTTCCGCCTCGCGCGGCACGGCCTCGAATCCCAGATCGCCGAGCTAAACCGGGCCGGCGCCGCCCTGCTGCGTGCCGAAGTGGATCGCGCTGGAGGCCGCGCACTCGTGGCCGGCGACATGGGCCCCAGCGGAGAACTCCTCGCTCCCTTGGGCAAACTGAGTTTCGCGGACGCTGTCGACGCGTTTGCCGAACAGGCAGCCGCCCTGCTTGCCGGGGGCGTCGATCTGATCTGGATCGAGACCATGTCGTCCCTGGAAGAGATTCAGGCAGCCATTGAGGGCGTGCGCAGATCGTCCGCCGATATTCCCATCATCGCGACCATGACCTTCGAGAAGCATGGACGCACCATGATGGGGGTGTCTCCGCAGCAAGCCTTGAATTCACTGACCGGCTGGGGCGCCAGTGCCGTGGGCGGCAACTGCGGCACCGGCCCGAGAGAGCTCTTGCCGGTCATCCAAACCATGCACGGCCTCGCGCCCGCAGTACCCCTGGTCTTCAAGCCGAACGCCGGCGTGCCCGAGCTGGTCGAGGGTCAGGCCAGGTACAACGCGACCGCGGAGTCGATGGCAGGATGCGCTCTCGAAGCGGTTCGAGCGGGGGCGCGCGTCATCGGCGCCTGTTGCGGCAGCACTCCAGCCCACATACGGGCGATGCGGGACGAGCTGGTCGGCGGCGCGATTTTGCAGGCGTGACGGAGACGCTCCTGATTACTTCTTGGGATAGAGGATGAGTTTTCTCTTTTCCTCTTTTCCCACGTATTCTTCAAGAAGCTGCAGAGCGACCTGCGTCATCGTCTTCCCTTGGAGAGTCGCCACGACCTTGAGCCTGCGGTGGAGCTCGTCGGAGATGTTCATGACAAAGCGCTTCATAGCAAATACATATATTCATATTCTGTCTTGGTCAAGGGGCTTCGCGCCGTTCCGGCGATCCGGGTTTCTCTCAACCCAGCACCGGATTCCCACGTCTCCGATGCTTGCGCGGCTGCGATAAAACTCCTACGATTGAATGGCGCCGCTGCGCGCGAATCTGCCGCGAGCGATTTCTTGGAACGACACAATGATGATCCCTGAATTCTTCACGCAAAAAAGACCCCACAACGGCATGACTCCAGCGGAATACAGGCGTTATTTTGAAACAGAAGTCGCGCGAGCTGGGCAGGCGGCCGCCGTCAGCCAAGACCCCTATGTCCGGTATCTGCCGCTGAATCTGCAGCGCGCCGTGCGCATCGAGGCGACCTATACGCCTTCCAATAAGGTGCAAACGGCTGCTCAGGCAATCAAAGGCCCGCAGCTCTGGATGGTGCTGACGGAACCATGGTGCGGCGACTCAGCGCAGAACCTTCCTTACATCGCCAAGATTGCCGCGTGCAATGCCTCCATAGACCTCAGAATCCTCTTGCGCGATCGGAATCCAGACATTATGGATGCTTACCTGACCAACGGCACGCGAAGCATCCCGAAGCTTGTTGCTTTCGATTGGCAGGGAAGAGAACTGTTCCAGTGGGGTCCGCGGCCGCAGCCCGCGGTTGAATTGTTCCACCAACTGAAAGAGTCAGGAGCCCCCCAAGAGGAAGTGATGCACAAGCTTCACCTCTGGTACGGAAGAAATCGGGGCCGCGTCCTCGAGGACGAGTTCATCGCGCTTCTCAGCGCGTGAGGCGGTTTTCTGCGGACGTCAAGACTCAGAGACTACAAAAAATCTGAGGAGATCTCTGTCTGAACCCTTGCGGCCTCGGCTCTCCGCGTGGCCGGTTCCGGCCGGCCGCTGTCAGGAGGCCTTGTCCTTGAGCTTGCGTTCCCTCACGGCTTGAAAAATCAAGTATGCTCCGAAAAGGATCAGAGCCAGCGGCCACCAGTGGCCGAGCCACTCGAGGGAGTAGCCGTAAACGGTGTGCGAGGCTATCACCAGGCCGGCCAGAATCAGCAGCGCGCCGACGGCCAGGGACCCATGTCGTTCAGGCAGCCTGAACTCCTGCGGCAGCTCGGCCACCGCGACACCGGACAGCGCTTGGTTGTAAAAGGATGCCCGGCGTCCCGCGTCCACGAGGTTATAGAGCCAGTAGAACGCCAGCAGTAACCCCAGAAGCGGTGTCAGCGGCCCGGTTACCCTTTCACCGGATGCGAGCAGCGATATCAGTGCCCCTGTGACTATGATGTTGATGAATCCCTGCCGGTAATAGCCCACGTATACCTGTCCCAGGCCGGGCATCAACGACAGGACCGTAGCGAGCGCCGGTGACTTATACCTCGGATCCTCCGTGAAGGGGGGCTTGCGTTGCCAGCCGGGATCGCGCTGTGGGTACGGGCGAGTGCCGGTGCCCGCGGGTTGCTGCGGAGTGGGTTCCTGATGAGTTTCCTCTGGGATATCCATGATCACCCTCCTATGCTTGCTGTCATGACGTCCAGTGGTTTTCTTGTTCCAATCCGATAAACGCATCCGAAGCGGAAAGGTTCGGTTTCGGCGGAGAATTAATGAAGATCGCCCTCAGGACCTTGTCTCTTGTTTCCATCCAGCCATTCGGATTTGAGCTCGTTGAAAAGCACAGTTACTTTCTCGCGCAGGGATGAGGTAGTCTGGTTCCGGAAATTCTTGGCAGCATCCAGCAGATTCTCGCCTCGGAGTCGCAGAGTGCGGAGAGAATGCTGCGCTGCCTGCTGTCTTTCGATAAGTGCCGCGCTGGTTTTCTGAAGTATCTGCCCGCTGCTCTGAATCAGAACCTCCGGCACTGCGACTGTTCTCGGCGTGTGCTGCAGGAGCACGGCAGGGTTCCCGAGGGCCAGCATAATAAGAAGAGCGCCCACATAAGCCGCTTCCCACGCGATGCGGGGGCGGAAAATGAGGCCGTTCCACCATTCCCGGATACGCACGAGACCCTGGGCGCCTCGCGCGCGGGAACACCAGCCGACCGTGGTTTGGAGCACGTCAGCGGTGAAGTGAATGTCCGGCTCGAGTGTTGCCATGCCGGGCAGAGCTTCTTTCAGCTCGATCAAGGCTGCGGCCAGCGCGCTGCAACCTGGGCAATGCGCCACGTGAAGCGCAAGGATCTCCTGGTCGTCCGCCCCAAGGTTGCCATCGACCCAATCGCACAGGCGCCGCTCGGCGCTGCGGCACGCAGGCCCGCTCGTGCGGCGCAGGATTGAAAGCGCGAGATCCTCGCTCAGCTCGGGAGCCAGCAGATCCGACTCGCCGCGCACGATGCCAAGTAGGGCGCGGCATTGCGCGCACTCGTCCAAGTGTTTTTCGGCGGCTTCCCGCTCTTCGGACGGGAGCAGCCCCGCCTCGAATGCGTCGATCCGATCTTCAAAGCTTCGGCAATCCATGATCCTCACTCAGGACTCAGCGCCATTACCTTGCGCGCCAATTCGATCCGGGCCCGGTTGGAGCGGGATTTAACCGTCCCCAGGGGGACTTTGAGGAGAGACGCAATCTCGTCCAACTGCATGCCCTGGATCTCTTTCAGCAGAATGATCTCGCGATTCAAATCGGTAAGTTCGTTGAGGGCGCGGTATATCAGCCGCTTTCTCGAATTGGCCGTCCACTGCTGCTCGGGCGTGCTTCCCGGGTGCGGCAGGTTCCTGACCTCGTCGAGCGCGACGTCCCTGCCCTGCGGCCGGGCTCTTCTTCTGCGCAGATGGTCGACGCAGGCGTTGCGGGCGATGCGAATGATCCAGGGAGTGAACATCTTTGCGTCTATGCAGGCTTCGAGGTTCTGGTAGATGCGTACAAAAACCTCCTGCGCCAGGTCGCGTGCGTCTTCGGCATTGCGGACGTAGTAATATGCGATGCCGTAGATGCGCGCCTGGTACTGGCGTACCAGAACCTCCCATGCAAGTGCGTCGCCCGCCTTGCATCGTGTCAGGATCACAGGAAGATTCATTTCGAGCCCGTGCAGTCTACAGCCTCGACCGCCCCCATTCTGAGCTCATTTTAACCACATCACACCCATAAAAACGCAGGAGCCTCGAGAGAGGTTCGGCTCAAGCATGAAAAAAAGAGCGTTCCTCTGGCTACTGTTCGAGGCTCCGGCCATGTTGTAAAATTAAAAATCATGCCTGCATTAGCGGAAGTGCTCGAGCGGCATGCACGCGAGGGAGAGTTGTACGAAAAGCTCGACGGCAAGCGCGTGCGCTGTTACGCCTGCGGCCACTGTTGCCCGATCCTTGAGGGAAGCTCGGGTGTTTGCAAGGTTCGCTTCAATCGGGACGGCCGACTGATGGTGCCCTTTGGCTACGTGTCGGGTGCGCAATCCGATCCGGTGGAGAAAAAGCCCTTTTTCCACGTGCGCCCGGGGTCACTGGCATTCAGTTTCGGCATGCTTGGGTGCGATCTCCATTGCAGCTACTGCCAGAACTGGGTGACCTCTCAGGCGCTGCGCGACCCAGAGGCCGTGGCTTCGGCATACGAGGCCACGCCTGAGCAACTGGTGCGCAGTGCCGTGGCCCAGCGAGCCCAGATCGTGGTCAGCACGTACAACGAGCCTCTCATCACCAGTGAATGGGCGGTCGCAGTGTTCCAGAAGGCCAAGGCAGCGGGATTGATGACGGGATTTGTTTCCAACGGCAACGCAACGCCGCGTGTCCTTGAGTATCTCCGCCCCTGGCTTGATCTGTTTAAGGTTGACTTGAAGGGTTTCGACGACCGCCGCTATCGCAAGCTCGGCGGGAGGCTTCAGCCCATCCTTGATACCATTCGCAGCCTGCATGAGAACGGATTCTGGGTGGAGATCGTGACCCTTCTCGTGCCGCGCTTCAACGATTCAGACGGCGAATTGACGCGGCTGACGGAGTTCATCTCCGGCGTGTCTCCCAACATACCGTGGCACGTGACTGCGTATCACCAGGATTACAAGATGACCGACAATCCCGACACGAGCGCCTCCGACCTTGCGCGCGCGGCGGAAATCGGCAGGCGCTCGGGGTTGCGTTACGTTTATGCTGGAAACCTTCCCGGCAGGCTCAAGGGATTGGAGAATACCTATTGTCCCGACTGCGGAACACTGCTTGTCGAGCGCCGAGGCTACCGGATTCTCCAGTATTCCTTGACGAGCACGGGCAACTGCCCGTCCTGCTCTCGAGCCATTCCCGGCAGATGGGCCAAGGCCTTTGAGGCACAGCTTGCCGATCGTCCGCTTTTCACTCGCCTTTGAGTGACTGCCGAGTCCTCAGGACCTCCCAATACTGCTCCGAAAACAGCGCATGTGCAAAAAGAGCTGCCACAAAGCGCCGGCTTTTCGGCGAGCAGGGACTCTTGCTTCGATTCAGCGGGACCAGCGCCCATTCGGGATTCTGACCGGGCCCGGGTGGAAGAACTTCTCCGGCACCATCACCCCGTCCTTTTTGAACACCATCCCGTTCTTCATCACAAACTGCACCTTGCGCAACGTGTCGATGTTGGTCAGCGGATCGCCGGCAACTGCGATCATGTCGGCAAAAAAGCCGGGCTTGATCGGGCCGCGTTCGTTGATGACGTCCGCGGCTTTGTAACCGTTGGTCGTCAGGGCACGAAGTATGTCAGCCTGCGGGATGGCGGCCGCCTTCCAGCTCTCGAGAAACGCGATGGTCAGGTCTCCGCGAGTCAACCATTCGCCTGTGTCCCGATCCTTCATACGCTCGTTCCAATAATCCATGTCGGTGGAGAAGGTCAGCGGCACATTTTTCTCCCATGCATCGCGCAGGCTCGCAACCGTCCGCTTGAAGGCGGCCTCGCTTCCCCGGTAAGGCGTGAACGGCGTATCGGTGCCTGCGAGGAAGATGCCTTTTCGGGCCATCTGACGGTGGTGCTCCGGTGTCAGCGCGTTTCCGTGCGCGATGATATAGACTCCCGCATCGATGGCGCGCTGGGCGCCTTCAGGGGTCTGCACGTGCCCCTCGACTTTGCAGCCGCCCTTAGCGGCTTCGCTGATCGCCAGCTTGATGTCCTCCACCGAGTAGCCCCAGGGCTTGCAGTCGATGCACAGCTTGATTGTCTTCGCGCCGAATAACATGTTCTCGCGCACCGCACGGACGATTTCATCCGGACTGTTAGCGTCGATGTACTCGGGGAACATGATGTTGTGATTCTTGTACATTTCCGGCGTCGGCCAGAACTGCCCGCCGGTGCTGCCGATCATGGGTCCCGACGGAATCAAGGTCGGCCCCGGCAGCCATCCCTGCTCGATTGCCTGCCGCAGCGCGCAATCGGCATACAGAGCGTTGTTGCCGACGTCGCGGACAACGGTGAAGCCCGAGTTGAGCAACTGCATCCCGTTTGATGCGGCCTGAATCGCACGCAACGGCGTCGAATCCATAACGTAGGTGAGATAGTAGTAGTTGTTCTCAGGCTGCTCCTTGTAAGTGATCGCCATGTGGGTGTGCGCATCGACCAGCCCGGGCAGCACCGTGAGCTTTGAAAGGTCAATGACGGCAGCCCCAGCTGGGATGGCAAGATTCGGCCCGACAGCCCTGACCCTCTCGCCCTCAATCAGGATCACTTGGTTGGCCGCCGCAGTTCCCGTCTCCGGATCAATGAGCGTGCCGGCCTTGATCGCGGTAACCGGCAACTGCGACTGCGTCTGCGTTTGCGCGGCCGCCACCACCGACCACATAGCTAATAACAGACAGAACACCCCTAGGTTCTTCTTCATGATTCCCTCCTTGAATGAAACCGAATATATCGGAAATCGCTGAAGAAAAGCCACCGCTGGAGGTGCCAGGAGCGCCGAAGGCCCAGAAGGCGCGCGTTTCCCGGATCTGTTTTGCACAACAAGGGCTATGGGACTCTGGAGCCGGCGGGCCAGCGCCAGCAGGCGACGGGGGCGGTGCTTTACTACTGGCACTTGCCGCCTGGGCACCTGGCAGAGATCAACATCCGCAGGACGACGTCGTACTCTGTACCTGTCACGGACCTGCGCCTCTGGCCTGGCCCATGTGGCGACACATGCTCCGTGTCGGTTTTGTGCGCTACCACCATATCCAGTTGCGGCAGAACGGTGATGAACTGGCCGCCGGCCCCCATCCCGGTAAAGGCTCCTTCGAAAGGACCGGGAGAATTCGGAGCGTCCCATACCCACCACATGCAACCGTAGCCCCAGCGATTTCCCGTCCCCAAGGAACGGTAGTTAGGTGGATTCATTTCATTCAGCGGCGTCACTAAACTCGAAATGCGGCGGATCCAATCGGCTGAAGCCACCTGGCGTCCTTCCCATTGCCCGCCGCGCAGCATGAGCAGTCCGATTCGAGCCATATCGCGTACGGAGAGCCACATGTGGTACGCCAGGAATTGTGATCTCTTGGCGTCGCCACTCTTCTTCTGCTTGGACCGGTCGAAATCCTCCATGCCGATCGGCTTGGCTAGATCGGTCTCAAGAACATCATAGATGTCCCGCCCGGTCAGGTTTTCGAATACCGCTCCGGCTGCGTTAAAATCCCAGTTGTTGTACAGATAGTAGGCGCCGGGTCTTTGCGATCCCCTGGGCGGCGCGCTGGCCGTGCTGTCACCTGAATTGGAGGCCGGGTGGTACACTCCGGAGCGCGCCGTAATCAGGTCTCGAAGGGTCACCGGCCACTTTCCGCTTGCACCGCAACATAGAAAATCTTATAAGTGGCACGCTCTAGCTGGTTGCGCACACGGCATAAACGGTGCGACCCTCCTGGATTGCGTCTGATCGACGACAGCGCTTGGAAAAGGACGGTTTGCAGAAGGAGGAGCGGAAAGAATGCATCAGCGGCCTCTGAGCGCTAAGCTGGCGTCCGTGCGGGACATACTGAGCTTCAGCGCCGGCATTCGGGACCTGGTCGAGATACTCAACCGCCAGATTGAAGCCCCGGAAAAGATGCAAGTCCGCTTGCGGTCCCATCCTGCAGGGTACGCCAGAGAGATCACCAAGCGTCGCCTGAGCATTGCGGAGGGGTACCTGCGGCTTACGACCTCGTCGGGCGTCGAAAACTACCAGGCCCGGCTGGATGCCCTCGAGACGCTGATCCACGAAGCGATGCATTCCAAGACGCTCTCCATGCCCATCAATACGGCGCGAGTGCAGATCGCCCTGATGAAGGAGTGCGTCAAGGCGCGGGGCAACCCGCGGCGCCAGCTCGAGCTGATGTCCGACTTCGCGCGGGCCTCGTACGGCCAGCCGGGAATCATCCGGCGCCTGCTCGGCGAGCTAGATCTCATCGAGGTTCCCGAGGACGGGCGGCCACTGCGTGATATGAACCTCGGCTGGGACGACCACGTCCACGATTTTTCGACTGAGGGCCGCAAGACGCCCCCGCAGCTCTTGCTCGACGCTTTCATCCAGGGCATCTCGCGGGTGATCGTCGCCTACTACGACTTCTCAGATCCGCGCATATTCGAGGAGGCAATCGAAGCGGGGCGCATCCTGGGGATCAAGGTCGAAGTGGGCGTCGAGTTCAGCGTCGGCGTGCGCTTCAACCGGCAGCACTTCATGTACATCCCCGAGGGCAGCGACTCGGCAGCCGCGCTGAACGCTTTTCTACAGAAGAACAAGGAGGTGTTGCAGCCCTTCTTTGAAGGCCTGGCCACAAACGCTGAGCGGCGCAAACAGACCATTGGCGAGCTTATCGAGCGGTTCAATCAGACGCAGCTTCGCCAGTTCAACGACCGCTTTCGCAACCAGCCCTTCCTCCAGCTCGGACCTCTGCGCTGGGAGGACATGGAAGAGATCACTCACGGCGGCCAGGCCTCGCGCCTTCATCTCGGGCAACTGTTGGCCGAACGCATCAAACCCGTCCTGCATAAGCGGGTCCTCTACCTGAAGAACCAGTTCACCCACGCTTCGGAGAAGCTGCGGACGGGTGAGACCTCTTCGTGGGAAGTAGACAACGTACGCGCGCAGTATCTGGAAGCTCGAGCGGAATACGAGAACTGCGGCGCGCAGAGCCTGCGCGACCGCTTTGCCGGGCCGCGCGAGGGGGCTGACTATGACTCGGCGTTCCTCTCGCCTGAGGACGTCCTGCCCGCGCTCGCCGCCTGTGGCGGGCGTATCATCCTTATCCACCCGCTCTCGCAGGGCGTGGATGCCGCCATCGGCGCGCTGCTCAGGGCCCACCGGTGGATCACAGGTATTGAGACATTTAACCTCGCCGACTCCCTGACCCGAGACCCGGCCGACCTGCGCAGGCTCAACCACCTGGTGGCGCTCTTCAACCGCGGGGCTACCGACGAGGTGACGAACCTCGCCGCTGACTGGGGCGCCACCGTTCCCGAACGCGCGGACGTCGAGGCGGCCTGCGCGTGGTACTCGACGCACAACCTGCAGCCCCATTGCGGCACTGACTACGTCGGTCGCGATTCGCGCGTACCGGGCATGGGATTCGTCTACTCGACCGCCCTCAGCCGCCGGGCCTACCAGTCGCTGGTGAAGCGCCACCACACCTCCATTCTGGTGCAGATAGGGCATCTGCTCATGCAAGGCGGGCGTGATGACAGGCCCGTGGAGGAGTCGGCGCGGGTGCTGGTGCTGGCCCCGCCCGCTTCGCTGCGCCGCAACCTGGTGGGAGACGAGCTTGAGGTGGAGAAGATCGGCGCGCTGCGGTTCTGGAGGTTCCTGAACCCCACGCTCAAGAGCCTCATCAAGATTGGCATCGGCTTCGTCCCGGGCAACTTCGTGGTCGGCCCCTGGTACACCCTTCTGTGGTTCGCCATCACCGCCACGCGCAACGTTATCGTGGATCTCGTGGCCGCTTCGGGCTTTCACGTGCGCTCTTGGCGGCTCGCCACGGTGGACCGCGAGAACCTGTCGAACTCGCTCTTCTGGACCGGCTTCTCCGTGCCCATCCTCGGCGCGACCAAGTACGGGTTCGACCTCGTGTGGCCGCTGGTGTCGACGAACGTGGGTTTCTGGAAAGCCCTGATGAAATTCTGGACGCTCGCCGTCATAAACGGCGCCTACATCTGGACGCACAACTGGCTGCGCGGCTTCGACAAGGAGGTGGCGCGGGGAAACTTCTTCCGCTCGGTGTTCTCCTGGCCGCTGGCGACTGCCGGATCCTACGCGCTTGACCTCCTGAACATCCCTGCGATCGTGCAGACCAAGTTCTGGTCCGACGTGGTCGCCGGCGCCGTCGAGGGCGCAAGCAAGGTCATGCGCCGCATGAAGCTCTCGCAACGCAGCCTGCAGGAGCTGCTAGAACTTATGAAGAGCCCCGACCGCCAGACGCGGCTGGTGGCGATGGTGGACATTCTCTACATCTGGGCCCGGCGCTACCAGGGTCGCAGCGCTTTGAAGCGCATTTTCGAAGGCAAAGGCGAGCCGTTCAAAGGTCCCGACGGAGAATTGGTGGTCCCCGACAACCACTCAGCCGTGGATGCGTACAACCGGCTCATCGATGCTTGGGCGGCGGCTGGGAGCATGGAGGCGATGACCAGTCTGCTGCTGAACCACTACTCGGGACGCGATGCCGTGCTTCTGACCGATCTCGTCGCAGACAGCCACCTGGAGTTCCTGCGCTGGCTCAAGCGGCGGCGGCCCAAAGCCGCCGCGGGTACGACGTCGAACAGCGCAAACTGACGCTGCCAATCCATCGTATCGCGCGCCCAGAGTTTTTCGTGCCAGCCGGCAGCAACCGCCTCGGACTTCGCGCAAAGCGATCCATTTCTTGAGACGCTACTGGATGGTGATACCGCCGGAGCCGGTGTGGACATCGATCATGGGGCCGCCGCCCCGCACCTTGCCGCGCATCTCGTGCCTGCCAAGCGATCCGGTTACAGTGACAGGATGATTGACGGTGATCCTGCCGGAACTCGAGCGAGCAATCAGATCGAAGGAGGCGGTTGGAGGCAAGTGCAAGGTCACGCTTCCGGACGAGGCATCGAGTTCCCAATCTGCTCCGGGAGTCCCGCTTGCCGTGATTCCGCCGCTGCCGGTCACCGCTCGCAACGAGCCGTTCACGCCGGAGACCTCAATTCGGCCGGAGCCGGTGTGTAAGTCCACATCTCGAGCCCCGCCTGCCTCGGCAGCTGTTTGCTCCACGCGTATGCTTCCACTGCCGGTTGTCGCGCGCATGGATCCGGCAATCTGCCCGGCCCGTATCGAGCCGCTGCCGGTGCGGGCCTCAACCTCGCCGGCAATGCGATCCAATTCGATGTGTCCCGAACCTGTGTGAGCGCTCACATGATCCCCGATGTTGTACATGCTGAGCGACCCGGAGCCAGTCCCGGCCTCGACCGGCCCATGGACTCCCTCTATTTCCTGGCTGCCCGAGCCCGTCGTGGATCTGACCTGAGTCGCAGGAGGGACAACAATCTCGTAACTGATGGACACGTTGTTTCTGTAAGCCGCATTCTCGATCCGCCCGATGCGAATAGTGTTGCCGATCTGCTCAATCGGAGGGTTTGACTCCAGATAACGCACTTTATCCTCCGCCTTGCTCCTCCAATCGTCATTGGCTCGAATGAGGCCGACAATCCGAACAACAGAAGAGTTGCCGGCACGCACGCCGATCTTTCCGGACCCGGTCGTCACCTCGAGATCCAAGGGGCCTGCAACATTCAAAGTACGCTCAAACCTGCCTTCTACAGCGGGAAATGCGAAACCGCATGCCGATAGATTGATCAGAAACACGCAAATGGGCAAGATCACAGCCTGTCTGGTCGGTCTCATAGCCTTCACCCCCATCTTCAAGCATACAACGATTCTCTTGCGCAAGAAGTTCCATCAATTCTGGTGTTTCCCATGTGTCGGGTCTGACCGAGCCGCGAAGGAACAGGGCAAGCAGATTCTCCGCAAGATGTCCTCACAGCGCTTGCCCTCTCGATTGCCAATGCATTGGTTTGAACTGTTCGTGTCTGTGAAGAGCAAGGTGCTCTCAAGCGGTGCCGGCAACCTCAGTGATCCTGGCGCGCCCGGTGAAACAACACTACCAGCGGCCCATCCGTCCACGTGCGAAACTGGTGCCAGTTAGGCTCCGGAGTATTCTCGAATGGGAGCTCGTGAGCCATGACGGACACTCGCCGATACTCCTCTGGATTCTGAAGCGCTCGAACGAGGCGCTCGGAAAAAGCCGGAGGCCCTCCGTGGATCAGCACCCAATCGGGAAGAATCGAGAGATTGGCGTTGGAGCGAGTGGAGTAGACCTTCAGGTCCGTATAAAACATCAAAGGGAAGTGCTCATAGGAAGTTACAAAAACCTCCCCGGCGCGCGCGTGTTCGCGCAGGTAGAGGATCACACCCCCGATCGGACCCAGATAGTCATGCGTGAGTTCGTACGCATATTCCCATGGAAAAGAACGAAGCTTGGGAAAAGGCTGCCACATCCTGAGGGTCAGATAACTGGAAAGATTGCTCGGCGTGTGGCCGAAATCAGTGGTGAATTGGTCCGCGGAAACTATCCTCGTAGCCTTGGCCAATCCCGCCGTTACCAGGAAGGGACCGAAATGAACAACATCGCACAGAATAAGGCAGGCGGCAAGGGCAGCGGGGCCCCATCTGTAACTGGATCCCACAGCAATCACTGTGGCCGCAGTCGCCACCGCGAACAAGGGAAGCATCCCTATCAGATAGCGGAAGAAAGGGTAGTTGCAGATCCCGGCAAAGAAAACCACACTCACTGACAGCAGGAGCGCCAAGAGAACAAACTCCTCCCGTAATGGGCGCGGCGCTGCCTTGCCTTGAGGCTTAGCAGAAAGCCGATGCGCCAAATAGACACCTGCAACGACGACCGTGATCCCCAGAGTCGCCAGGGAAAAGGCACTCGGCGGCGCCGACGCTGCGGCAAGCCACAACAGAGCAAGAATAATCACCGTGGTGCTTCCCTTTGCGCGCCGGGGCGCACCTTTGCGAGGGCGCTGCTTCCAGGCAAGTGGCAGCGCAAGAAGCGCGGGCCAGCAGTAAACGTGCACCTGCAGCAAGTACGCTCGAAGAGACGCCAGGTAGCGCCATAGGTCGTCAAAGCCGTAACCGGCACCCTCGTAATTCCGCGACCAGGCTTTCGTGTAAATAAAAAACGGCAAGCTGACCGCGCCGATCACTCCTGAGTAAAGTGCGAAGCGGAAAAGGAAGGCCCGATTTCGGTGGAATAAGAGCACGTGCACGGCCATGGCTATGGTTGAGGCCAGCAACTGGGGAAAGAAGCTGTGATAAAGGCCGATGCCGCCTGCGATAAGAAGCCACGCACTGCCGCGCGCCTTTCGGGTAAGGCGTACGTATCCCCAAACATGGAACATCGTGAACAGAGTCAGCAGCATATAGTACCGACACTGCCGGGCGTGCAACAGAAATGGCACGGAAGCAACCAGCAGCAGCGCCGCGTAGCGGCTGAGACGCCGATTTCGGGTGACATCTTTGAGAATCGCGTAGTTGAGGATCAGCACTGCCCAGCCAAGGAGCGCAAACGGCAAACGCGCAGCCCACGTTGTTGCGCCGAAGACGGCAAATGAGAGCGCCGTGACGTAATCCTGCAACCAGGGTGTCCAGATCCAGACTCCTGCCGGATTGACGTCAGCCTGGCCCGGCTGATCGCTGATGACCTGCTTGTCGCTGACCGCGAGAGGATATCCGTGTTCAAGGGTTGCTCTTCCGAGAAGCGCTGTTTCTGCTTCGTCCTGCCAGAGATACGGCTGCCCCAACCGCGGGAAAAGCAAAAGTGGTGGAAGCAGGATGAGTAGAAGCCAAAACCGGTCAAATCGGCGACTGAGCGACGTGGTTAGCGCCGGATGAGGCTTTTCGCTTTTTGCCGGATGCTTCCCGCGGTTTTCTTTCTTGTCTGAAGGCTGCACACCCCATGCTCGCTGAAATGACTCACAGAAATCAAGCCAGATTGAATCAACTCCATGTTTCGGATGCATCTCCCGGTCGCGGCTTTGCTGTGGCCGTGGGCGGGATTGCCTTGCGCTTGTAAGCCGATTGCGGCTTTCATATAATTTGGTTTTGCCAAAGCGCAAACTCGGTGTCCTCGGCATGGATATGGGGCGTAGCCGCGTTTTCTTAAAGTCTGTCGCAACCGATTTCAAGCGCACTGGCGCCGTTGCCCCCAGTTCCAGGACGCTGGGATACGCAATGACCAGCGAGATGATCCGCTGCTACAAAGGCCCAGCGAGGGTACTCGAGGTTGGCGGGGGTACGGGCAGCATCACGGAAGTGATCGCCAAGGAGATCCGTCCCGGAGATCATCTCGACGTCTACGAAATAGACTCGGGATTTTCCGATGTGCTCAATCGCCGGCTGCAAGAGGATCCGTCGTTCAGGCGCGTGCGTTCATCGATCCGCATATACAACATGCCGATTGAAACGATCGACCGCCGTGAACGCTACGATTTCATCATTTCCTGCCTCCCCTTTACTTGTTTCCAGCCCGCAACGGTGCGCGAGATCTTCGAGATTTACCGCAGTATTCTCAATCCCGGCGGAACCTGCAGTTTTTTTGAGTACATCTTCATTCGTAGGGCCGCTCGCCTCGTGAGCGGGAAGGCAGCTGAGCGGCGACGGGTTGCAGGGGTTGCTCAAGTGGTCGCGGAGTACGTGGATCGCTTCAGTTACAAGCACGACACTGTCTTGCGGAACATCCCCCCTGCGATCGTCCACCATATCCGCTTCAGATCCCTGTAGGCTGCATCGGAATGAGAGCCTGGCCCGAATGGCGCTCAGTTAAGGTTTTCGCAATGACCTGTTGTCCCCACAACCGTACATGCGCGCAAGCGTCCACATGGTATCTTTAGGAGAGGATCTGATCTCATGCATGACAGCTCGCCGATAAGTATGTATTGGAAGTCCGTTAGCCGCTCGTGTTGTCTGTCCGTGGTGGCTCTGCTGCTGACGGTCCTGGGGGTGCCCGCGCTGCCTGTGGTGCCCGAAGGCACTGACGTGACCGGAACATGGGACCTGACCGTCGAGACGCGGGAAGGAACGGCCCATCCCTCGATCACGCTGAAGCAGGAAGGGGAGAAGATCACCGGAACCTATCAAGGACGGATGGGAAAGAGCAACCTGGAAGGGATCGTCAAGGGGGACGATATCAGATTCGCGGTGACCTTGAAGTTCCAGGATGTCACGTACACGGTCACTTACGCTGGCACAATCGACGGCGATACCATGAAGGGCACTGCGCGCTTTGGTGACGCAGGTTCAGGCGCCTGGTCGGCGAAGCGCAGAAGGAACCACGCCTGATGAATTACGGGTCGATGCCAAAAGAGGCATCCGGGGGACGTGCAAGGCGGCTGCGGCGTGCCGCCTGGATCGTTGTCGCGGCCCTGCTCCTCGGCGGCGTGCAAGCGCGGCAGGCTTATGAGGAAGCTCGCCTCCAGAGAACTCGCGACAAGCCAATTGGGGCGGCAGAATTCGCCCGCATCATCAAGGACTTTTCGGAAGAGGGAGGCTATTTCCGATCGGACAACTTCGTCTCCAACGAGACTTCTTACCTGCACATCGTGGACAAGCTCAAGGAGTTGGGGGGCTCGGGCGGCGCTTACGTTGGCGTGGGTCCCGAGCAGAACTTCACCTACATCGCCAAGGTGCGGCCCCAGATTGCATTCATCGTGGACATCCGCCGGCAAGCCATGCTCCAGCACCTGATGTTCAAGGCGATTTTCCACCTCGCGGAAACGCGGGCACAGTTTCTTTCGCTGCTATTCAGCAAGCCTATTGTCGACCGAGGACCAGAACCCGCTGCGCCTGCTGAGGACCTGGTACGCTACTTTTCCAAAGCAGCTACGGATGGAACAGCGTTCGAGCGAAACCTCGCTCTTATCGCGAACACGATCGCACACAGTTGTCGGGTCCCCGTGGCGGGAAATGACCGTGCGATGTTGGAATACGTCTATTCGGCGTTTCGCGACGAAAACCTCAATTTGCAGTACCGCTCGGGCGGGTTCGGCAGGTTTGGCTTCGGATTTCGAGGCCCATGGGGTTACTTTCCGACGCTTTCGGACTTGATTCTCAGCACGGACCTGCACGGGAAACTTGGCAATTTTCTTGCAAGCCGGAACGATTATGAATTCGTGCGTTCCTTGCAGGAAAGCAACCGCATCATCCCGATCGTCGGCGATTTCGGCGGCTCCAAAGCGCTTGCGTCGGTGGCATCCTATCTCAAGAAGAACGGTTATACGGTGACGGTCTTTTACACTTCCAACGTAGAGCAATATTTGTTCAGCAGCGGCGAATTCGACAGCTTCGCAAAGAACGTCGCCTTGATGCCGATTACCGAGAAAAGCCTCTTCATCCGCGCGTATCCAAACATGCGAGCGCCTCATCCAGCCCAGGTCGGCAACCATCGAATCACCACACTGCTTCAGAAGATCACCGTCTTCCTCGATGATTACCGGCACGGTCGCTACACTGACTACTGGACGCTGGTGTGGACCCATTACATCGGTGCGTTGCGGCCGTAGCGTGCCCCCTGCGTTTACGCGCGCTTGTCTGCGCTCCGTTTTCGACCCCGGCCTTTCCCGAGATCAGAGTCCGTCATCCGCAGGACACGCCGCAATTTCGGTTCCAAACCGGGAGTGCAGATCAGGCAATGGCCCGCATTGATGCGGCCGGTTCCGTCTTTGGTCAAGAACCTGGCGCCCGCCTCTTGGGCTATGACTTGCGCGGGCCCATAATCCCATTCCATGCCGCTGCCGCTTAGCCAGATGTCCGCCTTGCCGCGCGCGAGCATGGCTACGTCGTAACTTGCTCCATAACTCCGGACCGTCCAGCAGATCTCAATCAACTGACGCACTGCGTCCGGCGACCAGACCTGCCAGGCGGCTTTGAGCCCGCTCACCATCAGGATCGACTTGTCCAGGCGTGATGTGTCGGCGGCCCGCGTCCTGGCATCATTCCAGAAGCAGCCGGCTCCGGAAATGGCGTGGAGCATCGCATTGAGGCATGGGAAATAAACCGCTCCCAGAACGATGCGGCCTTCGGCCTCGAGCGCGATTTGAACTGCCCAGAGCGTGTTGCGGCGAACAAAATCGCGCGTTCCGTCGATGGGATCTATGAGCCAGCGCCGCCCCGAACGCGACGCTTGAAACGCCCCTTCTTCGCCGAGGATTCCATCGTCGGGGAAGGCTGCAGACAAAACGCGGCTGACAAGCCGTTCGCACTCGCGATCCGCAGCCGTGACCGGCGAAAAGTCATTCTTTTCTTCCGTGGCTGTGCCGGCCGTGAAATGCCGTAGGGCGATTTCGCCGGCCTGTCGCGCGGCGGACAGCATGGTGTCGGTTTCGCGCTGGAAAGACATTGTTGTAGTTTCCGCCTCGCAACTCCTGCCCGACTGCCAGGTCAACGATGAAAATGGACAATACTGAAGTAGGACACGCCCCCGGTTTTCAAAAAATCAAAAGACCGGTTTGCCCTGATAGAGCATTTTCCTCGGATCCCATTTTGCGGTGACCGTAACGCTCTTCCGCTCAATGTCCTGTCTTTTCGGCAGAGGGATGGTTGTGTCGAACCGGATCTCTTTGTTCCCAGCGGCTACCAGCGGACTGCCGTCCGGCAAGTGACGAGGGAAGTAGAACTTCACGCCGTAGCCGTTTTCCCCAAGCGGATCATATTTTGCCAGAGGTACCTTTTTCCCGGCGTCGGTGGACAGGCGTGTCTGGCTTTCGAGATCTGAGGTCTTGAGTCTGTCCAGAGTGTCCGACACGACCAGCGCGATGTTGGAATCGGCTGGGCGCGCGGTCAGACTTACGACCAACACGATGTTCTGGTCGTCCTGCTGGTCAATGTACTTGGCCCAGTCTGTTTGATTTTGCTTGCTCGGATCGCCAAGGATCGTCCTGCGCGCCAGAGCCATTCGGACAGGTTTGGCGGTGGCAAAGCTGATATGGAAGGATAGCCTGTCGTACGCGGACTCGGTGCCCGACACCGTGTCGATGCCTGCCACTATGTGCCCGACTCGCTCGATGGATTGAGTTACCACGGTTCCCCAAGGTGACTTGTCGAGCATATTGGTGACTTCATCCTGTGACCAGGAATCATAAGGCTTCCCCTCCCACCACCCCTGTGCCATCGCAATGGCTGCCGCAAGCATGATTGCCATAAGGACCAACGGTCTTCTTTGAAGCACGATGACCTCCCTTGCCTGCAATAGAGTTGCACTCCCCTGCCTCTTGCAGCTCAGGCTTTTCCGATCATACTCCCGATGAGACTTCGGCAGATACCGGAATCTTCAAAGCATGGTCACCCTTCGCTTTGAGGTTCCTGAAGAATCCAATACGACCTTTTAGATTCTTGAGGGACACGGTAGGTTCAGGATTTCTCAGCACGAAGAATCTAGCCAGGGACTGCGCTCTTGGCATCCATCGAGAACAAAGTCTCCGCTACGCCTGGCATAACAGCCTAAAGATCGGCTTTGGCGGTTTCAGGAGGGTCGCCTACTGCTGCCGCACCTCAACGGTAAGTGTCACCACGGCCCGCGCCTCGACCGTGCCTGCTTCGACAGTTGTTGCGGCTGCCTGGGCGCCGGCGGCCGCAGGCATGGCAAAGAGGCGCTCACTCGGCGACTGCATGCCTCCCCCTTGCTCTTCAGCGCGAAGCGTGCGCACGATCTGAAGCCCAAGCGCCGCAGCCATGGCCTGTGCCCTTGCTTTTGCTTTGCTCGCTGCCTCAGCCAAGGCCCGCAATCGTACTGCCTGGTCATCTTTGAGCGAGAATCGGAGCTGCCGGATCGTATTGGCGCCCGATGCCGTCGCGGCGTCGATGAGGTGGCCGACGGCCGCCAGATCGTTGGTTGTGACCTGGACAACGTTGCTGACTGAATACCCGGTTATGCTGGGAGTGCCACCCTCTTTCGGATATCGGTAAACCGGGTTCACCGAGTAGCCGATCGTTTTGATCTCGTTTCCGCTGCCAAGCACTTTGCGGATCGACTTGATTGTCGCGTCCACCCGTTGCGCGTTCTCGGCCGTGGCAGCCTCGGCCGTAGCAGATTGTGTCACCACTCCAATGTCAATCCGCGCCTGGTCGGGCTTGGCGGTGACGATCGCATCCGCAGTAACGACGATATATGGCGGCGGAACGGTCTGCGCAGTCTGTTGGGCCATGGCCGAACCAGCAGCGAACGACGGCGCGAGCAGCAACAGGGTCAATCTCTTTGTGCAGTTCATATTCATTCCCCATTAGGGAGGTGGTTTCACTTGCGGAGATCCACGATGGTTGCGCCGCCGCCTCCCTGATCCGGGGGCGCCAACTGAAACTTGTGCACCTGAGGATGATTCGTGAGGAGCTCCGCAATGGTGCGACGCAGGATTCCTTTTCCGTGCCCGTGGATAATGCGGACGCTTTCCGCGCCGGCGAGGAAGGCGTCATCCAGGAACTTGTCCACCCGCGCGACAGCTTCGTCGGCAGTCAATCCGATCACATTGATTTCCGGCAGGAACTGCTGGTCAAGGCTCAACTCCGGCGCGGGCCTCACCGGCGCGTGGCCTTGCGGAGGCGACGAAGCGGCTTCCAAGATCTGAAGGTCCTCTCGCCGGGCGCGGAACTTGAGCGATCCGACGCTTACCGTGAAATTCTCCTCATGGATGGACTCCACGGCGCCCGCTTGGCTCAAAGGCCTGACCCAGACGCGATCCCCCACGAGCGGCTCGGCTCCCTGCCGTTCTTTCAGAGAGCCGGATTGGGCCTCGGTTCCAGCGGGTTCGGGCGCGCCCAAGCCTATCTCTGCCTCGATCCTTCGTTTCGCCTCCCGGCCGGAGCGGCGCAGCTCGGCGCCGCGATTTTGCGCTGCCTTCTTTATCTTTTCCGCTGTGATCCGATCCTTGAGACTTCGAATCAGTTGCTCGCTTTGAAGGCTAAACTCCCGCGTGGCCCGCTCCAGAGCCGATTCAAACTCAGCGCGCCGGGAGGCCTCCCGCTGCGAGAATTCCTCCTCGAGGCAGGCGAGTTTCCGGGCTGTGGTGGCACGCTCAGCTTCGAGGGCTGCACGCAGGGCCGCCTGGTCATCGACCAGGGTCTTGAGCCTCTTCAAGTACTCGCTTGCGAGGGTATGATCGGGATTGGCCAGCGACCTTGCCTGTTCCAATATGGAGCCGGGGACATCCATACGACGCGCGATCTCCAGACCGGACGAGGCGCCGGCAACCCCCATGATCAACCTATATGTTGGACGCAAGGTGCGCTCGTCAAATTCCACCGAGGCGTTGAGCACTCCTTCCGTTTGGGATGCCCACATTTTCAGCGGATTGTAGTGGGTCGTGGCGAGAGTGCTGGCGCCTGCGCGCCGGAAATAGTCCACGATGGCCACAGCAAGGGCGGCGCCCTCTTCCGGATCGGTGCCCGTCCCAACTTCGTCGATTAAGAGCAGCGCCGGAGGTACGACCCTGCCTGCCATGGCTGCAATGTTACGCATGTGAGCGGTGAAGGTCGAAAGGTTCGCAGCGATCGACTGCTGGTCCCCAATGTCGGCAAGCACCTGTCCGAACACAGGAAGGACTGCCTCGATCGCAGGCACATGAAGGCCCATTTGCGCCATGAGTGCGGTCAAGCCCACGGTCTTGAGCACGACCGTTTTCCCTCCTGCGTTCGGGCCGCTGATGATCATGACGTGGTGGGCATCGTCTAGCGCGAGAGATATGGGAACGGCGCGGTTCCCTGACTGCCGGAGCGCGTGATCGAGAAGAACGTGGCGCGCGTCGCGCAATAGGATTTCACGCCCGTCTGAGATCCGGGGCCTGACGCACTCAAACTCAACCGAGAACCGGGCCTTAGCCTGACTGAGGTCTATGTCGGAGACCGCCCCGACAATGGTCCGGATGGCTTGCCGGTTGGCTCGGAACGCCTCGGTAATCGCGAGCAGGATGCGCGCTATTTCGATTTCCTCCTGCTCCCGCAGTCGAACGAGCTCGTTGTTCTGCTCTATTACCGACAGCGGTTCGATGAACGTCGTTTGGCCGCTCGACGACAGCCCGTGCACCACGCCGGGAACTTGGACCCGGGAATCCGTGCGCACGGGAATCACGAACCGGCCGTTGCGAAAGGTGATGATCTCCTCCTGTACCGCCCGGGCCTGCTGCCGCAATATGCTTTCGAGAGCCCGATAGATGCGTGTGCGGCTGATCTGCAACTCGCGGCGGATGCCGCGCAGTTCAGGACTCGCATTGTCGTCGATCTGGCCATCGGGAAGTACCTTGCCGCGGATCTCCGCCAGCAGCCGCTGCAGGTCGGGGATCTGGTTTGTAATGGCAGCCAGGCTGGGGAAATGCTCCCGCTCCTCGGAGCCGCGGAACAGATCGCGCAGGCCCATCCCCACGGATACGAGATGTTCCAGTTCCAGCACCTGCTGTGCTTCGAGCACGGCTCCCTCAACTTGAAGCTGGGCGAGGCTGGGCTCGGGGTCGGAAACTCCGGACAAGCCGAACTGCTGGCCCGAGTCCAGAAACTTGATGCATTCAGTGGTCAGGTCGAGGGATCCTTCGATCGTCACCCGATTCGCGGTTGGCCGCAGATTGAGGACGCGGTTTCGCCCGAGGGGTGTTTGGACGTGGCGCGCCAGTAATTCCTGGAGGGCGTCGAGCTCCAGGGTTTCAAAGGTGTGTTGGTCCATACCAAGCAAAATCTGAGACGGTTGGCAATGCGATAGCCGGTGAGGTATATTGGCTGCTTCTGTTGCACCGGAAGTTCGCATCCGGTTGCTGTTTTCCATTTAGGAGTTTCATTATGGCTGCAAAGCAGAAGAAGGTTATCATAATGGGGGCCGCCGGGAGAGACTTTCACAATTTCAACGTTTACTTCCGCAATAATCCCCGGTGCAAAGTTGAAGCATTTACCGCCTTTCAGATTCCGGGCATTGCCGGTAGAACGTACCCGCCCGAGCTAGCCGGCAAGAGATATCCCAAGGGCATCCCGATCTTCGACGAATCCGAGTTGCCGGCGCTGATAGAGAAATACCAGGCTGACGAAGTCGTGTTCGCATACAGCGACGTTTCTCACCTCGAGGTCATGCACCGCGCGTCACTGGTCAACGCCCTGGGCGCCGACTTCCTGCTGATGGGCGCGAGGTCAACAATGGTGAAGTCGACGAAGCCGGTCGTCTCGGTGTGCGCTGTCCGGACGGGGTGCGGCAAGAGTCAGACTTCAAGGCGCGTCACGGAGCTGTTGCGCCAACGCGGGAAATCTGTCGTGGTCG
>Ga0315282_10004037_pt1 | contig 25865 bp, 20 predicted proteins | sample YL17G07_20_MG_FD_203693 | JGI IMG/M metagenome (GOLD analysis project Ga0315282, IMG submission 203693) | Sediment microbial communities from Yellowstone Lake, YNP, Wyoming, USA - YL17G07_20 | ecosystem: Environmental > Aquatic > Freshwater > Lake > Sediment | place: USA: Wyoming | collected... | reverse complement strand
AGCTTGTGGATATCCATCGCAACCACTGCTACACTTGTACCCATCGGCTGCCCTCCTACGTTAGTGTTAGTTGACACCACCAATCAACTATCTTAACCAGGCCGGGCAGCCTTTCATCCAATTACGTTTGCTGACGGGTCCGTTGTTCACAGACCAGTGTCACATTCGCATCGAAGGTGCAAGGCGTCACGGCCCTCACCCTGCCCTCTCCCAGAGGGAGAGGGGATTACACTGGCAGGCAAGCATCCTTTGCCGAGGCTTCGGACGCCAAGGCTGCCAATGGTACATAAGTCACGCGGAGGTCGCGAATCGCGAGATCCCTGCGAGTTCAAACCAGGGCGGGTACGGAGCCCCGCCCCTACGTTTGCGGGCGACGCATGCGTCACCCCTACGATCATTGGCGGGCCAGCCGCCAGTGGCACATATGTTGTCAATTTCCCGCGCGGAAGCGCTTGTTCAGGTCGGTAAAGTCTATGCCGCGCTTGCGGTGCCAGTCGATGCTGTAGGAGCGCAGCGACAGCCAATCCATAGTCCGCTTACTGCCGCCGTCTTCACGCAGCGCAATTGCCCTGTCCGTGCAGGAGAAGCAGGGGTCGATCGCCGCGATGACGATCGGCAGATCGGCAAGGTATCCGTCCTTGAGCATGTGCGAGACGGCCTGCACGTTTGCGAGCGTTGGGGCGCGCACCTTGACGCGCTCTGGTCTATCGGTGCCGTTTGCCTTCACGTAATGCATGTCCTCGCCGCGCGGCGCTTCATAGCGGCTCACGGCCTCGCCGGCCTGGACCCTTCGCGGCGCCTTGACCGTCACGGGGCCGTCGGGAAGGTTCTTCACGAGCTGGCGGATCATACTGTACGCTTCCATGAGCTCGCCTACGCGCACGAGCGTGCGGCCGTAGATATCGGCCTTGTCGCTCGTGATGACCTTGAACGAGAGCTCACCGTACGCGGCATAGGGGTCGTCGCGGCGCACGTCGCGGTCCACTGCGGCCGCGCGCGCCGTGGGCCCTACCGCGCCAAGCCGGATCGCATCGTCGTGCAGCATCTTGCCGACGCCAGCGAGGCGGTTAATGAGCGTCGGCTCAGACGTTGCGACCTCGATATAGTACCTGGTGCGTTCCTCCAGAATGTCGACGGCCTTCAAGATCTGGGCCTTCTGCTCCTCGGAGATGTCGCGCCGGACGCCGCCCATGGTATTGATGCCGTAATTGACGCGGTTGCCCGTGAGGGCGGCGAGGAGGTCCATCACGACCTCGCGGTCACGCCACGTGTACATGAGAAGCGTGTCGAAGCCGACCTCGTGCCCCGCGACGCCCAGCCACAGGAGATGGCTGTGCACCCGCTCGAGCTCGCCTATAAGCGAGCGGATGTAGAGCGCGCGCTTGGGGACGGCCAGGCCCGCAATCTCTTCGACCGCCTGGATAAACGCCGTCGAGTGAGAGTGAGAGCATATGCCGCACACACGCTCGATGAGGTAGAGGTCCTGAACGTAGGTGCGCTCCTCGCAGGCCTTCTCTATCCCGCGATGGTTGTAGCCCAAGCGCACCGAGGACTCCATGATCTTTTCCCCGGATAGCGCAAGGGTAAAGCTCTCGGGTTCCTTCAGCGCCGGGTGCTGTGGACCTACGGAGATCCTCACCCTGTCGGAGTTTTTGCTATTGGGCATTCTTCCCTTCGTCCTTCTCCAGCATGGAGGCCTTCCAGTCCTTACGGAGCGGATACTGGCCCTCGGGCCAACCGTCAGGGAGCGGATACCGGCTGCCGGCGGGGAGCCCCTCGACCTTGAAGCCGAGGAGGTCCACCAGCTCCCTTTCGTACGCGTCGGCGGCTGGGAAATATGGCGTTATACTATGTATGACAGGGGCCTGTTTGCTTACGTTCGTGGAAAGACTCAAGATGACGCCGGTCGGGCGCGCGAGATGATAGATCGCGCCGAGTTTCTCGCCCATATCGAGCCCGGTTATCGTGCAGAGGATGGAAAAGCCCATCTTCTTCACGACGTGCTCGAAGACCTCCTGGAAGTTCTCCAGCGGCGTCTCCACGAAGACCCTCCTCTCGCGGGCTACCTTGATGTGCTCGCGCAGGAAGGGGAACGCATTCTGGAGCTCTTCCTGTATGGTCGGCTCTTGTGATGGAGCGCTCATTTGACCTCCGCCGGCTCTTCGGTACTCTCTTCGGGAGCGCCCGGCTCGGCCGGCTTGACGGGTGCAACAGGGGCGCTTGCCTCAAGGCTCTGCAGCAGCTTGACGACACCGTCTATAATCGCGGCAGGGCTCGCCGGGCAGCCCGGAATGTAGGCAGAAACGGGCAAGACCTCGTCGATACCGCCCATAACGTTGTAACAGCCCTTGAAGACTCCTCCGGAGCAGGAGCACGTCCCTACAGCTACGACAAACTTGGGTTCCGGCATCTGTTCATATATACGCACGAGGCGGTCCTTGATCTGCCGGGTGACCGGTCCCGAGCACACGAGAACGTCCGCATGTCGAGGCGTGCCCTTGAGTTGTATTCCGAAGCGCTCGAGGTCGAAGGTGGGCGCAAGGGAGGCTATGATCTCGATATCGCAGGCGTTGCAGGCGCCGGTATTGAAATGGAGGATCCACGGGGACTTGATGCGCGCCCACGTGACGATTTTCTGAACGAGACCCATCATTCACTCCTGTAGAGGACGGTCAGCCCCACAAGCGCGCTCACCACGTAAAACGCCGCGATTACGACGTTGCCGACTGTTGCGATGGCGAACGTCGACACCGTCAGCGCCACGACGTGGAGGATCGTGAAGAAGAACGCGAATGGGAAGAACTGACCGTAATCGGCTATGCCCTGCTCGGCCGGCTGCTCTTCGCCGCAGGCGTAGGGTTTCGCCTGCCCCTCGGCTTTGCGGCCCTTCTTGAAGGAGATGCGGCCGAGGGCGAAGTAGAGGAGGGCGCAGGCCGCCAAGAGCACCACGAAGGCGATTGGCGCAGTCAGTACAAACTCATTTTCCATGCCACTTAACCCTTCAGATTGCGCACTATGGTAGCGTCGATGGACTTCTCATGCCGGAAGAGGGCCAGCACCACCGCGACCGCGACGGCGGTCACGGCGACTTCGATTATGATTACCGTAATCGCGAGCGTCTGGGCGAGCGCGATGCGATTCGAGAAGTAGCCGGCGGTGATGATGAAGAGCGTCACGGCCTTTGCGAGCATCTCGACGCAGATCAGGGTGCGGATAAGGTTCCTGGACGCGATTATACCATAAAGCCCCGCGATAAACACGAGCACCGCGGCTATCGCGAAAAGCGAGGACGCGCTGGGGCTATCCATTCTTAGGCTCCTTGAGAAGTACGACGACCGCGAAGGCGCCCGCGAGAAGTATCACGATCTGGCCAATGATCTCCATGTGGCGCAGGCTCCAGAACACCGTGCGCACGTCCTGTTCGGCCTGTATCGGCAGCGGGGGAAACGCGGGGCCCGACACGAACGGCGGCACAACAGGGGGCTGCGTGGTGGGGGGCTTGTTGGACTCCTGGCCGGCGCTCTCGGTGGCGGCCGGCGCGGCATGGCCCGGCATGCCGCCGGAGAACGTTATCGTCCTCACCAGAAGGACTATGCACACAAGCACAACGATGATAGGCAGCGGCCAGAAACGCTTCAATTGATCCCGCGCCGTTTCTGTCTCGGCGGTTGCGGTCATCCTTCGCGCGACGCTTATCGCGCTCAGGAATATCGCGGGTATGAGCCCCGCGCAGACCGAGAGCTCGAAGACGCCCGCCACCGGCGAACTCAGCATGAACATCACAATCGCGATTGTCGCGCTCGTCAGCGCGAGGCCCACGGCGGCGTAGACGATGCGCGCCGTGATGATGGTCCATAGCGCGGCGATTACCACCGCCGCGAGGAGCACCGCGTTAATCGCGAGCAACTGTCCGGGGGTCATCCGGTCCTCCGATTACTTTATTCCCGCGACGACCGTCTTCAAAGTATCGAGCGCGAACGGCATGAACGGGATCGCTATGCCGATTCCGACGGTGATCGCAGCCAACAGCACTTCAGAAAAGACGAGGGCAAATCGCGTCTCGGTCACCGCGGCGGACGCGTCCGTTGCGGTGCCGAAGAAGATCCTTCTCTGCATTACGAGCATATACGCGAGTGTCAGCACGCTTGCGCCGATGGCGATGGCGGCGTAGACGTGGAAATGCGCCTGCCAGAGCGCGATGATGATAATGAGCTTGCTCCAGAAGCCCGAGAGCGGCGGCACGCCCGCGGTCGAAAGCGCCCCCACGGAAGCCGTCACGCTCGTAAACGGCATGCGCGTCCCGAGGCCGCCCATGCGATCCATGTCCGTCGAGCCGACTCTGTCTTCAAGCGCCGCGGAGTTCACGAAGAGGAGAGACTTGAGCACGGCGTGGTTGAAGAAGTGGAATATCGCTCCCAACATGCCCAGTGGAGTCCCGCACGCGAGGCCAAGGACGATGTAGCCCACCTGGCTGATACTCGAATACGAGAGGAGCCACTTGAGGTTCTTCTGTCCCAGCGCGGCGAACGCGCCGACGAGTATCGATACGGCGCCGATGAGGAGCAGCGCCTGCTGCACGGAGGGGTTCAGGCCGAAGACCGACGTCGTGACCCTGATGAGCGCGTAGATGCCGGACATTTTCGTCCCGATGCCGGCGAGGATCACGGACGTCGCGGCGGGGGCGCTTGAGTATGCTGCCGGCACCCAGCCGTGGAAGGGGACAAGGCCGCCCTTGATAAAGAGGCCGCAGAGGAACGCTCCGATTGCGAGCCTGATGTAGACGTGGCCCGCGGATGCCCTGACTGCCTGCGCGACGGTCGCGAAGTCCGTTGCGCCGCCGGCCAGAAGGAGTATCGCGATGCCGGTGACCATGAGCGCGCTTGCCACCGCCGAGAGCACGATGTACTTGAACGCCCCTTCGAGCGCGTCCCTACCGCGCGCGACGGCGATGAGTATGAACGACGCAATCGCGGTGACCTCCAGGAACACATACAGCGTGAAGAGGTCCCTCACGAGCGACGTGCCGTTCATCCCGATAAGCGCGATGAGAAGCACGCTTGTGAAGTTGAAGAGCTGCCTCGCCGCCGCGAAGCCGTCCCACGCGACAAGCATGGCCGCAAAGAGCACGATGGCTATCGTGAGCAGCATCACCATGCTCAGCGGATCCGCATTCTGCGCGAACGCGAAATAGTGGTTGAGGGGCCCGCCGTTGACGAAGACGTCCCACGGACGGATGATCACAACCGCCGCCTGCGCAATGCACAGTACGAGCGCGACCGCCGCGGCCGCCTTCGCCGGCACGGCCTTGCGGGGCACGTTGAGGAGGATCAATGCCGCCAGAGGCACTAATACGAAAAACGCAAGCACTTGCTCCCTCCAGGAAGCGTTACTTATCTCCAGTATATCAGAAACAGAATAACCGCCGCCGCGCCCGCGAGCGACCACACGACGTACGCCGAGTAGTTCCCCGTGTTCGCCTTGCGGATGCCGAGCGAAAGCCAACGGCTCAAAGACACGGCCGCGACGTTGTACACCCAGTCGATCGCGCGATCCGCCGCCCACGCAACGGTTCCGAACAGACGGGCGACCTTGAGCCCGATATCATACGGATCGAAAGCCCTCGCCTGCGCCTTGCGGTAGACCCACGCGAGGCCCGGTGCGTGATGGATGTGCTCCGCCGCATTGAGGCCGCTGCCGCCAAGCTTCACGCCAAGCGCGTGATTCACGATCGCGCCGCCGAGGGCCACGAGCGTCAGCACGAAGAGGATCATCTTGTGCGGCACGAATCCCGCGAACGTCTCGCCGGCCAGTTGGTTGGCGATGAACGGCTCGATGAGGTTCTGGAGCGGCAGGGCGTTGTACACGCCGAAGAGTATGCACCCCGCCGCGATCACGATCATCGGCACGAGCATGGCGATCGGCGCTTCCTTCACGTTATCGTGTTCCGGGCTTCGCTTGCCGAAGTACGCTGCGTGACCGAGCTTCAAAAACGACGCCGCCGTGAAGAACGTGCCCAAGACCGCCGCGAGATAGAAGAAGATATTGCGCTCCATCGCCGCGTCGTACACGAGCTCCTTCGAGTAGAAGCCGTTCAGCGGCGGCGCGCCTGAAATCGCCGCGGCCGCGATGAAAAAGCACGTGAACGTCACCGGCATCTTTCCCGCGATGCCGCCCAGCTTCTCCAGCGCCGTTGTACCCGTCTGCTTCTCGACCGAGCCGCCGGTCAGAAACAGGCAGCTCTTGTACATCGCGTGGTTGATCATGTGGAAGAGGCCGCCCACGATCCCGATGGGGATCGCCGTCCCCACGCCGAGCACCATGTACCCGACCTGGCTGATCGCGTGATACGACAGGAGCCTCTTGTAGTTCGTCTGCACTAAGGCCATCATAACCGCGAGAAGTATCGTCGCCGCGCCGATGGTCATCATCGTCCAGCTCATCCACGACCCCGGCTGCACGTGATAGAGGTCCACTGACACGCGCGCGAGAAAGTAGATGCCCAGCAGTTTCTCGAGGCTCGCCGGCAGAAACGCCATGAACGGCAGCGGCGCGTCAATCGCCGCATCAGGTATCCATGTGTGGAATGGCATCGACCCGGCCTTGGAGATGGCGCCGATCATGAGGAAGATCATCCCCGCGCCGCCGAGCCCCGTCGCGCTGAGCCCCAGCCCCGAAATCGCCGACATGTTGAGGAAGTGCGCCTCGCCGTTGGCCTTCGCGATCCATCCCGTGATCGCGATTCCCGCCATCATGAGAAGATCGCTTATCCCGACGATTACAAACATCTTCGTCGAGGTCTTCCACGCATCGGGCCCGCCCACCGCGATCATCCCGAAGACCGTGCCGAGCAGCGCTTCCCAGAAAAAGAGCATCACTACGAGATTGTCCGCGAGGACCGCTCCGTTAACCGCGGCGAGAGAGAAGAGGAGATACGCATAGAATTGATTCGCCTTCGCGTGATCCCTCATGAACGACACGCAGTAGAGCGCCACGAGGAACCCAAACCCCGCCGTCGCGAGGAGCACAAACGCGCTGAACTGGTACACCCTCAGGGCAAACTCAATCCCGAACCCCGCCCACGGCGTCGCGAACGCCACCTCTTGCCTGAAGAGCGTTATCGCGAACACAACCGCGAGCGCCGTCGCGAGGAGAGCGATCGCCTCCTTCGCCCGGCCCGCGGACCTGCGTATCGGCAGGACCGCTATACCAGCGATGACCGGCACCAGTATCGATGCGAAGAGCAGGTTTTCCATTACAGGAGAATTCCCAGCATTTGCCGAGCAGCCGCCTGGGCCGATGGCGACGAGAGCGTAATGAAGATCCCGCTCGCAAGCGACATCGCTCCGAGGAGCGCCACGCACGCAACCATCACCGGCGACCCCTCCTTCGCCATACTCTCGCCCGGCTTGCCCATGAATACCATGTTAAACGCGCGCAGGAGATAGAGGATCGTCAGACACGCCCCGAAAAGAAACACAAGCGCGATCCACGTATTCCCGCTCGCGAAAGCTCCGCTTATCACGAGATACTTGCTGAAAAACCCGCCGAACGGCGGTATCCCCATCACCGACAGCGCGCAGAACAAAAACGCAATCGCCGTGACCGGCATGGTCTTGATGAGGCCGCCCATCTTCGTGATGTCTTTGGTGTGGGTGTTCTGCTCCACGATGCCGGCGCAGAGGAATAGCCCGCCCTTCGCTATGCCGTGCATCAATATATAAAGGAGTGCCCCTGCCACCCCGACCTCGTTGTTGACTGCGAAGCCGAGAAAGATAAACCCTATCTGGCTTACCGTGCTGAACGCGATGAGCCTCTTGAGGTCGGTCTCCAGTAACGCCGCCCCAGCCGACACGAGCGCGCTTGCCGCCGCGATGATCATCACCGCCGTGTGCCATCCGGGGCTCAATGCCATATTGACGACGAATAGCCGCGCAAAGACATACACGCCGATCTTGACGAGCACTGCCGCGTGCAGAAGCGCCGTGACCGGCGAAGGCGCGACGCCTGCGTCCGGCAGCCACGTGTGGAACGGTAGTGTGGCCGATTTCGATAGAATTCCGGCCAGTATCAGGATTACCGCGAGACTTGATACCGGAACACCCCCGAGCGTTTGTTTTATCACAGCGAGGTCAAACGACCCGGTCTGCTGGTAGATCGTGATGAATCCCAGAAGCATCGCCAGCGCGCCGAAGACCGTGACAAGAAACGCCTTGTCCGCGCGAATCACGTGCTGCTTTTCCCTGAAATACCCGATGAGTCTCCAGCTCGCGATCGCCGTAATCTCCCAGAACACGTACAGAAGTATGAGATTTCCCGCGAACACAAGCCCCATCATCGCGCCCAGAAAGAGCACGACCATGAGGTAGTACTCGTTCTGATTCTTGTAGTGGCTGATGTAACCTATTGAGTACAAAACGATTATGGAGCTGATGAGCGATGAAACGATTGCCATGAAGACCGCGAGCCCGTCCGCGCGCAGGACAAAATCGAACCCCATCGGCAATTGTTTCGTAATTGTAACAATTCTTCCGGAGAGCACCGCGGGCGCAATTGCCACCGACAAGATGAATGATGTAAGTACGAAAAGAAGCGCGAGGTAGTTCCTCAGCCTCACAGATACCAGTCCCACAAGGCCGAGGAGAAACGCGCCCAAGGTCGGCACGAACACAATCAAATAGAGAGCAACGTCGGCACTCAAGCCCCTGTTTTCCCTTAAAAAAGGCACTTTTGAGATGTCAGCGGAAAGTTGAAAAGCCGAATTATACTACTTCTCATCTCGCGTGCAAGCGCAATCAGGTCTCACTTTCGCGCTATAATTCTTTTCCCCTTCCCACCTTCTTGCCACGGCGTAGCCGAAGGCGAAGCCGGGTTCCCCTTCCCACTGGCGGCGCAGCCAGGAAGGCTTGCATCTCTACATGGCAACCCTGGCCACCAAGTGCTCCCGATTCGAAGTAAGCGCCGCCGTCAGTATCGCATGCTGCTGTCTCGTCTCCTCTAAGGTCACGCACCCAAACGGCACTTCGCCCTCCGGCCCCTTGGCCACCTGATCGCAGAAAGCCGCTATCATCTGCTGGAACGCATCCGCATAGCCGAACTCGAATATTCCCCCGGCGATCGTCTTGTACACCGACTCATACGTGAGGTCCTCTCGCATCCACGCCTGCGGCCCGCCCGGCTCGTAGGAAAGTGTTTCCAAGGTCCTCGGGTATTTGAGCGAGAACCGCGCGCTCATCCGCATGCCGCGTATCGTGAGGTTCCACGAGTTGACCTCCCCCGGCGCGATGCGATGGAACCTCAGCGTCATGGGAAAGTGCCCCTCCTGTGTCGGCACGTCGCACAGAATCGTCGCGTTGTCCCACGTGTCGCACTCGACCATCCGCCCCGAAGCGTCCGGCCGCTTCTCGACGATCTTGTTCAAGACCGCGCTCACGCTCTCCGGCATCCATCCCGCGCGCAGCGGTATGAAGAGCGCGTGCATCGCCAGATCCCCCATGCACCCGTATTCGCCGCAGTACTTCACCTGCCTCTTCCAGTTGATGGGCTTGGTCGGATTAAGATCGCTCGAATGCAGGTACTCCGCTTCGACCTCGATGACCCTCCCGAAGCGCTTCTCCCTGATCGCGCGCATTATCCGCCACGGCCCCGGAAAGTACGGTGTCTGCCCGCCGCACCTCGCCACCAATCCCGGATGCCTCGCCGCCTCCGCGAGTATCGCCGCGTTATCCTCGCGGTTCATCCCGAACGGCTTCTCCCCAAGCAGATGCTTTCCAGCCTTGAGTATCTCCGTGTAAATCTCTCGATGCAGATAGTGCGGCACCGCGCAATACACGGCCTCGACGGCGGGGCATGCGATAGCCTCCCGATAATCCGTTGTCGCTACTTCAAGCCCCGGCACGTTCTGCCTGAACCAGTCAAGCGACTCTTCCGGCACACTCGAGACCGCCACCACCTCCGGCCTCGGCACCTTATCCAGAATGTGGCACCACTTCGCCGCCGCCGCAACAAACTCCCTCCCCATCATCCCCCCGCCCACCACCGCAAACCTTATCGCATTCGCCATCTCATCACCCGTTCCTATCGCCAATCTACGTTCCTTATAATTCCCTATGCGCCACTGGCGGCTCGCCCGCCAGTGATCAATCCCTATGTGCCGCTGGCAGCCTTGGCGTCCGACTTGTCGTCCGAAGCCTTGGCGAAGGATGCTCGCCCGCCAATGCTTTGTAGGGGCAGGCCCCCGTGCCTGCCCTCGCCGCTTGGCCAACCTCGCTCTCACGCCCCCAGCACTAACGACGAGGGTCGTGCCACCTTGCGCTCCCGCACCGTAGGGGCGCCGCTCCGTACCCGCCCTCGTCGGAACGCACACCTGCGGTCGCCCGCGAAAGACGCCTGCGCCGCGGGAATCGTAGGGGGCTCTCTCGGTGAGTCGCCCATTAGTGGTAGAACAGGCATTCCTGCCTGTTCACCTTACGGCGCCGTTTTCTGCGCCGATTACATCCCCTCGCCCGTTGGGAGAGGGGCAGGGGTGAGGGTCCCTTCACACTCTTCTCACCCTTCACACTCTTCTCACTGATGGCGGCGGTTCGCCAGCAGCCGCTCCGCATTCCCCCCGAACAGCCCCTCTACAAACGCATCTCCCTTCCCCGCCCTTGCCGTTGCTTTCCTGACAGCGCGCAACTCCTCATACATAAACGATGTATACTGCACCCGCCCCGTCGTATCGCATATCGACAGCTCCCACGGCAGCGGCGTCACATAAGTATATTGATCGTTTATCTCCACCGACTTCCCCTCTGCAAACGCTATCGGCGCATCGCTGCCGTAGAGTACCCTGCCTTGCGGAAAGTGCGTGAACGCGTACTCGAGCACCTCCCAGTTGTTGAGCATCGCAATATCGATGTACACGTTCTCGAACGGCGCGAGCCTGTCGAGATTCCCTACGACGTTCTTGAGGAAATACGCCCTCCCGATGTGCGCCACCACAATCGCCGCATTCGGATACGCTATCGCGTTCTTCTCTATCCACTCCAGATTCGACTCATCCGCCAGCCGCCCCTTGCGCGGAATATGGAGCATGATGACGAGTTCCAACTCATTCGCGATCTCCATGCACCACTCCGGCAGCATCTCGGCGATGGTGGCCTTGGAAGGGGAGGAGGCTCGCGCAAAGTCCGGATAAGGCTTCAAGCCCCTGAATCGCCCCTTGGCGAGATCCGCCCGCAAACCCTCCGGCGTGTCTTCCTTCGGATTGAAGAGCCTTAAGCCCACAAAGCTCTCTCCCGCAATCGACGCGACGTACTCATTATTGCGCTTCCAGTCGTACTTCGGCTCCGGCAGCCCGAAGCACACCGCCTTCACCTTGCACCCCGGCAGCAGCGCCTTCACATCCTGTTCGAAATCATTCGTCTCGTATGTCCACAGCGCATTCCCTGCGGAGTTGAGAGGCTCCCCTCCGCACGTCTCTTCCCCGAACACGTGCACATGAAAATCCACTATCTCCCTCGGCAGGAATCCCTCAAACTCCTCCCGGAATATCCTCTCACTCCTCTCAACAAACTCTTCCTTCCGCCACGCCGGCACTCCAGCATTCTCCATCTTCGCCCCTCACATCACATAATGTAGGGGCAGGCCCCCGTGCCTGCCCTGGCCGGAACTCCAATCTCGCCGGTCCCTCCCGCAGCAGCCCTGTCAATCTTGCACCGACGCCTCTCACAATCTGCGCAATCTGCGCAATCTGCGTAATCTGCGGATAATGGGTTCTATCTCTTCCTCGGCCCTCAATCCTAAGGCTTATCTCTATCGGTGTTCATCGGTGTGCATCGGTGGCTCATTCATCCCTTTCGCACTTTTCGCACCTTTCACACCTTTCGCACTCATTGGGTCGCCTTCACACTCAGGCCTTGCCGCGGCCCACGGCCACAAATTCGACTTCGCTCATGGCGGCGAACGCCTCCACCGCCTCCATCCTTGCCCCCAGCACCAGCACGCTGTGATGTGTCCCGCCCAGCCGTGAGTATTCTTCCAGAAACTCCGCCACCGTCCCTTCCGGCCTCATCCACCCCCTCACAACGCCCCTGTAATCCGCCCTCCGCGAATCCTTCATCACCGTCACCGGCGCCGCGATCAGTCGAAACGTCTCATCCGGCCCCGGCGACAGGTTCACATACACCGCCGGCCCCTCCTTCGGCGCGCACGAGAGAAAAGCCGGATTGAGCGCATTCGAAAATGAGTACTGCTTCTCCTCCAAGGTCGGCCTCGCCGCCGCGACAAGCGGATTGATCTCCCCCATGTGCGACAGGAATAGCGAGTTCCCCTTCCAGTCCGGGCAGAATATCTCCGCGAACGTTGCCGTCCGGAACCCCTTGATGAGCGCGCCGGTCAGTGCAGCGGTCAGCACGTCGCCCTCTCCCGCGTACCCGACGCCGCGCGCCATCGCCTTGCTCGCTTCGAGAAACGGCACCACCGACACCGGATCCCTCTTCGAGTTGAAATCAAGGAAGTTCGCGCTGAACGCGCTGAACCCGTGTCCCTGGAGATACCTCCGTATCCCGAGCCCCAGCCTCACCGACCTGCGATGACATTCTTTCGGCGCGTACACGCGATAGAGCTTCCTGTCCGCCGCAACCTCCGCATCGATCTCCTTCTCGCTTACCGCTCTCGCTGCCGGCGCCAGTGCTTCCGGCGCGATCTGTTTCATCGTTATGCCTAACTGCCTCTTGAGCACCGCCGGCGCGACCGCGAAATCATCCATGCTCGCAAACGGCCTTCCGATGCGCAGCACCTTCGTGCCCCGCAAGCTCCTCGCCGCCAACGCCGCCCTCGCGATCTCCGCCGCGCGCTTAATGACGTCAGACTTCTTGTAGTGCCCCGCGACGATCTGAAACTGCCTCCCGCGCCTCCTGAACATCGCCGCGAGATCCTGCACGCCGTGTATCCCGTGATCATAGAGTAGCCTCGCCGAGGGTACGTCCTGCCCGAACCCATAGTCCATCGTCGTATCGAGCATGAGTAGCGGTATCTCTGTCTCGCACAGCGCATCAATCGATTCTCCCGACGGCGAGTACGCAATGTGCAGCGTCGCGATGAGGTCCACGTTCGCCTTCTCGAACCCCTTCACCGCCTTCTCGAACTCCCCCCTCACGCAGCATATCGGCGCCTCTGTTACCTCCACGCCTTCCTTCCTGAGTAGCGTCGCCACCTCTGCGAGAAACCCCCTGAACCCCTCCCTTATCCTCGCATCAATCTCATCATATAGCTTAATGTACAGCGGCAGCAACCCCACCCTCGGTGCCCTCATCATCTCCACTCCTCCCATTCCCCTTCCAGCCTTTGCTCTCTTTGCAGCCGTTATGTGCCACTGGCGGCTCGCCCGCCAGTGATCGTAGGGGCGCTGCTTGCCGCGCCCGCATCGTAGGGGCGCACGGCTGTGCGCCCGCAGTACGACAGGCATTCCTGCCTGTCGACCTCACGGCGCCACCTTCCGCGCCGATCTGTTCTCCCTCTACTCCGCCGTCTCCGACCCCTGGCCCATTCCTTCCGGACGAGGACCCACTGACCGCCACAGGAGCGGCGATGCGTCACACAAGGCGGCTACAGCCTTGTCGTCGGCATCAAACGTATCGAACTGCGTCACTCTACCGTCGCGCTTGACGTACGCATGGTACTCAGCGGCGTCTATCACACGTGTGTAACAGATGAATCTCTTCTGCAACGCCGTGGCCGCCGTTACAATCCGCTCTACAGTCGCATTGTCGACAGGTTCTCCTTCGTCGACAGATACCGCGATCCTGCCGGCCAGCCCGTCGAAGTGCTCGACGTAGATGCGCGTAGCCGCGAAGGAGTGGTCGCCCTCACTCCAGCATACGAGCGCTTCGCTCATACCGCCATACCCGCCCCATCTCACAGCGCACACGACGGTCGTCGCCTTGTCGGCCGACGCCGGCAGCGACACCTTCCAGCTCACCCTGACATAGTAAGCGTACACCGCCCAGCATGCCGCCGCTATGATCGCGACAGCCAGCACCGCTGCTATCAGTCTCCTGCGCCCCTTGCCAGCAGGCGTATTCTCCCCCGCACCCTTCTCTTGTTCCGTCATTCGTCTGTCCCCTGGTTCTAACCTTGCTCAGTTGCGCAGTTCATGGGATATGCTTTAACGCACGCGCTCGATTGATGCCCCTGCACATAAGGCGGGCCCTCTGATCTCGCGCTACCCTCAGCCTTCGGCCTTCAGCCTGATTCCTTCATCTGCGTAATCTGCGCAATCTGCGGATAATCGGTTTTGTCTTTCCTTCAGTCTTCAGCATGATCTCTATCGGTGTCTATCGGTGTGCATCGGTGGCTATCCCGGCCTTTCCGGTTTCTGCACTCTTCCCACTTTTCCCACCATGCGCGCTAACGCGCCTCCACGCGCGCCGGTCCCGCGCACCCCACATCCCCATACAGCCTCTCAAACACCCGCCTGTAGTCTTCATAAGCCCGCAGAGCTTCAGCCGCAAACCTTACTCCCGGTCTGCCTACGGCCCTCACCGCCGCCTTTCCCGCCTTCGCGTCAAACGGTCTCACCGCCCCTCGCGCCCCTGCATACTCATGATCCTCAAACACATACACCGGCACCGGAGCAAATAGCGCCGCGAACATCTTCCTGAAAAACTCCGCCCCCGCCGCGCCCCCTCCGAGTACCAGCGAATCCACGATCCGCTTTCGATGCACCTCCTCAAACACCCTGTAGAACTCAAACGCCATCCCCGCCGCGAGAGCCTTGAGCATATCCGCATGCGTCGTCGCCGGGTTCACCCCTACAAACGCCCCTGCGCCGAACGCCCCTTCGCAGAACGGATTCGGCCTCCCGAGCCACGGCACGCACACAACGCCCCCGCCCGGTGTCGCTTCATCCAGCATGCGAGCCGCGCCGGCTAACGCCTTCTTCCTGTCCCCATGCACAAACGCCGCGAGCCCCCACTCCCACGTCACGTTCCCCGTGAGCATCGGCTGCACCACCTGCCATCCGTCATCGATAGGGGAGGGGATCACGAGCTGAAATGGGTTCGACCACTTCGCCGACCGCTTCATCAGAAAGTTTCCCACCCACGCCGTTCCGAGCGAGCACTGCAAGGGGCGCGGCGATATCCCGGCCGCCGCCATGAACCCCGCCTCATGATCCATGTACGGCCCCGCGACCGGCGTTCCCTCGGCGAGCCCGAACCGCTTCGCCGCCTCCCGCGTCATCGGCGCCGTCTCATGCCCCTCGCGCATCGCCGCCACAAACGTCTCCGGCACCCCAACCGCATCGAGCGGCTCGCGCATCAGTGTTCTCTTGCGTGCGTCATAGCACCCAACCTGCAGCGCGCTCCCCGCATCCTGCCTCCATACGCCGGTCAGTTGATAGAACACAAACTCTCCCGCCCCCGCATATATATTACGTGTCGTGACGACTTCCGGCCTCGTCTGCCTCAGCCACAGCATCCTTCCCAGCCCCGCCCCCCCATCATCCCTCATCGTGTGCCTTCGCCAGAACGCCCTCCCGAGCTTCTTCTCCACCTTGTGCATATATGCAAACGGCCGCGCATCATTCCACGGCCACATCTCCGTCAGCGCCTCTCCCGTCTCTCTCCGCGCAATCACCGCGCTCCCCCCCTGAGAGGCTAAGCTCACCCCCGCCACGTTTCGCCACTTTCCGCCCGCCTGTTTTCGCAACTCAGCAATCACGCTCCCAACTGCCCCCAGTATCTCCCCCGGCCTCTGCTCCCTTTCTCCGTGAGCGTGAACGGTCGTGCTGATTCTCCTTCCCGCCCCCGCGATCAAGCACCCCGTCTCTCCCTCAACGAGGGCTGCCTTGACCGCTGTTGTCCCCAGATCAATCCCCAGATAAGCCTCGCGCGCAGACACAGACGTTCTCCTCACGCCTCAAGCCTCAAACCTGCCCGAACCGGCCGCACCCCTCATCGTAGGGGCGCTCTCGATGAGTCGCCCTCTCTCGAACGCGCACGAACCCATCGATTTCCCTGAGCCCCCGACCGCTCCTTGAGAGACGCGCTTCACGTACCGTTGACGCGCACGCCCCCGCTCTCTACCGGCCCGATCGTTCCCATCCACGCGGGCAGGTCCTGCCGGTCGCCCTCCTGCGAGTTGCTGTACTTGATTGACCACGTCAGCAACCCGGTGGTTGCTACCGTTTCTCTGAACGTGACCCCATAGTATCCCCCGGGCGCCAGCGCGACGAATTCCTGCCCCCGCGACGCCGACGCCAGTCTTATTCCCAGCGGCCAGACCGGCCAGTCACACTTTATGCCGTCCTTGAGGTCCGGCTTCGGGTATTGGACAAATCCCTCTCGCGCCTCAAACCCCGGCGTGAAGATGCATTGGTACTTGTCGCTCACGTTATGCAACTCCGCGTGAACGACAGATTCCTCATCGCCAACGCGCACCGCCGCCTTCTCCACATAAACCTTCAGCACGAGCGGCAATGATCCCCCGCTTGTCCTCGGCCTCACCGCCTCCCGCATTTCAGCCTCGCGCCATGCATAGTACCCGACGCCCGCCCCCGCGAGAAGCACTACTACAGCAACGCTTGCCACCTTCATCACGCGCCGCATATATTTCCCTTTCGCATTCGTCACGCCGTGCCCTTAGCCGCCCCCGCTCCCAGCCCGCTCACTCATCTGTGTCCATTTGTATTGCTCAGTCGCGAATGCTTTCTTTTTCAGAAAGCGTTCTGAGTCAATACAGAGAAGAAGAGGGGACAGAGAAGAAAAGCGCACATTCTACTCTATTTGTCCCGATCTTTCAGTCTACGACGCGCATGTTCCCACCTTCCACCGTTCCCGTTTTTCCACCTGCGGCTTCGCCGCGTCCCAAGCCCTCGCCTCCGGCGCGTTCATCTGCACTGTACTGCTAAGTCGCGAATGCTTTGTTTTTCAGCACACATTTCCACCTGGCGCGGAAGTAAGCCCTAATGCCAGAAATAGTTACGTACTGCAATGGTTTAATCTGCGTACATCTGCGCGCATCTGCGGATAATCGATTCTTCGTCCTTCATTCCTTCAGTCTTCAGCCTTCAGTCTTCGGCCTGCTTTTCTCATCTGTGTGCGTCTGCGTGCATCGGTGGCTCTATTCCTTCCCGCTCCTCTCACGCCTTATCAAACTTCGCAACCGCCTTTCGCGCCTCCGCGCGCACCCACGCCTTCGGATGATTGAGAAATTGCTCGACCTTCGCCCTGGCCTTCGTGGCCTTTAGCTTGCGCACCGCTACAAGCGCATGTCCCGCAACTTCTTCATCATCAAGCAACTCTATGGCAAGGTCGGCGGCGCGCGGCTCCTTTTTCATCTTGCCCAGCGCCATCGCGAGCATCTCGCGCGCCCTTCCATGTCGCTTGTCGCGCAGAAGCTCCGCAATATCCTCAAACATGCTGTCGTCAGCCATCACCTCAAGCGCACTTACGATCGGCCACCTGTAACTATAGTCCAGGTCGACCATCTTCCGGAACTCCTCGGTGAGCGGCTTCGCAGCCTCGCGCTTCGCCCACCGCACCGTGAGCGCCTGCACGATTGTCAGTTTGATATCTATCTCCGCAACAATCGGCAGCCACTTCAGCAGCACCGGTATCGCCGACCTGTAGACCTCTCTGCTGTTGATGATCTCTTCCAGCGAATCGATTCTGTAACCCGCCCTTCGCAGATCCTCAACCACCGGTGCCTCCGCGATCATATTGCGTTCCACCGCCTTGCGATGCTCCTCTTCCCTCCGGCGTTTCATCTCCGCATAATCCACCTTTGCCGCCGCATCTTCAGCCGGCTTCTGCTCCTTCGTAGACTTCCCATTGCGTCTTGCCGGTGTCATCGCCGTCCCATAGTCCCCCGACCGTCGGTTCATAGTTTATAGGGTGCGCTTCAGCGCACGCGTTCTACCACGCTCTCGAACTAAAGCAGACGTTCGCACTTGCTCTCGCCGCCTGCGCGCCATACACACCTTTCTCTGCGGACTCAGCGGACCCTGCGTGAGCCAGCACCTTTGCCGTTTCTTCCGACTTCGGCTTGCCTCGGCGTAGCCCCAGGCGAAGCCGGGACTTCAGACCGCATTCTGGTCTCACGCCTTTGCTCAAGCCTCAAGCCCCAAGCCCTGTTTTGTAATGTCTCGCGGCCTTCGGCCGCTCGCCTACGACCGCGCCCTTACATATATCACGCGCTTTGCGCGTGTATTCAGCCACCTTCGCGCGCTGCGCGGCACTTCATCATCCGTCACCAGAATATCGATCTCCTCCCACGGCGCGAACCTCGCAAACGCGGCGGCGAGAAACTTCGACGAATCCGCCACGACCACCTTTTCTATCGCTTGGTCCGCCATCGCGCGCGACACGGAAGCCACATTCGGATCGAGAGCGAAGAACCCCTGCTCTGTAATCGCATCAGCGCCAAGAATCGCGAGGTTCACCCGGAATCGCCGGAGGTTATCCACGGTGACGTCGCCGTACATGTCCGGGCTGTCCTTGCGCACGATGCCGCCAAGGAGCACGAGCTTCACGCCGCCGTTTCTATATAAGGTTGACGCGACCGCAAGCGACGATGTGAGCACCGTGAGCTTCTCCACCCCAACAAGCGCCTTCGCGACCTCCAGCGTCGTTGTCCCCGTATCGATAGTCACCGTCATCTTCGGCTCAATGAGCTTTGCGGCCTCCTGTGCAATTGCCCGCTTTTCGCGCGTGCGCGACTGCGCCCGCTCGCTGAACTCAAACTCCACCACCGAGGGTTTCGCGATCACTGCCCCTCCGTGCGTCCTCACGATCTTTCCCTCGCGCTCCAGCTCCGCGAGGTCCCTGCGGATCGTTATCCCGGTGATGTCGAACTTCTTCGCGAGCTCATTCACCGTCCACGTTTCGCCATCCGCCAGCGCCGACACTATCCGTTCCCGCCGCAATGTCATCTCTCAACTCCTGTCGCTTCGATCAGAGTTTCTCGTCCTCTTCTGTCATCGTAGGGGCGCACGGCCGTGCGCCCTCAGTAGAATCCGCCTGTGGCAGACCTATTCACCTCACGGCGCTGTCTCTTGCGCCGATCATCAGTTCATGCCTTTGCTCCAGTCTCCGGTCTCCAGTCTACAGTCTGGTTCTCTCCGCCTTCTTAAGCGCCGCATCGATTCTCTCGATCACAAAATCCATCGCGACTCTTCCCATGATGAGCGGCAATTTGAGAAGTGCAGACGGCGGACAATCCGCTTTGTAAGTCTGCACGCTTATATCGAGCCCGCCCGCATTAAGCTCCGCCGCGACAGCTTTCGCTTCCGTGACGTTGTTGAAGCCGATTCCAAGCATATGCCGCGATCCGTCAACAGAAGCCACGAGCCCCTTGTGATTCTGCGCCGTTTCGTGGAGCCTCGTTTCGAAGTAATCACCGAGTCTTCTTATCACATCAGAATTCGCTTTTGCCCAGGCCATCGTTACAAGATATGCGAGACTTGCAAGTTCTTCCTGGCCGTTTGTCACAAGGGCTCCGAACTGCGGCAGCAAATCAAATTCGCTGTTGAAGAGAATTCTCGAAGCCGGAAATTCACCGCCGGGAAAACCTTTTCCGACCGCGACGAAAGAGGGTTTCAGGTTCCATTCCTTGAACATGAAAAGGTCCGGATGCCAGAGGCAGGATTGAATCTCATCATCAACAGTGGCAACATCTTGCGTCTCGCACATTTTGTAAACGGCGCTTAAGAATTCGGGCGTCAGAACTCTTGCGCCGTAGTTCATCATCACAATTTCGTGGAAAAAGCCGGCGATCTTGTATTTGCCGGAGTCGAACCGGGCGAAGACTTTTCGCACGTCGTCCAAACTATTTGGCCGGACAGGCTTTACGACGATCGCGCCGGCGCGTTCGAGAATCGAGGCAAAGTCGGGCCACATTCCGCGAAGCGTCTGGCAGAGAATTGTCGTGCCGTGGTAATTTCCCTGAAGGCCGCCGTTATCGTTTCCAATTACGACGAAAACAGGCGTTTTTCCCGCATATTTGGGCTCCGGCGAATCGTCCTGCGATTTGTAGAAGCGGGCGAGAATCATTTTGAAAGCAGCTTCAACGGCGAGGCTGCCGGTCTCGAGATTGAGGACTCTGTCAAGCTTCGCACCGTTAGCGCTCGCGGCGTAAGTCAATTCGTGCTCAAGAGTTCGGGTGATAGCCCCTCGCGTGTTGTTGTGAGTTGCGTTCGGAATTCCAAGAGCTTTCGCGACCTCAATGAGTTTGTAGCCCGGAAAGCTGTGGCCGAGGGAGGCGTGATAGTGCTCGGCCTTGGAAATGACGTAAAGCCTTCCGTCTTCAGCAATTCGGAAATAGCCGAAACCCGTGAGCGGCGCATTAGTTATCTTCGTTGCGGAGACAAATGGCGCACTTGATGCGCCGAGCTCTTTGGAGGCAAAGGGTCTCGAGACAACAGTTCCTGTTTTCGGCAGGAGCGAGACGAGCCGGGACTGGAAGCGCTGCGGGAGGAAGTCGACCCTGCGGGTCGCGAGTTTGCGAAGGTTTTCGAGCTTTACTTTGCGCGCCGCGGAAGCCGCGCGGCATACTCGATCCGCGTACTCGGCACCGCATAGGTCCGCGAGTGAAAGTCTCACCGTGCGAAAATCCGACGCTGAAGCGCGCATGATTTGCCTCTCTTTCCACCGACGATCCACGGCCAATCCACCGGAATATCACCGGTGCGCGGTCGTCTGGTCGCCGTGCAGGGATGATCATTTGTGATCATTTATGATCATATTGATCATGTGCTCTCCGGTCAATGCGGAATCCGCATTGGCCGGAGAGCAGGCTGAAGACGGAAGCAAGGCAGTCCGAAGTCCGAAGTCCGAAGTCCGAAGTCCGAAGCACGTCGCTTCGCTCCGGGCTTGAGGCGCGGCGAAGCCGCAGGTGGAAACGTGGGAAAGATGGAACGTGAGAACGTGTGCGTCGGGAACTGGAGGATGGGGACGAAAAAAGTAGAATGTCCCCTTTTCTTCTGTGTCCCCTTTTCTTCTGTGTGTCACCTCTTCTTGTGTTTTCTTCTGAGGAAGACCAATCAAGGATTGAGAATCTCCGAAGGGTTGAACTGAGCGAGGCTGGCGTTGACAAACATGAAGACTTCGACGCAGGCGAACGTGTTGAAGCTTCTTTCGAGAGAAGTGAAGAGATGTTATACTGACAGCGCAGTGATGCAAGGGAGCACGGCACGGAATCAGGCTGAAGGCTGAAGCACGTCGCTTCGCTCCAGGCTTGGGGCTTGAGGCGTGAGCAAAGGCATGAATTGATGATCGGCGCGGAAGGCGGCGCCACAAGGTCGGCGGAAGAAAATCCCGCCGTGAGATTGGGCGCACGGCCGTGCGCCCCTACGAATCGGGCGCGGCGGGCAGCGCCCCTACGAAAGATGAAGGCAAGAGATCCAAGGCAAATGAGGTCTTGTGAAGGGAGAAGCGAGATGAGGATTGAGGCGGTAGTGATCGCAGTGGTGTTGGCGATGGCGACGTGGGCGTTTGCAGGAGAAGAGAATCAGTCGGCAAATGCCGCGACGAGATTTGACGGGATGAAGATCAAAGCAACTCATCCGAGGATATATCTGGATGAGCAGATCGTGAAGGGGCTGAAGGGGGAAACGAAAGGCAAGTCGGTTGAAGAAGTAAGAGCGCTGACGGGGCAGTCGGCGGAGGGGCTGGCGCTGGCGTACGTGATTACGGGAGATGAGAAGACGGGGAAAGAGGCGATTGCGAAGTGCAAAGCGGCGGCGGGGCGCAGAAATACGAGGACGGAAGCGGTGATATATGACTGGTGTTATCCGATCCTGTCTGACGCTGACAAAAGCGAGATGAGAGAGGACCTCATCAAGGCGATGAAGAGCGCAATGGCGACACCGAGAAGCTGGAGGTCGTTTCACAATAGTCTCTATAGCACGGCGGTGCCGGTAAGCTTCGCGGCGATTGCGATATATGGGGACGATCCGTTTGCTCAGGAGGCGTTCAAGTTCCTCAACGCAGAGTGGGAGGACGTGCTGAGGACGTTCGAGTTTGTTTTTCCGGACGGCGCGTGGGGAGAGGGGTTCGATTATAACAGGCACGTGTCGTACGAGGCGCTGAGATACTTCCTCGCGCTCAAGACCGCGACGGGGAGGGACTTCATCAAGGAGAGCAAGCACCTGCAGAACACGGCATACTACATTCTGTATGCGACGAAGGCCAACGGGCTCGTGCTACCGGAGAAGGATTGCGACTGGCCGTTTCTGGGGTCGTGGGATCATGATGCGATGATGATGCTCGCGACGGAATACGGGAACGGATACGTGCAGCAGTTCCTGGTGAATTGCCCCGTGAAGAGAGAATGGCCGGTGGAGGGGCGCGACCTGTGGAAACAGCTATTGTGGTTTAGTGCTGATGCTTCACAGAAGAACCCGACGGACCTTCCGCTGTCGAGGATATTCAGGGATGACGGGCTTGTGATGGCGCGGAGCGGATGGGGATGGGACAGCGAGAAGGAGAGGGCGAACGACACGTGGATGGCTTTCAAGTGCGGGAACTACTACGGCGACCACGCGCATTGCGACAACAACAGTTTCGAGATATATCACAAGGGGGAATTAGCCATCGACTCGGGGCGGTATGACGACGACTGGGGGATGGAGGAGGACCCGAAGGAGATCGTCAAGTCGGAATTCTTCAACTACTACCAGAGGACGATCGCGCACAACTCGGTGCTGGTGTACGACCCGGATGAGAAGTTCGAGTGTGGGGTGCTCAACGACGGCGGGCAGATGGAGCTCATTCGCGTGAACGGCGTGCGCAACGTGCCGGAGGATTACGACCAGGGCAACTTCCCGTCGGAGGGAGGCAAGAAGGGGACGTGTGACTGGAAGACGAATCCGGGACGGTGGGACACAGGGAAGATAATTGCGTACAAGGCGACGAAGGATTTCACTTACGTGTGCGGCGACGCGACTAAGTCGTATAACCCGAAGAAGATGAAGAGCTTCGTGAGGCAGTTCGTGTTTGTGCAGCCGAATCTATTCGTCGTGTTCGACCGCGTCGTTTCGACGAAAGCGGAATTCAAGAAGACGTGGCTACTGCATACGGTGAACGAGCCCAAGATCGCGGAAGGGGGAAGCGCGTTTGAAGCGACATATGGAGAGGGGCGCGTGGTGTGCGTGCCGGTGCTGCCGGAGAAGAGGACGCTCGTCAAGGTCGGCGGGCCGGAGGACGAGTGCATGGTGGCGGGGGTGAAGTTCCACTACGGGCCGAAGGCGAGCTCGGGGAGGGAAGCGGAGCTGCACTATGGGGAGACGCCGGGGGCGTGGAGGGTGGAAGAGAGTCCGAAGGCCGCCGCGGAGGAGGACTACTTCCTCAATGTTATTCTTGTGAGCGATGCGAGTTCGAGCGAGACGCCGAGCGTGAAGCTTGGAGGAGAGAGCGAGAAGACGATCACGGTTGACGTCGCTACGAAGGATGGGACGAAGGCGAGTGTCAGCTTCGCCAGGGGGGAGAAGCCGCAAGCCACGGTGAAGATTGTGAAGGGAGAGAAGGCTGTATTCGACGCTCAGATGCCGAACGGCATTATCCTTGAGGACGGCCGACCTTAGCATGGCCGAAGATGTCAACTCGGGCAGACATGGGGCGGCGGGCGACGCGTGGGAAGCGGGGACGCCGCCGGGGGAAACAGAAGAGAGTGTCCACCGCAGAGCGCGCAGAGAGCGCAGAGAGAGGCGCGCCGGAGGCGCGAGGCTTGAGGCCGGAGGCGGGAGGCTGAAGAACTGCCAGGAGTTGAAAACCTAAAGCGGGATTATCCGCAGATTACGCAGATTACGCAGATTGGGGAATAGTCTCTTCGGGAGTCGGGTAGGAGATCTCTTGCTTATTGAGACTGCACGGGGCTGTTTGAGGAAGAGACAAACGACCCCGGGCATGTGATTCTGAGAACGCCAAAGAGCGCGAAGAACCTAACAGCGAAGCCGATTGCGCAGATTGAAAGATCAGGCTGAAGACTGAAGGCTTGTCGCTTCGCTCCGGGCTTGGGGCTTGTGGCTTGGGGCTTGGGCTAAGTCAAAAACCAGACTGAAGGCCGAAGGCTGAAGACTGAAGCAAGACAATCCGAAGTCTGAAGTCCAAAGAAAGCACAACCACAAAATTCACGATCCGCAGATGACGCAGATGGACGCAGATTAGAAGATCAGGCTGAAGGCCGAAGGCTGAAGACTGAAGGAACTGCGAAATCATTGGTTCACGCGGAGTCCGCGGACCGTGCGGAGAAAAGCATTTGAGGAGCAAAGCAGCGACATACTATGAAAAGAGGAAAGCAAAATGTGTTGACTTAGGAATGATGGGGGGATAGGATGCGCGCGAAGAAGTGGGGGCGAAGGAATTGACGGAGCGGGGGGCTATAGCCGTCAGAGAGTGCAACGAGAGATCACACCGAGAATCCCCGCGATAGGTCTGTTTCGCATTGATGCGCTGTAAGCAACCGTTGGATTTTCTGTGCCGAGTGAGGAGAGTCCATGAGCGTTACGAGCGAATCCAAGTGCAGGCAGATACTGAAGGATATGGATGCCAAGCTTTACGGGGTGCTTGGGAGGAATTGGGAGATTGCTCAGGAGCAGTGGCTGCCTGCGTTAGGGGTCAGCAAGGGATCGTTTAACTCCTATCCACATCTACGAAACCTCGAAAACTACCTTGACGCCGTGCTTATCGAGGAGTCTGACAGGCTTCGAGTTGACTTGGGAGCCCTTGAGCTTTACCTTGCGTTGGCGGCTATACTATTCCACGATATAGGACGCATCCTGGAGGAGGGGACGAAGGGCAACAGCGTAACCGAAGACACCGAGCGGGCCAAGAGCATCGAGGGTAGCAAGACCAAACATGAACACGCTTACTATTCGAAAGAGACCCTGCAAGAGAAGTATGGTTTCCTTGGGGTTCCATCGAGGGAAATCGCGCATGTACTCGGAGAGATCTGCTACTATCACGGCCCTGACTATGATGACCTTGAAGACATAGATTCGAAGCTCAGGGATACAGTTATCGATCCATACGGTTACGTTAGGCCGTCTATTATCGGCGCACTCTTGGTGCTTGTGGATAACCTTGATGCATCAACAACACGCGTTCTACCGCAATACGTTCAAGGTCCTTACGGGCCGGAAGAGATAGGCCGTTTTCGCAGCATGATCCCCGGTATACGAATCGACATCCCGGCGCGGATGATCTGTACTGTGATAGATGACGAAGTGCTCAAGGATCCCAAAGACCCGTCGCCGCAATCTCAGATTCTGTATCGCGCGTCAGAGTGGACGCTCAGACATCGCAATGAAAAGATGAAGGGCTTCGCGGAAGTGGTTGAGCGCGAATATAAGGGAATGTCGCCAGAGAAGAATGGCATTAAGAAGCCCGGTCTGTCGGGAGACCGCATTGGGCAATTGTTTCGAGAGAGCAACCTTAGCAATCAGAAGATCGATGGCCTTATGAATGAGCACGCCGCTCTTCTTGATGCCGCTAGGATGCAACCCTTTGCTGAGGCTGACCGGCTTGTCGCGGGGGGGGTCTTACGTGCCTTCAGGGAGGAAAGTCGCCTCTCTTGGCCGAAGCATACGACGTTGGCAATCGCAATGAGCAGTGTTGCGGACAGCAATAGAGCGCTGAAGAGAATCCAAAAGAGGCTTGCCTCTGCGCGACTCTTCTTTTCGAGATGGCTTGTTGAGTACAAGGAGCATCTGTACAGCCGAGTTGGAGAGGAAACTTGGGAACCGGTCTTTTCAAGAGATTACTTAGTTCGAGTTTCGCAGTTTAGGCTGCCTTGGAACACAGTTCTACAAGTGCCTTTATGACTTTTGTCGACTTGCGGTCCCACTGCGGGGTGTTCAAAAAGGTCTCCCGCAGGCTTTGGCGTCT
>Ga0315282_10004036_pt1 | contig 25866 bp, 22 predicted proteins | sample YL17G07_20_MG_FD_203693 | JGI IMG/M metagenome (GOLD analysis project Ga0315282, IMG submission 203693) | Sediment microbial communities from Yellowstone Lake, YNP, Wyoming, USA - YL17G07_20 | ecosystem: Environmental > Aquatic > Freshwater > Lake > Sediment | place: USA: Wyoming | collected... | reverse complement strand
GTAGCCGCGGAAACAAAGAGAGCTTTAGTTCCAGCAGCACTAAAGCTCTCCCTGAGTTCGGCTAAATGCTCCCTGACCTGGGGCAGATCAATCTTATTTACCGCCACCAGCTGCGGCTTTTGCGCCAAGGATGAGTCAAATAGGCCAAGCTCGTTATTTACCCGTATCATATCATCAAGCGGAGACGGAGAGCTGCCATCGACCAGGTGGATGAGCACCCTGGTCCGCATAATATGGCGCAGGAAATCATACCCCAGACCCCGACCGAAGTGAGCGCCGTCTATTAGCCCGGGAATTTCAGCCAGGACAAAGCTCAGCCCGCCAACCTCAACCACACCCAGGATGGGCTCACGGGTGGTAAAGGGGTAAGGGGCAATCTTAGGTTTTGCCGCCGAAACCGCTGCCAGCAGGGTAGACTTGCCGACGTTAGGATAGCCAATAAGACCGACATCGGCGATGAGTTTGAGCTCCAGTATTATGGAATTCTCCTCGCCTTCCTCCCCCTTCTGGGCAATCTGCGGGGCCTGGTTGGTGGAGGTAGCAAAGTGGGTATTACCAAAGCCACCCTTCCCCCCTTTAGCCACCACCACCTGCTGACCTGGCTGGTCAAGGTCAGCGATAATGGCACTGTCCCCTATCTGCGCCTTATGCGAGACCAGGGTTCCCGCGGGCACGGCTAAGAGCAGGTCCTCCCCCTTTTTGCCATGCCTCTTTTTACTCCTCCCATTCCCGCCATCAGCCACCCGGTAGTATCTCTTTCTTGCCAAAAGTTTCAAGCTGGTCACCGCCAGGTCGGCGACAACAATCACATCCCCACCATTACCGCCATCGCCTCCGTCAGGACCGCCAAAGGGAACAAACTTCTCCCGCCTGAAGCTTACTATCCCATCACCGCCATCCCCTGCCTTTACCACTATCCCCACTTTATCAAACATGTTAACATCCTATATTAATTATAGTTCTTTATTAGATTACTATACTCAGTATAATTAATTATAATATGATTGGCTAGCAACTGACCAGTAAGTGAGAAAACAGGGTTAAGTCAAAGCTATATTTTTTAGACTTGCTAACAAAGGGTGGGTAGTTATCCACTGTTGGCTTAAGGCGGTTTGTTTATAGATGGTGGGAACGGTGGTTAAAAAGTGTGGGGTTTTTGTTTAAGGTTTATTCCCTGCTGAATCTCGGAGACTTTGCGCTTTAGATAAGGGTTATTATCAATATCGCTGGCTATTTTTTGGCAGGAGTGGATGACGGTGGAGTGGTCTCTATTCCCCAGCTCCAGCCCAATTTGAGCCAGCGAGCAGTTGGTCGCCTGTTTAAGCAGGTACATTGCCACCTGCCGGGCGAGGGCAGTTTCCCGGTCTCTTTTTCTGCTTTTTAAATCGGAGAGGGTTAGCCCAAAACTACTGGTGACCGCTTCCAGCACCAGCTTTGGGGTGAGCAGGGCGCTTTTTTGCTCCCTACTGGCAATATCCTCGACTGCCTTAGCCGCTAGCTCAGGGGTAAGTAAGACGCCAAGCAGCTTGGCGTAGGCAATAGCCCGGTTCAGGCAACCCTCCAGCTCCCTTATATTGTGTTGCACCTGGCGGGCGATAAACTCCAGTGCGTCTAGGGCTATAGTTTCTCCCTCCTGCTCCGCTTTAGCCCTCAGGATAGCCAGGCGGGTGTCAAAATCAGGCGGTTTAATACTGGCAATCAGCCCCCACTCAAAGCGGGAGCATAACCGGTCGCCGAAGGACATTGACTTGGGGGGACAGTCGCTGGTGACAACAATCTGGCGGTTTGAGTTATGCAGTTCGTTGAAGGTGTGGAAAAAGCTTTCCTCGGTCTGCTCCTTACCACTGAGAAAGTGGATGTCGTCTATCAACAACATATCAACACTTCTATACTTGATGCGGAATTCCTCGGTGCTTTGCTCCCTGAGGGCGTTTATAAAGTCGTTGGTAAACTGCTCGGCGCTAACATAAAGGGCATTGACATTGTTTCCCTGGGCCATATTAAGAATGGCGTGCAAGAGGTGAGTTTTACCCAGCCCAACCCCACCAAATATAAAAAGGGGATTATAGCTTTTTCCCGGGTTTTCGGCGACGCTTAGCGCCGCGGCGTAGGCTAAACGATTGCAGTTGCTTACGATAAAGGAATCAAAGGTATATCTTGAATTGCCGGCGGGGCGAGTTAGTTGCCGGGTGGTAGCAATTTTTGCCGGGCTTATACTGAAAACGACCTTAATCTCAGGATGGGTAAGACCGATGAGCGTCTTTTCAATTAAAGAGCGCTGGTTCTGGTCTAAGTATTCAGCAACGAAGGCATTGGGCACCCCGATAACGAACTGGTTACCCTTATAACTTAAGCCTTCGGTTTTTTCCAGCCAGGTGCGGTAGTTTGATTTGGTTACCTGGACTTGCAATTCGCCTAGGGCAGCTTCCCAGAGTTCGTGGGCTGACCCGGGTTCCATAAAAATACCTCCCAAAGATAAGCAGTTTTAACGCATAGTCAAGCGGAGTCTTGACCGGGGGAAATCAAAAGCATACTGATAGAATAGCACGCCCTAATTCTTTCGTGGCAAACTTTTTGATATTGATTCTTCACCCCACCCTTCCCTTGCAAACTCCATCATGCTTATTCTTTTGCCCAATCTCATAATGATAGATATGAGATAATATCTTGTTGGCAAAATTTTTTAGTGGTAAAATCTAGCGCGGGAGGAATAAATTGAGAGTTGTTTTTATGGGCAGTCCTGAGTTCGCCGTTCCCCATCTTGAGCAGCTTGTTCTCAATCAGTACCAGGTGGTTGGTGTTTATACCCAACCGGATAGAGCGGCAGGGAGGGGGCGCGGCTTGGTTTCTCCCCCGGTAAAATTGGCAGCTAAGTCTCTGGGGCTTGAGGTGGTGCAACCACCGAGTTTAAAGGAGGCGAGGGCGGTGGAGCAACTTGCCCGGTTCCGCCCCGAGGTTATCGTTGTTGCCGCCTTCGGTCAAATCCTGCCCCGCTCGGTTCTGGACATCCCGCGCTTCGGCGCGGTGAATGTCCACCCCTCACTCCTGCCCCGATTCCGCGGTGCCTCACCGGTGGCGGCGGCGATACTGGCTGGCGATGAGTTTAGCGGGGTTAGCATTATGCTGATGGACGAGGGTATGGACACCGGCCCGGTACTGGCCCGGGCACAGATTCCGGTTTCAGCACTTGACACCACTGGCTCGCTTACCAGCAAGCTCTCCCTGGTCGGCGCCAGCTTGCTCCTTGAGGTTTTGGGTCATCACTTGCGGGGCGAGCTCACTCCCCAACCCCAGAATGAGGCTGAGGCTACCTATTCCAGTCCCATCGCCAAGGAGGAGGGCAAGATTGACTGGCACCTGCCGGCATTAGAGCTATGGCGGAGGGTGCGGGCTTTCTATCCCTGGCCGGGGTGCTATACTAAATGGCGGGGGAAAAAGCTGGATATTATTGAGGCAGTGCCCTTGAGCGGAGAAAAAGCCCTTAAGGTCGGGGAGGTGGTGGCGTTGCCCTCAATGGCGGCTTTTGGCGTCAGTACCGGGGAGGGGGTTTTAGGTGTGTCTCGGGTTCGGCTGGAGGGAAAGCAGGCTCTCTCTGCGGCTGAGTTTTTGCGCGGGCAGAGGGATTTTATCGGCGCAGTACTGCCACAAAGTTAAAAAGGAGGCTTTTTGTCTAAACCGGAGAAACTAGACCAGTTTGCCACCCTGGTGGAAATTATCGCCCGGTTGCGGGCGCCTGACGGCTGTCCCTGGGACCGGAAGCAGACCCATGCCTCTCTCCGCGAGAACCTGCTTGAGGAGTGCTATGAAGTACTGGAAGCCCTGGACGAGGGGGAGCCAGAAAAACTCTGTGACGAGCTGGGCGACCTTCTGATGCAGATTGTGCTTCATGCCCAGATTGCCGCTGAAGCCGGGGAATTTGAGCTTGGTGATGTCATCAGTAGCATCAACGCCAAGCTCATCCATCGCCATCCCCACATCTTCGGCTTAAAAAAAGTGAAGGACGCCGACGAGGTCGCCCATAACTGGGAACTACTTAAAGGGGAAGAGAGAGAAAGCGGCGTCTCCATCTTGGAGAGTGTCCCCAGGCAGATGCCGGCGCTGGGTTACAGTCAGGAGGTTCAGCGGCGGGTAGCTCAGCTTGGCTTTGACTGGGAGGATGTTGACGGCGTTATTGACAAGCTGGTTGAAGAAGTCAGGGAATTCAAGAAGGCTAAGAGCGCGGAGCAGAAGGCTGAGGAGTTTGGCGATTTGCTATTCACCCTGGTTAATGTTGCCCGCCGGCAGGGGATTGACACTGAGGCGGCGCTCAGAGAGGCGAACAAGCGCTTTTATAAGCGCTTCGCCTATATGGAGGAAGTCTGCCGCCAGCGGGGGGTAACCTTTGGCGAGCTATCATTTGCTGAGCAGAATAAACTCTGGGAGGAAGCAAAGAGGAAGGTAAAATAGAGAATCGGGGCGAGTGGATTTGAACCACCGACCTCAGCGTCCCGAACGCTGCGCGCTAAACCAGGCTGCGCTACGCCCCGATGGCTTTATTATAGGCTGATTTAACCCTTGAAGCAATAGTGGAGTGTTGAAGAGAGGCAGAGCCTCTCTTATAATACATCTTCCCCTTCCCCTGCTAGGGGAAGGGGATACAGGGGATAGGGTTCTAAAAAATGAAATACGCCATCGTAATAATTGACGGTGCCTCAGGTTTGCCACTGCCTGAGCGTGGCAATAAAACCTGCCTTGAGCTTGCCCGTACTCAAAATCTTGACGCCATGGCTAAGGAAGCCGTCCTCGGGCTGGTTCGAACCGTGCCGGTGGGGATGGAGCCGTCCAGCGCCTGCGCCTGCCTGTCGGTGCTGGGCTATGACCCAAAGCTATACTACAAAGGCCGTGCCGGTATAGAAGCCAGGAGCCTGGATATCCCCATTGGCGAGGGGGAGGTCGTTTTCCGCTGCAATCTGGTGGCGGTTCGCGACGGCAGGATGTGGGACTACAGCGCCGGCCATATCGGCAGCGGGGAGGCAAAGGAGCTTATCGCTGCTTTAAATGATGGCTTGGGTAACGACCAGATTCACTTTTACCCCGGCGTCAGTTACCGGCATATCTGTAAGCTCACTGGTAGAGAAGAGACACTTTCGGCTAGTTGCACCCCGCCCCACGATATCCCCGATAAGCCGGTTAAGGCGTTTCTTCCCCGCGGTAAGGGGAGCAAGCTCCTGCGAGAGCTGATGAAACGCTCTGAGGCGGTGCTGAAAGACCACCCGATTAATGTCAAACGGGTCTCTCGCGGTGATATCCCGGCGACATCAATCTGGCTTTTCTGGGGCAGCGGCCGGGCGCCCGATATGCCCCAATTTAAAGAGGTCTATGGTCTTAGCGCCGCCCTCACCTCCGGGGTTGACCTTCTGCGCGGCTTAGCCCGGATGGTTGGGATTAAGGTTTTAGAAATACGCGGGGTAACCGATGGTCTGGACAATGATTATGCCGCTCAAGCGAATGGTGCTCTGGAGGCTCTAAAAAAGCATGAGCTGGTCGTTATTCATATTGAGGCGTCGGATGAAGCCGCCCACGCCGGTTCAATTGATGATAAAATAAAGGCGATTCAAATGGTGGACAGCGAGGTTATAAGTCGTTTGCGGGGTGGTCTCAGGGTGCTGGTTCTCCCCGACCACCCCACCCCGATTAGGGTCCGGACCCATAGCGGCGAGCCGGTGCCGTTTCTGTTGTGGGGGGAAGGTTTTAAGGCCAACGGAGCAAAAAGATTTACCGAGGCTGAGGCAAAAAGCACTGGTCTTTTTATTGAGGAAGGGTATAATATTATAAAGAGGCTGGTGAGGAAGTAATAGGAGATAAAAAAGAGTCAAAGAGAGGCGAAGCCTCTCTTATATAACTATTCCCCCTTCCCCTTTTAAGGGGAAGGGGGATAAAGGGGGATGGGGTTTAAAAAGATGGCTCTAATCGTGCAAAAATACGGCGGCTCATCGGTGGCGGATGCCGGGAAAATAAAGAACGTCGCCCGGCGTGTCGCCCGGACCAGGGACAAGGGCAACCAGGTCGTGGTCGTCGTCTCGGCGATGGGGAATACCACTGATGAGCTAATCAAGCTCGCCTACCAGATTAATGAGCGCCCCGATGAGCGGGAGCTTGACATGCTCCTCTCTACCGGCGAGATTATCTCCTGCACCCTGCTGGCAATGGCGCTCGAGGCGATGGGCTATGAGGCGATCAGCCTTTCCGGCGCTCAGGCGGGGATAAGGACTGACTCAAGTTACAGCCGGGCCCGAATCTTAAGGGTTGACCCGGAGAGGGTAACCAGCGAGCTGGAGAAGGGGAATATTGTCATCGTCGCCGGCTTTCAGGGGATTACCGATGACATGGACATAACAACCCTGGGGCGCGGTGGCTCCGATACTACGGCGGTGGCTTTAGCCGTCAGCCTGGGGGCGGAGGTCTGCCAGATATATACCGATGTTGAGGGGGTTTTTACCGCCGACCCCAAGATTGTCCCTGAAGCTAAAAAACTATCTGAGATTGGCTATGAGGAGATGCTGGAGCTGGCAACCTACGGGGCTAAGGTGACGCACCCGCGGGCGGTTGAGCTCGGGGAGCTGTTTAATGTCCCGATTCTGGTTGCCTCCAGCTTCAATGACAAGCCGGGTACACTAATTCATGGAGGGGTATCTATGGAAGTAAGAAATAAGGTGAGAGGTATTGCTCATGACCTTGATGTGGCTAAGATAACCGTGGTCGGTGTCCCTGACCGCCCCGGCATTGCCTTAGCCATCTTTGAACCATTAGCCAAGGCGAATATCAGCATTGATACCATTGTTCAGAATGCCAGCATCAATAAAATTACCGATTTGACCTTTACCGTGGCCAAAAGCCAGCTAACTAAGGCAATGGAGGTGGTCAAACCTATCGCCCAGTCTATTGGCGCCAGGGAGTGCGTCAGCGATTCTAAGCTGGGCAAGGTCAGTATTATCGGCACCGGCATGCAGAATACACCGGGCTATGCCGCCAGGATGTTTGGCGCCCTCAGCGAGAAGGGGATTAACATTGAGCTTATTACTACCTCGGAGATAAGGATAACCTGTATTATTGATGAGGCTAAGGTCAAGGACGCCGTTCAGGCTTTGCACCGCGCCTTCGAGTTAGAAAAGTGAGGATAGCCTAGAGCGGAGGCGAGGATGACATATCAGGAAAAGGAACAGGTAAGGATAAGACGCCAGCGCAGCAAGAATGCCATCGCCCTGGCTATGGAAGGGCGGTGGCGGGAGGCGGTGGCGGCTAACCAGGAGATAATAGAAAGCTTCCCCAACGATGTTGATGCCTATAATCGCCTGGGGAAAGCCTATATTGAGCTCGGTGAGTACGCACTGGCCAAGGAAGCCTACACCCGGGCTGTAGAGCTTGACGCCTATAATATCATTGCCCAGAAGAATCTGCGCCGTTTGGCTTATTTAACTGAGGCGGCAGTTAGCCTGGAGGCTGACTCGGATAAGGCTAAGCCGGAGCATTTTATTGAAGAGACGGGTAAGGCGGGGGTGGTTAACCTTTATCGCCTGGCACCAAGAGAGGTGCTGGCCAAGATGGTGGCTGGTGATAGGGTATATCTTAAGGTTAATGATTCCAGCTTAAATGTGGAGAATGGCCGCGGTGAGTGTCTGGGGCAGGTGGAGCCAAGGCACGCCCAGCGGCTTATTAAGCTGATAGAGGGGGGTAACAAGTATGCGGCCGCTATTGTCAGCTCCGCCGAGGACAGGGTGAGCGTCATTATCAGGGAGGTATATCGGGACCCAAGCCAGACAGGACAGCTTTCCTTCCCGCCAAGGGGGGGCGAGGGTCTCCGCCCCTATCTTAACGAAAAGGTGGTCCGGCGCGGGCCTGAGAATGTAGAGGCAGCGGCAGAGGAGTTCCCTGAGACTGAAGGTGAGATTGCTAGCGAGGAAGCTAACGAGGAGTAGGAGGTTTTAATTAGTTATGGTTTTCGGCAAGACCAGACCGGTAAATATAGAAGACGAGATGAGTAGCTCTTACCTTGATTATGCCATGAGCGTCATTGTTTCCCGCGCCCTGCCCGATGTCCGGGATGGGTTAAAGCCAGTACAGCGGCGCATTCTCTATGCTATGGCTGGGCTTGGGCTGACTCACGCCACCTCGCACAAGAAGAGCGCCCGTATCGTCGGCGAGGTGATGGGTAAGTACCATCCTCATGGCGATGCTCCGATCTATGAAGCCATGGTGCGCATGGCACAGGACTTCTCCATGCGTTATGTCCTGGTTGATGGGCAGGGCAACTTTGGCAGCGTCGACGATGACCCCCCGGCGGCGATGCGCTATACCGAGGCGCGCCTGACCAAGATTGCCGGAGAGATGCTGGTTGATATTGATAAAGAGACCGTCGACTTCATGCCCAACTTTGATAATAGCCTCAAGGAGCCCCTGGTCTTACCCACCCGCTTACCCAATCTTCTGGTTAATGGTAGCGCCGGTATCGCCGTGGGGATGGCGACCAGCATTCCCCCTCATAACCTCGGCGAGGTGTGTGACGCCATCTCTTACCTCATTGATAATCCCGACGCCACTGTTGGTGAACTTACCCAGTTTGTTAAAGGACCTGATTTCCCCACCGCCGGCTTAATAATGAGCGGGGAGGAGATTAAGAATGCCTACGCCACCGGCCATGGGCGGGTGGTAGTCAGGGCTAAGGCTCTCCTCGGTGACATGCCCGGGGGGCGGCGGCAGATAGTTATCACCGAGCTTCCCTATCAGACGAATAAGGCGGCTCTGGTGGAGAGGATAGCTAATCTGGTCAAGGACAGGAAGATTGAGGGTATTAGCGCCCTGCGTGATGAGTCAGACCGCCAGGGTATGCGTATTGTCATTGAGCTGAAGCGGGAAATTGAGCCACGGAAGGTCCTGAATAACCTTTATAAGCACACCGCAATGCAGTCCGCCTTCTTCATTAATATGCTGGCTCTACTTGACGGCCAGCCCCGGGTAATCAGCCTTAAGGAGGCGCTTCAGTACTTTATTGACTTCCGCCGCGAGGTTATCACCCGGCGCTCCCGGTTTGACCTTGAGGTGGCTAAGGCGAGGGCCCATATCCTGGAGGGGCTTAAAATCGCCCTGGACAATATAGATAGGGTGATTAGTGTCATCAAAAAATCAGCAACCGCCGAGGTTGCCCGTCAGCAGCTTATGAGTGGCTTTGGCCTATCTCAAACTCAGGCGCAGGCGATTCTTGATATGCAGCTCAGGCGGCTGGCTAACCTGGAGCGGCAAAAGCTCCTTGACGAATACGCTGAGGTAGTAAAGACAATCGCCTATCTGGAAGACCTTCTGGCTAACCCCAAGAGGATACTTCTCCTGATAAAGGAGGAGGTGAGCCAGTTAAAGTCCCAGTACGCCGACCCACGCCGGACGGAGATAAGCGGGGAGGAGGTGGTGGAGTTTCGTGAGGAAGACCTTATCCCGCATCAAGGTGTGGTGGTTACCCTCAGTAACCGGGGGTTTGTTAAGCGGGTAGTCGCTAAAAGCTATCGGTCACAGCACCGCGGGGGCAAGGGTATCATTGGCATGGTGACCAGGGAGGCAGATGCGGTAAGGCTTCTTGAGGTGGCTGATACCCATGACAACCTGCTTTTCTTCACCAATCGGGGGCGAGTCTTCCATCTCAGGTGCTATGAAATCCAGGCCGATAGCTCCCGGGTGGCTAAGGGGACGGCGGTGGTTAACCTCTTTTCTATTACTGGTGATGAGAAGGTTACCGCCATGGTAGCGCTGGCTGATTTCACCCCCGGTGCCTATTTGCTGATGGCTACCCGTCACGGCGAGATAAAAAAGACGGCGGTGGATAGTTTTGCTTCGGTGCGAAGTAGCGGGCTTATTGCCATGGACCTGGAGGCGGGGGATGAGCTGGTGGCAGCCTGTTTAGCCACCGACCGGGACGATGTCCTCTTGGTCACCGAGCAAGGGCAGGCAATCAGGTTTAACGTATCTGAGTTAAGGGCTATCTCCAGAACCGGCGGCGGGGTGCGTGGTATCCATCTCAGCCCTGGTGACCAGGTGGTGGCTATGGATGTTGTCCATCCCGACGGCTATGTATTAGCCGTTACCGAAGGCGGTTTCGGTAAGCTGACCCCGGTTGCCGCCTATCCCCGCCAGCATCGGGCGGGGGGCGGGGTCAAGACGTTTAAGCTTACTGAGAAAACGGACAAGGTTGCCGCCGCCGACGTCGTCTCCCTGTCCCAGCAGGCAATGATTATATCGGCTGAGGGCCTTGTCATTCAGACCCCGGTTAAGGAGAAAGACCCGAAACGAGGCATTAGCATCCAGGGTCGGAGCACCCAGGGGGTGAGGCTGATGAAGCTTGAGCCGGGTGATAGGGTGGTGGCTATTGCCTCTTTTGAGCGGGAGGCTAAGTAGCGCCTAGCCTTTGCTGGCAATCCGCGCTCAATCGCTCCAGTCCGCAGGCATTACATGCCTGGTTGCGGCAGTCAGGGGTTTCCTTGCCCTCTATCGCCCGCTGGTATTCTTGCTTGAGGAAGTCCGGGGTTACCCCGGCGTCAATATGAGCCCAGGGCAGGTACTCGTCCAGGGGACGCTCCCGCCGGGCATAAAAGTCGGCTTCAAGCCCGCTCTCATCAAAGGCGCGGAGCCATTTTTGATAGTCAAAGCATTCATCCCAGGCGTCAAAGGTCGAGCCCAGCTTCCAGGCGCGGTAGATGACCTTGCCCAGTCTTCTGTCCCCCCGCGACAGCACCGCCTCAAGCTGGCTTATCTTTGGCTCCTGCCACGAGACTTGCCCCCCCTTTCGGCGTAGCCCTCCCTTGAGCAGTTCATGCTTGGCGTTTAGCTCCTCTTCTCCTTCCTGGGCTACCCATTGAAACGGGGTGTGGGGCTTCGGGATAAAGGTTGACAGGCTCACCCTCACCCGGGGCATTCCCTTCCCCACTGACCGAATCTTGTCCACCAGCTGGACGATGGCTTCAATATCTTCTCCGGTCTCGGTGGGTAAGCCGAGCATGAAATAGAGCTTGAGGCTTTTCCAGCCTCTGGCGAAGGCAGCGGCTGCCGTTTTAAGGATTTCATCCTCGGAGACACTCTTGTTGATGAGTCGGCGCAGCCTTTCGCTTCCTGCCTCCGGGGCGAAGGTAAGCCCGCCCTTCCGGTGGGGGAGGGAGTCCATGAGTTTTACCGAAAAGCTGTCGATGCGGAGGCTGGGGAGTGACAGAGAAAGGTTATTATAATTATGGGCGAGGCTGGCTACCAGCTCCTCAATTTTGGGGTAGTCACTGGTGCTTAGCGAGACTAGGGAAATATCGTTATAGCCGCAGTTTGAGATAATCTCCCCCACCGCCTGTATCACCTCCTCCTGGGGGCGCAGGCGCAGCGGGCGGTAGATAATCCCTGCCTGGCAGAAGCGGCAGCCGCGAGCGCAACCCCGCTGAATCTCCACCGCCCCCCGGTCATGGACGACCTCAATATAGGGGACCACCGGTCTGGTGACTGGGGGAGGGAGCTTATTTACCAGCCGCCGCTGGATAACCGCTTTCGCCTCAGCCACAGTGGGGGTAATGCTTTTAACCAAGCCGTCATGGTATTCTACCCGATAAAGGCTGGGCACGTAGACGCCAGGGATATTAGCTACCTGACGCAGTAGCTCTTTTCTGGAGGTTTTATTTTTCTTCCACTCCCGCAAGAAGTCAAGTAGCTCAAGCACCACCTCCTCCCCATCCCCGATAACGAAGAAGTCAATAAAGTCGGACATCGGCTCGGGGTTTAGTGCCGAGCTGCCACCAGCGGTTACCACGGGGTGGGAGTCCCTCCTTTCTGAAGCCAGTACCGGTATTTGCCCCAGGTCAAGGATGTTCAAAACATTGGTGTAGGTAAGCTCATAGTCCAGGGAGAAGCCGATGATGTCAAAGTCCTTTAGCTTGTGCTTGGATTCAAGGCTGAGCAGGGGGATAGCTGCCCTTCGCATTGCCGCTTCCATATCTATCCACGGGGCAAAGACCCTTTCGGCGAGGACGTCCCCCTGGCGATTTAAGAGGTCGTAGAGGATGGGCAGAGCCATATTGGACATGCCTATTTCATATAAATCGGGGTAGCAGAGGGCAAATTTTACCTTGGTCTTGTCCCAGTCCTTTATAACGCCGTTCCACTCGCTGCCGGTATAGCGAGCCGGTTTGGTTACCTGATGGAGAATATTATCAGGGTAGGTCAAATTGTTCCCCCTTACGTAGCAGCTTGCGATAGTAAGGGGAATGGGCCAGGTACAGCCCCATCACCGGGTTATGACCGAAGACCCTGTCCTTAGCCACCAGGACAGTGGTCGGGGCTTTAGCATACTTAAGGAACAGGGAATCATGCCCGACACAAAGTCCCACCATTATGTTAAACTCGGCCCCCGCATTATTCAGAATCTCAGCCTGGCTTATGGGATTGCACATTACTTCAAAGGAGCCGGGGCCGGCTATCTTCTGCTCCTCGGTGATACCAATCCTCTCCTTCGGTATCGCTCCTGCCTTACAGCAAACAGAAACGACTTCAAAACCTCTATTTTCTAAAATTTTAACCAGTGTTTTGGTCTCAGCCATCAGGCCAACGCAAAAGGCAACCCCCAGCTTCTTATAGCCCATCTTCTTAGCGAATTGTGCCACCTCCTCCACCCTGGGGTAACGCGGCGTCATTCCTTCAGGCAGGCGCATATAGCACTCGAATTCTTGGATGGAGGCTTTTCGGGCAAATTCCCTGGTCTCTGGTTCATCATATTTAGCCAAAGCCTTCTGGATAATTTCTTTTTGAGTCTTTGTCGGGCAATTTGGTGGCCCTTTAAGAAATGCCTTGCTGGTGCACACTGCCGTAGTGCACTTGGCGCACTCAGGTCTCTCATCCATAGCCCCCTCCTTTATAGCTCAAACCTCATGCCATTTAACTATAGACGATGGCTCTATTTTTTACAATTACCACATACCTCCTTTGACGGCTGGGGGCTGGGCGACTAAAATAGCACTAGTTAGCGCTAAGGAGAATGAAATGAAGCAGATTTGGGCACCGTGGCGGATAAAGTATATCCAGATGGGGAAGGTGGAAGGATGCTTTCTCTGCGAAAAGCCCGGGCAGGATAAAGACGTCCAGAACTACATCCTGCATCGGGGTAAAAAGAACTTCGTTGTTTTGAATAGCTATCCCTATAACCCTGGCCACCTGATGATAGCCCCCTACCGCCATGTCGCCACCCTGGAGGGGCTGACCCAGGAAGAGCTTTATGAGCACTTTGAGATAGTCAGCCTGAGCCTGAAGGTTTTAAGGGGGGCATTCAACCCCGGTGGCTTTAATATCGGTATAAATATGGGGAAGGTGGCTGGGGCTGGGCTGGAGGAGCATATTCATACTCATGTTGTGCCACGCTGGCAGGGGGATACTAACTTTATGCCGGTACTATCTGACGTCAGGGTAATACCTGAAGCCCTGGCTGAGGTCTATGAAAAGCTAAAGGGTAAATTCTGAGTTAACCTCAGTCTTGAGGGGGATTTTCCTTTTTGGCTTTCTGCGCTTCTATTTGCTGTCTTCTTTTTTCAAATTCCTCTTGGCTGAGGGGTTCGCAGGACTCAAGTTTGTTGTTTACTATTTTGATTAAGAAGGTCTCCTTGCATTTCCAGCAACGGTAAGGGCCCTCAAAGATGAGCTGAGTCAGGGACATACTGCTCTCGGTTCCGCATTTAGGGCATTTTATTTTTAACATGATGCCAGCACCTCATCGGTTAGATATCATTATGGCATCTTCTGGCCATTATATCAATATTTTTAGATAGCGGTCCTTCCGAAATAAATCAGTAAGACGGCGATAATGAGGAAAATCCAGTAGAAATCAGGGACTGGCCCCCACCACTTCTTGTGCCACCAGATTTTTCCCTTGCGGAAGTGCTTAATCCCGTAATATGGATTAAGGACAAACCATAAAAAGTCTTCCAGCAAAGCCATTCCCAGGTAAAATCCAATCAGAAGACTCTCCAACCGCCAACTCCACGAGACAAAGAAAAGCGGCAGGTGAAGGGTGGCAAGCAGGAATAGAGTCATAAAGAGGTGGTAACCGGTTAATGGACGTCCGCCCGTTAACTTAACGACCCACCCCTTTTCTATGCGCCAGCAAGGCGCCTTTGCCGCCCAGCCATCCTTACCCTCAATCTGGATTTCCCAGCAGGCGAGGATAAGGGCTAAGAGAACCATAAAAGCCAGAAACCCTATAATCACTGCAATCCTTGGTGCCCCCAAGGGAATTCGAATCCCTGTTGACGGCTTGAAAGGCCGCTGTCCTAGGCCTCTAGACGATGGGGGCGCACCTTCAAGTATAGCAAATATGCACTCTGTGCTACAATATGGAAGTGAACGAGATAACCGCCAGCAAGAAGGCCTGGCTGAAGAAGAGGCTTATTCCCCTCCTGACCTTACTCCTTGTCCTGGCGATTAGTGTCGCCCTCTTTTTCTTCGGGCGCAATCCGGAGCTAATTGCCAAGCTTGAGGGTTACCGATATTTTGGTGCCTTTTTGATTAGCCTCATTGGCAATGCCTCCATTCTCTTGCCCGGCATCGTCCTTCCCATACTTACTGGCTTAGGTGTTGTTTTTTACCCGGTTGGCGGGCTAGCCGGTGTGGTTATGGTGGGGCTGGCTGGCGGGGTCGGGGCAGCTATCGGTGAGATAGTGGGGTATATGGCTGGCTACAGCGGCCGCGGCATTGTTGAGAATAAAAAGCTATACTGGCGCTTAGTCGGTTGGGTAAAGAAGTGGGGGGCTTTAGCCATCTTTATTTTTGCCCTCTTCCCCTTATTTTTTGACCTGGTTGGCCTGGCTGCCGGCGTGCTGCGCTTCCCCTTATGGAAGTTTGTTCTTGTCTGCTGGTTGGGCAGGACTTTATTATATGTAGTTTTTATCGCGCTGGCTGCCCTGGGGTGGCATGTGGTACTACCTTACCTTGGTTGAGGTGCCCTTAATTCTCATTAGCAGCAATGAACCAGCGGCAAAATAGATAAAGCAAGCCCCCAGCATGACCTGGTAGCCGAGTCCATGGCTGTAGGTATTAAGCGGGTCTATGGCCAGTCCGATGAGGCGTGCCAGGGCGGCACCGCCGGCGGTAGCCAGATTGGTCAGCCCCAGGTATCTTGCCTCCTCACCTTTAGGGACTAAATCTGTGGCTAGAGCCCAGTTGCTGCTCATAAAAGCCCCGCAGGAGATTCCGAGAAGGGCGCCGCAGAACATTATAGCGCCGTAGCTGTGGGAGAAGAATAGCAGCAAAATGCCCAGGGCGCCAAGCAGTCCCGAGGAGACGACCACCGGTCGGCGCCCTATCCTGTCCGATAGCCGCCCCGCGGGATAAACCACAGCTACCATGCAGATGCCAACCACTATCAGCAGGTCAGCGGTTACCTCGGCGGGATTGGCTACCCCGGTAACATCCATCAGGAAATATAGAGCGAATGTCTGCAGGGTAGCCATTGCCATGAAGATAAGGAGGCGGGATACGAGAAAGGTTACAAAAGCGGGGCTTGCCTTAACATCAATCTTGAAGCTTCGGGACAGGGTGGGCAGTAGGGGCAATTGAGAGCCACCCCCCGGTCGCTCCTTAACCGTGAGCACGGTGAAGAGCATGGTGCCGAGGAGGGCAACCCCCAGCACTGCCAGGGAAAGCCACAGCCAGGGTCCTCCCCCGCCGCCGAAGTAGCGACCCATGAAGTAAGCTATCAGGCGCACCACAGCAAATCCACCCGCTACCTCCATGAGGCTCTTCACCCCGGAGGCTACCCCCCTCTTCCCCCCGGGTACCAGGTCGGGAATAAACGCCTGAAACGGGCCCTGCGCCACGTTACAGCTAATCTGGAAGAGGCAGTAGACGATGAGAATGGCAAAAAAGCTATCGTAGAGCCCTATCCCCGGGAGCAGGAATATAGCCAGCATTGTGCCCATTAAGATATATGGTCGCCGCCGCCCCCAGCCGAAGCCAGAGCGGTCACTGATAGCTCCGGCTATGGGCTGGACTACCATGGCCAGAACTAAGCCAGCGAAGGTGAGCAGCCCGAGGTAGGTGTTTTTCTGTGGCTCGGCGACAAAGTCCAGCAGCCTGAGCGGCAGAATAATGGTATGCAGGCTGCCCCAGAGAGCGGCTGTGGCAAAACCAAAGATAGTAATCTTGATATAGTCTACGGGGCGAAAGGCGCTCTTATTGCTCACTGTCTTTCTACTCCGACTCAAAGCATAACAGAGCCAGGCTGAAGAGGCAATTCTTTGCAGTATAGCCCTCAGCCGTCAAAGGGTAAGTGGTAACCCCATAGATAACCTTGATGTTAAGTCCGGCGAACGATATTTTACAGCACTTTAATTTTTTGATATACTGAAAGCGGGTAAGGCGATGAAGCTCGCCGGGGGGTTACCCCAAAAAGCCCGTCTGGGAGCGGGATGATAGCCTCTACTGGCACTGCTGGTAGAGGCTTTTTTAATGCTTTGGTGGTGAGCTTATGGATGGTTCTACGCTACAGATAGATTTGTTGAGTGAGTATGGGACGTCCTTCCGAGTAGGCCGCTCCTTTCGGAGAGAAGTGGTCAAATATATAGAGAGGTGTCATCTAGAAGACGGCGGCTATTTCTTTGCTCGCGTCCCGCCGTCAAGTGGTCTGGATACCTACTTCGCTGTCAAGAGCCTTTCCCTTCTAGGTGTAAAGCCAGACCGCCCCGAGGCTATTGCCAGCTTCTTTCTTAACGATGTCAGAAAGGGTACGCTGGGCGGTATGACTGGCATCTTCGTAGCTGTAGAGGTCTTGAATGAACTCGGTAGGATGACAGATGAACTCAGAAGCTACGCACGGCAGAAGATAATGCCTCTCCAGAACGTGGCAGGAGGTTTTGGCACTCTGGAGAATATTTATATCGAGGTATCCTCAGAACTAGAAGAGACCTATCGCGCTGTCAGAATCCTCAGAACCATTAGCGCTGACTTTGATGAGCGCAGAATCACTGATTTTGTTTTTAGTAAATTGAACCTTGACGGTGGGTATGGCAAAGAACGTCATTCAACGCTGGCTTCGACTTTCTATGCAACGGAAATTCACAAGCTGCTGGGGACTGGACTTAAAAAGCTCGCCATCACCAGAGATTACCTCAGGAAAAGGGAGGAAAACTGGCAGGAGCAGTTTATTGAAGATCTGTACTGGCTGACTAAGGGTCTGTCTAATTTGGGTGAGAAATCCAATTTCCCCGATAGGGCTGCCCGATTTGTCATGGAATGCCAGAGAGCAAACGGCGGCTTTTCTCGGGCAACGATTATGGGTATTCCCACTCTGGAATATACCTTTTACGCACTCTCAATACTTCGCGAGATAGGAATCTTATAGGTGTATGGAAGATGCTCCACTTCTTTAAGAGGAAGAAAAATAACACCCCTCTACGACTCCCTGTTACAGGATAACCACATTAAAGGGGTGTTTAAGAGGGGCGGAGCCCCTCTTTTTTAAAAAAACTTTCCCCCTCTCCTTTTTAAGGAGAGGGGGATTAAGGGGGTGAGGTGCAGAAAGTTCAAGGATGATGCTTTGTCCTTACCGAATGGCTGTGGTATAATCTTGGCGATTATTTACCAGAAGGGGGAAATATGCCAGAAATTCCATTGATTTTTTGGGTTGTACCCGGGGCGGGGATAGTAGCTATACTCTTTGCCATACTGATGGCAAGAAGTGTTCTGAAGCGTCCCCAGGGGACCCGGCAGATGGAGGAGATCGGGGGCATGATCTTTGAGGGGGCCTGGGCTTTCTTGAAGCGCCAGTATAGCACCATCGGCTGGCTATCAATCGTCGTCGCCATCGTCGTTGGTGCTCTGGTCGGTTTGCTTGGCGGGCATAGGGGGATAGAGGGGATTACCGCTTTTGGCATCGCCTGGAGGACTGGCATTGCCTTTATCGCCGGGGCGTTGTGCTCCGCCGTCTCCGGCTTTGTCGGTATGCTTATTGCCGTGAAATCCAATGCCCGCTGTGCCAGCGCCTCTCAGCGCAGTCTGAAAGAGGCGGTGGATGTTGCCCTGCGTGGTGGTGCCGTCCCCGGCTTTCTTGTTGTGGCTCTATCCCTGCTTGGGGTAACCGCCATCTACTTTGCCTATGGCGGGGCAAGTACCCCCGGTATTGCCCCCCACCTCATTGTTGGCTTCGGCTTTGGCGCCAGCTTCGTCGCCCTCTTTGCTCAGCTTGGCGGTGGTATCTACACCAAAGCCGCTGATATGGGGGCTGACCTGGTGGGTAAGGTTGAAGCCGGTATACCCGAGGACGACCCTCGCAATGCCGCCGTTATCGCCGATTTGGTTGGTGACAACGTTGGCGACTGCGCCGGGCGTGGCGCTGACCTCTTTGAGTCCACTGCCGCCGAGAACATCGGGGCGATGATACTGGGCATTGTTATCTATGCCATTACCGGCAATGTCGCCTGGATTTTATTCCCCCTCGTTATCCGCGCCTTTGGGCTTATTGCCAGCATGTTCGGTATCCTCTGCGTGCGTATTCGCGGCGATGAGAACCCGATGAATGCTCTCAACCGCGGCTATTATGTCGCCATTGCCCTGAGTATCGTTGGTATGCTGATAACCGTGCCGCTGATGCTGAACACCGACAAATACCCAATCCACTGGTGGTGGCTCTTCGGTGCTGGGGTGGTGGGTATCCTGACCAGCGTGGTCGTTATTTTTATCACCCAGTATTACACCGACGCCAGATTTAGACCGGTAAGGTCAATCGCTGAGGCATCAAAGACCGGTCCGGCGACCAACATTGTTACCGGCACTGCCGTCGGCTTTGAGACTACCCTGGCTACGGCCGTGGTCATCGGATTGGCGCTACTGCTTTCCTACTGGCTGGGGTCAATGAGCGGGCTGCCCGGTGCCGGCGCCTTCGGCACGGCGGTGGCGACCATGGGCATGCTCATGACCTGCCCCTATATTCTTTCCGAGGATACCTTCGGACCGATAACCGATAATGCCAACGGTATTAACGAGATGGCCGGGGCGGGGAAAAAGATACGCCGCATCACCGACCGCCTTGACGCCGTGGGCAATACCACCAAGGCGCTGACCAAGGGATATGCCATGGTCTCGGCGGGTCTGGCTGCCTTCCTCCTCTTTCAGGCGTACCTCGATAGAGTCGCCTTCCTTCGCGGTGTTCCTGTTTTTAATGATGTGAACCTTGCCCGGGTGGAGGTCTTTGTTGGTGCCCTTCTGGCGGTGATGCTCGTCTTTCTCTTTAGCTCCCTGGCGATTCGGGCGGTGAGCAACACCGCCAGCAAGATTATTGAGGAGGTGCGCCGCCAGTTTCGTGAGTTCCCCGGAATTCTTACCGGCAAGACGAGGCCGGATTATGCCCGGGCGGTTGATATTACCGCCAGAGCTTCGCTGCGGGGGATGATTCTCCCCGGGCTATTACCGGTGGTTGCCCCGGTAGTCATCGGCGTTATCTTTAAGCCCTTTCCCGCCTATGACTCGGCGATGGTGGTGGCGGCTTTACTCATGGTAGGCACCATCGCCGGTATTATGATGGCGTCGTTTATGAACAACGGCGGTGGCGCCTGGGACAACGCCAAGAAGTTTATTGAGGACGGGCAGCTCAAGGACGAGAAGGGCAAACCGATTGGCAAGGGCTCTTTTACTCACGCCGCGGCTGTTGTTGGCGATACCGTGGGCGACCCGCTTAAGGATTGCGCCGGGCCTTCACTTCATGTCCTGGTCAAGCTTTTAAGCACCATCACCCTGGTAATGTGCCCCCTCTTTATCTAGGGGTAAATCGCCGGCGAGCCAAGCCCGGTCGTCTCCGGCAGGCCGAGCATGAGGTTCATGTTCTGGACGGCTTGCCCGCTTCCCCCTTTAATGAGGTTATCAATACAGCTGATAACGATGAGCTTCCCCGCCCGCTGGTCAATGGTGGGGTAGACCAGGCAGAGGTTATTGCCCAGGGTATGCTTGGTGTGGGGTGGAAAGTCAACCACCCGCACAAAGGGCTCGTCCTTGTAGAAGTCCCGGTAGAGCTCTTTCAGCTGCTTTTCATTTTTGCCCGAAGCGAGGGGGGCATAGCAGGTGGTTAATATCCCCCTGGTCATGGGCACCAGGTGGGGGACAAAGGTAATCTGGAGCGATTTTCCCCCGGAAAGCAGCCTTAGCTCCTGGACGATTTCAGGCAGATGGCGGTGTCCTTCTAAGGCGTAGGCGCTGGCATCTTCATTGGCTTCAGAAAAATGCGTCTGCAGGCTCAGGCTTCTGCCCGCCCCGGAGATGCCGGACTTGCTGTCAATGATAATATCCGGCTCAATCAGTTTTGCCTTTACCGCCGGGGCTAGAGCCAGGATAGCGGCGGTGGGGTAGCAGCCGGGGTTAGCCACCAGTTGCGCTGCGGCAATCTTAGCTCGGTATAGCTCGCTCAGCCCGTAGACCGCCTCTCCCAGTAGCCTGGGGGCGGGGTGGGTGAAACCGTACCACTGCTTATATTCTGAGGCATCCCTCAGCCTGAAATCAGCGCTGATATCCACCACCTTGATACCCTTACCAAGCAGGGGTATGACCTCTTTAGCGCTCTCCTTATGTGGCATTGCGGAGAAGACCAGCTCCACATCCCCCAGTTCGGCGTCAATGGTTAGCTCTAGACCGCCAAGGTGGGGGAAGATCGCCCCCAGCTTCTGCCCGGCGGCGCTTCGCCCGGTAACTGAGGTGAGCTTTACCTCCGGGTGCTGGCAAAGCAACCTTGCCAGCTCAACGCCGGTATAGCCGGTAACATTGATAATACCTACCTTCATTTGCTCTTCCCCTCAAAGATACTTTCCAGAGCCGCCAGCCGCTTCTGGGTGCCAATGACAATCAGCCGGTCTCCATCCTTGATAATTTCTTCCCCTGGCGGGTTTGCCAGCATTTTGCCGCTTTTCTTTCTCATTGCCAGGACGGTGATTCCATCCTGCTCTCGGATGTGCTTCATGGTCTGACCAACCAGGGAGGAGCCGCTAGCCACATCCACGTTTTCCAGTTGTAACTCGCGACCGGGGCGATAGGTTACGGTATCAATAAAGTCAACCACCGCCGGGCGCAGGGCTAACATCGCCATGCGGCGACCGCCAATGACATGGGGGGATATGACGCGGTCAGCACCCGCCCTCTTTAGCTTGACCTCGGCCTCCCTGCTACTACCGCGGGCTTCAATAAATAAGTCCGGCTGCAGCCCCCGCGCCGAGAGGGTGATATAGGTGTTGTCGGCATCGCTCCCCAGCGCCGCCACCAGTCCCCTCGCCCGCTCAATGCCAGCCTGCTTTAGCGTCTCATCGCTGGTGGCATCAGCAAGCAGACAGAGGTAGCCATCCCCCTCCCCCTTGGCAATGCGCTCCTCATTATTGTCAATGACGACAAAGGATGCCCTCTCCTCGCTAAAGATGCGAGCAATCTCCTGCCCCACCCTCCCATAACCACAGAGGATAAAGTGTCCCTTCAGCTTGGCAATCTTAGCTTTCATTCTTCGCCTCCCCATGGTGATGCCAAATTGTCCCTCCAGTATATACTGCACCGTTGCCATTAAGATATAAAGTGCCCCGCCAACGCCGCCGATAATTATGAAGATGGTGAAGATTTTCCCGGCAAGACTGAGCGGGTGGACCTCGGCAAAGCCAACGGTGGTTATGGTGGTTACGGTCATGTAGAGGGCATCAAGAAATTGCCACCCCTCAATGACCATATAACCAGTCACCCCGATGGCGATGATAGCAACCAGAACACATATACCCCAGAGCAGTCTTCGTATCGGGCTCATATTTAGTAAATATATTGTAGCATAAAACAGGCTCGGCTGAATATAAGCCGGATTTCTTGCTAGAGATGGCAAATATGTGCTATGATTAAATTTCTCAGGAGGAACCAGATGCCCAAGATTTATCTCATTGACGTCACCAATCGGGACGGGGTGCAGACCGCCAAGCTCGGTCTGTCCAAGCTGGAAAAGACGATGATAAATATCTACCTGAATGAGATGGGGGTATTTCAGTCCGAGTTCGGCTTCCCCACCACCAGGCACGAGTCCCATTATCTGGAGGCAAATCTGGAGCTGGCGGAGATGGGGGTGCTCAAGCCTATCCGTCTTGAGGGGTGGCTAAGAGCCATCGCCAGCGATGTTGAGACGGCGTTTAAGCTGGTACCCAAAATCCGCCATCTGAACCTTTCAATATCAACATCAGACCAGATGATTCATGGCAAGTTCCAGGGGAGAATGACCAGGGATGATGTTATAAAAGAGATGGTTGAGGCGGTTGACACCGCCAGGGAGCTCGGTGCCGAGAGTATCGGGGTCAATGCTGAGGATGCATCAAGGACAGACCTGGATTTCCTCATCAAATTCGGGCTTGCCGCCAAAGAGCATAAGGCGGATAGATTCAGGTACTGTGATACCCTCGGTTATGATAACCCATTGACTATCTATGAAACTGCTAAAGCGCTGGCGGAGAATGTTGGCCTGCCTGTTGAGATTCACTGCCATGGTGACCTGGGGATGGCGGTGGCTAATTCCATAGCCGGAGCCAAGGGAGCTATAGATGGTGGACAGGATGCTTATATCAATACCACCATCAACGGTATCGGGGAAAGGGCGGGGAATGCCGACCTGGTAGCGGTTATCCTGGCGGCAACCAAATCAAAGGGTTTCGCCGAGGAATATCCGCTGGCAGGCAAGATTAAATTATCCAGAGCCTATAAGATAGCCAAGTTTGCCAGCTATGCTTTCAAGGTGCCAATCCCGGTTAACCAGCCCGGGGTCGGGGCTAATGCCTTTGCTCATGCCTCGGGTATCCATGCTGACGGCGTACTGAAAGACCCGGAAAACTACGAGCTATATAGCTATGAGGAGCTGGGCAGGGGTGACCCGGAGCAGGTGGAAACGGGGAGGGAAATCTGTACCGGGGAGTATGGTGGGGTATCCGGCTTCAGTCATGTGATGAGCAAGATGAAGGTGCCGATACCCTTCAAGGATAAGGAAGAGGTAAGCGAGATTCTGGAATTGGTAAGATACGCCAATGTCGAGGCACAGAAGCCTCTGGTTGAGGATGAGCTGCTCTTTATCGCCAAGTATCCCAAGATTGCCAAAAAGCTCCTGACTCTTACCCCTCTGGGATAGCTATACAGTGGAAAAACAATCCGTAGGCCAGGCATTACTAAATATCTATCGCCGGCTCTTAGATCGTTATGGCCCCCAGCACTGGTGGCCGGCAGAGGAGCCATTTGAGGTGATAGTCGGCGCCATACTCACTCAGTCCGCCGCCTGGGGCAATGTGGAAAAGGCTATCGCCAATCTGCGGGCAGTTGAGGCACTCTCATCCCGGGCGCTCCGCCAGCTCTCCACCCCCAAGCTTGCCAAGCTCGTTCACCCCTGTGGTTACTATAATGCCAAGGCGCGAAGGCTCAAGTCCTTTGCCTACTGGCTGGGGAATCACCATAACGACGACCTTAGCCGGTTATTTGCCGGCAAGGTTGATGACCTGCGCCAGCAGCTCCTCTCCATCCAGGGCATCGGGCAGGAGACCGCCGATTCAATAATACTCTATGCCGCGGGTAAGCCGAGCTTCGTTATTGATGCTTATACCCGCCGCATCATCAGCCGCATTGGGCTTGCCCCGGCTAAAAATAGCTACGCTGCCTATCAAGCCCTTTTTATGGAGCATCTGCCGCCTGATGCCAAATTGTTTAATGAATACCACGCCCTTTTGGTCTATCTGGGTAAAAAGGTCTGCCGCCCCCAACCCCTCTGCCCCCAATGCTGCCTAAATAAAATCTGCCAATTTTCTAGCAACCTTGACGCTAGTAGCCGAGTCGTTTAATATGGGTGGTTGGGAGCTATGCCACATTCCACAGTTAGCTACACCAAGAAAGACCATATCGGCTTTATAACCCTGAACCGTCCTGAAGCCGGTAACAGCATCAACCTCAAGCTGGCTAGAGAGCTGGAGGATATCTGCCTCAAGATAAACCAGGATGATGATATTTACGTTGCTACTATTACCGGCGCTGGCGATAAAGCCTTCTGTAGTGGCAGCGAGCTTGAGAAATCCGGCACGAGGTATGGTGTTGCCACGGCCATCGCCAGTATAGACCGACCGGTTATTGCCGCCATAAATGGGGATGCCCTGGGGCAGGGGCTGGAGCTTGCCCTTAGCTGTGATATAAGGCTATCCTCAGATAGGGCGAAATTCGGCTTCCCCGAGGTAGCCCGCGGGCTTATCCCTTCTGACGGTGGCACCCAGCGCCTGCCGCGCATCGTGGGGCGGGGCAAAGCCTTGGAGCTAATCCTTAGCGCTGAAGTTATAACCGCTGAAGAGGCGCTCAGGATTGGGCTGGTCAGCAAGGTAGTTAAGGGGGCGAATCTAGCCGCCGAAACTGAGGCTTTAGCCAGGACCATCGCCGCTAAAGCCCCCATTGCCCTCAGGTTTATCAAAGAAGCGGTTAATAAGGGGCTGGACTTAACCCTGGAGCAGGGGCTTCGTCTTGAGGCTGACCTTTATTTCTTGCTCCATACCACTATTGATAGAACCGAAGGCGTCACTGCCTTCTTGAAGAAGAGACCGCCCCAATTTAAGGGAAAATAAGTTTAGGGGAAAATGAGCGATTTTGAGACCATTATCTACAAAAAGAAGGATAGCTTAGCCTATGTTACCCTCAACCGACCTCATGCTCTGAACGCCTATAACCTTAAGATGAGGGACGAGCTTTACCAGGTGCTAAGCGCGCTCGGGGATGACCCTGAGGTCAGGGTCGGCATATTCCGCGGTGCCGGGGAGAGGGCGTTCTGTGCTGGCGCTGACCTTGCTGAATTTTTAACTGCCCCCTCCCCCATAGTCGCCCGGCAGGCGCGCTGGGCGAGAGATATCTGGGGGCTTTTCCTGAGCATCACCAAGCCGCTGATTGCCTCTCTTCACGGCTATGTTCTGGGTTCAGGGCTCGAGCTCGCCCTGGGCTGTGATATCCGCCTGGCGTCAGAGGATGCCCAGTTCGGTCTGCCCGAGCCGGGGCTGGGCATAATTCCCGCCGCCGGTGGCAGCCAGACCCTGCCCCGGGTAATCGGCGGGGCTAAAGCCCTGGAAATACTGCTCTCGGGGCGGTGGATTGGGGCTGAGGAGGCATATAACCTTAAGCTGGTTAACCGCGTGGTACCCCGAAAGGAGCTGTTGCCTGAAGCCGAGAGGTTAGCTAAAAAGATTGCCGAGTTTGCCCCCACCGTCGTAAGCTATGCCAAGCAGGCTATTATCAGGGGGCTTGACCTGAATTTGGGACAAGGGCTGGAGCTTGAGGCTAAGCTTGGTGCTTCGTTATTATAGGATAGGGAGAAGGGAGTAGATTATTGGCCGAACAGAATCTGGATATTCTCGCCCAAAGGGTAGCCGACCTGATTATCGGCGCCAAAAAGCTGGTGGTCTTCACCGGCGCCGGCATTAGCACCGAGTCGGGGATTCCCGATTTTCGCGGTCCCGGTGGAATCTGGAGCCGCTTTGACCCCGATGACTTCACCTATCAGAAGTTCGTCGCCGACCCTGGGGCAAGGAGAAAGCAGTGGCAGATGCTCGGCGAGGGGCTTCTAACGACCCTGGCTGAGCCAAACCCTGCCCACTACGCCGTTGCCGAGCTTTATCGGCTGGGCAGGCTTGATTGTGTCATCACCCAGAACGTGGATAACCTTCACCAGAAGGCGGGGGTGCCGGCAGAAATGGTCTTTGAGCTCCATGGCAACCTGCAGCGGGCAGTTTGCCTGAGCTGTGGTCGGCTGTATCCCTTTGAGCAGATTAAGCTCAGGCTGGACAAGGGTGAGGAAATCCCCGATTGTGAGGATTGCCACGG